>Ga0105053_10003011_pt1 | contig 25883 bp, 17 predicted proteins | sample BON01_FD_78093 | JGI IMG/M metagenome (GOLD analysis project Ga0105053, IMG submission 78093) | Freshwater microbial communities from Lake Bonney liftoff mats and glacier meltwater in Antarctica - BON-01 | ecosystem: Environmental > Aquatic > Freshwater > Ice > Glacier meltwater | place: Lake...
AACTGCCCTCCGGCTTTAAATTCATAGTGATGACTATGCTGCCATCTGCCTCCATTTTGTATTGTGCTGCCATATTTTTATCGTATTTTTGACCCAAATGTACATCAAATTAAGGCCGCACCCTACGCATCCGCACGTTTTACTGCGAATTCTTTACGCTTTCTCGATCTGCGACCACCCTGAAATATAGATGCGCGTCCACCGTGGCTTTCAGGTTGTCGCTCGTGATGATCTCCTGGGCCTCGGCGCCCACGATCTGTTCCATGATATTCACCATGAACATCCGGTCTCAGTTTAGTATCTGCCAGTCCCTTTGCATCTACAACACGTTACTCTAAGTTCACAAGGTGTAGGGTTTGACATACAGTTTATGTAAACGCTTTGGGAGAGACAATCAGGTTTATAAAATCCTCCTAGGTCACAGCATCTTACAGTTCCTCTTCCTTCACAATAGCCACACTGTTTTTCCTCACCAGGCGGGGGAGGAAAATCTTTAAGTTGATTAGTAGAAACTTTAGCAAAATATGAACCATTTATAGAATTTTTGGATTCAACTGTAAAGGATTTATAATCATCTTCCCATAAAATTTTGTAATATCCTACTCTGTTTCTACTATTATCATATTCAGAAAGCATATTACTGGCATAGGAGTAAGAACTTATTCCATGGGTAGGTTTATTCATATAATTGTTCCAAATATCGTAAATCCATTTTCCATTTGATTTAAATTCCCATACAGAAATTTTCGTAGTTTTAATTCCGTAGTTATCTGTGCTTTGTTCAGAATACTCCCAAATGCCAATAAGTTCATTGTTGACATTTATTGTTGAAATGGGCTTGGTAATAGCAGCATTTACCGCCGGTGAACCTCTTTTTGAGAGGGCTGTGCTTTCCTTAATCACTTCAAGTTTTGGCGAGTTTTTGCTTTCTGGTTGTGCTTTTACGCTTTCCACACCATTCCCTTCTTTATTTTTCCTATAATAATCTCTTTTTTGACCTCTATTTGCAGCACTTCCATTGTCAAGCACAGTCAAAATCAAGTGGTCAGATGTTTCAAATTCAAGTTTACAAACTGTTTTGGTCGTTGCAAATTGTTCATATAAAATATCATTTTCAACAGTCCATTTTCCAGAATTATGTTGAATTCCTTTGGCATGAAACCAATAAAATTCCTCATTACCATTTGGCGAAACTGTCCAGATTATTTTGTCATTTTCGATTACTGCTTCCCATGTTCCTACTATCAAATCCTTTGGTTTGGGTTCAGGTGTATTGGTGCAGCCAATGAAACAAGAAATTGTGAAAATGCAAAAAAACAGTTGGGTTAATTTTTTCATATTATCTTTTAGTTTAGTTTATGAGAAACGGGTGGATGTACGCCCTTGTCGTATGTCGAGCCTTGCAGCATGAGCGTATCTGCGGGGTTCTCGGATTTAGTAACTGATTCTTCCTTTTCCTTTACAGAGGCAGCATGGCAATTTTATGTTATCATTATCTGTCATGTAGGGTCTTATCTTTTCTTCTTCTGACCAACAATCTGTTTTTAATGCATACTTTGCTTTAACCTCGCCCGTTCCTTCACATGCTGTACATAAAAACGAACTTTTTGAATAAGGTTTTGAGCCATTTTTTGTATTGTCAGTTAATCCATTCCCATTTTTATCGTAATAAAAACTGAACGGTATATCATTATTGTTACCCACACTTTCTGACCGTTTGCAGAATGCTTTATTTTTCGAATCCACGCTCGTTGATACGCGGTAATCAGAATTTATCCAGGTAATTTTTTCCTTACTTGAATTGCCTTTTAAATCACGGGTTACAATATAGACTCCATCGTAACTATATGTACCTTCTGCATGGTAATCACTCCAAGCCCCATAAGAACTTCCAGTATAGGTGCCATTATCGAATAAAGAATAAACAAATGTAGTTACTTGACCATCTATTGAAATTCGATTTTTCCAAGTGCCAAGAATCGAATAATTCTCGTTTGATGAGGCCGCGGTCCTCTTTTCATTTTTTTCTGAAAGTTTTCTTGCATTATCCAAATCCCTTTCAAATTCCTCCGAAACATTCAATTTGGTTTTTGTATCAGAAATTAATTGTCCGCCTTTTGCAGATTCTCCGTTTTCGTTTTTTTCTGAAAGTTTTCTTGTGTTAGTCAAATCCCTTTCAAATTCCTCCGAAACATTAATTTTCGTTTTTTCATCAGAAGATAATTGTTTGACTTTTGAGGGCTCATCGTTACAACTACCAAATACTGCGAGCACGAGAACCACGAAAAAATTAATTATTCTATTCATTTTATTGTTTAATTACTGAGAACTGCGGCAGTGCCGACGTGGTGGCCTTTAGCCTAGCATAGAGGGCATTTCGAACTCTCCTGATTAAAAAAGTCAATCAACGGGTCTTTGTTTGGCTCGGTGCGAAACAATTCCTTAAATCCGAAATCCGTAAAGGGGTAAATATATTTGTCCTGAAGGGCTGTGACTGTTCACTTTAGAGCAAAAATACGGGATGCGGCGGAATTTTCGCGGGTTTTACCCGTTTCCTTAAAACAAACGACAAAGGGTTTGTGAGCATTGTACGTTGCGTGAGCGCCGGGTGAAAACACACCGGCGCAACGCAATTGGAAAACTCAACTCAACCCCAGCGTTCTTTTATTTCAATGTAAAGCCTCTCTTACCAACACTTCGCCCCCGATGATAAACCTCCACTTCATACGCACCCTTGTCGAAATGCTTACCTTCTGGTGTCCATGTCGCACAAACATTGGTAGTAGATTGATCGTATTGACAAGTAGCAATTAAAGTATATCGAAAATCGGTATCGGTAGATTTATCGCGTCCAATGCCTCCCTGTGCCCCTTCACTTCCAAGGGTAACTCCTCCAAAAAGCATACGAATTTGAAATTTTTCTTCTCCATCTTGAACCAAATTGTTCGGGTTGACCGTGAAGCAAATACTGACTTTGTCGGTTGACTTTGCTTTTGTAGATTCTTTCTCCTTTGGCTTTCGATTGGTCAGCATCATCGGTCGCACCGCAATCGTTCCTACGGTGAGAAACGCATTCGCCTCCAATTTTTCTTGCGCTTTCCGTGCTTTTGCTTCCGCTGCTGCTTTTTCCTGACTGGTAGCGGCGGCGGAAGTCTGCCCCTCGACGTATTTTTGCTGAATCTCTGTGTAGGCAGCTTCAACCTGCTGCTTTTGCCGAACTACTGTTGTTACGTTTTCTCGTAGGCCGGACACCTGCTCTTTCAACTTTGCAATTTCAAGCACAAATTCATCTTTTTGTCGGCTCATAGATTCTATTTGCTGCCGTGCCGCTGCGAGATTGCCTCCGGCCTGAATACCAGCTTCAATTTTCGCCCGATTGGCCTCTAATTCCTGTTCCTGTATTTGAATTTTTTGATCCAAGTCCGGCACCAAGATGCGAAGGCTATCCAATTGCGCTTTGGTATATTCGTATTCCCTTTGCAGCTCATCGAGGGCCATTTCTTTTTGCGATACAGCATCAGTAAATAAGGCTTCGGTTGCGGGCTTTTTAAACCCAAAATAAACGATGTTGACCAAAATCAATAGGCCAAGCAAGATGGAGATTGCCACAATACTGCGATTGTTAGCAGATTTTGGAGTATTGGGCTGATTGGAGGGCATGCCGGGTGTTGTGGCGTTTTGTACGCTCATGATGGTTGTCTTTTTATTGATGAAAAATATTAGAAAAATTGGGGGCAAATGGGACCATTGCCCCCGTTTGTATTTGCTGTATATTATGGGGCTGTCACCAACCAAATTGGCGTTTTAGCCGTCGGTATTCGTCGCCGAAAACCTCGCGGAGCGACACGCGTGCCAGGTTGCCATAAGCATCGGTCACGTACATCATCAAGTTTCCGTAGTAATCAGTTTTAAAGAAAAGGATATCGGGCGCGTAACTCGGATGCGCCGTACGGGTGCCGGCAAATACCACGTCGTAACCCTCCAAGGCTGGTACGCCACTAATCGCCGTGGTTTCCATGCCTTCTTCGATGGTGACGTTGCGGCCACGATTGTTATCGTAGTACTTTACGCGCATGACACCTGTGCCATCTTCATTGAGCCAGAGCAGCCCGTGGTATTGGAGGCCTACCGTGTAATAAATATCATACGCGTGTTGGGCAATGGCTTGGGCGGCTGTGAAAGCCACGATAAGGAATGAGACCAGAATTTGCTTTTTCATACCCAAAGAATTGATGTGGTGTAAAACAATATCGTTTCTATAGATAAGAGTTGTAGCCTTGTGTTTGGTTATGTGGGTTTATAAAAAAAACCTGGCAATAGAAGGTATTTTCTACTGCCCGGTTGTGATTAGGTGCGAGGATGGCTACTTCTTGGGTTCGTATATTGCCTTCGTATCCCCATACTGCACAAAAGGCGCCCAAAAGATGGGCGTTTTGTCGTCCTCAATCAATTCCAACTTGGCCTCGCGCAGAGCCACATTTTGGGCTTGTCTTCCAGCAGGTGCTTATATAAAGACACCATGAGGTATTTGGTGGCTTCATCGTCCACTATACCTAAGCGGTAGCACAAGGCTCTTTGCGCCAGCGGAAGCAAAAGTCCTGCCCAAGCCAATGACCCTCCCCGGAATTAAGCCTGCCCAAGCCTGCCTGGTAGCAACAGGCGTGATTAATTCGGCTGGTTGGTAGGGATGCCTTTGGCAAAAAATGAATGGGGGGAGGTGTGATGCCGCCCAAAGCTGTACGTCGTTGGAGGTGCTGGAATCGTTTTCGGTTTTACCCAATCCAAAGAGAAATGCGTGTCGGTGTTGGGTATTTCAGTGGAGCCATCAGGGCCGGATTTTTTGCGAGTACCCGCCACGAGTACCGCAAGAAGGAGCAGAAATAACAAATTGCGAAGGATTATAAGATGAATTAATGAAGATTATATAAAACGAGCGTTAAAAGGACTAAGGCGTACCCACCTTAGTAGTATTTTTGTTACTAATTTTTAATAGTCAGATTTTTTGGGGACATAACGCTGCAAAAAGTCTTTTGCTGCTGCTTCAAATTCGGTGAGTATAAGATTGTATTTATTGTCAATGATATCCGTGATGCTATTCATTTTGCCAATGTCGGCATTATCTGCTTTATCTGCCAATACCTTCTTTTTCAAGCCGATTTGGGTGGGCATGGCATTTTGGGAAAACGTGGAAAGAAAGGCGATCAAACTGACGGCTTTGTCAAATACAACGCGGTCACCTTTGCTGAATGGTGCCGTTTTTTTGAGATCAAGGGCTAAATTCGGAAGTACTTTCAGCAATTGCTGGTGCATAATGGCCATACTGTCGGGGTTATCATTGTTAAATGAATAAATATAGTCACTCATGTAAATGGATGCTTCTGACACGATAATATCTAATCTTCGCTCATAACTGATAGCGCGGTTTATGAGGAAGCGTTGACGTTCTCGGAGTGTATCAATGGGCAGTTTGGTGATATTATGCAGTTTAGCAAACCGCAGGAAAACACGCTCACAGTATTTAGTGGCTTTATCGTCCGATTCCCGCCGATCAAGTTCTTTTAAGTGCCGGAGATGTTCGCGTGGAGAAGTGATTGTTTTGCCCTCCAAATTGTCGCGAATTTTTTCATACCCAAAGGTGTCGCAATTCATGGCTATCCATTTTTTGAAGTCAAGTAACTGTTCTGCATACTCAGGTTGTGCTTTGGCCAGCAGGCTGAAGGAGTCTTGTGTGGCCATCATAGTTTGGTGAGCCAATTTAGCAGTGTGCAGCAATATCGCATTTTGTGGAGTATGCACCACTGCAATGGTATAGTTGAAATTGGCTGTTTTTACGAGATTAGTCCACGTCACGGCCCTGTTCCAAATGTCAACGGCTGCGTTGGATTGGCTAGGGAGGTTGGTGCAAATGAATAGTGTTAAAATTAAAAGCATCTGTAATTTTTTCATGTCCGTTGTATCTTTTATGAAAAGAATGAAGATAATCCGTTGACGGGTGTCTACTCGTCCGCAAAAGATCAAAGAATACTATTGCTGAACTCTAATACTATGTGCTGTCCGTCAAACCATTATAGAGAAATGATGGGATTAATTTTATGAAAAATTTGTACCCATCGTGAACTGGTTTTGGAAATTAATTTTTCATAAAAAAACCACGTCGTAACCCTCTAATGCCGGAATGCCACTGATCGCCGTGGTTTCCATGCCTTGTTCGATGGTGACATTGCGGCCACGTTTGCCATCGTAGTATTTTACGCGCATGACACCGGTGCCATCTTCATTGAGCCAGAGCAGGCCGTGGTGTTGGACACCGACGGTGTAATAAATATCATACGCGTGCTGAGCAATGGCTTGCGCGGCTGCGAAAGCCACGATAAGAAATGAGACAAAAATTTGCTTTTTCATATCCAAAGAATTGATGTGGTGTAAAACAATATCGTTTCTATGGATAAGAGTCGTAGCCTTGTGTTTCGTTATGTGGATTTATATGAAAAAACGGGCAATAGAAGGTGTTTTCTACTGCCCGGTTACGGTTTGTGAGGCGGTGGTGATTTTTTTTATTCAATCAAAATAAGCCCTGCCCAGTCGGACACATCCCAGTCTTTTGTGTTGCGCAGTTGCCTTTGGGTCAGGCGGAAGGCTTCTGGCACGGGTTTGCCCTGTTTCAGCCAGAAATCATAAAAGGTTTTCATAAAGATACCCGTTTTTACATTGGGCAGGTCCCAGAGGGAAATGATCAGGTAACGCGCGCCGGCCTCCCGAAAGGCGCGTTGCAGGCCAAAAACGCCTTCGCTGCCGATGACATCGCCCAGTCCGCTTTGGCAGGCGGGGATCATGACGACTTCGGTGCCTTTTAGGTTCAATCCCGCGAAGTCTTGGGCTGTGAGCAGGCCATCCTGTTCATAATTCGCTGCTGAATCCACCTTGTTGACCCCTGCAAACACCAAACCAGAGCGCTGCATTGGGTTAGCCTCAGAAAACAGGTGCCTCATTTTGTGTTGTAAGCGTTCGTCGGGCAAGAAAAAACCGTGAGTGATAAGGCATACGGAGCGATAAGGCGTTGCTTTACCAAACTGGGCCAGCACGGCTGTTTCGGTCGCGGCTTTTCCGCTCAAAGCGGTCACTTCCTGCCCATTTTGCTGGAACAATTCACAGGCTTTATCAAATTCGCTCGTATCTTTGGAGGTTTCCAAGGCGGTAAACCCATCAAATGGGTCGCTGCCAGCGCGGGTTGTGGCGTTTTTAGAGAGGGTGCCGTAATCAATTTCTCCAATCACTAAAGCATCTTTGCCAAAAACAGGCGTTATCATAAAGGTTTCCACCAATTGTCGGGTGGAGGCCATTTGTACCAACTCAAAGCGATCGATCAGGAAGACCTTTCCGCCACTTTTTTCAATATAGCCCAAGGCCGCGAAGCTGACACGGTGCAGCAAGCCGTCCGGGGCGTAATACACGCGTTTGACCCCTTCCAAAAGCGAATCAAGGGGCCGCCAAACTGAATCATAGAGGTTAAATTTTTTGCCAGTACTGCTGGCCCGACTTTGTTCGGATGGCTTGTACAAAGCGAGGGGAAAACCATCTCGCCTGATCTGCTCCTGCCGAAGGGTATCTATGGCTTTTTCCTGACAGAGGGGTACAAAAACAGGCGCATTGCGGCCGGGCAGCAGCACCAAAGCGGCGTAGAGGAAGGTATCGGTTTCTATGACACGCATGCGGTTGTAACGGACGAATTCGATGGCGGCTTCGCCGGGCTTGAGTTTGGATTGAACATCCTGCCACGTAATAGACAGTCTGCTTATATATTCGTTGTATTCCGGTGATTTTGCAATTAGTGTGCGCTCTAAATCGCGGGAGGCATTTTGGAGGGAATCAATTCGGGTACGCTGATCGGGGGGCAGGTTGTATTCAGCGGCGATAGACTTTTCTGCCAGGATGTATTGATCGAATATTTGCCGCAAAGTAGTATCAGGCGATGCTCCAAGGCCATCCCGTAGCGTGCGTTTATTGCGCAATCCGGCACCTTTAAAATAGAGGATATTGTTGTAGCATATCCGAGCCAACTCGGGGTGGCGGTGATCCAAGGCCGATGAATAATAAAAATCAGGCTTATAGCGCCGGATCGTTTTTATTTGTTCGGTAATAGAAAGGTAAGCAAAGGCTTTTTTGATTCTAACAGCCACCGCCTTTCGCTCTTCTTCTATATAGGGAAAAGCCTCTTCGATTCGCCCGGATGTCAGCAAAGTACTCCCCATGCCCCGGGCGCACAGAAGGTAGTCTTCTGTGTTTTTACCCGTGGTTTCTGCAAGAATAGTAAGTGCTTTGAGGCCAGTATCTATTGCCTCTTGGTATCGGTGTTGCATTTCGTAGATACCGGCAAGGGATGACAGCGTACCCCCGTATGCCGAATTATTTTCCCCTTGCAGTTTCTTTCGTAATGCCAAAGAGCGCAACAAATAGTGTTCTGCCGAGTCTGCCTGACCCATGGCGTAATAAAAAATTCCAATATTTTGGAGCAATGTTGCCACGTTGATTCGCTCCATGCTGCCGAGCCTAACCTCTGTAGCTATAGAGTTTTTTACACATTGCAATGCTTGTCCTAACAAGTCTTTTTTGACTTGCCCTTGTGTTTGTCTGGCTTTTTCCCGATAGGTATTTGCCAAATCGTTCAAACAGTTGCCTTCCTCCCAACTGTTTTCGCCCAGAATGGAATTGAAAATCGCACTTGCCGCTTTTATGCGCTGCTCTGATTTTTCAAACTCACCAATGTAGCGATAAAAAGCACCTTGAGCCAATAACACATCGGCGTATTCCCGCGATTTCGGGCCTCTTTTGCCCCAATAAGCGGCTACTATCTGAAGTAGGCTATCCGATTCAAGGGGTTTCCAACTCTTGTGGTAATAGATGTCCGCTAAGCGCTGCCGACTGCTCATACAGTCTGGATGATCAGACCCTAATTTCTTTTCCCGGATTTTAAGGGCCTGAATCGTCAATTGTTCTGCCTCTTCCACTTGGCCCATTATCCACAGGCGTAAACCCAGATTGTTCAAAGAGGTGGCATATTCGGGGTTGTCTGTGCCACCATTGCCTTTATTAATGGTTAAAAGTTTTCGATACGCATCTTCCGCTTCGGCATAACGGCCCAGGCGACCCAGATTTATAGCGTGATTATTCAGGGCTACTCCATAATCAGGATGGTTTTCCCCGTATCTTTCTTTGGCTTTTTCCAATGCTTTAAGGGAGTATTCAAAGGCTTGCTTGTTTTTCCCCCATGAACTAAAATTGGCATCAATATTTATCAGCAATGCAATTTCCATCTCCGGATTGTTTTCTACTTTTGAAAGTCCGATGCGCAAGATAGAATCGGCTTTTGCGTAAAGGTGCATGGCTGTTAACATCCGGGCATATTGGTTGTGATTGCCGGCATCCGGTTCTTTTACCAATTTTTGGAGCCATATATTAGCGGCTTTGTCATACTGGCCAACCCCATAATAATACGCGCCAAATGCGGAGTTCAACACATCTTCCCATTGCCGCCCGATGCGGTTATCCACCGCAACGGCCGAATCGAGGCACGTTTTCATTTTTTTAAAGTCCGAAATTTTGTTATACAAAAAAGCGGCGCTAACAAGTGCAAATAAATAGTTTCCATCGGCATTGCCATATTGCTTGCGGGCAAGCGGCAGTAATATTTCAACAATAGAATCTGCTGCTGCATATTGCCCTGTATTTTTCAATGTAGAAGCAAATCCATTCAAATTTTGGATGTATTTGACTTTATCCCCCATTGCCAGGTTCAATTGGATGACTTGCTCCCGCAGGGGGATACCTTGGGCCGGCGGATGATTTTCTTCTATTAATTTAATTTTATTTTCAAGAATATTGACCAACTCACCAGATTGCTCGCCGTATACCGTTTTAGCAATTTTTTCTTGCTCAGATAAAATGGCTTCGGCTTCCGAAAAACGCCGCTGCTTGGTGAGTATGCTGCAAAGTTGATTAAGCCCCAATAAATAATTCCTGTTGTTGCGGCCAATGACCGATTCCACGATGGAAAGGTATTTTCGGATTGATTTTTCTGCTTCCAAAGGCTTATTGGAAGCATTGCTGCTGTAAAGAAAATAAAAGCTCAGCCAGCGGTAGGCATACGGGAGGGAGTTTTCTCCAAATTTGATTTTTTTGAAAATCATTTCTGCCTGAAACAGGGAATCGGCACGATCCGGCTGATTAGTTGCCCACGCCAATGTGCCAATTCGGTCAATGGTATTCCACCAGTTGGAAGAGCCGCGGCCGTTTAACTGCTCTTCTAAGGCAAGCACCTGATGTTGGATACTATCCTCCAGCGGGTAGTTTTGCTTGGACCCGGCAAAGCTGGCCTGCGCTGCTAATATTTTAATGCGAGTGGTATGCAGTCCGCCGAAAAAAGAGCGATAGATAGTATCCACCACCTGTAACAAAGAATCTGCGAGCAATGGATTTCCGGTATTTTTTTGCATTTTTGCAAAAGCCAGCAGCAGGTAAGCTGTCTCGGGGTGTCGGTCGCCATATACTTCTCGGCAACGCTCAAAGGCTTCCTGCCTGATTTGGACTGCTTTTTCCGGGTAACCCAAGCTACTCTGCCATTCAGAAAGGTCTTGTAATATCCCTACGTTTGCCGGGCAATCTTCTCCAAAATGGTAAGTATAGATATCCTTTGCTTCGCGATATAAGGTGTCGGAGCGATGGAAAAAACGCGTATTGCTCTCGTAATAACCAGCCAATTCGCGTAGCGTCCCTGCCAGCGAAGGGTGCTGTTGCCCAAGGTGCTTTCTTCCAAAAGCCTCGGCTTTTTCCAGCATTTGCTGGCTTTCCCGGTAGCGCGGAAGCCCCCAACTGTATAATCGTGCTTGTTGGGTCAATGTTGCGAGGTACTCTACCGGGAACTGTCGGGCGATTGGTTCCAGTATCTTTATCGCTCTTTCTAATAGCGGTGCTGCGTCATGGTAGCTGGCGGTGGTGCCATTTTTGAACCCACCCCAGGCGGTCAATGCCACCGCTACTTTTGTGCTTTTTTTGCCAAATGTTTTTTCCAAAAATGTTACTGCCTGCTCATAATGCCAATCGGCTTGCTGGAAGCGGCTCATCTCTGCATCCCAATTGGCGTATTCCAACAGCAAGCCGGCACGGAAGGCTTCATGCGGGCTGCCTTTGCAGGCATCGGCGGCGCTAAGTCCCCGTTTCAGGCATTCTTCCGCCCGTGGGTACTGCGCGAGGGAGCGGCAGTTTTCGGCGGCCCAAGTGCAGGTTTTTAGGTAAGCAGAGTCGGCGGTGGCTTTATTTTGCTCGAACAGGGCGAGGGCGGCGGTGAGCAGGGTGTCGGCGGCTTTGTATCGGGCAAAAGTGCTGCGCACCTGCCCCAGTTCGGCCAAGGCAATGGCGTAGGGCAGGCCTTCCGGCTGCGCTGCCCGCTGCTTTACGGCGGTTTCGGCTTCGGTTTTGGCCTCGGCGTAGCGGGCGAAGTAGAGGTGGCGGTTGATGCGGTAGGGCAGCGGGTCGGGGGTTTGGGCACTTAGGTGGTTAGTGCAGACAAACAATAATAATGTCAATAAGAGGCGCATAAAAGAATTAGTTTGTGGTTTAGTTTATTCGACGATGATGAAAGGTGCCCAGAAATAAGGGTTCGGGTGCGCCTTTCGGATGGCTATCTGGGTTTCTTGGAAGGCATCTGGGATGCTTTTTTTATCCTGCAACCATTTTTCATAAAAAGTGGTCATGAACTCTTGGGTCGTGCTGTCATCCACTTTCCAGAGGGACATCATCACATAATGCGCACCCGCTTGTATGAAGGCGCGTTGCAAGCCGAATACACCTCCTTCTACATTGAGGTCGCCAAGGGCGGTTTCGCAGGCGGAAAGCACGACCAATTCTGTGTTGGTGAGGTCTAATTGGGCGGCTTCATAGGCAGTGAGGATGCCATCGTGCAAGCCGGGGAATGTTTTTCCAGTTGTCCAGAAGCGGTTGCAGCCAGAAAGTACGATCCCAGAGCGCAACATACTATTGCCTGCCAAAGCAAATGGTAGATTGGTGCGAGCAGAAAGGGAATCGTCGGATGGCGGGCTAAAAAAGAACCCATGCGTAGAAAAATGCAAAATGCCGGGAGATTTGCCTGCCGCGCATAAGGCATACAAGGCTTCCTCTGTGCCATCAAAATCCGTTAGGGTAGTGTATTTGTACTTGCTTTTTTTGAGTATCGGTTTTATCCCGTGTACTTCTGCACGGGTAAAGGACAAGGTATCAAATGGTGCCGGGCTTTCACCCGTCAAATCTAAGAAAGAGCGGGTGGTGTTGCCCGTTTTTTTGTCGCGAAATTTTTCTATGGAACGGGCCATACTGATGCTATCGGCACTGTATTGCAAGCCTCCAAACAGAGCAGCAGTCCTGTTTGGTTTTGTTTCGAGTCGTTTTTGTAGCAGTTGCCGCGTAGAGGCCATTTGCACTAAATGGTAGCGTTCGGCGGCAGTTTGTTTGTTTGGGTTGGCGATGGCACCAAGGTTTAAGCGGTTGAGGTAGCCGGAGGGAGAATAATACAGGGTTTGGACACCTTGTAGCAGGCTGTCCAATTTTGCCCAGATTAGTTGATGGAGGCTGATGCTTTTATTGCCAACAGGGGTGGCACGACCGTCGTTTGGATATAATTTTTCAGCGTATGCCGCGCCGCGCTCTTGTTTGTCGTCCAAAAGGGCTGCTATGGTTTTGGCTTCAAAAAGTGTGATAAAACGCGGGGCTTCCCATTCTGGGCGTAGAACGAGTGCCGCATAGAGGGTGGTATCCGTCCAATCCGAAAGGTGAAGGCGGAAATCTACAAATTCTATGGCGGCTTCATTGGGTCGTAGGGTTGATTGGATATCTTGCCAGTGGGCATCGTAAGAGTTTTTTAGGTCGGGTTGGCTTTCGTAATAAGATTGAGAAAGATAAGATTGGAGAGATTCAATTTTCCTATTTAACTCATTTTCTTTTGAAGATGCATTAGGTTGAGAAGTCAATAAATTCGCATAGGTTTTTTGGGTTTCCAATAACTGAGTTAGGCTATCTCCAAATGAGGTATTTTTACTTTGAGTTGCAAAACTTGAAATTCTTTTATATTCATCAAGAATCGTATTTTTGCTTTTTAGTGCAATTTCATACTTCAACGAACCGCAACAGTTGGTGTTTTTATCTGCATCAAGAGAAAAAATATTTGAATACCGTTCGCTTAATATGTTTTCTATATTCCAAAACTTCCATTTTTCAGATAGTTTTCTAATAAAAATATCCAATTTAACTTGACCAGAATTACATAATTCTGTAAATATTAAACATGCTTTATCGCTTTGTCCATTAGTTTTGTATAAAATTGCTAAATCTTGTTTGGAGGGGTAATAATTAAAAGGTAAACTTGCCTCTAAATAGAATTTAGCTTCCTCTAAGTTCCTCAATCGCAGATAGCAATATCCAATTCGCCCCATAATATAGGCCCAATCCCAATCCAATTTATTGTTTATTTCTTCATATATAAATAATGCTTTTTTGTAGAAAGTGATTGCCTTACTGTAATTTTTTAAGTTATTATATGTTTCGCCAATTTCACCTAATAAATATAGAACCTCCTCATCACTGCCAATTTGAGTCATTGAGGTATCAAGCAGCATTAATTTAACCTCAACAGACTTTTTGTATTCTTTTGCATCATCATATACTCGATAAAGAGTTTTCATCCCACTACGGAATAAACCCCTACTGTTGATATTTTTTGCCACTCTAACCGCTTCTTGTAATATTATCTCTGCTTCCAAGTACCTGTCTGAATACCGATAGACTCGTCCTAATTTTATTAAGGCATTGCAATATTCACTGCCCTGTTCACTGTAGAGTGTTTTAATCAGTCCGATTTGTTCTTTATAAATAACTTCTGCATCATCGTATTTTGCAAGTTCATAAAGTGCTTCGCCAAGATTCCCCAAAGTAATTGCCTTTTGTTCATCATCTTTTTGTTCGAATGAATTCCATAACCTAAGACTCTCCTTTAAATAAGGTACTGCTTCTTTATAACGGCTTTGACTGTTTAAATTCCAGCCTATATTATTGATTGCAATAGCATGGCATCTACCGCAACTTTCTCTTTTTTTCCAAATTTCCGCAATTTTCTGGAATGGTTTTTCCGCTTGTTTGTACATGCCATGTTCCGTAAGCGAATCCGCATATTCACGGAGTCTGCTACCATATTCTTCACTGGAATCTCCTACTTCGTGAATGGAATGTTCGAGCCAAATTTGGGATAAGGAGTCAGCAACTGCATACTTATGAAGCCTAAATTTAATGTTCGCCATGTTTTTCATGGCCTTACCAGCAAAATACTCAAATTTAGCAACTACATTTTTTTTCTCCAATTCTGTATAAAATATCCCATAAGCCTCATACGCATTTTCAAGTTTCGACTCTTCTTTAAACGCATCTCCTAATGCATAATAACAAAGTGCGGCAGTATAATCATCTTGCGATATTCGGATTTTCAGCAGTGAATAGACAACGCTATCCATTCCTGCTTTTGCTGCATTATAAATCAAGTCTGGTGAAATACCATCTGAAATTTCGTAAAATGGAGTCAGCAAACTTGAAATAGTATCATTTTTATTGGAAATTGACTGTTCCAATGGTATCCATAAATTTGCTTTTGGGTTTGCACTTTTTTCGAGCAAGTATATTGCGGCCTCTGTCGTATTTTTACTACAAGCCCAAGTCAACCCAGTCCACCCATCCTTCTCCCTCGTCACCGGATTCCACTCCACATCATCCACTGGAATCTTCAAGTCCTCGATAAAATACCGCAACATATTCAACTTCCCCTCTCCCGCTGCAATGCCAGTCAGGTTTCCGTAATATCCTCCGCAGGTATCATCCAAACAAATAGCTCCCTGCAATTGATGGTCAGCCCCTTGCTCAACCAAATACTGCACCATAGCCAAATCGCCCTTATATGCCGCCCACATCAGCGCGGAAGCATCATTTTTATCCTGTGCATTCAACATGGCAGGCGCAGGGTTGATGGTTTTGACAGCGGCCAAGTCATTCGCCTGCATGGCCGCAAGGAGTTTGGGATTGATTTGGGCATTTACAGAGAATCCCCCAAAAAACAGGAATATAAACAAAATCAGCCTCATATAAAACAAAAAAAATTATAAGTGTTTGAAAAAATACCATTTTAACCCTCCTTGCTTTTTCGGTTTCTACGTTTACTAAACCTCGCAGGTTTAGTAAACGTTTCGCTCGATTTCAGTACTTAGCTCAGTGCAATACCCGCTTACCAAGTACTTATTGTTTTGGCAATACCCGCACCAGAATATCTCGCGTCTCCACCAAACGACCGCCAAGCACCGGAGCAGGGCCGCCGCCGCTACCCCGGGTCGGGATGGCATCGCCGATATAAATAGGTTGGTCGGAATAAACCAATTTGAACAACTCAGGACCAACCTCATCAAACCACCAGGGCTTCAATTGCCCCTGATCGCGAGAGTTCCAGGTTTGGCTCGGCTTGATCGAGTAATCCTGTTGTGCGTGCGCTTCATCCGGGATGAGCAGGAGGGCTTGGTCGCCCGGAAAATCGAGCAGGTTGAAGTATTGCTCGCGCCGGGTATTGTTTTTTATTTCCACGGTGAAACAATCGCCATAGCGGTAAGTGTCTTTTTCCCGCTCCCCAGGGCCAAAGTCTCTAATGACACGACCATTATCCTCTTTGTCGCACACAAAAGACACGAGGCGAATTTCCAGATCGAGTGCCTCGCTTTCAAAATTTGCCGAGCGCAAGGCTCGGACACGGTCTTGATAGGAAAGGGCCTGACCTTCCTTTTTGAAGGCTCGAACAAAGCACCAAGTACCCGTGAGTTCATTTTCTTTCAGCGCTTCTTTCGTCGTGACCTCAATCAACGCACCAGTACCATCTGATTTTTGGACATGCCCTAAGTAAAGGGGTTTTGAGAGGATGGTATCCCAAGTGTCTGGCGGGTAAAAAGCCAGTTCTGTGCCGGCATACAGCCCATGCAATTCTCCTTCCCGCAGGTAGGCAAAATTGCGCTGCACAGTATTCACCACTAAGTAGTGGGTGATCGCACCCAACATTTTACCGTCGAATACCGAACAATTCAAATTTCCTTCCGAGGTAGGGGTTTGACCCGGTATTGTATTGCTAATATTGAGTTGTATTTTTTCAAAAAGTTGAAGGTAGGAGGTTTGTGCATCTACTTTGAGCAGCCCTTCGGACAAATAATAAGACAGTGGGCCAAATTGCGTTGAATTAGTCGGGTTGATTTCCCGATTCTCCTGCCCCGGTGCTGTGGCAAAAAACGCTACCATGGGTGCCATATTTTGTTGATAACCTCCTGTTTTTGCTTCTTCGAGGCGATTTGCATCAGAACTGGTGCCAGCAGGCCGGACGGCATTGGGCAAATCAAGGTGGGATTGTCTGCCCGATTTGGAAAAGCCCCGATAGGTTTCGTTGGGCCGCAGCGTGGAAACGGCGCGGTTGGCAGATCCGGAATGGCAGGCATCTAAGGCGACAAACACCTGTCCTTTGATGCCCGCCTTTTGGCGGATGAGCAAGAGTGCCTGATAGAGTTCGTCGTCGCGCAGGTGCAGGTCGCCTGTGTACGTTTTGGTACTGTCATAATAGGGGCAGTCATAGGGGATTAGGCACTCATCATAGCCGTCGGGTTCGTCGCGCCATTCATTGTTGTCCGATATTTGTTGCCCGTGTCCGGAAAATAAAATAAAGAGTTGATCGCCTGCTTGGGCTTGGTCGGCCAGCCGTTTAAGGGCCGCCATTATACCTTGTTTAGTAGCCTCTTTATCGAGCAGCGTTATCGTGTCAAATCCCTGTTTTACCAAAGTCCCAGCGAGCAATTGGGCATCTTCGCGACCATGTAACTTTGGCCAAGACATGCCACTCTCCAATTTGTCAGGATAATCGCTGATGCCAATGAGGAGTGCCCTTTTTTGAGATTGAGTAAAGGCTAAAATTGGGAAACCGCAAAGAAAAAACAAACAAAATTTTAATGGCATAACCTGTTGGTGTTAAAGGAAATATTATGTTCTCGTTCTATATTTTTTATCTCGTTGTACAATCGCAATCGCCCGTCATTTAGGAGAGCCATGCCTTGGAGATGCGCCCCAAGATCGGCTTTTGTGCGTATATTGTCAGGACAAGGCCCACTTCCCCCGCACGCTGCCTGCACGTAATAGATTCCATTTTCAAAAGCCCCTCCCTTGTACTCAACCTGCGGGGAGCCAGGTGAGAAAACCATGGAGAAGCCAGGCATATCTTCCACCATGGCATCCGCAACGGTTTCCATGGCTTTGTTGTCCAGCACTTTAGAGTATATTTTTTGAATTTTTTTCGGGCCGTTGGCAGTGCTGTGAGTCAAGGACACCACGGATCTGGGAGGTATCCGGCTCAATACGGTGGCCACTTCTATCAAATTTTTGACACTTTTGCTATTGATGGAGTCTATGCGCTCATTCATCAATACTTCTTCATAAGGGCTAGCGGGAGAACCAGGCAATACTTTGTAAATCTTCACTTCATTCGTTCCCGCAACCTGCTCAAAACCAAGGCCCAAATAGGGTTTCGGAATCGTATGCTCATCAATGATGCGCTGCACGATTTCGGTTATAAAATCTGAAGTCAAGGCGCAACGTTCGGTTTTGTCATTTTTTTGCCGGGGAAATGCCGCTCCGGCAAAAGGCGTGACAAGCCCTGTGATCTGTCCTTCGGCATTTATCATGGGACCATCCGCGCTTGGCCATGTAGCGGGTGTTTGCACCAAGATACACCCGTTCTGTTGCTGATTCAATTTTCCATTGACCGCTTTTTGTTCAATCTGCTTTTTGTTCAAAGGATTACCAAACATAAGGACGGAGCTGTTTATTTCGGCAGTATTTGTTGGAGCCAATACCAGTCCGGGCGGTATTGGGGTGGATTTCTGAACGATTTCCAGCACTGCTACCCCAAAAAGATCGTCTTTGCCTATCAAATGAAGGTCAAATTTATTGCGGCTAAAATCATGAGCCACAATAGCGCTTGGGCTGTTGGCAGCCAGTGAAACAGCTTCAGACGAAGCTAAAACGTATTTTTTGCCCGCGATTTGGGTAATAACGCCAGTAAAGAAACTGTCTCTTTTTATCTGGTTGGGTATTAGTTTCATACTTCTTTTTGTAGACTTGCCTTTCATCGCAACGGCTTGTTGTTGAATTACCTCTATGGATACGATTGAAGCGGCCCACAGCGCAAGGCGGGCAGTTACCGAAGCAGCAGGAGGGGCTGGCGAGTAAATGGCAGTGGAAGTATCTGATGCTTTACTCTCCTCTGCCACGTTAGGCAGCGCGGAAGGTGGCACAATATTTTTGTCTTTCGGCGATAATACCAGGATCAAAATGCTAATACAGAACAAAGCAATCGCTGCATCTATCAACCATTTCTGCCAGTTATTACTGGAACTACCTACTATGGGAGCATCTGTGATTACAGTCATTGAACCCACTTCGACTGCTTTAGGCGTTTCCACTGATTCATTCATTTCTTCTTGGTGCGCTTTCGTGTATTGCCTTATCCCATCGGCCAAGGCCATTTCAGCATTGACCTCCGCTGCAAATTCCAAGTCTTGCGTCATGCGCATTTCGAGTATGGCAGTAGTTTCTTTATCGAGGTCGCCCCGGGCGTAGGCTTCTATGTCATCGTCGGTTATGAACAAGCCTTTACTTTTGGCGTTTTCTCGTGCCTTTGCGAGCGTGGCTTCCAATGAGGAAGATATTTTATTATTATCTTGATGTTGCATGATTTACATTCTTTAAAAATGAGTAAAAAAAGGTTTTAGGGGGACATTTAGGAAGGAAGAAATATTCGTTCCTGTTTTCCCCCTCTTTGGAGGAGTCCAAAATGTCCATAGCCTAATAGGGCAAGCCTTTGTCGCAATGCCATCATGGCCTCAGATAAACGAACCTTTAAGGTTTCGGGTGTTATCTTCAGTTCTTGGGCTATCAAATTAAGTTTTGCGGCTCTACACCTTTGTTCTCTTTTTTCCGGAGTCAATTCATTAATTTTTTCAATTGGTAGGTCATTAAAATTTGCTAAATCAGCATCCGTAAAATTATCCTTGAATGAGTAAAATTTAATTAATGCCTCTTTCAATACCGGCCTCAGATTGTTCATTTCTGCGCTTGCAGCATTCGCTAAGTTTGCAAAGTGTTGAGCCTCGTCCGGAGCAATGGAGCCATCTGCAATTTCAGATAATCCCGAGTGAACATTATCATCTTCTTCAGATGTAGGTGGCAAAGGATTGGAAGTAGGCTCACGCCGTGCTTTTTCAATGCGTTTGAGGAACGCGTTGAAAATGGTTGTTGTCAAGTATGCTTTCAGGCTTACATCAAAGGTGTTCCCCTTACGCGCATAGTCAAACACTTTTTCAAAACCCAAATCCACTGCTTCTTCGGCATCCGCCTCGGAAGCGCGATTTTTCTGTGTTAGCCGGCGGATCATTTCCTTTCGTAGTTTTTCGTATTCCGGCGACCAAAGTTCAGGATACGCAGCTGCGGGGTGCATCTCCACAAAGTAAGCCCAAGCCTGCTGCTCAATAAAGACGATGGGGTCGGGCGCATGTTTCCCTTGTTCGATGGTGCGGAACAACGCAATCAACGCATTGTGAGCAGTTTGTTCGGCCTCTTTCTTATTGCCTATACACGTTGTTTCCCCATCGGAGGCTGTCCGATATTTTTCTATAAGCCGAGCATGGCTACGAAAAAAGATCGCCACTGCACCGCCATAAATCTCGTTGAAATGAGGCGCTTGCTCCCATAGGGTTTGGCCATCGGTATCCTTATACCATTGAAGGAGTTGATCATAGCGGTCATGAAAATTGCTGGATTCCATATTCATAGCGTTGATATTCGATTCATTATACCCCTATGAGCTAGTAAGGCGTATCTGGTTATGTCAAAACGATGGTTTTTTTAAAATTTTTTCGCAGGCAATGCAGTCTATTAATAGAAAAAAATGAAGGCTCAAAATTAGAAATTTTAGCAGAAGGGAGCCAGATTCCGGCAAGTATCTTTTTTTGAATCTGGCTCCTTTTATAAGATTACTTATTTTGGTTTTTGATAAATCCGTGAAATCAGGTTTTCGTAAATGAACGACTTCATTTCGCCAAAAAACATATCCAATTGACCGATGTAGCGGTGGTAAAAATAGGTGAGTACCATCGTCAGGGTCAGGGCGACCACCGTGGCATCGAAGGCACCCGACATGGCCATTCGAACATTCTCCAAGTCCTTTAATGTGCCTGTCCCGATCAGTTGCAACGCGGAGGTCAACTCCACGATGGTGCCGATGAAACCCAACATCGGGACGGTTTGAATGAGGTAACGCACCATTTCCAAATTGCCTTCGTGTTTGGTTTGGGTGGATTCAAATTCTCCATCCAATACTTGAATGGTGTCGCTAATATTTAGGTTGTTACGAAATTGCGTCGTTGCCTTCTTCGTGAAATCTAACATGACATAGCGAAGCCCACTTTGTTCTAAACGGATGATGTTGAGTTTGATATCCTCCACTTGGGCTGGCAATAAGACCTGCTGATCTTGGCGGGGTAATATATCTAATTTCTGGTATTCGTTTTCGCGGAGCAATAGTTTGTGCTGCTCCCATAGTTCGAGTAATCCAAACGTGAAAGCAGTGTACATGGTCATTTTTAAATAGACGATCCCTCCGCTGCCACCACCGAAAACGTGAAAAAACCAATAAATGCTGTGCCCTTGTGTGACGGAGGTGAGCAGGCTCATAATTTGAAAAAAGAGTATTGCGGCAAAGAAACTAATGATGATGTTCAATGATTTTGAACTAATGGAAATATTTTGCATGAGTTTGCTGTATTTTAGGTCAGAAAATAAGGTGAATGGTTGGTTCAGTTGATTTTTCGTACGGTGCCATCTGGCGATATATGAACTTTCATCAAGAGCACCTTTTCATCAAGTTTTAGAGTCGGAAATGGTTGAGTGATATTAGTCCCAGGTTTATCCCTTGAAAGGATGTGCAATGTGGCTTTACCATACCCTCCTGCCGGTGCTTTAATGCAAGTACCATATATTTCGTAGTCACCTTCTATGGGGTTACCGTATTGGCGGACGTACTGGATTCCCGTTTTTGGGGGATTGATGATTTTAATTTTGTCATTGCCCCATAGCCCGATTGAACGTTCATTGGGCTTTCGATGACTGCATTTTTTATTGCCTTTTTCCACGGTTAGGGAAATTTTATGGCCTTTGTCTTCATCAAATAAAACCACCATGTTCAGTACCCCCGGATAAGTAGGATTCCCAGGATTCCCAGTAACAGGTGACACAATCGAGCAGGTAGTAGGTGCATCAATAACTACACGAACCACTGCATCCGATTTGTTTAAGTCCTTAATCATTAAGTTTTTACCTCCCCCAGCAATCGGAAATGGTCCATAATGAGCAGCCAGTCCATAAGTACCCGTTCGGCCATATTGGTCGCTCCAGGAGGAGGCGCAATCGCCCAATTTGGTCATGGTCACATCGAAGGTGTAAGTATCGTCCGTTGCGAGATTAGGGGTATTATTATTGTTGCACTTTGGTGTTGTAGGGGTAGCAGCAATGGCGCATTTACCAGGTTCCGGGCAAATGGGCGGAAAGTGCGGCAAGGTGCAGCGTTCAAACCGTGGTGGGCATTGGGAACAATCGAAATTTACGTCATTCGAGACTGTTGCTGATTCTCCATTCGGAATGGACTTCAATTGCTCCACGGTGACGATAATTTTGTCTCCCGGCTTTAAGTTCTTAAAGGAGCCATCCAGCGTATCCCAAAGCATCCGCTTTTCGCTGTCGAAATACACATTCGCGTTAAGCGGAATTTCTATGCATGGTTTGTTTTCTGACAGTTTATTGATGATGGTCATAGATAAGCACAACAGCAGGATACAGGCTCCTGCGAAATTGACCATGAGGTCTAGAAAACTAATGGTTACTATTTGGGGCATTCGTCTATTCGCCATAACGATTGGATTTTTTAGTTAAAAATAAATTTTGCCACTTGGGACAGTTGGTTGTTTAAAAAGAGCCCTCGGCGCAATTGAACAGTGAGCGATTGAATTGGGATACCACAAGCAGGACAAGCAGTTTGGGCATTACAATTTAGCACCTGGCCACAATTGCGGCAATTTGCTGCTGTGTTTTCAGGATTTTCCATTTTTTCTTCCAGCACTGCTTGTATGATATGTGGACCGAGATTATCCTCCATTTGACATACTAAGCAGGTGGCGGAGCCGTCTGGATTGACGGCTCCGCAGTTGCGACATAGTAGAGGCATATTGTTTTATTCTACATTACAGGTGAGACAATAATTGAAGCCAAGCGTCAGCATAGAACTACGGTGCTTGCGCGACCCAATCACTTCATCGTTTATGCCTTCCAGATAGGTTCTGCGTTTTGAGGAGTACATATCGATAAGCCCTATGTCAAAGCGGGCATCTAACGTTAGTTGGACATAGCCATCTTCGTCCAAGTTAAAAGTTAGGCCTGGGCCAAGTACAATACTAAAGTCGATTTTACTATAATCGTCGAAGCGATCCTTGCCAAATTTGAATTTTGCATCACTTACGGAATACGATTTCAGAGCATCCTCGACCGTCACTTCGCCCTTACCCGCTATATTAAAATTGAGAGAAGGCCCAATCGTACCAGTCAGCCCTAGTCTATTTCCTAGGATTTTTACTCGAAGTAAGAGCGGGACATGAACCGCCGAATAGCGCTCGTCCCACTTCACGATACCATTATCTACGATGATTTCTTTCCCACTGCGGTCAGTTATCACCCAATTACCTGTTTCCACAGTTGCCATTCGCCCCCCCTTTTGCACAAATGAAATGTCTGATAACAGCATAACCCGCTCGCCTAAGTCAAGGCCAAGGCGAATGCCTCCTTGAAATCCAATACGACCTTCCGTTTCTAACGTGACTTCGTTGTCACGAGAAAAGGCCGTGGAAAAGGCATCGTTAATTTTAGTATGGGATTTATTGATCCCAGCAATGGCCCCAATTACGAGACCCTGCGCCCGAATAGAAAAGGCCATTGAAACGCTAAAAAGCGCAAAGAAAAGATACTTCATGTTTACTGAAATTGATTGTGTGAAAGATATATTGTAGTCTCTAACACAATAGAGGCTCAGCAAATATTTGGTTATGCCTAAAGGTCAAATAAAATCCTAAATTCATTGAACTGGTCTCAAAAACTGCATCAAAAAAAAGCTTTTTTTGACCATGATTACGATCTTGCAGGCCCGATATGGTATGTTGATGCCGACGGTGATGGGTACGGCAATGCTCCGGTATTTATTCAAGCTTGCCTACAACCTTCCGGGTATGTAGCCAACTCCAATGACTGTGACGACAGCAATATTGCCATCTACCCAAACGCCACGGAAATTGTGAACGGTTTGGACGACGACTGCGATGGCATGGTAGATGACTCTATTAATGTCGGTATCATAGGGCAGTTTATTGGCCATAAACATCACGATGAAATCCAATTCGCACTACTTCCAAATCCGGCGGACGAAATGCTGCATGTCGTATTTGCAGGAGGCGAATGGGCTGTTGGCAGGATAGAAATTTTTAACCCGATCGGGCAGCGTATCCAGGTGCAGGAAATCCGGGTTTCACCTGGCTCAGATGTCATTTTGCGAATTGATCAATTCCCGCAAGGCAATTATTTCTTGATTTTCAGGCGGGAGGATGGGGTGATTGTGGGCGAGCGGTTTGTTGTTTTTAGGGGGTTTTAAAGGGGTGAAATACAAATCTCCGCCGCGCGGAAAGCGTGATTTCGTTTGCCGGTACAACCGGCTTGAATAGTAGGTCAAGACGCCAAAGCGTCGCGGCAGCGTGCTTTGGGCTTGAGATTTTTATGCAGTCTGGCGAATCTGCTTATTCTTTGGTTAGATATCCTCGAGCTAATCGGGGCTGAATTTACTGGAATCCCACTTATCCCGCTATCTGAAGTACGGAGTGGGGTTTTTGCCACCCGCTTTCACCACTTCGAGGCGCCTTTTAAATTCGATCGACAGTTCGTCTTCTTTGCGGGCGTAAATTTCGCTCAGCGCGATGAGGGTGTTCAGATCATTGGGTGCCAGGCTTTCCGCTTTTTGGAAGTATGGCAGTGCTTGTTCGAAAAAACCCATGATTAGATTTCTCATGTCGTTTAACCTCTTTATGCCAGCGGCTGAAAAATCTTCCGGCAGGGCACTCATTTCCTGCGTACGAAAAGCCGCTTTGTTGTAGTACAACGCGCCGACAGAATAAACAGCGTCCACGTTAGCAGGGTCTTTTGCAATGGCCTGTTCATGGTAGTTTTTTGCCTCGTTGAAATACTCAATTGCTTTTTCCTCGTTTTTCTCTTTTAACATGGCCTGATACAGGTTGTCGTACGCGTTGCCGAGGGTCACGTACAGGCTCCCGTTGTTGGGTTCTTTGGCAATGGCCGATTTGAGGCTGCCCGTGAGTTCGTCTAATTTACCCGCTTTGAGGTAGGCATTGATTTCGTCGAAGAGCAGACCGGTGTCATTGAAGCGTAAAGAGCGTTGCAGTGCTTAGTAGTTTCAGCATTTGTTTCAGGTTTTTTGCTTCCAGGGTATATTGAATTCCACCTCAATTTTCAGAAATTATAATCCTTGTCATCCGTGTGCGAATGGAACATGGATGACACGGATTAGACAAAAATATAAAAGATGCTAACCAGTTGCGTGTTCTTACGACCAGTTTTATCGACCAAATCGGACCAACAAAAATCGCCCTAAATATCTTCTTCCGCTAGCATCAGTTATACAAACCTGATAGTATCCGGAGGGCAACCCGGTGGTTGGTATAGTTAAACTGCTTTGCGCTAGCTGGCTAGCGTGCTCATAGACCGGCTTGCCCGTGATGTCTGTAATTTTGAGCTTAATAGGGCTGCTTATGAAAGGTAAATCTATCGAAATGTGGTCGCTGGCAGGATTGGGATATACTTGCAGGGTCTGCTCAAGGTTCAGATCATTCGTCGCTGTGGCAACCGTGCAAGTAACTTCATTTTCAGAAACCGAGCACGCCGCAACCTCCTCTTGGGCCAAAGCCCGGTCAAAGACTTTGAGATAGTCCATCCTGCCATTAAAAAAGCCTGGAAACATGGGGCTGTATAGGTTGTTTCGTCCAATCATGGGGTATTGGCCACTGCAATGCCACGGAGTATTCAGTTTATGTTCAATGCGATCCTGTAAATGCCCGTTGACATATAAAAATGTGGAATCCTTGCCCGTATCGTACACCGCTATGATGGTGTACCATTGGTCAAATTTGAAGCACTTGGATTTGACACCTTCTACTGGCGTGAAAAACGAGCTGTTATCTTTTCCGTAGGAGAACGTGAAGTAGAAAACACTATCGCCGCCAACTTGCCCATCAAACAATCCCAGGTTATTTATTTCCAAATGAATCAGGTCTCTGGTGTCGGGTGCATCGCCATCAAGGTTGTCCTTATCGTCATAAGCCCAAATAGTCGAATTAGTCACCCAGCGCGGAAATATCCTGGCCACAAGGGTAAAAGAACGGTCGTGCCTAAACCGCAATGGACTGGCATCAGGTGCAATTAAGTATGATGGAGCATTGGGCTGAAAATCCAGGGCTGAACCAGGTATTCCGTCCTGTCCGGAGGCAGCGGTGGCATTTGTATTCAGGAGATTAGACTTGTTGCGGTGAGAATAAGAGAAATGAGTAGCTTTAGGGCAAAAAGCAAACATGGAGAATTTTTCATACCCCAAGAACAACCGAGAGTGGCGGGCGACC
>Ga0105053_10003046_pt1 | contig 25756 bp, 19 predicted proteins | sample BON01_FD_78093 | JGI IMG/M metagenome (GOLD analysis project Ga0105053, IMG submission 78093) | Freshwater microbial communities from Lake Bonney liftoff mats and glacier meltwater in Antarctica - BON-01 | ecosystem: Environmental > Aquatic > Freshwater > Ice > Glacier meltwater | place: Lake...
AGTTTTTAAGGTCACTCGAATTCGTCCGGTAGAAGTCGAGATCGACCAATGGCGAAAATTGACGACCTTCAGCTACACCATGATTTTCTAGATGAGTCAACAGGACGAGCTAGTAGGGTGGGCACTGCCCACAGCAATAACTACGAAACCCACTAACAGAGTTTCAACTGTTTTTTAATATCTGTCGATCGAAATGCAGTAAATTACTTGGAACCATAAACTTGCCGTTTGGCAATCTTATGGGTTAAGTCACAATCTATGTGACTTGAACGTAAAGTTGGATATGTCCGATATGTAAAGTTGGACAACTCAAATATCAAAACCCCTATTCTGCTGTTATTGGCTTTGTGGTAAAACAAAGGGTTGAGAATGTAAAGTTGGACAATCGTATAAAACTAGAACGTAAAAGTGGACAATCGTACAGAAAGCCTGAAAGCACCTTTGGGCGAAGATTTTACTGTAGTAACAAAATGGGATGTACGATCCAGTTTGAATCCCACAGAGGAGAACTAGCCTACATTTTAGATGGCCTAGAACACGATCGTGATGTCATTGAATACTATGACCAGCCTTCAACAATTGAGTTAAATTACCTGAGCAAAAGTGGCAGAAAAAAACGGAGTCCACATACACCAGATTTTTTCACCATCACTAGTAATTGGGTAGGATGGGATGAATTTAAACCGCAAGAGGTGCCGATCCGAGAATCACAGGAGAAGCCTAATCGATACGTTAAAGATAAAGAGGGAAATTGGCGTTGTCCGCCAGGGGAAGAATACGCTCAAAAATATGGATTGGGCTATCGGTTGGTTACTTCAGCGCAATTAGATTCCATTAGATCGCGAAATTGGAATTGGCTCGGTAATTACTTTAGTAAACTATTTCCTTCTTTCGATGAGCCAATTTATCAAGAGATCGTTTCGACAATATAGGCTCATCTAGGAATAACCTACGCAGAGATACTCCAAACTGCTCAAGAGATTAATATAGATCTGGTTAACTATTTGACAGCTACTGAAAAAATATTTATCAATTTTAATACTGCTCCTTTATCAGAACAAGATCGAGTTCGGCTTTTCCCCAATCAGGGACTAGCTACAGCGTATGAAAAAAAGGCTCTAAACCTAGATCTGAGGACAAATATTGCTCATGGCATTCATTCTCGATCGATAGAGGTAGGCACCTCATTATCTTGGGATGGTCAACTTTGGAAGATTGCCAACACCAGTTCCGAAAATATCCATCTCCAAAATGCTGAAGGTAAAATCATCAATTTACCTAATGAGGAATTTTACGATCTTTTCGATCGGGGTACTATTTTAGGATTAGAAGATCGGATTGAATCACCTTCTGCGAGTGAAGCTAACGCTATTCTTCATCGGGCACGAGATAAAGATTCACAGATAGCTATCGATCGATATGATGCAATTAAACCTTATTTAGGTGAAGACTTGCCACCAATCACTAAAGTTAAGTGAAAAAGCCGGAAGTTATCAATAGTCCTAATATTGACACTGATGATGAAGATAGTAATGAGCCATTAATTGATAAGAAGAGCAATATTACCTCGCCCGATCGAGAGAGCTACGAGACATGGACGATCGAGATGCCGATTGCGCCTAAGCGCACTACTCTATATTCGATCGCGCCGATTGGGGATAATCGGGTGGTGGTGAGGTATGTTGAGGCGATCGAAGGTTTGACGATGCAACCGAATCTGGCGGAATTGACGCAATCACTATGTTATCGAGCTTTAAAGGATGCCAAAAGCGTTGGTACTATATCGATATTCCCCCTGCGCTCGACTCAGAGATCCATTACCTCCGGTTGGCTCCGCCAACGAGTAGATACGATTATCTCACTTCCATTAGAGATGCGATCGAGATTCCACAATGGCTCGCAGTTGAAATGTACCCAGCAATTTGGGTGGCGTACATTTCAACTGCGATCGCTTGTTTCAGGCGACCAGACGGCAGGGAGCAATTTATAAGACGGTCAATGCGCTGCTACGCAAACAAGGCGAGATCGACCTCGATCGTCATTAATTGAAGAAGTTATGTAACTCTACCTGAAGCTTTGCAGAAATGCAATAGACTTAGGAATATCTAGTAAGTAGTTTTGAATGATTTCAATAGAATAGATGTCCGGTAATGCTTGTTGGAATTTACTTAGTCGATACTCTGGTAAATTCATTGAGATAGCAGCTTGAGTTACTGTCGATCGCCAAAATGAAGGGTGAGAAATCTCGTCGATCGCCAGTTTTAAACTATTCATTGTCAAACTATCTCCTTCAATTTTTAATTTGAAATTATCGACAACTATTTTTGAGTCTAAATAAACTTGAAGCCCATATTTAAGTGTGTGATTAATCGCCCCACCTGCAAATGTCCACCAGATCGCTCGATCTGGATCGAATTGCAGACTCCAGCCAGAAGATTTTAGTAGCGGTGCTAGTTCGTTGCGATATTCATCCAGTACGAACTGTGCTTGCTCATCAAGGTAAGGGAGCGCATCTTTGCTGAGAATGATTTGCTGAACCTGCTGACATAGTTCAAATCCCAGTAATTGTGGGATGAATCCTCCCCAACTGGGCTTTTTTCCGCGTGGAGCTGGAATCACCAGTACGCTTCGCTCCGAATGGTTGACGTACAATACCGTCCAAGATCTCCCGCCTAAAATGAATGAGCTAACTTCTGGAACTAGTTTATCGACGAAGATCTGCTCCAAAGAGCCAATCGTATAGTTGGCTTTAGTTTGGACTTTATAAAGCTGGGGGCTACTAAATACGGCATAAAGTTCCATAAAGTTCTTCCGACCGTAGACCTTTTCCGCTCGATCGCCGATCGATAGCAACCCTCCAGATCCAAATAGATATCCTGTCTGAGTCATGTGCTGAATCAGGGTTTCAAATTCTGCGTAGGCGATGCCACTAAAGTCAGGTACAACCGCAAGATACTCCCAGCATCGCTCAGGACTAACACCGCCAAACTGAAGCGTTAGTGCCAGTAACTGATGCACCAGCACAGGCCAAGCCCTAGTCTGAACGGGAACGGATTCCACCCATCCCGTTCTTGCCAGCTCAATGATGGCGATCGCTTGTAAAACTGGTTCGATCTCTTCGCAGTAAAAGGTGGTGTTGGCTCGCTGTCCGGTGCGGCGACCCGTGCGACCGAGCCGCTGCAAAAATGAGGATACGGTCGAGGGTGCATTGGCTTGTAGAACTAGGTCTAGATCGCCGACATCGATGCCGAGTTCTAAAGTTGAAGTGCAGACGATACAGGCATTTGTCCCATGCTGGAACCGATCTTCCGCCGCAGTCCGCTCCTCTAGCGAGACCGAGCTGTGGTGGACAAAGACATCGGTGCCGCGATCGCGCATTCGATCGGCAATATCTTCGGCTAGGGAGCGACTCTGACAAAAGAATAGGCTTTTTTGAGCGGCAGCTTTGGTGCTAGCCGCCGTCGCAATGCTGCCAATGGTATCGCACAGATAAATTTTTAGGTCTTTGGGCGAGGTTACTTTGGGTGGGTCGATAATACAGCTTTCTCGATCGGAAGTTCCCTGCATCCAGGTGAGGATATCAGCGGGATTCCCGACAGTGGCACTCAGGCCGATCCGCTGGATGTCATTGGGTGTAAATCTCGCCAATCGTTCCAGGACGGAAATGAGCTGTGTGCCGCGATCGCTGCCAGCGAGAGAGTGAACTTCATCGATGACGATCGCTCGTAAGTCCTGAAATAGTTGGGCATGGGGCACCTTTGCTGAGAGCAGCATGACTTCCAAGGATTCTGGCGTGGTCATCAGCAGTGCGGCAGGTTCTTTCAGAAACCGCTTTTTGTCAGCAGCTTTGACATCGCCATGCCAGAGGAACCGCCTTAATCCGACCATCTCTGTATAACGCCCTAAGCGATCGGCTTGATTGTTCAATAGGGCTTTAATTGGGGCAACATAAATCATCCCAACGCCTTTGGGTTCATCAGTCATCAGCGTTGCCAGGAGCGGAAACATCGCGGCTTCCGTCTTACCACCTGCGGTTGGGGCGAGGACGATCGCATTTTTGCCGTCAAGTAAGGCGTGGCTCGCTAGTTCTTGCACCGGACGCAGCGAAGTCCAGCCTAAGTTTGAAGCAATCGCGGCTTGGAGTCGGGGCGGAAAGCGGGAGAAGGCGGATGTCATCGCTAAAACTCAACAAGGGTGTATCCCTTGTGATCCTCTGGTTCGGGATCGAGATAGGGGAGTCCTTGGCTCAATCTCTGTTCGATCTCATTCAGTGCAGTCCGATCGAAGCCTGCTACTACCATCGGGTCGTAGTCTTCATTCTCATCGGTGAGATCCAGCACATTGACAAATTGCCGGAGGAACTGACGCGGGACTACGCCCACATCACCTTTGAAACCTTGGGTGGTTTTTGCCACTAATCGATCGATAAAGTCTACGGTGACTTTGTTCATCAGACGGTGGCGATCGACTGCGGGATATATTTCTCTTAACTTGAGAGCCACTTCCTTGAGGCGATTGGCATCGAAGGGTTTGAGTTCTAGCTGGGGCTGACGAGTGCTGACAAATCCGCCTTCGTCTTGGAATTTAATCCGCTCGTAGAGTGGCTGAAGTCCGGCTACGCCGCGCTGGGTGTCGAAGAATTCCGAGGTTCCGGTAAATAACCAGAGCAAACCACGATAGCGATCTGCTGCGTCGCAAATCTGCCGGATACCGTTCAAGGATTTACCGCGCACATCATGGCGCATTCTTAAAATGGTCTCAGCTTCATCGATCGCAATCACCAGACCTTTATAACCCGCTGCTTTGGTGATTTCCAGAATACCCTGAAGGTAATCTAGGGCTTCACGACTACCGATATCACCCTTAATACCTGCTACCTTCTTGGCACTGGCAGATACATTTTCACTACCGGATAGCCAAGCTAGTAATGCACTGGCTTCGGCGACTTCGCCTTTTTGTTTGAGTTGAAAAATCGTGCGGAGGACTCGCGCCATATCTTCTGGAGCCTTACCTGCGGTGAGAGATGCCAATTCCTCTTCCATCCGCTGTTGGACTTGGGCATCGAATCCCCCACTGTCTTCGTCCGCACCTCCGGCGATTAGGGCATCCTCGATTTTGGCAATCCAGCGATCGATGATGTCGCTCAAGGCACCTCTAGGGCAGGAACTGGTAGCCAATTCCTGAACTACCTTGCGATATACATCGTCAAACTTATAAAAATGCAGATCGTTATCGGAGACTACGACAAAGCTAGTTGCAAAACCCTGCGCCTGGGCTTCTAAGACGGCAAGGCGAGACATGAAGGTTTTACCACAGCCATAACCACCCCTGAGAAACTTGAATACCCCCTCCCCACTGGACGCGAGACTGAGTTGACGACGGATTTCGGTCTGCTGCCGATCGATCCCGACTGCAAAGGCTTCTAGCCCCCGTTCGGGGACGGTACCGGAGCGGAGTCGCTCTAAAATATGCTCTGTGTCTTTTTCGCTGATTGCCATATCGAATCGAGGTTAGGTTTGTTTGACGTAGCGTTTACCACTACTGGTAGCTTCAATCCTGACTGAGAACGGTACTTTTTGCAGGTATTCCTCAAAGGCGACAGCGAAGCGGCGAACTTGACGCGGATTACCTAAAATTACAGCAAGTTCTGATTCGGAGATCGAGCCATGCTGCTGGAGGTGGAGAAAAACTCGACCCACATTGGGGTCGGTAAAGCTATCTTGCCAATCACCGCTAGCCTGGACTGGAATGGGCGCATCTTTCGTCCGGCGCAGGGTGCCCGCGACTTTAAAGTAAGACTCTAGGGTTGCAGGTTCGACATCTTCGGCGGCATCGGGATGGTAAACCTCGATTCTGACTCGTTCGTCTTGGCATCCGGCTAGGTCAAAGACCACCTCTACCCAGTCTGCATCCAATGGGACGGGAATCTGCTGATTTTGAATCACAACATTCGGTACATCCTTGATATTGACTTGGATATCTTGACGCTCTGGCACCCTCAGAGTTAAGGCGATCGTTTTAGCTCCAGTAAAACTGAGCACACCTTGGGCGACAGCGGCTGGTTTAACTCGAACTTTGAGCCGACTAAATCCGGCAATATCTGGTTGTGCTTGAACTTCGATCGCGTATTTGACAGTTTTGAAACTGGGGAGATTGCGATTGTGCGATACGCTCAATACGGGAATCACTCGCTCTTGGAGGCTATTACCACCGTGAACGAAGGTTGCCCCAGGATTCCCTGTTGCAAATACCGCCGTATCTTTGCGAAAGAGTAAATATCCGGTCTGACCTTCATAATTAAGTGCGCTGAGGGAAACTGTGACGGTTTCTGACTCGGAGCGCGGCTGGTCGTCGAGAATATAACGCCGTTGCGGAGCGCGAATCGTCCCCCAGGTTGCCTGTTTGGTGGTCTGATCTTGGAGCAGAAAACCATGATCGGCGGTAAAGACAAATTCATTGATGCCAATGCTTTTGAGTCGATTCCATGCCGATTTTAACTGTTTGAGGCACTCTTCAAAGGCAATTAGACCGAGATTGGCTTCCCCCGCATCGTCGATTTCTTGACTGTGAACGACAATTAGATCGGCATTGGTGCAGCCTTGTTTGAGGCTATCGGTAGATCGATCGCAAACTTCGCTCAATTTAAACTGTCGCACCCGCCGCCGACCGGAATTAACATTATCCACACTGCGATCGCCCATCGCCCGTACCCGCTCATCTGGCTTGCGGACGGTGTATTCGCCTGTCTTGAAGCCTTTGAACCCCCGATCGCTCCCCAGGGTGAGTTTTCCAGCTTTACTCAGGGGGGCGAGGACGTTCATCCCCACGGCGGTAATGGTGGGTAACTCGGCATACCGCGCTCTGAGGGTCACGTTCGTGCCTGCGCCTTCAAAGGCAGACATCAGTTCGGTGGCCATCTCATAGCGAAAGGCATCGATGATGAAATAGGCGGTCTTCGCATCAGTTTGGGTGAGTGGATGTACCACTTGTTCGTAGAGCGATCGCTGTTGCAGGGATTCCGCTGGCAAAAATCCTTCACTTTCACAGATGTGGGCAAAGCTCTGGGCGAGGGCATCTGCCCATTCCCGATAGCGGTGGCGAAGCCTGTCGGAAATCTCTAAGAGCGAACCAAAATGCGGCAGAGTCGAGCTTAAAAGTTTAGCCCGCTGTTGCTCGAATTTGCGGTGGGCGCGATCGACTGTACACCCGGTTTGGGTGTAGCCGTCTAAGGCACTGCTGAGATTAGTTCGACCCTGAAGCGGTTGCGGGTGCCGAACCAAGGCAAGTCCGAGGGTGGCGGCAGCTCGAATCAACGACCACTCGATCCGGCGGGTACGATCGCGAGCCAGCCAGAAGGAGGGCTGCTCTAACCGAACTTGCGCCCATTCCAAGGCGCGATCCCAGGCTTCGTGCTGGAGTGCCTGTAATGCACCGCCTAAGATGGCGTTTTCTTCGCTGAGGAAGGTATCAATTTTACCGAGATCTTCCGGTCGGAGATCTTTTAGCTCCGGTTCTAGATGTCCTTCTACTTGTCGAGCGATCGTTTCGTAGGCTTGCGGGTGGCTTTCGCGCAGATGACGAACCAATCGATCGCAGGTTTGTTTGAGCGGTGCTGAGATCTGCTCGATCGGTTTCAGACGATCCAGAATGGGCGATCGCGCAAGATCGTGGACATATTCGACACACATCAGCCATGCCACAAAGATTTCACCCAGATCGCCCAAGGAGAGGGCTGCGGATTGGCGATAAAAGGTTTGGAAGGCTTCATCCATTCCAGTCTTGCGGTAGAGATAGTCGGCGAGGATATTCAGGTTCTGAGCATCACTGAATTTGTTCTTAAAGCTAGTAGCATCTGAGGAGATTAGGCTAACTAACACCCATTCGAGGTCGAGACTTTCGAGGTATTGAGATCGATCGCCTTGCGGTTGGTTACAGGCGGCTTCTAGCCAATTGTCGGCGGCACTGAGGTCTAGATCGCCCGTATTGAGATAGGCTTCGATCTGGTCGGGGTTAACTCGCCCTGATGCGGTTTCGCGAATCAGGGTATTTAGTGCCTTGCGATAGCGGGTGCCAGCGTGGTATAGCTCCAATAGCGGTGTTTTCCGAATGCTGTCTTCGGTATGTCCAGGCATGTGAACCAACACTCGATCGGGTAATTCGCCGTTGCCATAAGGTTCTAGAGCCAGCAGCATTTCCAGGTAGCTGCCCCGAAATGGAATGACGGGAAAGGGGAATTGCTGTTGGTTGTAGCGTTCTACCAAATCATCGACATAGCTGTTATATGCTGCGTCCTTATCGAGCCACACCACAATGCCATGCTGACGTAGTTTATACTTCAGTTCTTCTTCTAAGGTGGCAGCGATCGAGCCGAGGGGAATCGTCATGTTGGCAGAAAGTCTAAGTGGTTGTCGAGGGCGGCTTGCTGGATGGCGGGACGAAGACTGGGATGGGCTAAGGGCAAGATTCGATCGTCGGGGCAAATCAGGGCAGCTTGTGCCCGTTCGTACAAGGCGATCGCTTCTTCATCATTATGCGCGTTGAGGAAGCTAATACCGTCGATCTGTCTATACCAATCAGTTTGTTCGTAGAAGTACCGCGACCAGGCTTGACTCAAATTTCGATCGGCAACTTTAGCGAGAGCGGCGACGGAACCAGCTCTCATTGCACCGTTGGCGCGAAGGTCGAGGAGGGTAAGATCTCGCGTGAGCTGGATGCGACCAATCTGCTGACCTTTGATTTCGATGACCCCAGTATCCCCGAAACATTCGACTAGACAACAGGAGAGGGTAAGTCCAGCGGAGGAGATGCCCCGCTCTGGGTCGTCGGTGCAGTTGCCAGAAGGTGGCAGGCGTTGTCTTGTCTCGCTTCTTTCGGCGGGTGCCCCGCCGAGCGCGAGCCGCTGGTGGTCGAAACGGTTGATGGGGCCATAGTAGCGAAAGGTGAGTGCTTGGGTGCCGTATTGCGTCGGGTCGAAGATCCGCAGCAGGAAGCTACCAGATGCCAATGTTCGGTATAAAGGCGATGGTGCTTTAGCTGGGGGCGGACTGGCGATTAAGACCACTGAATCGCTCCCACGGTAGCAGCTTCGGCAAGAACGCGCTCTTTTTGACCTGATTTCAAGGCTTGGATGGGAGTAGTGTCTTCTAGGTGGGGGTTGGCGCGGGTGAGCCAGTTGAGTTTGGCATAGTCGGATATGGCTAAGGCTTTGAGGACAGCAGGTAAGCCCTCGATCGCGCCATCAGAGCCAGCGGGATCGAATTGCCACGCGGGAAAGCAGAGTTTGCCATTTTCTTTAATTGCCAGCAGGGTTTGACCGCTGACTCGATCGTGGGGGGTTTGGCGTGAGGTGCCCAGGAGTTGCGCGACTTGGCTGGCACTGAGAGAGGAATTGAGGAGTTGGCGGCGGTGCTGGAAGTGTCGCGAGAGGGTTTCCATTTCTAGTTGGATGCGTTCTTGGCGGGTGAAAGTTCTACCCGCGATCGATTCGGCTAGGGCATCGGCGGCAGGATCTCCCGTTTCAGTGCTAGTAATTTGCTGTAAGGCTTGGGTGACGATTGATTGTTCGATCGGGGTGAGGGTTTGGAAGGTTTCGAGGTGTTGGGCGGTGTGTGGGTCGAGGACGATTGCCATAAAGTTCATCTGTAAGAGATGTCAAGCGATCTTAATTATTGCGTTTGGTGTAAGAGATGTCAAGCTAAAGGTGGCTCGATTTGTTGGCATAGCTTCGCTTGCAGCGGAGTTTGAGGTCGAGTATAATTGTACAATCAACAGTACAAGTTTGAGCCAAATGAAAATTGTCTCTTTCAGCGAGGCGAGAAATAGCCTCAAGACGGTGTTAGATCGGGTGGTAGAAGATGCCGATTATACAATTGTCACTAGACGCGATGCGCCTGATGCGGTAGTGATGTCGTTGGAATTATTCAATAGCTTGATGGAGACAGTTTATTTACTCAAGTCTCCAGCTAATGCTGCCCATTTGGAACACTCGATCGCCCAATTTAGACAAGGTAAAGTGGTAGAACGAGACTTACTGGATGAGTAAAAAGTTAGCCTGGACACAAGCTGCTTGGGATGACTATCTTTACTGGCAAGGTGAAGACAAGAAAACCCTCAAACGCATCAATAAATTGATTGAAGCAACTATCCGAGAACCATTTGAGGGCATTGGTAAACCGGAGCCACTACGGGAAAATTTAGCTGGTTTTTGGTCGCGGCGAATTGATGATAGTAATCGGTTAGTCTATGCGGCTGATGATGAATATCTGACAATTATTGCTTGTCGATACCACTATACCGATCGCTGATTCAAACAAACAACAGCATTATTCATCGTCGGTTTCCGCTGGAGTCTGCTCGAATAAAGGCCCCAAGTCTTCCACCCCATCCGCTTTTTTCCGCTTTTTATCGCGGCGTTTGGCTTCTTTCTCTTGGAGTTCTTTAACCTTATCGGGATCGTCACTTTCAAATTGCTGCCGTAGCTTATCAGAATCTAATTCATCGATCGTGAAGTCACCGCCGATTTCGTCTTGGAGGCGGAGTTCCCATTCGTAGGCTTTGGCGGGGTGGTATTGCCAGAAACAGCCGTGGGCGACGGCGAGGGAGGGGTCGATTTGGCATTTGGCGGCGACGCGCTGGGGGAAATAGCGGGCGGCGAGGTGCGACCAATCGTAGTCTTTTTTGCCTTGGGCGGTAGCCAGTTCCGACCACCAGGTTTTGGGTTTAGTCCATTGGGGTTCGAGTAGCGGCCAGAGGGCGGCACTGTTGACCATTACGCCGTCGTCGAGATCGAGGCTAAATCGGGCAGCGGTTTCGCGGGGGGTATCGCTGGGTTTGGCTGGGGGTGCGCCTTGTTGGGCGCACTGTTGGACGAGATCGGTAAAGGTTTTGAGTTCGGTGGCGAGTTGGAGGATTTTGCTGTAGCGATCGTCGGCTTGGCTCTGTTGTTTTTTGTCGCCCTGGGTGCGGGAGTCCATCAAGTCGCTGAGTTCGCCTTCGAGTTGGCGGAGTTCGGGGAGGAGGTATTCGGCGAGGAGGGTAGAGAGGGTGGAGTCTGTCCAGCGGTGGATGCTGATGTAGGCGACGAAGTTTTTCTTGGCGGAGGAGAGGGGGAAGTAGATCGGGCGTTGTTCGTACATCCCGACGTGAATGTCTTTGAAGAAGTTGAGGCGGAGCCAGTCGCGGAGGGGTTTGGCGGTGGCGATCTGGCTACCGTGTTGTTGCCATGCTGTGGTGAGGGGTTGACAGGCGGGATGGGTGAGGCTATCTTTTGATTCGGGTCGATCGCCGGAGTAGGCGGAGAGGTAGAGGATGCCGTGGGGCAGGGCTGTTGTTGGGGTTTCGGTCAGAATGCCTTCGCCGTCGGTTCCGAAGCGTCCGAGGGCAATTCCGAGGGCGTAGGCGACCCAATTGGTGGCGGGAGGTTGTTCGGAAATTGGGTTCCAGTCGGGGAGGGGTGTACCGGAAGATCGATCGACGGATTGCTGTGCCCAGGCTTGGGCGTAGTTCCAGCCGGAGGTTCCAGGTTGTTTGAATTCGACGGATGTTTCGCGGGCGGCTTCGTGTTCGGTGAAGGCTCGATCGAGTTGGGTGAAGATTTCGTCGGCGGATTCGATGGGGAAAAGGGGAAGACGGTTTACGTCACCAACTTGGAAATTAACAGTCGGATTTAGTGCCTGTAGTACATCTCGACCCAATTTGCTGTTCATTAAACAAACAGCATTTTTAACATTTTCTGGAAAAACGGATGATCCTGATACATCAAAAATACATTGATATTTTCTAGCTCTAGCTAGAAAATGTGATCCAATTGTTGAATAAGAAATTCCTGATCTAAAGAAGAAATCTTCGCTTGGTATTCTTTTAGTATAAGAAGAATATTTGATTTCATGAAAAGTCTTATTGTACAATCCATTCATTTGCCAATTAATAATTGCATCAAAAGATTCAATCCAGGCTCTCCCTTCAGCACCTTTAATATATGGTACCCAATAGAGTTTTGCGAGAGGTGGCTTCTCTTCGTCAGCAGAAACAATATAAACAGTAGACTTATCTACTTCCCAATATCTCCTGAGAAATCTTGCATTGATTGAAGTAGCCATCCCTTGACGAACTTGAGTTTGATCTTCCATCTTTGGAGTTTCAGAAAATCGCTTGAGAAACTTGTCATCCCACCAATAAACAATCGGCTGTTCTTTGATGGCGGTGAATCGATCGCTCTGAAACTCAAATCTTCCCACTTGCGCTAAAATAGCCGATCTTTTGCGATTTATGTTTTTGATTGACTCAGAATCTTCAGGCAAAGTTGGCTGATACGCAATACTAATAGTTTCAGTAGGATCGCATTTAGAGAATATACTCATTACAACAGAAACAACATGACCAGAAATCTCTTCAAATGCACCGACTCCTAAATCACCTAGTAATCTCAAATCATAAGTGTCAATTAAGAATTCTCGAATAGCTGAATATTGGCTAATGAACATCCAGTTCCGCATTGTTAATAATGCCGAGATTCCACCTGGCTTTGCTAACTGCAAACCTCGCTCTAAAAACGCGGCATATAAATCAGCCTTCCCCATCGGATAATGCTGCTTCAAATACGCATCATCCGACATCTTACTCGCCCCTTGATACGGCGGATTCCCCACCACCAGATCGTAAGAATCCTCCTGCACCATCCGAATAAACCTCACCCCCGCCGTCAACTGCTCTCCCCGCAACCGCAACCCCAGATCGTCACCCCGCGTACATCGCCCCAAAAACTGCTCCAACTTTTCCAATACCGAAGCCTTTGCCTGTTCAAAATTAAATTGTGGCTGTACCACCACCGGATTAAACAAATCCTTCTGCACCGCAGGGAAAATCGTGCGTCCATAATCCTGCACCGCCAGATCCACCGCCTTATCTACCTTCAGCAAACTCCCCCACCGATCCGCACCCTTCAACGCCTGGACGATCCGATTCGTCAAATCCTCTGGAATCCCCGTCGCCGCCAGAATCTCCTGCCGCAACTCCACCAACATCGGATCTTCCTCCGGTAACGCCGCCACCTGTAAATTCGATGCCACCAAATTTAGCAACTTCGGACTGGCATCTGGGCACACCGACTTCGCCTTGAGATACAACGCCGCCGCTGCAATCTGCACCGCACGCGGATCGATATCGATGCCGTATAAATTATGTTCCAGAATCGACTCGACGATTTCTCGATTCGATCGATCTTCCCCCAGATGCCGCCCTTCCTCCTGATACAGCGCAAACAGCAACCCCACCGCAATTACCAAAAAGTGCCCAGATCCACAAGCCGGATCGAGGATTTTGATGTCGCGGAGGGAAAGACCCTCACCCCCAGCCCCTCTCCCAGGATGGGAGAGGGGAGTTAGACTCTCACCCCCAGCCTCTCTATCAGGATGGGAGAGGGGAGTTAGACCCTCACTCCCAGCCTCTCTCCCAGGACGGGAGGGGGGAGTTAGACCCTCACTCCCAGCCTCTCTCCCAGGGTGGGAGAGGGGAGTTAGAGTTTCAGTTTCATTCGTACTTTTGGGGTGGGGGATGGGAGCGAAGTTGAGAACATCCTGGATTTTTTGGAGACTAGATGTTAGCGACTGTTCGACTTCCTCGGCTTTTAAGCGTAGAACCCTTAATCCCAAAGACTCCAATAGTTCCTGACGTTGCCGATCTAATGTTTGTTGAGAATCGTGAATTAAGCCATCCACTTCAACAATCAACCGCTCCGCAGCACAAAAAAAGTCCACTACAAAACAGCCGATTGGTTGCTGCCGTCTAAACTTACGGTTCTCCAACTTCCGCCCCCGCAACGCACCCCACAGTATCGCCTCACTCGCCGTTGGCTCCTTCCGAAACTGCCGCGCAACCGCCGTCATTTTCTCCCGCAACGAATCCGAAACCTCCCATCTATCCTCTTGTCCCTCTTGTCCCCCTTCTCCCCTCATGGGAGAAGGGGCTAGGGGATGAGGGGGTTCATCTTCTCCCCTCATGGGAGAAGGGGCTAGGGGATGAGGGGGTTCATCTTCTCCCCTCGTGGGAGAAGGGGCTAGGGGATGAGGGGGTTCATCTTCTCCCCTCGTGGGAGAAGGGGCTAGGGGATGAGGGGATGTGGGAGAAGGGGCTAGGGGATGAGGGGATTTATTCGCCACAGAAACACCCGTCAACGGTTGCGGTACCCAATACTTCCATCGCTCCTCCTGCTTAGTTTCGATCGGCATTAGCGCATCCAGAGCCACTTTCCCCGCCTCCCGCTGTTCCCGCCACACCTGCCGCCGTTCCTCCAACCGCGCCAAAGTTCCATCCGCCTCCGCCTCAGCTACCCAGCCCTGCTGCTGACACATTGCCAACCATAGCTGCCCCAAACTATTTTGGAGCAACCATTCCACCATGTATCGCTCGGTAAACATCTGCGTCTTACTGGCGATCTCATGGGGTTCCACCTTCCCCCCCGCATCCAGCTTCGCATCCAGCCCTTCCCGTTCGGGGTCATTCCAATACTGATACACCCACCCCAGCGTCGTATCATCTTTCCAAATCTCCTTCAGCTCCGGCGCATCCAACGCCTCCACCATCGCCCGTAACGTACTCGCCGGAATCGGTAATAACGATGTCAGACTCACCTTACCAAATAGCCCAGGCATCGCCAACGCCAACTCATCGCAGAGCAACTGCAACAACGTACCATAGCCTTCCGTGTCATCCTTACACAAATCCGGCGCAAATTCCCGAAACTCCCGATAGGCGGGACTTTGCCACCCACCCGTCACCACCGCAGGCTTCACCAGCCCCATCGCCTCCATCTGCTTGATCACCACCAGCCGATTTAGCCACGTCGCCGCTGCTAATTTTTCTAGCGATCGTAATTGCCGCTCCCACAGCTCGCGCCGTTGCTCATCTTTGAGCTTTTTACCCGCAGTTTCCCCCCGTACCTGCATCTCCAACCATTGCTCCAACCGCTGCCGCTTCACCCGATTTGCTTCGGTCAAACCCGCTTGGTTGGCAGATTTAATCGACAAGCGAAATGTCCCTTCTCCAGCATTCTGCAAATCCTCCAGTAACCGCTGCCGCAGGCTGCGAATGGTTGCGGATAATTTGGACTTAGCTTCAGGCGTGAGATAGGACATAGCGCGATTTGACATTATTGAATCGGGGTTTGAGAGAGATGGAGAGTGAAAGAGTGAGGGCTTTATTTCTTGAAAATTTTACCAAAGTTATATCTCCATTGAAGCGCGAAACTCATGCCGATCTTTCCATTCAGATTTGAAGTCAGATAACGATTCCACTCATTTTGACTCGGAAGTTTAGCACTATCTCCCCAATTATCAATAACCCAAGCATCTAATTTATTAACGATAATATCAATCTTTAGATTTGATATTTGGATAAGTTGAAGAACTTCCCTATAGTCAAGAGGAATTGGTTCCTCATCTTTAGATATTTTTTTCTGAGAATCCTTGTCATATTTGATCAAAGCAGCATTAACTTGGTTATTGATTTGCAATTCATCTTGATTAATTAATTTAGCAATTTTTAATAGTTCTTTGCACAGCCAATCACTTTGGTTAGAATAAGCAATAAATCTAATCAATCTTTTTGCATCAGAAACATTTTGATGCTTTTCAAAACTTTCTCTAATAGCTCTAGCGACTTCGCAAATATACTCATCAGCGATTTCACTACCTGGTAAATATTTAAAATCTTTAATCTGCAATCTAACACTAGTTTGCTTCTTATGATCTTGATAATTTGTCAAAAGAATTAAAGCATCATATTCATTCCCTAAGATCCTTTCATAAGCAGAGAAAAAAGGTTCGCTCGTACAAAAATTTTCAGATGGAGATTTTATGCCAAGATCCAACAGTGGAATATCAATTCCTCTAGCAGGATTAACGTAAAAACAAATTTGCCGATCGTGAAATATATATTTTTCGAGAACCGCTACATAGACCATTTCGACAATACTGCCAACTGTCTTTCCATCAAGATTCGGGATTGTTCCATTTTTTAGTAGAGTTTCAAACCAGTGAGGTAGATTACCGCCTCGGCCTATTCTAGTTAAAATCTCACGAAGATCTTCTAAACCTTCTCCTGCTAAAGCCCTATTCAAATAATTAATCGAAAGTTCAAGATTATCTTGCAAATAACCGCGCAATTCAAGCTTATTCATCTGACAAGAAGCTCTAATTGACGTTGATTCTGTAATGTATCCATTTTAATATAAAGATTTTTTGTAAGCCTCTCAATCGCCCAACTTACCATTATAGGCGGAACAGCATTACCAAATAATGAATATTGGTGATATACCGAGACAGCATCACAATGAGCATCAGGAAATCCTTGAATCCTGGCATACTCAACATTAGTCAGCCTTCGATAACAATCATCAACCTTGTATCTCTCATAATGACGACTAGCAGTAGAAGTTAGAGTTGGAGCTATTCCATCTGTGCCAAATATGGAATAACCCATCCTTGCCCCTCCTTTTTGGTTATAGAGAATTTTAACACCATTAAAAAACTTATTTACATAATCACTATCAGCAATTCTCAGCTTAGTTGATTCAGTAAAGTCAAATTCATTACTAACTTTTACTTCAAGAATATCTTTGAGTTTTTTCTCAGCAACAAACTTAAAGTATTCTACATGCTGAGAAAAATAACTTCCGTTAGCACACACCCCCCAATTACTAAAACTTTGTTTGCGATCTGACAAACTAAACCAATTCTTTTCCTGATGAAAATCTTTTACCAAAACAACATTCTCTATTTGTTCGATCAAATGAATTTTACTTGGCATCTCTAAAGATCTATAGCCAGTAATAATAATTCTTTCGCGACTTTGGGACAAACCAAACTGAAAAGCATTAATTACTCGCCACTCTACTACATAACCACAACTACTCAAAGCATCAAGAATTGTAGCAAAATGAATACCTCTATCCATTGAAATTAGTCTTTTAACATTCTCAAGAATAAAACACTGTGGTTTTTTATCTTGTAAAATAGTGACTATTGTTTGAAATAGACTACCTCGAAGGTCAGCAATGCCCATTTTCTTACCAGCACTTGAAAACGGTTGACAGGGAAAACCAGCCGTCAACAAATCATGATCTGGAATTCGATCTAAATATTGATAGATATCACCTTTTACAAAAGCAGCCGATCCGAATCTATCTGTATAGACCTTTGATGCACGATCGTTAAGATCATTTGCAAAGACAGTTGGATATCCTAAACCATCTAATGCCAGCCGAAATCCACCAATTCCACAAAATAGCTCAATAGCCTTCACCACAATTTACTTTCTATATAGGACTTGTGTTTACACCGTAGCTTTCTCAGGGCGATTTCGACCATAACGCCAGCAATTTAAATCAACCGAATCCGAAGATTGGACTTACCATCAAGCTGAGATAATAAGCGATCGCGTAATTGATTGACTAGCACCTCCACCTCCTCCGGCGAACTGACTTCCCGCCCGCTTAAATCGATCGCAATAGTCATCACTTGCTTGTCGGTCGCTTGGGACAGGGCATCGTCGAGGTAACTGTTCGCCTGTTCCGCTGCCATCTGTAGCCCCAACACTGCCGAATCTTTTAACACCAGCAACGGCGGATAAAGTGCCTCAGCAGTTGTATCATAGGTTGCCTCCTGCACCGGACGCAGCACATAGATCGCCCGATCTGGGCTGAGTCGGGCATAACCAGACCGCTGCTTCACCTTATCGCGAATCGCTTCAGCCTGCCGTTCCTGCCGCTCTAACAGCGATAACCGCACCGTTCGATAGTGGGACTCGATCGTCTGCAATTGCGGCTCCAGACTGGCAATATCGCGCCAGGGTCGATCGAGCGATAATTGTGCCGCTACTGCGGCGATCTCGGCTTGCACTTCAGTTGCCGCCGCTACTTGGTCGAGTTGAGCGACTTGATGTTGCTGGATCGCTCCCGCCCGCGACACTGCGGCGATCGCGGCATCGGTCAGATCGGTTGCTAGAATCCCTAATTGTTGTACCCCATCGCGTAAAACATCGAGATTCCGCTTTACTTCCACCAGGGTCGGTTCGACTTGGCGGGACTTGAGACACTTTTCTAACGCCGATTGCAACTTGGCTAAATTAGTCGGTAAATCTAACCGATTGGGTAGCTTATTATAGCGTTGCTCCAACTCCCGTAATCGCCGCGCCAGATTAGGAAACTGCTGAAATACCGCATCGGCGATCGCATCATTCTCGCGATCGAGATCCATGCCGAGCGCATCTTTAAAGAATGTACAGATGGCAATGCGATCGCGGGAACTGATGCCTTGTTCGCTGGGCGGTAGAATATCCGCACGTTTGAGATCCCGATCTTTGGTAAATAGATCCATCACACCTGGATCGCGGATCGAAGTGACCTTGTTACCATCTTCTAAGCGAATTTCAATTTTACTCGCCCGAAATAAACCAGCCAGACACGCCTTCACCATATCCGGCGCGTAGCCATAAGGTGGGCCACCAAAAAAATTCAGCAATACTTGCCCAGAAACCCCATCTTCATCCAAGATATACCGACCGATCCGCGCGGGCACTTCCCCAGTACAGCTTGGGAGATACTTGCCAGCATCTAGCTCCAAAATGCCCAGCCCATCTTGCATAAATTTAGTCGAAGGCCCCGTTAGATCCTTTTCCAGTAACTGTTTCAGTTCGGACGGGATAATCGCTACATCGAAATAGCGATCGAACAGTTCCGGCAGAATACTTTCCCCGACCTTTTCTAACACCACAGCAAGGCCATTGCCAAAATTCTTCACCTCCAACTGGCGACCTCGGAAATACATAGCACCATCTAGAAACGCGCGGACAGCGCCATCTTTTACCCTAGTCTCCAATGTCTCGTATCGGCTCTGCTCGTCAAACAGCATCCGTTTTTTATCGATCCCGATCGAAGCCTCCCGACTGTGATATTTAGTAAGGATATGCCGCGACTTTGCCAACTCGCGCAGCAAACTATCCAAATCGTCTAATTTCCCCACCACCCAAATCAAATGCTCTCTGAAATTAGCCGTATCACTGGACTGAATCCAGGTGGCGGCGGTTTTCTCCTCCTGGGTTTTGAGATACTGAAAATCGATCGAAATTGCCGCCAGTTCATTCGGCACTTGCAATCGCTCGTTTTGTCGTTGGCGACCATCGCTGTAATAAGCCGCCCACCGAAACTTCTTCCCTTTGTAGCCTGGATTCGCCGCCTTGCCCAGTAACTCCTTCAGCTTGTCGGAAACGATGACGCTCAACTCATTCGGAATAATGCTATAACTATCGCGTTCCCGCGCCCACTCCTGACCTGCCGCGCTCTGGAGCTTATAGCCCGTCTTCTCGGAGTAAGACAGTAAATTCAGCTCTCGTAGTTGCTCTAATGCCTGAGAAATCCGCCCATCTTGGTTGCCCTGCCCCAACCGCTCGTAGAGACATTGACTCACCAGTGCCACCGTTGTCGGCTCTTGTTCTTGAATCAGCTCCAATAAAGCCACCACCTTCGCCACCTGCACCAACAGCGGGTGCTGGACTACCTCATCCTGGTTAAAGATCCGCGTCAGGGTGGTTTGCATATCATTATCCAGAGATGACTGCTGCACCTCAAAAATATCTTCCAGGGTAATCAAATTCCCCAAAGGTCTTTCGCCCAGCTTCCGCTCGCGAAACAGGTCGCCCAAAAGCTGCAACAGCCCGCGAATCGCATGATCGTCACCCTTTGCCCGACTCGATCGTAAGCGCAAATTTGACGTAATTTGCATCAGCAAATCGACATATCCCGGCAGCATCGGGTAGACTTCCACGAAATCTTCTTCGGAAATCGTCTGGCACTGGTAGCCATATAGCTTCAGATCGCTCCGCTGCTGTTGGAAGATCGCTCTCAGTTCCCCTTCCTGCGTTGGCAATTTCTTCAGTAAGCGTTTATGCACCACATCCCGAATATTCGTCGGAGCTAAATGCACCCGCAACTTAGGCGGGAAGCGATCTTTGAGTTTACCGATGCTGCTTTCATCGTCACTATCCTCCAACTTCTGTTGCCCTGTCGCCAGCAGCCAGACTTTCCCCTTTAACCGCTGCCCCAGTGCCGAGACAAAAGACTGAAGCTTCAACATCCGCGTGTTGTTTTGATAGATGTATTGACTGACCTCATCGACTACCACAAATAACGTCTTACCCACAGCCCGCAGCCGGAGCATTTCCGCGATCGCTTTAATCGTTTCATCGACCGAAGATCCCTCTCCCGTAATCGCCCCCGCACGGCTTTCAAACCAACTCAACGGATCGGTGTACCGACGCGGATTCATGTCGTGCATCACCTGAGAAAATTCTTCCTCAGCCATCCGACCATCTTTAGCTTCAGCCCAAGCCCGACCGAGCAGCCGCTGGGCACTCACTTCAAACTCCGACCACAGACCTTCGAGTTCGAGGTTCAGCTCGTAATCCGCCACATAATTACTGGTACTGCAATAGCCCAGGCGACGCTGGATCTCCCGCTTCACCGCTGCATGAATCTGCTCGTCATCCCGTGCCACCGCCCCAATATCGAAGATCACCGCGATCGGCTGTACCAGACTCCGCATCTTCGCCCAAGCCGCCCTAAATTCAGCAGATTTAGCCGATTCATCTCGATCGAGCAAAACCTCGGCGATCGCTTGTCCATCGGGCAGAATCAAGCCATTCAGAGCCAATCCCAATAGTTTAGCAAAGCTAGATTTCCCCGAACCGTAAAATCCAGAGATCCAGGAGGCGGGTAGCTCTACCCCGCCAGCTTTTTGGAGTTCCTCCGCCAGACCGCTCAACAATTTGACAAACTGCTCGTGAATGCCGATCTTATAGCGGGGATCGGCATCAGGATATCCACCCGTCACGATGTACTCGGAAACTTCCGCCGCCACCTTCGCCGGATCTTGCTCGTGGAAGTAAATCACCGGAGCGATATCGCGCGTCACATCATTGGCAAACACATCCTTAATCTGCATCGAAGTCTCCATCATGAATAAATGCGCGGGCGATAATCACGGTCAGCCGACAACTCGCCCATAAACGACAGTGCATGTGAAGTCAGGTCTTGCCGCTTGCCAGGGTACAGCAACACCACAGGCAAATTCCGTGTCTTTCCATCAATCAACTTGAGCATCGCCGACGAGCGAAAAAAGGGATAAAGTGCCCCCGCCCGCGCCAATAAAACCAGGGTGCGGTTGGCAACCAAGGGATTTTCAGTAGCAAACTCATCGATTAAATTTACAACATCTTTAGCAATCCCACCCACTCCATCGATATGATGCGACAGCTTATCCTTCAAATGATTCAACGCTCGATCTGGATCGCGATCGTAGAGACGGTGTTCCATCCGCATCATACTCAGGGTTAACTGGGGATCTTCAGCCTTGAGCCGATTTAACAGCAGTTGATGCAGCGAAATCGATCGGACATTCCAACCACCGCCTTTCAAATCATCGCTTAAATTCCGAATCAATCGCCGGAGCTTGAATTCATCAGTTGGATCGTAGACCAAAATGGCAAACCGATAATTTCGCATCGTGCTAATTTTCGGGCCGCTAGCTTCTAGCAAGTCGCTCCTGAGAGCTGTAATCGCCCGATCGAGTGAAGCATCTGTAAATAGTGTACCCGTCATCCCCTCACCTCACTCCCATCGCCCAAAACCCCCACCGCCCAAGTCTGAAGATCTGGGTACTGCCAGCCAAAATCGTAGAGATCGCTCATCCGCGCAAAGGCAAACCCAGGCAACTGTCTCACCCGCTGTTCTAAAGTCACATCACTCAATCCCACAGAACGCAGATAGGGATTATCGATCGGCGAACCTGCATATGACAAATGCCGGAGCAAATACAGCCAGTACCCTAATGCCTCATCGCTCACTTTCGGATAAGTAATCGTCCGACTACCCACCCTAGCCGAACACAATCCTGCCGACGTTGCTGACGTGAGTAAACTCGAAGCCAGCCGCTGAAGCGTGACCATTGCCCAATCCAGCTTAAATTCCTGAGCTAGCCACCGAGTGACGATATCGCGATCGATCGCCAGTACACCGTGCGATCGCCGCTGCTCGAAAAACTCCCCTGTAAACTGTCGGTAGGTCGGATCGCTCAATTGAAGGTGCCAATGGCAGATATTTTGCCGCGCGATCGGATCTCTAGGCTGCCAACCGATTAATACCTCTAATGCGGCTGGGTAAAGATCGTAGCGATGGTACAACTCGCCCAGCAATAGTTGTACCCGAGCGATACTTTTACTCCCAAACCACCGCTCCTCAAACGCGACTTCCGTGCGTTGCTCTTTGGGGAGATCCAACCGCAGATGCTCCCAGTAAGCGCGACTCTCTTCCACCAGTAAGGATGCCCGCAACTGCCGCGAATGAAACCCGACGATCTCCTTGCCATAAGTCTTAGCGTCTTGCGGAGACATAGAATCGAACTGCTCTTTTGCTACAAGTGTTGTCATCAAAGTCAATTCTCACCAATCCGATACATAGGCATTGGATAATTATCCGCCAACGGGAGCAGTGCCGCCGCTAATTTTTTCGCCTTAATTTCCAAATCCTCCGTACCAGCCTCAACCAAGAGCCGACCGCCTGGGACAACTTTGGTCTCAACTTTCCGATCGGGAATTCTCACTGCCGCTTCAAATGCAGCCCGATCGAAAGATACCCCCAATTCGATCGGTAACGGTAAAACCTCCGACGGCATCTGGCTTGAGGCATTATGCTTATGTTCTGCTAACCGATCGCTCAGTTGCTCGTCAACGTCCGCACCCCAAAAAAATAAAGTTCTCAACGCATCCGGTTTCGCTAACTTTGCTCTTTCCCGTCGATCGGTCTGAATCGCCGCCGATCTAACTGCTTCAAGTGCCGCCCACTGATGGGTTTTAGGAAACAACCGCTTAAATAAGTCGCCGCCGCCCGCTGGATCGACAAGATCTGTCCGCCACCAATCCAACCGCTTCGGCTCACACAAACCTTCCCCAGCCCACGCGATCGTCATTTGCAAAGCTAAGATGGCATCCAAAGTCGATGCAGAGATTCGTTCACTAGTCATTTTAGCCTGATCCATTCGTGGAGCCGATCGATATTAAACTTGTCCTTTACGTGAATCGCCAACGCGACCTTCCAAATCAATTTGCATCTAACCTCCCCATGCTTGTTATTCAGACAACAAAGGTTTCTCAATCAACTCTGGCATCCCATCTCATGCGTTTCCTAAGAACCTGCTTGAAAAGTTGTTTGCCCAGCTTGAGATTGAGGCGTTAATCGTCGTACCGCCAGATGTACCATAGCAGCAATAATCATCACTTTGCTACTGATTTGCAAAAATTCACGATCTAGACTCGATCGTCGATAGAGATCGAGTCTGGAAGGGTTCCCATCGAGATACTAATCTTTATAGTGTAATTTTCATGGGTAGGAATTCAGCTACTAGTTAACAAATGATAGTTGCTAGGCATGACTTATGTTTAATTCAGAAACACCATCTTTAGTAATCGGGTTCGATCCTATTACTACTATCGACTTACCGTTTAATGCAGATGCTTCTCGTCCACCAGAAATATTACTGAACAGATGGCGAGATATTATTACTCGATATATCTGATTATCCTTAGAGTTTACTGTCAACGATAATCTCTCCGAATCCTTAAAGCTGAAGCCATTTAGGCTCTCCTCTAGTTAAGGCTATAAGTTGAACTTATAGTTTTTTTCGCATGAGAGTAAAATTCTTAAATCCATAGCTTTGACGCAGAATTAATTTGATTCTTGTATTAATTCCTTTTGAGACACCGCTCGTGGTTCTACTGATGAAGTAATTAGCAATTTCTGCCAAATGATTTTCCAGGCTATCCCCTACCATCTTTAAGATAGTTTTAGCAGAAATCAGCCATTCCTTAATTGCTCTTAATCCACCTTTAACAGTTAATTTACTTTCGGATATATTCCTCAATCCTTCCTTCAAATCATAAGCAATGCTTAAACAAGGTTAATTAGAAAATATTTCAGATCGAGCTTCGATTTCTTCTTTTGACAAATCTTGATTATTGCTTAATAGTAACTAGCGATTTGTCAATAGGAAATTTCCAGAGAACGATTGGATAAGATTTTGCGATCGCACTCGATCGCACCACAAACTTTGTGGGATGAAGATTTCGAGGCTTTTATCAGTGCGCGATCGGCCAATCTGTCAGTATTAATCGAAGTAGTGATGGCCAAAGCAACTAGCAAATTTGCAGCTTTAAGCTGCACATAGCAATCCCAAATCATTACGATCTATAGCGATCGACGCCTATGGGCATTTCATTATGGTTCGGAGCGCAAGCTGAAACTGATATCCAGTGCAGCTTCATATTTAATATTACAAGAACCCTTGACGATCGAACCATCAATTAGCAAAACTTCACTAAAATCAGCCAAACTACAACCACTCAAATACATTCTCTAACTACTTTCTATCGCTCTGCAAGGACCTTCAACTAAATCAAAAACCCTGTAAGCCTCTCTAGGCGAAGAAGATCGGTGATTTTTCACATCTTTTACCGATCTCAAAGGCAGGTGCTTGCATTGTTAGGCTGGTTCAATCTGTGTCCAATTTTCTTCCATTGGCTCTAGATCCCTAGACTCAATCAGTTTGTAGCGTCCCCAGCGAGTCCCCGCCGAACCAACATGGTCTAACCAATAGGGTAAGGTCAACCAGCCAAACCGATCGCGCACCAACCATTGTAACTTACCTCCTTCATCTCCATTTTGCAGGAGATCGATCGAATCTACCAGATGACTGCTTTCTCCCAAGCACAAACTCCCAAATCGATCGATCGAGCTAGGATCTGCAAGTCCCTGTTGAATCCGTTGACAAAGATTTAGCTTCGATTTGTCCTGACTGGCATCGAGCCAAACCACCATCTCAATCTCCGTCAACACCTCTTGATAATCTGGGCGAGAATTCTCTGGAGAGTTGGGATCTTTATCCTTAAATCGACGGATTTTCCTCAGCAAGGCTGATTTTTCTGGGATCGAGAGGAATGCCATCGCCAATCTGACTCCATAATGCCGAGATCTATTTACTTCTGCTACCAGCGACAGTAACATTCCATACACAGACGTTGGTGTCGTTGGTTGTTAGTTGGGCGGGATCTAGGGTGAGGGGGGTGTTTTGGGTGGTAACTAGGGTGTCGTTGGTGGTGACAGGGATGGGTTGGGTGTCGGTGAAGAGTTTTACGTCATCGATGGTGACGGTGCTGGTTCTTGCGCCGAATCCGAGGAGGTTGAAGTAGAGGGTGGCTTGGGTGGTGGGGGCGACTTGGGTGAGGTCGATGGTGACGATACTACTGTTGTTGCCTAAAGCGGTGATGGTGACTTTATCGCTCTTGTGGATGGTGCCGTTGGCTTGGATGTTGAGGAGGGAGTCGGTGTGGTTTAGTCCCTGTGATGTTCCGGCGAGGGGGTTGTAGGTGTTGGTATCTAGTAGGGCGACTTCAAAGGCACCGTTGATGTTGCGGACGTAGGAGTCGAAGGCACTATTACCGCGAATGATGCCGTTGAGGTGTCCGAGTTCGTGGAGGATGGTGGTGAGTAGGTCGTATTTACCGTAGGCGGCACTGTCGGCGGTGGCTTTGTAGGCTGTGTCTGCTAGTTGGGTGGTAAATTCGCTGTTGTCGAATGGTGTGGTGTCGATGAACCAACCAGAGCCGTTGCCGTTAATGTCGAGGGTGAGGGTGCCGGAGTTGGGGCGATTGTTGG
>Ga0105053_10003048_pt1 | contig 25740 bp, 18 predicted proteins | sample BON01_FD_78093 | JGI IMG/M metagenome (GOLD analysis project Ga0105053, IMG submission 78093) | Freshwater microbial communities from Lake Bonney liftoff mats and glacier meltwater in Antarctica - BON-01 | ecosystem: Environmental > Aquatic > Freshwater > Ice > Glacier meltwater | place: Lake...
CCTATCATTTTTGAAGGTTTATGGTTTACGAATCGAGGATTCGTCTTCTCCATAGGAGGGTTGTGGTGATGATATGGCATATTTTAGGGTTTACGAGTTATGACTGCAAATTGGCATGCGCCAAATATTAATTCCTGGCCATTCATTTTAGTCGTTCTATTTTATTAAATATCACTAACAATTACTTAATCGATCACAGAGACATTTGAGTTGTTCACGGAGGCTTACAATATCCCCCATTCAGCTTTCACTTTCAATTGGAGTGTGCTTGTCATCGTCTTCCTCGAAATCAATTTTTTTTATGGGTAGACAGACCCCTTTCCATTCCTTCTTGCGTCGGTGAAAACGCTTCTTTGTTATCCCAAGCCTGAAAATTCTTTGAAAATGCAGTAAAGCACCAATATCTTGACTAACTTTAGATGCCAGCGAAAATAGATAAACAACTTTTCATGTGTAACGTATAGCTCCGAGTGGACTTGTGAAGCAAAAACTTTACTCGTCCTTCTTAATTGAATTCAGTACTCGAGTCAATTCAATTGAATTACTTCACTGTTATTCGACTAATAAGATGGCAAATTCTTGATAGTATTCGTAATGGATTGTTCAATGTATTGATGGGACGAATATAGGACGAGGGTACAGCAAAGAACAGTAATTACCGGTATGGTACGTAATAAAAAAGAATAAAACACTGTTTTAAAACATCTCGGTTTCACCAAATGTTTCAAAACAAATCATTAATAATTTGTATTCTTGGTTTTCTACGAAAGCGAAACGGATTCTGAATTTAAACCCATGCAGCTTTTAGATTCTTTTCCTTGACCATCTTGGAAAGGAATCCGGTGAGAAAGGTGAGACCAGCGATGAGAACAAGCAATAAACTAAAATTGAAGTCTTCGTTTAGGAGATCGAAGCCCTTTGAAGGCATAACCCTGGTAAAGAACAGATCCCTCCCAGTAGCTAATACTAAACATGTTGATTCCAGCCTCGTTGGCATGCTGTATATCTTGCTTATTTTCTCGATGGTTAAATTATAGGAAATAATTGCGGTAGGGACAATGGGCATCTGGGGGAAATACTCCATCAAACCAGGGTCCTTCACTTTGCTACCTTTAGGTCGCCTGGGATCCATGAATTGACGCGGTTGCATTGCAATATTGCCATTTTCGAAGGCGATTAGAACATTTCTGTCTGTAATGCCAAATCGAGAGGAGGTTACACCGAACGACCGAATGGCTTTGTCAGAATAAAAAGTTCGTTGCTCGGACGAAGCAGCTTTGTTTGAAAGATCAAACGATGAAAACGTCTCTCCCGCACCAATATCTGTTGACATTCTGGATGTCCACATGTTTAGTGATTTTTTATCGATGATGCCGTCATACAAGCCAACAGAAGATATCTCGTTCCTCTTTGCTACGTCATTCCAGGATGAATACACAATCATATTATCAAAGACAACTGAATGAAACGGAGGTTGGCATCCTTTGTGTTGAAATCGCTTGGTCACTCTTCCAGAAACACCGTCAATTAATGACACAACTAAATCCGATTTATCATCTAGAGTGGCTAACAACACCAAATGGGGATTATTATGCTTCACCATAACCGAACCATCGGATAATCGAAGACCAGGATTATTACTAGCACCACCGGCGTGGGAATTAATCCCAACAAACGTATGGGAACTAGGTACTACATGTTGCCAAACCAATTCAGCGATACCTTCCGGCTTCACACTGAATCCACGGATCGTATTCTTGTCCAAGTCCATCAAATGCAACTTTTTCAGAAGAGCAATATCCCCAAGAACATCCTTGCGTTTCCAAGTAGGGAACACATGCAACTTGTTTTTGCTATCCAGTGCAAGCAAAACGGAGGCCGGACTAACGTCGTCTTCCTTCGAATGTGCCTCAAGAGCAGACACAGGAATCAAAATGCTTGCTGCTATATTTTCGTTAACTATCTGCTCGTGTATCACACTACCTGATAATGCGTTTCGCCATACTGCGTGGCCGGTGGAAGGATCAAGAATCATTAATTCGGCAGGATGCGATAATCCAGCATCGTGAGCACGAGTAACAAACATCTGCGAATTATTGCCAGCAAACGTCGCGTCATATAAACTCCAAACTATAGTGCCGGTCAACGAATCAATCATGAACAACTTGCCCAATTTGGAAAGCAATAGGATTCCACGTCGAAAGCCAAATGATTCTAGTTGTTCGTCAGAGTATCCCTGTGAAAGTTCCCCCTTGTAGGCTTTTACCACAAGCATCCCTTTGGACTCGATCACAGCTGTTGCAACGTCAACAGTACTTTGTACCATGGATAAAACATAGTCTCTGGAAGAATATATCTGATCTTTCAATCGAAATAAAAGTATAGAGATAGGATTGCCATTTGCATAAAGGTCTGCAAATTCTTCCACTCGAGAAGATTTTTCTGACGCTGAGAAAGGAAACTCGATTGAGCCAAATTGATTCACATACGCCAATGACTCTTCGCGAATAAAGGCCACTTTACTTCGAACCTCGGTTCCGCCATCCGTCGCAAACTCGATGCATATTAGACTTCCATCTTCAAATTGTGCTAATATCCGTGCGCGGTAACCGGTTGAAGTTTTTTCAGCCGCTTGAACAGAAAAGTCTCGCAATACGCCACGTTCACCGAGTCGTCCTGAGGTTTCAGGAAAATCAAGTTTGAATTCCAATCCATGGGAAGGTATCTTCCAAACCAAAGACTCAATAGGACCACACTTTGATAAATCGCGCTTTTGTTGGATACCAAATGCATGAACAACTTCGCCTTTGGTCTCCGTTCGATGCATTGTCGTTTCACTCGCATCATCCCACACGGGAACCAATGTTTTCAAAGTCAAATACATTTTCGTACCAATTTTCACCATATGATTTGAATATCTTGACAATTCACCTTTTAAACTTGTCATCACTTGAGTTTCTCGGCTTTCCAAGTCGTATACGGCAAACTGACCTTGAGAAATAGGGTATGTGAGATACACACCTGCTGCAAAATGGGTAAACACCAAATTGGTTCCAACATCCTCAATTTTCCATCTCTCATTTCCTCCATCTAATTTGAACAAGTCGACAGAACCATCCGTGTTTAAATGGTAAGCAAAGCAGTTAGAGTTGGAGCATCCAACTCCAGATAACTCTGTGTTTAGGTTCCACACCTCAGTTTGATCATGCCACATCTGCACTCCATCCTTTCGTCCAACAAGAGCAACATTCTTAAGATTGTTAAAGGTCTTGGGATAGAAATCAGAATACAAAATATTCATGGTGTTCGTTTGACATACTTGTCGTTCACTCATCAACGTGCCTGTTGACGCCGCCCAAATTCGAGCCACGCAGTTAGACACAGATAAAACCTGCTTGCCATTTGTAGTAAGAGATGAAATGGTCTCCTCTAAATCTTGCCTCCAAACAATCTCTCCACTTGCATCTATCTGTACAGCTCCAATGACCCCTTCTTCGCTCGCAGCAAACACATAATTTTGAGCCAAAACACTATGGGACAACATCCCAATATTCTTTATATTCCAGTCATTCTGACCGAGCTGATCTTCATACAACCCATTACAGGCCCCCAGTAACGTCACAAGCACAACCAAGTTCATGATCTTATGGTCTACCTGAATTGGATAACCACTAATAAAAGATGCAGCGATTGTTGTTGAGATCTTCGCTGATCGTTCGTTCTTCTTTAAGTAGAGTGCCCACGGTACATCGAAGGTTCTTATGCTCTGCTTCAGGTGTTCCGGCGCCCCCTTCGTACTCCGCCAACTTTCCGTCGAATGTTAAGATATTCGACGAGAGAGTGCTGGACTCTACAGAAGACGACAAGCGACATTTTGTGTACGTGGTTCCTGAAGGACGATTGACCGCCCCATGCCTTCGATTTGACGAGAATTTCTTGTTGCAAGACACTGATGAAGCGGTGGAGCTTAATAGGAACGTATTTGGGTTCCCCGTTCGGCCAGATATAATTCAGAGAGTCATCAGATGGCAGCTAGCGAAACGAAGAAAAGGAACCGCAAGGGTTAAAGGTATTGCCCTCCGAAGCGGTACTGGGAAGAAACCTTTCGACCAAAAAGGCCGCGGTAAAGCTAGGTACGTTTAGAATGGAAGAAAAGGTTTGGTTTATTCATTATGATATGTAGACAAGGTACGCTGCGAGCCCCTCATATGAGAAAGGGAGGAAGAGTACACGGTCCTGATGGTCGTCGAGTTTTTGCTATCAAGCTTCCCAAGAAAGTCAGGCGATATGCTTTGCGATCTATTCTGACCGCCAGGATGATTGAAAACCAGCTATTTATAGTCGAAAGCCTGAGCACTAAAGGCGAAGATGATTTTCGTTTCAAGACTAAAAACATGGCTGCCCTTGTACAACATAGAAAATGGGACTCAGTGTACTTTATCGATGAAAATAACATGGACGACTTGCTTCACAACGCAGGAAAGAATATTTTCAAAGTTCTGGTTCATCCTACTCGAGCACTTAATGCATATGACATGATGAAGCGCAAAACGATAGTTATAAGTAAGCCAGGTCTCGTCGAGCTCAACGCCCATCTGGATGAATCTGCACGTCCAAAGGTCTATTACTAATCCATTTTTTTTTTTAAACTTCGAAATTGCTTGGGTGATGATTGGAGTAACGAATTTACAAGAACATCGTCTCTCAGAATTCTACGCATCCGGGATAACCTTCACGTTCCTCCAAGAGCAGCGATCATCAACCGCAAGCAAAAAAGCGGAGTTTGATTTCTTAGTGACCACATTAACCAACAAAAGGATTTATGTGAAGTGGGTAGAAACCGAGGCTTTGTTGAGACCTGATCTTAAGAAGTATCTGGAAAGTATGATGGAGAATACAGAACCATCGAAATACGTATTTATGTTGTCCCGAGTAGAAAGTACCTTACAAGGCTTCAGTGTCGCACAACTCATGGTACGTTAATTCAGAGAGGCGTTTGAAATCTTACGACGTTCAGTTGCGCGATGCAGGATTTCGAATCGTTCCAGTGACGGATATATCATCTGTGGCCTTTGTTTTGGATTGGTTAGATCAGACGACTGGTGGCGCCCGTGTGAAAGTAACTCCTACGCAAGAACACGCAGCTGCTCTCGTGAATGCGTGCTGTACTATACCTCAATTGGGTAAAAAAACATGCTTAGAGAAGGTAAGATCATTCATTTTTATGTTAAATAGTTGGTCAATCGGCTTTGCAGGTGTTGCCTCAAGCGAATTCAATGAAGAAACTTGCGGAAATAGCCCCCGCTGACTTGGACGACACAGTACTTGCAGGCAATTTATTTAGCTTCTTTAACGATACCCTTGAAATATAAATTTACATAGAAAAAAGCTCAGAAATAAATTGCCGTTGGAGTTTTGTGACTTCGGGATGCCAAAGGTCAACTATGAAAACGACCCTTGAGAAAAGGTCACTTGTTGAGACAGCAGAATGCAAAAATGAATCATCAAATACCAAAATATCATCCTTCTTCCATTGGTAGAGATCATCTTTTATAGTCAGACTGCAACTGCCTGGAGGATCCAACACAAGTGTGAGGTGGAGTCGTAGTCGGAGGTTGGTTGGGCCACAATGTGGCTCAATAATTGAATTTGGAGCAAGTACAGAAAAAAATGCGTTTCCAAATATGGAATCATCCATAAAGCAATCAATGTTATCTAGCAAATACGCAGTTTCTGGACAAAGATTTCTATTTGAGGTGCCATGTCCTTGATTGAATAAATATATCGTACTCCAAACTCCCGAGGGAGTATTGTTCTGAGCCCAATTGACCATGGGTGAACGAATGCATGCCATGTATTCTTCAAGAAGCACTTTTGAATGCTTGGATATTTTTTCACAGACCGTTTTTAACCTTGGATCGTCCGTCCAGTTGGTTTTCGTTTCAATCCCTTTTAGTAAAAATACTGTGGGAGCTTGCATAGGATCTCCTTGAAGCGTGTCCTTAACAGACTGCATCACCTCTAACGCTTCAACAACACTAGTAATATCCGAGGACGTCGGATGACTTTGTATAAATTTACTTTTCTTTGCATTAAGTTCACCATCAGAGAATAAAGCAGCATAATTAGTACATCGTAAACAATCGGGGGAGGAACATGCTCGACGAGATTCGATCGCACGTTTTCTCATAATAAAAAACAAAAACAAACAAACAACTGCGACGACGACGCTTTCAATGACCATCGAAGCCTAAATCGTGATAGCCCCCCATGCTATTAAACGATAAAATGGTGTGTCAAGGCTTGGAAGAACTCTTTCATATGAGGCAATTCAGGTATGAAAACTTGCCATAATTCTCGCCAATACTCAGTGCTTATGCTCGAATCATTCCTTTCATTAGGGATGTCTTTGTTTTGCGAAAGTTTTCTTACTAAAAAGTTATAGTGCGTGTACCGAGATCTTTCCTCAACGTAATTATTTTGAAACAGGTTCCGTTTCAAAAACAATGTTTCTTCCACATTGTTAGCTTGGTCTCCAAAACAGGCGAATCGAAATAACAAACTTGAATCCATATCACTAAAAGCATCAACCCATTCGGCCTGTAGTCTGACTAATGTTGCCCTTGTATCAAGATCATATTGAGCCATTCCATTCTGTACAAGAATTAGATTCTTGCATACTCCTTGTGGATTACCCGCATGAATAAGAAGAGCATATCTCACCAGTTGCCAAACGGTCCTATTTCGATCATTTTGAACCACCAAAATCGAATCACATGAACTCAACAAAAACAGCAACATATGAATATCTCGAATGTCTTGAGCATTGTCTTCATTAGGGAGTAGTAAGGGTTGACAGTCTAAAAGCAACACGTTTTCTCCGAAAATAGTTGCAAAAGCACCTTGCACACCAAGGATTGGCTGCTGCGATTTCCCACCATTGAAACACTCGAATCCAGATAGCTGATTAAGAATAGAACTCTTTCCGGATCCTATATCTCCCACAGCCGCAACAACTTTGTACTGTTGATTCAGCTGTTCATTGGAAGCAACGAACGCAAAATTTTCATCTATGATAGGAAGAAGATGATCAGCCAGCTTCTCTGCTGTATTTTCTGTCAAAACGAGCTTATCAATATATCCTGCATTCTCTTTGTGCAATATTTTTACAGTTTCTTTTGTGGTAACTCCCTGTTTTACAATTTGGGTGGTAGTTTGAATCACGGGTGGTTCTGATCGTGCTTTCGTCGCTCCAAATATTTCCAATTTGCCAGGATTCAAAACATTTCCTGGTTTCTTCTTGCTTCTCTTTGATCCCTTGCGCATGTCCTTCCAGATAGCAACACCACAGGAAAAAACGATTCAATTTTTTTTTAATTTAACACATTTGAATTTATTTTTACGAAGCACGACAAGTATCATAGTGGATAAAAGCCATCAAATGCTAATTTCTTAATAGACAAGAGTATCTTGTTGAAAGAAAAGAGCCCGATGGCAATCCTTGAGGTAATTAGAAGCAAGAACAATTTGTGGAATCACTTAATTCACCTTATTTTTCTCCTGATGTAATTTAATTGCATCCCTCGACAACTTAATTAAATTTTTTAAAAACACAAGAGGTTCTTTGCCAGTTATTAATATTAATGGGTCCTGACGAGCTTTCAATTTAGGAATAAATATTTCCTTTGTTAATTTGTTTGCGAAGTCTAATGGAAATTTACCTCATGACGTGATTTTAGTTTCGAAGTAGAAGCAAAAGCAAACAAAGTATCAAACTTTTGCGACAGGTCCTGGTCATATTTTGATTCCTTTTAGCATTGGTATTGGTGCTGGATGGGTATAGATACTAAGATGTTATTGAAGACGTCAACGCATAAAATGTTTTTAAATATTTTAGTGTCTACTTCATGAACGTTAGGAGCGATGCGAATTCAGTGATTTCATAATGTTGTTCACTAATGTTCAGAGTTGTTGCTATTACAACTGAAATATTTTTAATTAATTTAAAAAGAAAATGGAACCTTATGGACCCCACATGCTGAACCGAAGTTTCATTTTACCACAAATAGATTGTTTAAAAATAGAATGAGAGCGTTACTACTATTGTTAGTGCTGCTAGGTTTGAGCAAAGCAATTGACATATACCAATTGGAATCATTCCTTGGAGCATCAGATGTATCTAAACGACTCTTCGCTGAGACACACGAGCTTCAAAGTGCGGATCCCTATAAAGTCGTAGATACACTGAAAAACATTGTTCAGTTCTCTCTAAAATGGTGTGCTATTGTGGACAATGCTGTCATAGAGTATACACAAGAAAAGGATTTGACCAAGGCAAGGGTCCACTTTGGAGATTCATTTCACGACCTTGTTATAGGGTATTATTCGTTTGATGATCATCATCCAATATCTTCAGCATTGCATAAACTAGTAGACGAGGTTATACTCATTCAATTGAATGTTGAAGAGATCCTTCGACGGACGGATGGAATGCTTGCTCAATCTGGCGACTCCATAAGCGATATCCTTGTTGTAGCTACTGCGGTAAAAAATTTGGTAAAAAATGCGCTTGTTATTTGGGGAGATACCGTGTCGACATTATCAGAAATAGGTTTTTGTTCTGAAATGACATTAGAATGCCTCAAGACAGATTCGATAATCGTACTAACCAGAGCCAGTCAAACATTGCACGCCATAGATGAAGATCATATGGTACGATTATTCAATTTTTTGCCAGCAAGATATGAAAACTTAAAAAACGCTACCATTGTTTTCTATCCTACATTGAAACTATTGGTGGATGGGTTGTTGAAAGCAGTTGTTGGTTTAGAGATTCCCAATTTCTCACCGGTTAATGGACATTCGCTGGACCAATTTTTCGATTTCAAATCAGTTTGGAGTGCTGTTACAATGGTACTTGATATTCTGGTTCCCAAAGTAGCACAAGTGATGGACGAGATATTAAAGCACGTAAGATATTTCTTTTCTGCAACAACAGCTCTATTCAGCAGACTACCAGGTGGTATTACATTCATAACAACCCTTATCAAGGGGTTTCTGGCAATTGCTCCTTATATTCCTTTTGTGGGACAATATTTCTCCCTATTTCATATCGACGCTGCGATTGATTGTGTTGTACAAACAGAAGTAATTCTAGAGTATGGCCCTACCGCCACCTTTGGGGTTGAGATACTCTGGAACGGAACTGCATCGGCGGTATCCAGCTTGAGCAACTTAACAAAGGCAGTCGGTCAAGCTGAAACGAATGGTCGCCAAGTGATGTTCTATATCGCCGAACGACGCGAGAGTGCAAGTGACGTCAGTAGGTTAGTAGTGTCGATTCTTTCAGTGCTTCTTCCAGCCATCCTTTGCTAATGGCCAACCTATCTTTATGGATTGAGCCATTTTCCCGTCAGGATTAATTGTGGCAAATGTTTGTCCTGATAATTTCTTAAAATGATAACTAATTTGCAAAACTTTGTTGACCTGGAAAGGGTAACAAGGATCACCTTCGAATAGTTCATTTAAGTCAACTTGAGTATCAATATCTAATCTAAGACCACCACTGTTTTTAACCAGCGTTGACAAGATTTCCTGCACATTGAACTGCATGCTGGTGTCAGTTGGATGCCCATATACAGCTGCATCGATCTCAATTGTTGCTTCTACGGGCCTGTTGTCAGAATAGACTCCGTTCTCCAATATGAAATCCTTATCAGTCGTCAATTTAGCCTCGCACAATTTGTTATTAGCACGATATTCAATATGCAGTAACATCTCAGTATTACCTCGATACTTGTGGTAAAATGTAGGATCTTTTTTGAGTTCCTTGCGCAGAATACTTGATACGTCTTGTCCAGATTCAAGAACAAGCATATCGCCACCTCGATTATCAACTAGTTTTCTAATTGCACCGGTAACTATGATTGTTGCATCATCCAGACATCGAATCGAAGTTTTTGCTGCTCTCCTTTTGTTATCATAGTGCTGATAATTGAGAAGCCGAGATTTTGCATTTCCTTTTTCAGTGACCTTTCTTCCGACTGACGATTTTGGAGAAAAGGTAGCAAAAGTGATAGTTACTGACGGGGTCACACTGGGTGCTAGTAAATGTATTGGCTCCAATAGCCATCCACGTGCTTCAGTAGCTTCAATACGGGCATAGAGTGCATCAATGATATACTTCACTTTCAAGACTTTGTTTACTCCTTCGCATGGTTCTCCGAACAGCTGACTTAAATCGATTCCAGAATTTATCTTGACAAATTTTCCGTCCCCCAACATATCTACCATTCCTTGTATCTTCTCTTTCACGTCAAATCGCCTCATAAGGTCGTGGGGATGACCGTACTCAGAAGCAACGATTGTCAATCTTGAATTTGTGTTGATTCCTTTTTGAAGCACTAGATCTTCTTCCAAACTAAAATTTGAGTCTAAAACGAGACACAACTCACCAATAATTCCTTGCAAGCAATATCGTATTCGTAGATACTTGATTTCTTGGGGCACCGGATCGACACCGTGTAATAGCAACTCGACCAGGTCGATGCGCTTACGAATATGAAGTTTCTCACCACCGGATTTTCGAATAAGGACTCTGAGAGCATTGCAGCAATCAGACGCTTTATTAGCATCTAAGAACGGGCCCACAGCTGCTGCAAGGATGGAAAGAGGTTCTTTCGGAAGAGCCATTAAAGCTTGAGTGGTTTCTTTCAACCATTCCGTTTTGCCTTGCTCTGCTAAATTGATCCCAAATGTTGGGTTTATTATTTTACTCATAGTTTCTGTCGTCACTTTGTGTTTTTGCAACTTGCCTCTCTTATCTCGATTGTCTAAATATTTTCTTGCACAATCGATCAACAACGATTCTTCAGAGTTCATGTCCCTTTGCTTTTCTGCAAGCTTTTTAGCGGCAATGACTGCATCATGTCCTAATAAAGCACTCGCTTTTTCTGCGTTGTTCTTTTCCTCACTCCCTGGGATATCAATAGGATGAATGCCGGAATATTCTTCGTCATGTCTTCCATATGGAAGTTGTCCATATTTTCTCATAAATTTATATGCTGCACACAAAATTCTGATCCTGAATTCCTCTTTCGTTCACAGCGTACCGCCTTGCCACGATTGCTCACCCTCGCCATGCATAAACCATATGCTGCAGGATTGTCTATTGTACCATGAGGCTCTGGGATAGAAAGAGCTGTCGGAGGTTTAAGATTATATCTGCAAAGTGGACATTGCGGATATACATATCTTACTTGAATACTCTCGAATCGCAACTTACTCCCACAATCAGGGCATCTCTCTTCCATAGTTCGAAGGCAAAAAACCGCGCCCAAACGGAGGATAGGCCCCGACACGATGATTGCGGTGTTGGTGGTTTTAGTGGGCATGATCGAAGCAATCAATGGTGCGACAGCAATGGCTTGGAATGAACCAGCCTATAGTAAAGACTACCCAGAAGTTAGATGGCTGCCACGGAAGAGTGAAGTTAGCATGACATTAAGTGGAGGTGGTATTCGAGCTTATTTATCCGGTATTGGTGCCCTTTCTGCACTAGATACTCTCGGACTAACAGGTAAAATTAAATATTTAAGTACTGTTTCAGGAGGTAGCTGGGCAAATGCTGCTTATTCATATGGAAATGGTTCCCTCGGTTCTATCATACCTCCTGAAGCGTTGACAATGAATAGACTTGAAACGGAAAACGGTACGAGTCTAAGGACCTTGCCTGTAAAAAGATGCTTAGAAGATGAGATCCTTTCAATGGTTTATCAACATAAAATGAATTTCGAATATGTTTGGGGTGCAGCAATATGGAAAGTATTCTTGGAACCTAATGGGATTGAATTGAAAGCCCAGACTGCAATTTCAAATTCGCATGTAAGAAAAGCAAAGCAGCGGAATTCATGGCTTAGAAACACAACATTTTTTCTGTACAACAAAAACAAACCATTTCCAATCATCAATGCAGCTGTTCTAGGGCCAGTAAACTGCGCTCCTTTCGAGTCTTCTAAAATAGAATACACTCCCATTGAATTTTGTCCAACCTATGCTGGGTCACCGCAATTCCATATTATTAAGTATCATCACTGTGGAAATGCCACAGTTTCCATCCCTGTAGGCGGGTTTGTAGAAACATTCGTGTTCAATGGTGCGGCAATTAAAAACCAATCCTTCGGTGGTTTGGCCCCAGGACAGTCTTCGAAATTACTGCATGATGTACCCCAGCCTATAAATCAATTCGGTATTGTCAGCCAAACAGCTGCAAGCAGCTGGGCACCTGGTGCCTTACTTGCGTCGAGCGGTTGGTGGAAATGGCTGAGTAAGTTACTAGGAAGGAAAGTTGAATATTGGTCTCCAATTCAAGTTCGACCTACTTCAATATTTCTCGCAGATGGAGGTAGCATAGAAAACAGCGGCCTTCTTAATTTATTGAGACGCGGTTGCAAGGAAATTATCGTCTTCGTGGACTCGCTTGTTCCATTGAAGCCCAACTCGGAATACAAACCATTTCAAAGGTCTCCAACAGATAATGACGTCGATGTTGATTTAGCTGTGCTGTTTGGAATGATGTCTGAATCGGCTAATAAATCTGTTGCCAATTTGGTTAATGATCAGATATTTCCTAGATTTCGCTTCAACGAGCTTATTGTAGAAATGCAACGAAAACAAGGCCAGGGAGGAGGAATAGTGGTTCGACAACCTTTACAAACGATTGAAAATAGTTTTTGGGGAATTCCAGCTGGTAGAAAGGTAGTAGTCACATGGGTTTATCTCTCTAGATGTCCCTTATGGGAAAAGTCACTTCCCCTAGATACCCAAAAACTAGTTATCCCAGAAGTTGATGCATCGAATCCTTCAAAACTGCGACAACGAGGAATGTTTGCATCGTTTCCACATTATTCAACACAAAAATTACGTTATACTTATGAGCAAGCGAACTTATTAACCAATATGGCCGGTTGGGTTGTTCTTCGGCATGCTTCATTATTTCAACTGGCATTTGGCACATCGAATATCGAATCTGAAGTTTAATCATCTCTGTTTCGTTTTTTATTCCTTTTCATGAGGGCATGTATTTGGCATCCATGGTGATTTGTTGGGATTTGAATGACATCAAAATGCTGTTTCACAGATTCATAAAAATCGCCTTTCAACTTATGAACTTTCGGCGCCGCTCCATTTCCATGAGACAGAAGCACCAGCGTTTTCTTACCACATATTTTAACCAAGGTATCGCTTAGAGATTCCCATACTTGAGGATCCTTCCCATAAACAAGTCCAGTTCCTATCACAAGGTCAACTTTAGCAAGATCCATTTTCTTTAATGGGTCTTTGCAACCCCATTTCAACTTGACCAATCTTAGCGATTCGCATTCATTTCGCTGAAAGTTTTGATTCATTATTTCAAGAACGTGATTATCCCCATCGGTAGCGACTACATTCATTCCTAGAGTAGCAGCCACGATAGAGGGTAGCGCAGTTCCAGCACCTAATTCCACGCAAACCTTTCCTCGAAGTGAATTCCAACTTCGAAGATTCCTATCCATTAATTCTCTCACAGCAGAAATATGTAACAGGTCACCATCTGCCAACAACTGTGCAAGAATCACGCTATCTTGCCACAACGCTCCTCCAGTAGCAGCTGTAGTTCCAGTCAATTCCCTCTGACAAGGTTCCAGATTACGACCACCTCCAGGAATATAACTAACTGTCACAGTCTTACCACCGACTTCCATTGAAAACGACTTTTCCTCGCTTGTAACTTGTTTTAACATTTCGTTTTCCACTTGACCCTTTTCCATCGCAAAAAGCAATTTACTGCATTCTTGAGCATTGAATTGATCGATGATTGGAACTGCCCTACACGAGATTTTCTCAAGAAGAGTTTTAAAATTAGTAGGAGATATCATAGCGACCCCCCACGCTAGATTCGAAAGATCTCTTGCATTGAATTGATCCAAGAGCGTGGACGTTTCGATGCAACTAAGAAATAGCTCTCCTGTGAAGCCACTTTTAGCCAAGCCCCATACAATATTTGCCACGTTTCGACATGAGAGAGTCTCAAAGATACTCAACGAGGCTCTTTCGATTCCTACCAATAGATCCGTTTCAGGAGTTCGATCGAATTTCGCAATTGCAATAGTCACATTCTCGAGGTCGTCAGCACTGAATTGATCGATAACAGCAATTGCTCTCATAACAAGACCTCGCGTATCTGCGTTCTCTAATTTTGAAACTGCGACCAAAAACGAAGCAACTTGTTGTGGATCGAGTTTTTCAACGTGTTTCAATTTGCTTTTCACAAACTGCGATTTTTCAGATTCTTTCCAATGAGGGGATGAACATACAGCTGATACTATCATAGACAACTCTTGATTTGAAAACGCTGTTTTTAGCGTAACCTGTTTTAGAAACGATATATCTTTTCCTTGCTTTGATAAAGCCGCTGAGGCCGTTGCAATTTGAAGGGGTGAAAACAATTGTACATTCCGTTGCAATTCAGCAACAATAGATTCAGAGATCTCAATATCTAGCTTTGCCAACGACATTGTCACGTTGGTTAACTCTTGAATTTTGAAGGACCGCACATGCTTTTCAATGATGTTCAAGATCTCTCTTGTCGGTGTAACTTGTAAATTCGCCAGGCCTCCAATAACGTTGGACAAGCCTTGACACGTCATATTTTGAGCACATTTTTCTGCAATTTTCATCATGCGATTAACGAATGCTTCACAGCCAGATTTTACTCCTAGTTTGCCAAGTGACCACAATACCAATGACACTTCCTGAGGTTTGAAATCCTCGATGTAATCCGCGTGCATGATAGTTGCACCCAAAAGATCAGCATTCTTATATTTCATCTTTGCACAGCTCCATAATATGGAGCTTACATGTCGAGATTCAACTCGATCGCTGGTTGAAAGCACTTCTGAAACCACATTCGGCAACTCGTTTGGCATAACGAGGTTTAAACGAGCAACCGTTTGAATGGCAGTCACTGCATTCACGACATTAAAATGTTGACCATACTCGTCCAACAACCGATCGATCTCATCTCCACTTGTCACTCTACCTAGCAACTTATTCAATTCAACATTGTTCATCAATCACTGGTACACGCCATTCGGTACGGTCCCCGCTTCACTATGAATCGAGAGTTGTTTAAGCGATATGGCAAAGTGGCATTGGCGGTGCACACTGTTAGTTCTTCCGTCTTTTTCACTGGTATCTTCTTCAGTGTTAAATATAATGTGAATATTTCGCCTGTTTTGGAGCAATTTGACGTATCGTTGAATGAAAATTTGTCCAACGTCGGGGCAACTTACTTCATTTACAAGGTACTGAGTCCAGTTCGATGGCCAATCACTGCTGCAGCAACACCAGTAGTTGCGAAAGCATTCGGCTATTGATGTTTCAAGGAACTTGTAATTCATTTAATTAAAAAAAAGGTTGTCGGATGTTGAATATACACGTTTTGACTTCATTAATACTGAACCAAAAATAGAGGAGCTAGAAGAAACAGGAGAATTGGATGAGTATCCTTTCCAACAGCGCTAGTAGGTCTTTGAAAAATCTCTTCATCGTCTGTAGTTTCTCCATCATCACCAGCAGACAGGGCCTGAAATGAGAACTGCATTGTTGAAGAATGTGGATCCGAAAAGCCATATAGTTTCAAGCCTGATGGATGGCCAAGGCGTTGATAGGAGTTTAAATTTGGTCGAGGTAGAGCAGTATCAGATATCTCAGCTGAAGAATCATATCCGAAGAAGTCTCCTCGGTTTCCACCGTTACCACAATTTGGTTGACTGCATCGTCGCTTCTCCAGCTCATAGAAACCATCAGCTTGAATAAGCCTCACAGCTGGATGATCTTGTCCCCATGCCCACGGCTTTTCTTTCTCAAGAGACACAGAGTTCCCACGGGATTCCAACTGTTGGGTGTCCAGGTGCCAAATAAGAATACCGCCTTCCAGCAAGGAATCCGATCCAGTTGGTCGACGGTTCTCTAGCAACACAAATTCAAATTCCGAAAATTCTATCACATACACTTTTCCTGTTTCTTGATACGATTCTAGTTGAAGATTGGTTGCAGATTTGTTGAGAGGAACGACATCTCGGAGCCACCCTAATAGGTACTTGCTGGCTGCAGACAAACTTGGAACATAAAGTTGTTGTCCATCTTTACCCCAACTATTACTCATAAGTCCGTAATCTCCAATACCGAACGTTTCGTATGATGTGTCATATAAATCTGGAAGTCCAAAATAGTGTGACATTTCGTGGCAAATGACTCCTATATGGGTAATTCCAGGGGTAGGCACTTTTTCCATGCCCCAATGTCCCGGATTGATATTATAAGGCATGAACTTTAAACCAGATTGTGGTGCAGTATATCCATATTGCGATTCGTCATCGGTATCGGTGATCAAATAGTATTTGTGACTCCAAATCCATTTAGCAGCAACTCCAGAACCTCCGTTATTCTCTGCTCCAAATCCGCTGTGAATAACTGTGAATAGATCCACTGTTCCATCACCATCTTGGTCAAACTCAAGAAACCTTTCCGGACCAATAAGTTTTTCAAACTTTTCTATGGCTTCCATGATTGCTTTTTGAAGAGTGAAGTTGGCATAAGCGCACGCCCCATTGCACGGCTTGTATTCTCCTGTAGGCGTGTATAATGGACCAGCCACTTGTTCTTCCGTGTACGAACTCTCAATCCATCCGGAAAGAACTGAATCAATTGTCAATGCACCATAAGATTGATTTAGGAAAAAATCTTGCACCGATCCTGTTGGAGCGTATCGTTCATCTTTTGTCTTGGAGTTGAAAAGAATTTCATAGCCTTCAACCGGAGGGATCGATTCTAAATCATGGTCTTTCCACTTGATCATCAAAACCAAGTTCTTACTAATAGACCCCTTTTCACGCTTTTTTAGTTTGCTGTTCAATTCATACTTTTTATCCAATGCAGGAATCCTTTCCGGGGAGAGGCGTTGCTGTTTCACATGAGCATCAAACGTAGGGTGAAGCTGCTTGCATGAAAGAACCTCATTTGAGTGACGCCCATATCCATCGATGAAAACAAAATCTGTTTCACTTGTGTCTGAATGCTGCACTCGAACTCCCGCACTACCTTCAACTTCGAACCAATGATTGAATGGAGTCCCTCGTGAATGCAAAGTAGCCTTACAGCCTCCTTCCAAAACAACGGTAATACCATTATTAGGATTAGGGGACATTGAAGCACTTAATATTGGAAGCGCGAGAAATAATAGATTCATCATTTCTTGTTTGCTTCAAATTCTAATATGCATATATATTCAAAAAAAAGATTTAGTGCACGACAGTTTACTTTTTCCGAGTCAAGAGTCAAGGAACAAAAGTTCTATTGTTTTTCATAATAAATTACTAAGACTGCTGGATAATATAAATGAAAGACAATAGTTCTATTTTGTATTCAACTTCATTAAAAATTAACATCTATATGCATAGATCTAGATTTTCCGATGTTTTAACTTAATTAATAAGAAATATTGATATTGGTTCATTAAGATCCATTGTCTTTCGGTGGTTTGAAATTTGACTGTGAACATTTGTTCAGATTTTATCTTGGTGGAAAAGGATCGAATGTGGTTTAAATCTCCGGGGGCGAAGGTCGGAAATATTTAAATCCAACCAAGATATTAGACAATAGGAAACAAGCTAATCTTAAACGAATTTTAAATCGAGAGTAAATCGATGTTGCGAGTGGTTTCGGGGAGAAATAGCCTCGACAAATCTTCATTCGAACGATTCATGAAAGAGTTTTCGCATACTCATTTACTTTGACTATTGGGGCAGCAAACTAAGAATGGTTTAATAATAAACTTTTTTTTCACTCTTGACCTAACTCGAAGCAATATTATACAATGGCACCCACTGTGGTTTTCTATGAAAATATCTCAAACGGATACCGTTTTATTATTTGCGAGCTCTCGGTAACATTTGAACTCTTCTTTGCGTTCCCCTGATAGACGATCTTGTCCGATCTCTCCCTGCGCGAAATGGCTTGTAAACCAAAATCCCGGTTCAGTCCTCTAACAAATTTGCAAAAGTTTTCACACTTTGAACAAGTTTGGAGCGATGGTAGAGAATTGAATTCCCGGGAACAAAAAGTATTTTTAAAAAATGAGGTGCACAATTTCAATAAATAGAGATACATAGCTGTTGATTTGGGGAATTCACTCTTGCATCTGCAACATAATTTCTGGCGACTTGCGCATGGCACAGACACAACCCCTAAAGTCTTCAGCAAACTAGAGGGTGTAACGCTCCTCCCTCCTCTGGTTTTTTGGTTCTCTGCAGTCAACAACTAGTAAGGCAGTTGCGTCTATGTGCGGTATTTTGCTGCAGTAAATCGATTAACGTGCTCAGCAATCTTTTTTTCATCACAACTTCCCATTTCATGCATTTGTGCGGCTTCAATAACCTTATAATTAAAAATGATTATGATTCACATGGTTTCAATTTGCTTTCTGGTTCTTTTTCTTGAACCCTTCTCACTCAAGGAGCAGTCCTCTGTCTCAGGTCTTTCCACTACTTAAATGGCATCATTGAGGAATCATAATGAAGAAGCAACTCGGAAACATCAGCTATCTGAGTTGCATACAGGTAATCAAGATCAATAATTTCAGCTAGTTCACATGCTATTAAACAACAAATGTCTTCTATGAAAAAAGAAAACATAAATCAAGCTGCAGCCTGAGAGAAAGCTTTTCAATATTGTGGCTATATTTAGGTGCTTACTCAAAAGAAGAACAACCGTCCTCATGGAAACAGCCATTCAAGCGGAGAAAGTGCAAGGGTGCGCTCCAACTCTATCCCATCAAGTAACTCACAAAGTATTTGACGCTCAAAGTCATTCGCCGCCGGTTGCAGTCCCTACGACATTCAGAAAAGTCCAAATGATGCAGCGCCGTGAATTAGCTAACACTCTGAACTGATGCTATCAGCAGTATACTGGCCTAATAAGTTCTGGCACATTGGAAGCATGCACTCGCGAATAATGTGTTCTCGTGAAGGATGTATTCGCCTATTCAAACAAAACTTGTATTCAAACTAAATTAGTGTGTTTCGGCGGCAATGAAGGAGGTAACGGAATTGAAAAGAGAAGACTGAAGGCTCGAATTGTATGTTTGGGATTCATGCAGCAATATGAAGAATCTTTCTCAACGTAGGCACCAACCATAAGCCATGTTCTGCTGAAGATGACGACTGCCATAGGATTGTCATTACCAACGAATTGTTTTCATTTTGATGTCACTAACTTTCTGCGATAATGGCAGCTAAAACCTTTGGTAATTCAACTGGATTTAAACACAAGTGTCCCTTTCCCAATGGGAGCTGTTTCTGTAGCCATTCGCCAGCTGATGGCTCTGCGATGAAGATAGCATGTGAATTCACCTTTTGGTCTCTCGTGAGCGCATCACCTAGTTCCCCCGGAGATATATCATATCTGCCTAGATTGGCATCACTAATCAATACCATCAAGTACTCATCGGCTTCTTCTCTAACAACATCTTGTGATCCTAAAATCGCAGCTTGCAATGTATTGTCCCCTGTGACTGCGGATCGCGCATTCAGCATAAGCTGAGAACATACATTTCCTCGTTGTTCAATAGTTGGCCATTCATTATAAGCTTTTAATCTCAAAAAAGAACTGGACCCGGAGTGGCACACGAGAGAATACTCAAATTTCGATCGAAAGGAATCCAAAGATTCCATCAGCATGGTCACGGAATAAATCAGATTATTTAATCGATCGTCATTTGCACGAGCCATTGATGCACTGGTGTCTAACAAAAACAAAAGTCTCTTCGGACGCTTTTGAAAGAAACCAAATAGTTGGTCAGGCTCTCCTCGTTTCCGAAACACGAGTTCTTCCCCACAATAGCTTTCAATCAAACGATTCTCATCAAACTCACCTGACGGTTTCGCAGAAATCCACTGACGCTCCTTGTCTTTCGCTTGTGCACTTTCCAACACGAGCTTCAATTCCTTGATTTGCCTGGAAACCTTTTGCACTGCTTGTTCATAAAAGGTCAATTCTTTTGTCTCTTTTGAAAATGAAACACTAGACTCACTAGCTCCAATTGGAAGATCAAGTTCCAAACGTTTATCCGGATCAAAGTTGAGTAATTGCTTGATTTTATCAGACGAGTAACCTCCCCATCCATTGCTATCAACTGGGGGACCATCCCCACCTGCTCCTGAACCAGATCCAATCCCAGATCCAGATCCTGGAGACGAAACTCTTTCTCCGCTCACAATATTAGTTATTGACGATGACGGCATTTCCAACTCAATAAACGCATTATCTTGCTGAGAAAACAACTCCAGCCATTCTTCTAATGCTTTTTGAGTTCTGCTGCGATCGATCTCACGAATGGATACCATACCATCTTTGTGTAATGTTGCCAGCAAATTCGAATCGTCTCGCTCAAACAGATAAGCGTCAACGACATCAGAGTCGAATGTAAATGTTTGCTGTTTCATTCTGGATTGGTCAAAAACGCAAACAGTTCTTTTCCCTTCTACACGAATATGAAATCGACTCGGCAATTTCACGTCTAATCTACCACCATAACCAATAGCGGAATTCTTTTTAGAAATCACAAATTGATCACCGGACTCTAAATGTTGGTACACAAGCTTTTGAACTCTTTTGAATTCACTTTCTTTTACGGTTTGAGCCTTTTTATTGTTACAGTGTGGCAACGAATACAAAAACACTTGGTTATTTTCCAAAATATCCCAAACTCGCCCTGTTTTATGACAAACTATGATAAAATTCTTTTTACCAAGAAATTCGATTGACAGGTCGATCGCTCCAGAACCAACCACCCTGTCGATATCTAACAAAGACGTACATGTACCAGTTGTTAGGCATACATTGGAGCCAGCTAACACAGCAGTTACATTATCGAAACACTTCACTGAAGTCGGAACTGCACCTATTTGCTTTTCAGCACTGTAGTGAAACCGAAGAATTTCTTCAGTGAATTCTGAAATCTGACCAATTTTCCTCTCTTTTCCAAATGAGTTGTCCACGTCGAGTTTCTCTAACAAAAATGATACATTGCGTCCACCCTGCAAAGGAGCAAACGGGCCACCATACATTTCATTCATGTCTATTTCATCTTCAGCAACTGATGGCGAATAATCTGTTTCAGTTGCAAGGTTCACCACAACTGCGGAATCCTGCTTACCAACAAGAATACCATTGGCAGCAAATGCTCGATGAATGAGTTCCATCGAATCCTTATCAGTTCTATCAAATGCAAACACATTATCCAGCGCATTACGAAGTCCATCATTCGGAAACATAGATAGATGTTTTGCAACATGTATCGCTTCTCGAGTGGAATATGGGTACTTCAAAACACCATCATCAGCATTCAATCGTAGAGTATGAAAACTATTTGCAATTCTAGATACGAAATCACTATTGACATCGTCGTTGCAAAAATGTTTAATTACCGCGATCTGATCCTCAACGCTCCCATTATCAATAATATGCGGCGAAAAACAATCGCCGAGTTCGTTAAAGAAATCATTTCCCAAAAATGGAAATCCAGGGCGATTAGCCAAGCAAATGCAACGGAACTCAGGATGGGCGACCATCATCCTTCCGTCAGAAAGTTGGAGTTTATTATCATTCAATAGCGCTTTCAAAATCACAGTTACTTCTTTTGTAGCCTTGTCAGCTTCGTCAATCATTACTATCAAACCCTTTTCCAACGCTTCTACCAGAGGACTTTTGATATATTCAATCCTTCCAGCAACCAAAGTTGAAGCAAAGGTGATATTCTGAACCGTAGAATCTCTGGATAATTGCATGTATAGTCTCTCCATTTCACTTTCTTGCAATAGCCTGTCGATCAACTTGTTTTTTCCGGTTCCTTGGTTCCCTATTAACAGCACATGATTACCGTTTTTAAGGTCCTTGCTTACCTTGGTCATGTGACTTCGTTGATGATGCATGTCCACAAAATTATCAACCTTGGGAATCAACGTAACATCCGAGGAAGATCGATGTACAGTGGTAGACTTACGAACAAGTGATTTTTTATCGTGGAATGAAAAAGACTGTACTATATGTGCGTCTTGAATAGAGCGAGAGAGAAACGGGAGCAAAAGAATTCGATTCAAAATAGATTCAAAACTTTCATCTCCAGATTCTAAAGAGTTGGCAATTCGAATAACTTGGCGTAGGTTCAATTCCAATGGTGTGTTCTCGGTGGTGTTCAAAAAGGTCAACGCTATATTCTGATTTATCAAATGCAACATCAATCTAGTGGCATCCTCTATGGAAACACCAGACGAAGAGCTGACTATCAATGCTGCATCTTCCAAACCGACTAGTTGATGTTGATGGAATTTAAATAATTGTACTGTTTCGGGCACCAACCATTGATTCTCAGCAGTTGGAGCTTCAGCCAGGGCGACGACTTTAAAGTCAGGATGCACTTTGATTTTGTCTCCAGTGGGCAGAGTTAGTTCTCTAGCAAAAAGCAGCTGCTGAAGACTCGCCAACGTATCAGGTTGCAAGCGATGTATTCCATCAAGAACTACATGTTGACCTGATTGAGCAGATTTTACCAAAGGTGATGGTGTCCAATAGCTACTACCATCATCTAATGTGCTCCTTTGAGCTATCATATCTCTGCAAGTCATGTCCTTGTAACAGGCTATGGTAGTCACCTTCTCCGAGAGCAAACCGTTGATCAGATGAGTCTTGCCTACTCCCCGTCCTCCAATCAAGCAAATATCCTGATTCAAATCCTCTCTAGATAGTGCAGATCCTTTAAACTCGGATATACCCACCAGTTTATTTAAAGTTATAATCTCTTCTTGGTCGCAAATATAGGTGTATGGAAAACATTCATGGAGAAGTTGCGCAATCCGTTTGCCTTTACCATTCCTCAGCATTCTTTGATAAGCATTGTCAGGAAATTTGTATAAATTATGAGTCGAAGCCGCCAACGCTCTCACATTCGCAACGAGTACCTTTAAGTCTTTTGCATTTTCAAAGTCATTGTTGGTAACGTGCTTCAGATCATAGGTAAAATCAACAGGGCAACTAATGTACCTTCCCGCAACTATTAAATAATTTAACGCTGTAGTCGTCGTTTCTTTCAATAGCAAAACTTACATCGTGATCTAAGGGGGGGATCGATTGGGTACCCAGGAAACATAGGTGTCGGTACAACCGATCCAATAACTTGGAAATCATTTTTTGCAATTAACAATCCCTCAGGAATCGTGTCTGACGAATCAAACGTTTGTTTGAAAAAACTCTCTGATATCTAAACAGTTTAAAAACCAATCCTGAAAGGAACACGTTTGGACTCACCAGCTTTCGACCATCTGCTAACGACATTTCACGATTCTCCAAAAGATTATTTAAAGCCGGTAAAACGTTTCGTTCTGCCTTTTCAATCCCATCTAGAAATAATACGCGTCCGTTGATTGCGGCTGAAAGTGGAGGCATGTCGACGAATCGTAAGTTACCATTTGAATCTAATTCCCGCCTTTGCTTAAGATCACTCTCACTGATATCTCGGTTAAGAGAAACAATTTCAAGTTCGAAATTCATCATTTCACAGAAAGCCATAACTATTTCTTGCTTGACAGGGGATGGAGGGCCTGTCAAAAGCACGTCTTGGCGTAGCAAATGTTTTTGAACCAGAAATCGAAGTTGATTTCTGGCCCAATTGCAACCTTGGACCTTTTCCAGATGCCCGCGAGGAACCAAATTTTGTGAAATTGGTTTTCCGATTGCTGCAATCACGCCACCAATCTTCACAACTTTCATGTTTCGTGTATTTTTTTTTTTTTTTAAAACAACAACAAAAATCGATTTTTTTTTTAAAACTACATTTTTTGGCGAGACTGATCATTTAAAATTACCAAGTGTGGCAGTTGTTAAGAACTTGAATATCACTTTGAACACTCCACGCAGCTACATTCCAAGTATACAATAGTGATGTTTTAGGTTCTGCGTGAGTATACCTTTGCCTGGAACTCCACCATCCTCGTTGGGATTCGTTTGCAAGCTGACTTGGAGGGAACATGTGGTGCTTGCCTTGATACAGGCCGTGTGAAGGTTAATTTTGGCGTTTTCTCTGATATAGTATGCTGTGAAGCTTGCTTCTCTTTGATACATGGTTAAAACAAGACCCCACGTGCTCTTGTACTGGCATGGGGTTTCTGATGTCTTCCACGTTGAACGATGCAGGCGAATTGAAAAAAGTATAAATCCGTATGCACCAACCCGCAACCAAATATTCCTCAGAAACGAAGTAAGAAGGAATTATACTATCGCGATAATCAAAGAAGATCGAGAAGTAGATCAAAAAGAAGGCACAGGAATCGATCAAGGAGCAAATTACCAAGAAGGTACCGGAGTAGATCACCAATTAGGTCAAGGATCAGGTCACCAAGTACGCCTAGGAGCAAATCAAGCAGATCACCCAGGCGATACGGTTGTGAATCAGTGCACAGCAAGCCTTCAAGTTCACCATATTCGGATAGTGGAGAAAACTCTGCCGAGAACCAGATCGTAGCAAACCATTAATGGATGTACTCGATGAAGAAGAGAAAAACGAAAAAGAAAACATCCCAGATATTAATCTACGGGTTCATTCAAGATATAGCTTGTATACTGCTGTTATTGTCAGCAACCCTATCGGTTCAGTGTCTGATATGAGGTTTCACGAATACGATAATGCTTTGGATTATCTTCAGAGCTCTTTGGGTGAAAACTATTTCAAAAACGCATGGACCTTGCTGGAGGAGGGACTTCTTTAAGGCGCGCTATCGCAAAATGCTGTCGAGCTGCAAAAATTACAAGGATGGATGAACATTTCATTTTGGAGATTAATAATCAAGAACACGGGTGTCATCCACTTGATCCATCGAATGATCAAAAATTCACTCGTCGGTTTAGGCATCTGGTGAAGCAGCTCGCTGTCGGGAAGAACTTAACGTACAAGAATGTTTTGAACGAGATTTTGTCATTTTGATGATGCAGAAAACAAAGAGCTTCAAGAGACCGGATTGGATTTTAATAAAGAAACGAAAACAACATTAAACACACTAGTTACTTATCTCTGTTCAGGTCGAACTACTTTCAGTAATGGAAAAACGATTGATACAGCTACATCGGAGCTGTCTGATATTCAGAATCGGTTGTCTTAAAAATGAATAAAATCAGCTCACAGATTTCATTTAGCGAACCGATCAAACTGACAACCAAAGAAGGTTGAGAAGATGAACGATGCTTGGTTTCAAGTGCTTTTGAAATCATTCGAGAATTATGAATCCGACTGGGAGGATTCATGCGGAATTGAAGAGCTTCAAAGACAATTTCGTTGACGCTTAGTTTTGGATTCTGACTCAATTTGTAAATTTTTGAATCCCAGTGCCCTGGAACTGGTTCTTTCCTTCAAAGAGACCTGTTCTAAATACTTTTATTCGATTTGCAAGCGGATAGAGACAAGAGATATCCACTAATGAAAAACAAATAACCAGCAGGCAAGAAACTTGGGCATTATTGATCCAGTTACCACTTGTGGAAATCTGCTTGAAGCTTGGCTCATGTTCCATTCTTCAAGATTCATCATCCTTGAATGTGGTGCATCGCATAAATTGAATTCGGAGAACTGCTTGAAGCTTGGCTCATGTTCCA
>Ga0105053_10003084_pt1 | contig 25530 bp, 18 predicted proteins | sample BON01_FD_78093 | JGI IMG/M metagenome (GOLD analysis project Ga0105053, IMG submission 78093) | Freshwater microbial communities from Lake Bonney liftoff mats and glacier meltwater in Antarctica - BON-01 | ecosystem: Environmental > Aquatic > Freshwater > Ice > Glacier meltwater | place: Lake...
GTGCACTGCGCGCTCACGCAGCGCCGCAGCCGCGTCGTCGCCGGCGTCGTCACCTCGCCGCACGCGCAGCAGCACTTGGTCGTGCGATACTCGCTCTCGGGCGCGTGGAAGCGCACGGGCAGGGGGGGATAAAGATCAAACAAAGGAAAAAAGATCAAATATTTTCACGCCAGCGCCGCGATCGCCGCGCCCAGCGGCCACGCCGACTCGACCGGCGCCCCCTTGTACATCACCTGCTTGACCAGCTTGATGGGCGCGTCCTCCGGCAGGTCGAACCCCTGCGTGAGGACCGTGTGGCAGAAGGACAAATCCAAACAGAAATAAGGCGCCGCCTCCTTGTGCACGCGGCCGCCGAATGTCTTGTGAACGTCGTCGTGCGTCTTGCCGCAGGCGGCGGCGGCCCGGCGCGCAAAGTCCGCCGGGCTGGTGGCCCACTCGATGGCGCTCGCGTCCTCGACGATACCGGCGTCGACGGCGCGGTCCCAGAAGTAGGAGGAGACGTAGTAGGCGCGCGGCGCGCCCCCGGACAGGTGCGGCGCGGGCTTGCCGCGCCAGGCGCCGGCGAACGAGCAGCCGCCGTCGGCGCCGGCGGCGCCGCAGTCCTTCTCGTGCTCGAGCGCCTTGAGCGCGGCCTTGGCGCAGCGCTTGAAGTCGCCGTGCTCCTCGACCTCGCGCACGGGGTAGTCCTTGCCGGCGTACGAGTAGGTGAGCTGCGTGCCGCGCGCGAAGCAGGGGTGGGAGGACTTGTCGGCGGCGGCGTCCTCGGCCCCGCCGACGCCCTCGGCCCCGCCGCCGCCGCCGCCCCCGTGCGCCTCGATCACCTTTGCGCGCGCCGCCATCAGGCCGTAGCCCAGGTAAGAGTGCACGTACACGTCGTACGTCGCGCCCCCGGCGCTCAGCCGCGTGACGTACCCCTCGGGCGCCGCCGCCGCCTCGATCGGCCCAAGCGCGAAGGCCTCCTGCACGCTGCCACCGCCCAGGTCTATGGCGGCGACGGGCCCGTCCGCCGTGCCCACCGCGCCCGCGCCCTTGCCGACGCGCCCCAGGAGGTAGTTGAGCGTGAGCCACGCGTACGCGCCCTCGTGCGCGCCGTCCATGATCGACACGGCGGCCTCGGCCGCCGACGCGGAGGCGCCCGCCCCGCCGAGCAAAAAAGGGTGGCCGCCGCCCGGGCCCAGGAGCGCGCGCGCGGCCGCCAGGATGGCATCGGCCTTGCCCCCGGGCAGCAGGCGCAGGCCCGCGGTCGCCTTCAGGACGACGGCCGTGCCGGCACGCGAGGGCTCCGGCACGGACGCGACGGCCTTGTCAAGCAGCGGTTTGAGCGAGGCGGCGGCGGCCGCCGGGTCGTCGGCATAGGCCGACAGCCCCGGCTTGAGCTGCTCGAACGTGTCGCTGACGAGCGCCAGGGACGCGCCCTCGCCCTCGAACTTGAAGATGTGCACGCGGCTGCCCGTGCTGCCCGCGTCGATGACGACGCTGTAGGTGTGCTTGGCGCTGCTGCCGCCGCCGCTGGTGCCAAGGAGGGATGGGGCGGCGGCGGATGCGGTATTCGATGACGACGACGACCCGGACGAAAACATGAGCAGGACGATTAGTACCGCCGCCGCCAAGACCATGCCCTGCACGCGCCGGCGCGGTGAGCTCACGATGCCGGCCAGCAGCCCCGACAGGCCGCCGCCGCCGCCGCTGCCGTTGCCGCCGCCGCCGCCGCCGCCGCCGTTGGTGTAAGCGCCAAGGAGGCCGCCGCTGCCGTTGCCGCCACCGCCGTTGGCGCCGCCCTTGCGCACCGCGCCCATCATCAGGGGGGAGCGCTGCTGCGGCTGGAGGCGGAGCTGCTGCGCCAGCTGGCGGAGCGGGAGCAGCGCGGTGGTGGGTCCCGCGATGTAGTGAGCGCCGCCGTTCCCGCCGCCGTTCCCGCCTCCCTCGCCGCCGCCGGGCGCCGCCAAATCGCCCGCCGCCGCCGACGTCGTCTTGGCGGTGCTCCTGGAGCCGCGCGCGCGCGGGCGGTCGGTCGGGGATGCGCTGCTGTCGCTCTTGCGTGAGCGGGGAATGGTGATTGGCTTTGCTGGTGGTGGTGGGTTGTGGCGATGGAGAGAAAGAGGTTGGGTGGGAAGTTTGTGTTGCTTTTTGCTTGTTTCGATCCTCTTTTGAATGGCGGCCTACGAGTGAAACGCTAGCAAAGAAGGATGGATGGGTTTGGAGTCTGATTTGACCCGGGTGTGTGTGGCGTGGGCTTGCGAACGAGAGGGGGGAGACTCTGTGCGTTTCCCCGAGCCGTTCTCGAAACAAAAAAAAACTTATCGCCTTGCTGTTTTCTCGCTCTCTTGAATGACCCGCTTCCTCAAACCCCACGTAAAAGCCCCGACAGTCGCAACGCATACATGCACTGAACCACACACGCGCGCGCCGCACGCCACAGCACATCCATCAGCACCACCAGTTTTCTTCCCCTTCTTCTTTTGCAAACGCGCTTCCTCTCTTCTGCCGCAAGGCGCGAGCCCCCGAGCCACAGCCACAGCCATGCATTGCCTCGGTGGTGAGTGTTCCCCTCTCCTGCGTGCTTGCATGGGTACCCGAGCTCGGGCACTCTTTTGTTGGGCGCTCAAAGTTCCCGACACCTTCCGGATGCGCCTTCTGTCTCACTCCCCCCCCTCTCCCTTCCCAGCCACCACGATCACCAACAAACGAACAGCAGCACCAGGCGGCCGCACCGCGGCCGCCTCGGCGTGCTGCTGCTCCACCAGCGGCCGCTCCGCCGCCGCTTCCGTCGTCGTCGTCGCCGCCGCCGCCGCCGCGCGCCCGCACCGCCACCCCCAGCCCACCCAAAACACCTGGTCCCGCCCCACGCCCGACCGCGACCAGGACTGGATCAAGCCGTCCTACGTCCCGGGCCCGCGCACCCAGCCGGACTTCCCCAACTTCCGGCCGGACGACCCGCGGCCGCTGTACGCGCCGGCGCCCGAGTTCGCGCCGGCCGAGCGCTCAGAGTCGCCTGCCTTCGCGCCAAAGGAGATGCCAAAGATGCCTGAGCGCCCGCGCGACCCGATCCCGGCGGGCAACCCGGGCGGCAAGGAGCGGCCCCCGGGCGAGGGCGAGGCCGAGTCGCAGCCGGCGCGCGAGGAGCCGCCGGCCGCGCCGAGGGCGCCGCCGCCCGTGAAAAAGGGATCTTGAAGTGGCGGGGGAGAGAAACGGCAAACGGCGTGTGTTGTGTCTTTGATCCTTTCTCTGTCCCGCGCGCGCGCCTGCCGTTCGACTGTAGAGGACACCAGAAGCACAAGACAGCGTGTTCAGAACAATCATTGTTAAAACAAAACACACACAAGCGAGAACAAACTAGAGGCGGCCGCCGACGCGAGAGCGAAATTAAAACAAGAAGCACGCCCTCCCCCCGCCGCCTCTCGCCAAGTTCTCAACCCCCCCCCTCTGCTCTGCTCAGAGACCCGGCAGCCCCGGCAGCGAGACGCCGTTGTCCGCGAACGTGTGCCGCCACGGGTCGCTCAGGTGCAGGGCGAGGTCGTCCCAGGGGCCCTGGCCCGTGACGGCGTGCTGCGCCACAAAGCCGAGGAAGGCGACCATGGCCAGGCGGCCTGGTGTTGTTTTGGTTGGTTGGTTGGTTGGTTTGTTTGTTGTTGTTGTTGGTGGTGGTGATGTTGGTGTTGTTTCTTGATGATGAGCCGATCGGGGTTGTGGGTTTTGTGGCGGCGTGCGCGCGGACGAGAACAGACGCGCCAACCCGAAACAACGACGGGAAGAAAGAAAAAAACGAGCAGGCGAGACGAACACAAAAACGCACCGTTCTTGATCTCCTTGAGCTGCAGCTCCTTGAGCTGCGCCGCCGGCACGCTCGCCTTGCCCAGCGGGTCGAAGGGCCCGCCCGGGTAGCCCACCTGCCCCGTGCCCTTGAACGCCGACTCGAGCCCGAAAAAGGTGCCCGGCTCTGCCTGCGACCCCGGCTTGCGGATGTCCTGCCAGCGCTTGACCTCGACAAAGTTGATCAGCGCGACGTGCGTCGCGATCAGGGCGTTGAGGCTCAGGCCGAAGCCGTCGGCGGCCACCTTGCCCGCGTCCCACCACTCGGGCAGGCTGACGACGCCCAGCTTCGTGAGGCCCGACGGGATCAGAATGCCGGCCACGCCCGTCATGGCCGTGCGCGCGTGGATGATCTCCGCCTGCTGGAACCACTTGAGGGCGGCGGCGTCCTTGCCGAGGCCGAGGGGCTGTTTTGGGGGGGGGGGGGGGGGGGGGGGGGGTGGGGGGGGGGGGGGGGGGGGGGGTGGGGGGGTTGGGTCGGTTTTGGGGGTTTGGGGCGGTTTTGGGGCGTGTGAGAAAAAAAAAGGCCGTTTTCGGCGGACGGGCGGACCGGCGCGTCTGTTTTACGGGCGGCGGCGCCTCGCTCGGTGTTCCGAGAACGGAGACCGCAGGAACGAAAGACCGAGGCACTCACGTCGAAGCCGTAGTCGCCGGGCTGTCTCGGTTGTTGCGGGTTCGGGGGTGGTTTTTGGTTTTGAGCGTGTGAGACTAGAACGGCGGCGCATCGAGAGCGAGCGCGAGAGCGCGAGCGAGCGAGCGAGCGGCGTCAAGAGAGAACCAAGGGGAACTCACGAGCTCGCCCGTCAGGTGCGACGGCACGGTGGATCCGGGGAGCCAGTTGGGGCGGATCGCGGCCTGGGCGCGCGTGGTCGCGCCGCGGGCGGCGGCCTGTCGAGTGTTATTTATTTTTTTTGCGGAGCGGGGCGGGGGCGACTCGGTGACAGGCGGGCGGCGGGCGGTCAGCGAGATGGTGAAGAGGGGGAAGGAGAGGGAGGAGAAAACAGAAAAAGAGGCCTTGCGCGCGCGGCGCCAGCGCCTCCATTCTCGAGATCTGGACGCGAGACGGCGCTCGGGCCGCGTGACGCGCGTCCGGGCATGCGCGAGGCGGCGCGGATCGTCCCCGTTCAGGCGTGTGGGGCTCTTTTTGTCTCGCGTCCGAGAGAGAGAGAAAGAGTGCTCACTCTCTCTCAATCTTTGGCCTCCCGCGCACGCCAGAGCCGATGTCACATGCGCCCAGGCATCGAGCGGGTCCGGATGAACCTCACGCAGCAATCGGGCGCCGCGCCTTGGCCCCGTACGAGCGTATCTGTCGCAAAGCAGGGCGCACGCAAACGTTTTTGCTGTGTGCTCCCCTCCTTCCGTCCCGTCCTGCTCGCTCTCTGTGCGCGTACGTACCTGCGAGGTGGACGACTTGAGCAGCATCGACATCTTGGCAAAAAGATTGAGGTGGAATTGGGGCGAAATCGAGGTCTTGGGCGGAGGGACAAGCCAGAGGAGGCGCGGCGAGGTGAAGACGACGGCGGGGCGACGTCGAGGGCGGCTCGAGCGCCGCCATCGAAAAGTGAAAACGACTTCCCATCCGCTCTCCCTTGCACGATAGCACACACTCCTCAAACGCGCCCCGTGCCGATCACGTCGAACCACATGTTGCGCGCGTCGCTGTCGCTCTCGCGCGCCTCCTCCCCCTTGCGTCGCTGCTGCCCCTCCTCCCTCTCTCCCGGTGCTGGTGTCACCCCCCGCCCCTCGTCACTCCGTCCGCGCCGCGGCATCAGCACACCCACCGCCCGCGCCATGGCCAGCGACGAGGAGAAGGCCGCCGCCGCGGCCGCGCCGTGAGTAGTTCGGCCTCTGTTGACGACTGCGCGAGATCGCGAACACTAACACACAACGGGCGTGGCGTCGTCCCCCCGCGCCGGAGCGTAGTTTTCTCGCGCCGCTTACAGGGCCAGACTCGCCCCCCCCCGAAAAACAAAACCCCTCACACACAAACAGCCTCGCCGACGACGCCCCCACCATCTTTGACAAGATCGTCTCCCGCCAGATCCCCGCCGACGTCATCTACGAGGACGACCAGTGCCTCGCCTTCCGCGACATCGCGCCGCAGGCGCCCGTGCACGCCGTCCTCATCCCGAAACACCGCTCGGGCCTCACCCGCCTCTCCCGTAGCGACGCCTCGCACAAGCCGTTGCTGGGGCACCTGCTTTGGGCGGCGGCCGAGGTGGCCCGGCAGCAGGGGCTGGAGCCGGGCTATCGGGTGGTCATCAACGACGGGCCGCTCGGGTGTGAGTCGCGCTTTTTTTCCTTCCGGGGTGCTGCTTTTTCTGCCGTCCCCGCCGCCCCGGCGCCCGTCGCCCGCCGCCCATGCCTCCTCTTCTCGCCCGCTCGCCCCCGAAACATCGCACAAACGCCAATCCCCCAAAACAAATAACACAGCCCAGTCCGTCTACCACCTGCACCTCCACATCCTAGGCGGGCGCCAGATGACGTGGCCTCCGGGCTGACGAGGGATGAGTGGTCTTTGAAGATAGGAGGAGGCGTTGCATCGTTCACAAATAGCTTTGAAAAAGGAGGAAAAAGAAACGTCGCCGGCTCTTATTCGCCCGCCCGCCGCCGAAACTCGCCGCCCCCCTCGGCCAGGCTTCCCAGCGCCAGCCCGACGCCCCGCCAGGACCCGTCGCCGCCGCCCGCCGGCCTGCCCGCGTAGTACAGGCGCCAGCGCCCGCCCGACATGGGCACGGCGCAGGGCGCGCCGACCCCGCCGCCGTCCCACGCCCCCGCCGTCCCGGCGCCCTCTCCCGCCGCCGGCCCCGCACCCGCAGCCGCGTCCTCTGCCGCCGCACCCGCCCGCTCCAGCAACGGCCGCCCCCCCGCGTGCAGCGGCGCCCACCCGGAGACGCCATCGGCCGAGGCGACGGCGCCAATGCTGCGCGCGCCGTCGGACGCGACCGCCTCGTAGAACAAGAGGTATCGGCCGCGCGGGTCGTCCGGGTCGCGCACGACCTGCACGGACGCCGCACCCGCGGCGTCCCAGGCCTGGCCCGTGCCCTCGAAGACGGGCGCGGCCGTCGCGCTGGCGCCCGAGGCGCTTCCGCCGCCGCTGTCGCTGCCGCCGCCGCCGCCGCCGCCGCCAGCGTCGCCCCGCCGGTCCCACTTTAGGCCGTCCTTGGACGTGGCCAGGCCCACGGCGAAGCGCCCGCGCGCGGCGTCGAACGACGTGTAGTACATGCGCATGTCCCCCGAGGGCCCGGAGATCAGGACGCTGGGCGACGCGACGTACAGAGCGTCCCAGGAGGGGCAGGCCGAGGCTGCCAGCGGCGGCGCGGACGGCGCGCCGTTGCCGCGGCCGGCGTCCAGCACGGCCCCCGTGTGGTGGTCTCCCTCGATGCGCGCAAAGTTGCGGCCGTCCTGGGACATGGCGAGGCCGACGCGCATGCGCAGGCCCTCGGCGGCGGCGGCCGGGGGGTCGGCGTCGACCGGGGCCGCGGCGGCGGCGGCGTCGGCCGCAGCCGCCCCGGGGGGAGGGGCGGCCGGCGACGACGGCGCCGCGGCCTCCGCCGGAGCAGAGGGCGGGCCGAGGGCGGCCAGCGCCGCCGGCGCCGCGACCGCCTCGAAGTCCCCCCCGGCGTAGAACATCCAGTAGACGCCGCCCCCCCCTCCCCCGCCGCCCATGACCTGCACGTCCGACACGGTCGCGTGGCACGTGTCGTGCGCCCACCACTCCTCCCCGTTGGGCGCCAGCGCGCGGCCCGCGTCGCCGCGGCCCGCCGCGCCTATGCCACCCGCCACGTCGCCGCCGCCGCGCTGCCAGCGCACGCCGTCGTCCGAGTAGGCGACGCCCGTGGACCCGCCCGCCCCCGGACACGCGGCGGCGAGGGCGGCGGGCAGGGGCGCCTCGCCGGACGGGCGGCCCGAGTACCACATCACCCAGCGGGTGGAAACAGAGGCGGCGGCGGCGGCGGGTGGTGGCGCGGCGGCCCCGGCGGCCTGGGCGCCGCCGCTCCCCCGCGCGCGCGGCGGCGGCGCCGCCGCCGTCTCTGGCAGCGAGACGTAGCAGCGCACGACCGGGTTGCCGACGGCGCCCGAGTCCCAGGCCCCCGGCGCGCCCAGGGCGAAGATGAGGCCGTCCTCGGAGGCGGTGGTCGCGGCGGCGGCGGGCGCGGGGGCCGACGTGGCGGGGGAGGAGCGGGCGCGGACGCGGGCGGCGGCGGCGGCGGCGGCGGCGGGATTGCCTCGCGGCGTCGGCGCCGGCGGTCGCCTGCTGCTGGCGGCGGCCCTCCGCTGCGAGAGGCGCGCGGCGTCAATCATGACGATGATGGTGATTGCCGACTGGTGCGTGGCCGACCGGTGGCGCGCGCGCTTCGTCGATCGACTGGAGGAAGAGCACAAACGAGTGTTTCGTTTCGTTTGTTGCGCGCGTGGTGGACAAACACGAGAGATTGTTGTTCCAGCGAGGTACAAAGATCTGGAGATAGCGCGTCCGTCCAGCATGATGCTATCGTGTCGAGAGGCGGCGCTGAGACAAGATGGTCGTTGCGCCTCCGCCCGGGTTCGCGCCGACGCAGACGCCGACAACAGCCAAAACGAGACGCTCCCAAGGGCGTTATTTTCGGGGATCGGAATACGTAACACAAAAATCGTTTCATGCGCCGGGCGAGAGGCAGGGGCCGGGGGCGAGCGCGCGCGAGAGAGTGTCCGGGGGAGGAGAGGGGGCCAAAAAAGGCCGCCGGCAACGCCAACACGCCGCCCGATCGACCCCCGCGCTCAAAATACGCCCCCCGCAGACGCCCCCCCCCCTCCCCTAAAAACAACCCTTCACCCAAGAAGCAAAGAGAGGCTCGTCTTCCGCTAAACTCTACGCCGCGATCTTGGGCCCGCCCTTGCCCTTCTTGGCCATCTTGCGCAGGTAGAACTCGAGCTCGCGGCCCTCGAGCACGTAGCCGTCGCACCGGCCGCACTGGCCCGGGCGCGACGCCACGCATGCGTACAGGCGGCCCAGCGCGAACTGGTCCGCCAGGTGCTGGTCGAGGCTGCGGCCGCGCGTGCGCTCGCGCAGCTTGCGTTGCACGTGGCTGCTGCCCTTCTTGGCCTCCTCAGCCGCGGCGGCCGCGGCGGCGGCGTCGGTGCCGTCGGCGCCGGCCACCGCGCGTGGCTTCTTGCCCAGGTCGACGCCGTAGTGGGCCGAGTACCACGCCTTGAAGGGCGCGGCGTCGATCTCGATGACGGCGTTCTTGACCAGCGTCTGCGTGCGCACCAGCTCGTTGTTGCTCGCGTTGTACTTGACGTCGAGCACGCGCGTCTTGCGCGTGACGGCCTCGCTGCCCCAGCTGAAGTTGCCGTGGTCGAGGCGCAGCGCGCGGAACTTGCTGTTGCCGCCGCGCGTGCGCACGCGGCGCACGGCCACGTTGGACGACAGCTTGGTGTTGGCGGGCTGGCGGCCGAGCTCGTACCTGGGGATTTGCGAAGGGAAAAGGTTGATGGTGGTTTTTCCGGTCGATTGTCGATGTGGGAGAAAGATGGACGAGAGAAGGGACGAGGGCGTGAGTGTCAAGAGGTTGTGTCGAGGGGACGCGCGCGCGCGCGCCGCCCTTTCGGCGGGCGGGTGGGCGGGCGGGCGGGGCGCGCGAAAGCGGGCCGTTTTGCCGGCAGCAGCAGGAGAGACTCACTTCTTCTTCTTGCGCCAGTGCTTCTTGCGACCGCCAGTGGCGCGCCGCTTGTGCAGCGAATCGCGCGAGATGCCTGTTGGTAAAGCCGAGTGCAGGTGGAGGAGGAAGAGAGCGTTGTTGATGGGGCGCGTGAGTGTGTGGGGGGGGGGAGGGCGGCCGCGAGTTTCTCCTTTGCCTCGGGTTCGCGGCGAGTTGTCCCCTCCCGCGCGATCCGGGGCGCCCGGCTGCCGCGCGCGCCGAGCGATCAGGCGAGGGCACCACGCGCGCTAGTCTACCGAGCGCGCCGGGCGCCGAGCGCCGCCCGAGGCGCGCCGGACGACGCGCCCGGAAAAGGGGGAGCGGCGGCCGAGGCTGCTGCTGCTGTTCCTCTCGCTCGCTCTCTTCCGCGCGACGGTCGACGACCGAGCGGGGCGCGCAGAAAGGCGGTATGATCCGGCACGATCGCGATGGTGACGCACCCATGGTTGCTTTGTATTCACGGGGAAAAAAGCAAAGAGAGGGAGGCAGGGTACGTGAGAGAGGCCCAGCTCTTGACTCCCTCTCTCCCTCTCCCTCTCTCCCCCCTCTCTCCCCCCTCTCTCCTCTCTCTCTTGCCTTTTGCAGCCACCCCCTCGAAAGCCGGGAACCACTCGGCAGAAGAAAGGGCAGCCCCTCCCACGCCACTAGACCGGCTACTGCCACCGTCACTTGCGACCGGCACGCGCGCCCGCATTCATACCGCCCCTCCCACCGCGTCCTTTCTCTCACGGAGAGAAGAGAAGAGCGCTCGCCCAAAACTTCAAAAATCAAACGGGTTGTTTCGCGCGCGCCGTGCCTTTCCACGCCTCGCGCAGCCACATACGAGGAGGCGCCGGGATCTTGCGGACGAGCCCGCGCTCGCCGGGGACCACGACTGGTGTCGACGTTCACACAAACTGGACCTTTGCACAGAAAGACGAAGGAGCAGCTGCGCCAAACGCGGCCCCTCAACCGCGAGGCATCTCCCCCCTTGGCTTCGGGAGCCCGCACGCGCGGTCGCCGGCTCGCATACCTCGCCGCTGGGCCTGAGCGGGTGCCCCCGCGCGAACCCCCTGCAGTCAATTGCACTCCGGCAGCGGCGGCGGCCGATCGGCGGGGCGGCGCGCAAGCGAGCGAGCGAGCGAGCGGAGCAGAACGCCGCTGCGCCGCACCCTCCTTCTTCCTCTTTTCGCGACAGAGAGACCGCCGCTGTCGACAACGAGGCACGGACAAAGGGGGCACGGGCTGCCCTTGCCCTCGCTGGCCACGGGCCATAGATGCCTGCGGCCGGGCCTCCGCTCGCCGCCGCCGCCGCCGACGACGCGTCTGACGCTGCACGAGCAGGCAAGGAGGACGCGCGCGGCCTCGCGCCAGCCCGCCCCGCGCTCCCGGCGGCTTGCCGCAGCCTCGACGCCGACGCGCGCGGCGCGGTCGCGGCGGCCCCGGCCGCCGCCATGCTCCGCCGCAGGAGAAACGGCGGGGAGGAGGCGCAGCAGCCGCGAGAGGAGGACGCGCCGCCGGCCTCGGCAGCGGCAGCGGCAGCAGCAGCCCCACCCCCCCCGACGGCGCCGACCTCGGCAGCGGCGCCCGCGCCGCCGAGGCGAAAAGAGGACGCGGCGCTCGCCGGGCAGCGCCAAGCTCAACAGCTGCCGCCGCAGGCCCCTCTGCTCACACTGCGCCGCAGCCCCCGCGCCACCCTCCGCCACTTTGGCGCCTTCTGCGCGGGCGGCCTCCGCCGCGCCGCCGACCTTCTGGCCACCCACCCGCTGACCCTCTACCTCGCCCTCCCGCTGGCGGCCGCCTACGCCGGCTGCAAGATCTCCGGCGCCGCCCCGGAGGCCACGGCCCTCTTGGACGAGTGGGTTTTGTACGCGGCGTGGTGGGTCGCGCTCGGCGTCGTCTCGTCGGCGGGGCTGGGCACGGGGGTGCATTCCGGCCTGCTGTTTCTATTTCCGCACATGCTCAAGGTGTGCCTGGCGGCCGAGACGTGCGGGCACGCGCGCTTCAACGTGCGGCGGGACGTGTGGTACTCGCGGGCCCCGCTGCACTGCGACGACGACGCGGGGGGGGCTTGGGGCGGCGGCGGCAGCGCGATCGGCGACGGCGCGATCGGCGGCAGCAGCGGCGCGAGCGGCGGCGGCGTCTCGTTTTGGCAGCTCTTCCGCAAGGTGGCGCTCACGGGCATGCTCTGGGGCGCGGGCACGGCCATCGGCGAGATCCCCCCGTACTTCCTGTCGTACCAGGCGGCGGCCGCGGGCGTGCGCAACACGCTGTTCGAGGGGGCGCTCGCTGCGGCGGGCGGCGGCGGGGGCGCGGAGGACGAGCTCGCGCCGGCGTCCCAAGCGGCCAACGGCGCCGCTGCAGCCGCCGACGAGGCCCCGGGCAGCAGCCCGCCCCGCAAGCCCGCCGGCGCCAGGTCCAACCCCCTCCGCGACGCCGCCCGCCTCGCGCAGGCCTGGATGGTCCGCCTGATCCGCGAGCGCGGCTTCTGGGGCATCCTCGCGCTGGCCTCGTGGCCAAACGCCGCCTTCGATCTGTGCGGCATCTGCTGCGGCGCCTTTTTAATGCCTTTTTGGCAGTTTTTCGGCGCCACGCTCATCGGAAAGGGCCTGGTCAAGGTCAACGGGCAGTCGCTCTTCTTTGTGGCGCTGTTCCGGCGGGCGTCGAGGGAGGCGCTGCTGAGGGGGGTGGCGCGGGCGCTGCCGAGGGAGGTGCGGGTGCCTGGGCCGCTGTGGCGCGCGCTCGCCTTTTCTTCGCCGGCGTCGGCGTCGTCGGCGGCGGCGACGAGGGCGGCGGCCGGCTTTGCTCCCGACGGCGCGAGCTTTTCGCCCGCGGCGGCCCTGCGCGCCTTGGTGGACGGTCAGATCGCCGGGTTCCAGGCGCGCGTGGCCGAGAACGCCGCCGCGCACCTCGACCAGCCGCTGTGGTTCTGGCAGCGCGCAGCGCGCGCCCTGAGCGGCGTCCGCTCTCCGCGCGGGGCGGCTGCGCTGCTGGCGCGCGCGCTGGCGCCGCGCGGCCTGGCGGGCTGGTGGGGGTACCTGATCGCGTGCTTGGTGGCGGCCTTCTTGGTGTCGTGCGTCGAGGCGCTCGCGCAGGCGCACCAGGCGTCGGAGGCCAGGCGGGAGAGGGAGGAGGAGGAGGAGCGGGAGCCGGCGCGGGAGCGGGAGCGGGAGCGGGAGTTGTGAAAACTGAGAGGGACGACCAATTTTCCGTTGGCGCCGGCCGATCGTCGCCTTGCGACGCGGCAACAATATCAAGTGACGCTCCGCTTGATGCCTGTTATAGAATCCATCGTCACTCCACGACAGAAAACAACACACTCAAACCAGGCGTTGCTTTTACTCGACCTTCCTCGCCCGCGCGGCCGCCGCCTTCTTCGCCCGCGGCGTGCGCGGCGTCGTCGCCGCCGCCGCCGCCGCCGTCCCGTTCTCGGCCGCCGCCGCCGCCGCCCCGTCGTCCGCCCCGACGACGCGCCAGCTCTCCGCCGGCAGCGCCACGAGCGCGCGGAACAGCCGCGCGTGCACCGTCGCCAGGAGGGCCAGCCCTCCCAGCACGGCCGCCCCGCTCACCAGGTAAAAGCCGTCGGCGTGCGTGACGCAGGCGCCGCCCGCCGCCGCGCAGCCGTCGGCGCTCCCGCCGTGCTCTCGCGGCTTTTGCGGGCACTGGGGGTTGCCCGGGACCAGGGGCCTGGCGGCCAGGGCCAGGACGTCGGGCGCGCCGCCGCCCGCCCAGGTGCCGAGGGCGGCCCAGGCGCGCGCCCAGCCGCCGCCGCCGCCGTCGAAGCCGACTCCGCTGACGCCAGACACGCCGCCGAAACCGCCGCCCTTTTCGCCGCCGCCGCCGCCCTTGTCGCCGCCGCCGCCAAGCCCCTCTGCCCCACCACCCCTCTGGTGGCACCTCACGACCGTGAGCGCGTCGATCAGCGCAAACGCCGGCGTCTTTGGCAGCACCACGCCCATGTTGGCGATCGTGTTGAGCAGCGTCAGGTAGGCGCCGCCCATGGCCGGGTCGGAGACGCGGTTGAAGAAGGAGCCGAGCGCCGTGAACATCAGGGTCGACGCAAACGACTGGACCAGCCCGAGCGCGGCGAGCGCCGCCATCCAGGGCGCCGCCGCCGGACGGCCGCCGCCGCCGCCGCCGCCCGCGCCGCCGCCGCCGCCGACAAACGCCTCGGCGCCCGGCGGGAACGCAGCCACCAGCAGGGTCATCAGCGCGGCGGCGACGAGGCGCGCCGCGTAGCCCGCCAGAAAGGGGGTCGCGGGCGAGGCGCGCGAGGCCCAGCGGCCGGCCAGCAGGGCGGACAGCAGCTCGACTGGAAATTGGGCCAGCACCAGCGCCGCGAGCGCCTCTTTCGGCGCGCCCTTGTCGAGCAATTTCAGAGCGGCGGCGCCCTCGGCGGGCAGCACGCCGAGGCGGTAAGTGACGAGGACCGAGGTGAGCAGGCCGACGGCGGGGAGGCGCACGACGCCCCACAACGAGGCGTAGGCCGAAGCGACGGTGGCGCGCCAGGGGGGCGGGGCGGCGGCGGGGGCTGCGCGGAGGGCGGGCGCCTCCCCGCGCCGCCCGCCGCGCGCCGCGCCGGCCCCGGCGCCCGCGCGCCGCGCGCGGCCCACGCGCTCCGCCTCCGTGACCACCGCCCGCGCCTCGCCGCCCCCCTCCTCGGACTCGGGCCCCTCCCGCTTCAGCACGGCGATCGCAGCCGTCAGCGCCGCGAACGCCCACCCCCAGAACCGGACGTAACCGCCGAGGCTGACGACGCCGCGCGAGGGGTCGGGCGGCCACCCGAGCAGCGGGCGGAGCCGCGCGTCGCAAAAGGCCGCGTTCTCGAGCGCGAGGAACAGGGTGAACGAGGTGAAGTAGCCCACGTTCATTCCCAAGGTCTGGCACGTGGCCGCGTACTCGACGTGCGGCGGGCGCAGCAGCGTGAGCGCCCACCCGTCGACGGCGATGTCCTGGGTGGCGGCCAGCAGCACGAAGGCAAAAAAAAGCGCCGTCAGCGGCACGACCTCGCCGGCCAGGCACCGCGCCTCGATCCACCCGCCCGAACACACTAGCAGGAGGGCGGCGGCCAGCTGCACGGGCACGACCCACGACTTGCGCCGGCCGAACCGCCGCCAGTAGAGCGCGTCGACGAGCGGCGACCACAGCAGCTTTAGGGAGTAGGGCCAGGCGGCGACGCCGAACACGCCCATCTGCGTGTAGGAGAGGCGCGACTGGAGCAAGAAGGGGCTGCGGGGGGGCGTTCGGTTTGTGCGGTGGGTTGTGCGGTGGGGTTTGAGTGGAGGCAGGCGTGTGCGAGAGTTGAAAGAGTTGTGAGCTGCGGCGTTTTTTTTTGTTTCCCGGGCCGCGACACTTGCCCGGCCGTCGTCGGCGCGCTGGAAAGATCGGAGATCGGAGATCGGAGATCGGAGATCGGAGATCGGAGATCGGAGACGACAGCCGAAGCGAAAAAAGAACAACTCACAGCGCGCCCATGGTCAGGCCGAGCGGGATGCCCTGCATGGCGTACAGCAGCACGAGCAGGGCCATGTTGCCCCAGTCGCCGCGCGTGAAGGGCTCGTGGTGGTGGTGGTGGTGGTGGTGGTGGGGGTGGGGGTGGTGGTGGGGGTGGTGGCGCGTCTCCTTATCCGCGGGCGCCGGCGCCGTTTTGCGGGCGGCCGAGCGGCGGCGCGGCGTCGTCGGCGTCGTCGCCCCCGCGGCCTCCTCCCCTTCGCTCTCCTCGCCGCTCGAGGAGAAGGAGGACGACGCGATGGGAAACTCGTGCGCCGTGTCGTTCAGGCGGTGGTCGACGTTGAGGCGGACGCGCAGGTGCGGCGGCAGCGCCGGGCGAGCGCCGCCAGACGCGCCGCCGCCCGCGCCGCCCGCGCCGCCCGCACCGCCCGCGCAGCCGCCCGCGCCGCCGCCTGCCGCCGAGGCCTCCGCGGCGGCCGCCGCGCGCGTGCGGGGCGTGCGCGGGGGTGTCATGGCCGGGGGCTTGTTGCGGTTGGAAGGAGGCGCCATCGTCGTCGGTGTAGACTGTTTTCTGTCCCTTTCGCCCGTTGGCGGCGGGGGGCGTCAAGCGCGGCCGCTATTGCCGCCTCCGCCGGCGCCTCCCTCTCCCGCCGCTCCTCCTCCTCCCGCCGCGGCAGCGGCAGCACCCGGCCCGTCCCTCACCGGCTGCGGCCCCGTGCACCGGTCCGTGCGCTCGTCGGCGAGCAGCTGGTGCGCCTCGATGCACGCCTCCAGCAGGGCGACTTTCGTCGCGCAGCGCGGCGGGATGCCTCGCGGCGCCGCTGAAGTGCTGGACACGCCGATGCAATCCTCGATTCCTCGGACCTCCTCGGGGCAGAGGTTGGACCACATGCACCAGCCGGCGGACGCGGTGAGGTTCTGGCAGACGAACTGTTGGTGTTGGGGTTGTTGGGGGTTGGAGGGAGGGGGAGGGGGGGGTGAGGGTGCGGGACGGTGTGCGTGCGTTTGTCGCGCCGAGCGGCTGCTGCTGCTCCTCCTCTTGTCGCCGGCGCGCGCGCGCGCGCGTCGTCCGGCGCGCGCGATCGGCGGCGGGCGGCAGGAGGTCTTGCCCGGGGGAGGGGGAGCGGCAAAAGCACGCGCGCGATCACTCACGGGGTCGCGGGGGTGCTTGCGCTTGCAGTCTTTGAGGGCGTTCAGGATGCGGGCGCACGGCCCAGAGGCCATCAAAAGTGCCGCGTTTTGAGTTGTTATTTCAATTTGTGTTCGATTCTGTGATTGTCGACGCTTGCGAGAGAGCTCTTGACAAGAGGAGCGGCAGAAGCTGTGATCGCTCGTTGTTGATTGTGGATGATCGCAAAAGCCGCGCTCCCGCCGTCTAAGAAGCTAAATGGTGAGCGCGACGCGGCGCCGACAAACGGCCTCCGCCGGAGAGACGCGAACCGTCGCCGAGCAAGGTTCGTTTCTTTCAGCGTGACGGAGCAAAAAGAGGGCTCGTTAAACAGCACGTCAAATGATAGCCGCAAGTAGACCGCGCGCGTGTCACAGCGCCGCCGTTCAAAGGGGTAAAATTAGCCGGAAGGCAGACCACCAATCGATCAATCGCGCTTCCTCCCGCCGCCGCCGCCGCCGCCGCCGCCGCCGCCACTCCCCGCTCCTCCTCCTCCGCCGCCGCCGCCCTGCCCCCCCCGCAGCAGCACGGGCTGCGAGGCCGCGCGCGTCAGCGCGTCGACCGTGGCGATGGCCGTCGAGCCGAGCGCGGTCGAGAGCTGCCGCAGCACGCCCACGCCGCCGCCAAAGTTGGCGCTCCGCCGCGCCAGCGGCGGCAGCGGCGAGACGACTGCGGCGGCCGCCGAGGCCGAGGCCGACGCCCCCGACGGCGCACCGTTGCCGCCGCCGCCGCCGCCAAACCAGCCGAGCGCCGAGGCGGCCGCGCCCGTGCCCGCGCTCCCCAGCTGCTGGAACATGGCGCCCAGGTTGGGCGCCGACGGCGACGGGCCGAACAGGACGACGGGCGGGTAAGACGACGCCGCCGCCGCCTCCCGCGCCCGCTGCTGCGCGGCCGTAGACAGGCGCCGGCTCACGCGTTCGGCGAGGGCGGCCGCCGCGCCGCCGAATGCGCCAGCGGCAGCGCCGGCGGCCGCGCTGGCGGGGGCGGCCATCAGCTCGACGTCACCCGGCTCCGACACCGTGCGGTCGGATCGGCGCGAGTAGGGCGTGCCGCTGCCCTCGCCGTCGTCGCCGCAGGGGTCGAATCCGACCCCGCCGCCCCCAATCCCGCCGCCGATTCCGCCGCCGCCGCCGCCGACGCCCCAATGCAGCGCCGGCAGCACGGCGCCGCCACCGCCGCCTCCTTGCCCCCCGCCCCCCGTGCGCGACGACGCCCCGCTGCGCATCGACATCGACGCGCCCCCCCCGTCCGCCGCGCAGAACCCGCCCCCGACGCCGCCCGGCCCGGGTCGCCGCCGCCCGCCGCGCGGAGGGCAGCACAGGCCGCCGGCGACAAGCAGGCGGGCGAGGGCGACCTGCGCGCGATCCTCGCCGGGCGGCGCCAACGGGCGCGTGGGCACGAGCACGTGCTCGCGCGCGAACATGGCCGTGTCCGAGGCGAGGGCGTTGAGGCGCCGGATGTCGGAGACCTGTTTTTGGTTGTTGGTGTTTGGTTTGGGGCGAGTGAGTGGGTTGTGCGCAACGCAACGCCGTGGTCGTCGAAGCTCGCGCCGCGGCGGGAAGCGGCGGCTTTTGGCAAAATCGATCCGGCGCTGTGCGGGGGACTCACCGACGCTCGGTACTTGATGGCGATGCCGGCCAGGTTGTCCGTCTTCAAGACCTGGGGTTTGTGGGGCGGGGGAGAAGCAGAAGCAGGAGGGGCGGGGGAGAAGCAGAAGCAGGAGGGGCGCGGAAGAAGAGGAGGTGTCAGAGGGGGAGAGAGGAGCAATTGCTGTGACCACCTCCGCCACAGACCTCGGCCGACACCCACCTTGTGCTTGATGAATCCCGTGTCCTCGAGGTCCCCCCTCCGCTCGGGCGTCGAGGGGGCGCTCTCCTCGGCGCCCCCCTGCCAGCTCGACGCCATCCCCTCCTCCTCCCCAGTCCTCCTCCCTCCGGTCAACCGCAAGACGCGCAAGAGGAAACGCGGCTGTGCTGGCCCCGCGCAGGCCCCGCCGCCCGGGCGCGCGGGACCACCGGGCGTTATCAGCGTCCACGGGCCGCGACCAGGGTCCAAAGAGGGGGCGGCTGAGGGATTGCCGCGCGTTTGAAAAGGAAAAGAAATCGTCTGGAGGGCCAAGCTGCTGGGGGAGCGTCCCGAATGCGTGTTTGTGTCAACAGGTGGGTCCGCGCTGTGTAGTGGTGTGCAGTTCTAAAAGGGTATGCCAAGATGTGGCGAGGAACGCGAGGGGCGCGGGCGGGCCAAGAGAACGAGAGCGACGGCGGCGGCGGCGGCCGGCGACCGACAGCGCGCGCGCACGTCGTTGGCGACTGGGCGGGGACGACGGTTGGGGGTGCGGTCGACGCCGCGGTTCTTCCCACCCTTTCCCGCTAAAACCGCCACGATCCGGCGATCGTGTACGCGACCAGCGGCGCCTCGCCGCCTAGCGTCACGATCGCGCCGGGCGTCACGCTCACGCCGTCGCCGGCGGACAGCCGCGCCGAAACCTCGCAGTAGATCGGGCCCTTCTGCTGGGCGCCGCCTCTGTCTGCGCTTCCGCCGCCGTCGCCGCCTGCCGCCGCCAACGCCGCAGCCGTCCCTCGTCCCGTCGCCGCCGCCCTCACCGCTGTGCTCGCGCGCGACAGCACCACGGCCAGCTCCGGCCCGCCCGCGGGTCCGCCGCCGCCATCGGCGCGCGTGCGCAGGCTCACGCCCCACCCGCCGCCAGCCCCGTTGCTTCCACGGCCGTGGCCCCCGCAGCTCCCGCCGCCGCCGCCCCCGCCGCCGTCGCCGCCGTCGCCGCCGCCGTCCTGGCCGCCGACCCTCCGCTCGGCCCAGGCCGTCGCGGCCAGCGCGTCGCCGACGGGCGCCGACCACGAGGCGCCGAGGACGTAGCTGCTGCGCGCCGCCGGCAGCCAAGGCATCAGCACCGCGCGAGAGAGGCCGCCGTCCGAAGGAAGACCGAGGGCGGCCGCCGTCCCCAAGAAGGGCGGTGGCGGCTCGCCGCCGCCCAGCGCGCCGCCGCCGCCGCCGCCGACGCCCAGGCCACCCGAATCGCGCCCCTCGGCCACGCGCGCGAGCAACACGGCCACGGCGCTCTCGCCATCCCGGGGGTGCAGCGCGAGCTGCGCGGCGGTGGTCGCGCGCAGGCCGCCGCCGAGAGGGGGCCTCCATCCTCCCCCTGCCTCCTCCGACCCGCCCGGCCCCGACGCCGCCGGCCCGCCGCCGCCGCCGCCGCCGCCCCCGTCCGGCAAAGGCGACGGCGCGGCAAAGTGCCCAACCGCCAGCGACACGGCGCCGCGGCACACCGAGGCGGCGTGGCCGGCGCCGCCGAGGCGCAGCGCCGACAGGTCGTGCCCCTGGCGCAGGGCGCGCGTGGCGGCGGCGCCGGGCCCGCGGGCGGCCGAGGCGACGGCCACCAGGGGGGCCGGGGGCCGGGCGAGGGCGGCGAGGCTGCCGCCGAGCGGCGCGGCCATCAGCTGGAGCCAGTCAAAGGGGCGCAGGCGCACGAGCAGCTGGCGCGCCGACAGCGCGGCGGCGGCGCCGGCGTCGCCTTGTTCCCCCCCGCCGACCGCCCCGGCGTCGTCGTCGAGGGCGGCGAGGCTCGAGCTGAGGCGCAGGGTGATGCGGCGGTCGCGGCTGTGCCAGGGCTGCTGCTGCTGCTGCCGCCTCCGTTGCCTGCTCGTCGCTTCGCCGCCGCCGCCCGGGAACGGCGCCCCGCCTTCTGCCGCAGCAGCAGCAGCGACCAAGGCGGTCGCGTCCGGCCCCCCGGCCCCTGCGGCGGCCCCCACCGCCGCCGCCTCGTCTTCGGCCTCGCCGGTCGCAGCTCCCCGTCCGCGCCCCGACGTGTGCCCGGCGCCGGGCGAGTGGTGGTGCACGTGCATGGACACGCCCGCATCGGCGCCCGCGCCGAGCCAACGGAGCGTGGCGGCGGCGGCGGCGGCGGCGGCGGCGGCGGCCGCCTCTTGCGCAGCGGCGGCGGCCGTCCCTGCTCTTGCCGTCGTCGCGGACGCGGCGTCGGCGTCGGAGGCGGTCCGCCCGCCCTTGTCGCCTCGGGGCCCGTTCGGCCTCACAAACATGCCGCGGCACCCGGCCTGGCCCGTCGCGCGCGCCCCGGGCGAGCGGCGCTCGCGCGCGCCGGCCGCGAACGACAGGCCTCCTCGGGCGCCGGGCACGACCTCGTCGGCCGCCTCGCGCGGGTCGTCGGCGGCGGCGGCGCGCGCCATCTCCGCGGCAGCCTGCTCGAGGCCGTCCAGGCGGCGGCGCGCGTGCAGCTGGGCCTCGAAGGACTCGCGGAGGAGGCGCTTGAGGGCCGCGACGTCGTCCGACGTGGCCAGGGACAGGGAGAGGGGGGGCGGGAGGGACGGGCGGGGCGGCGGCGGCGGCGGCGCGGCGGCCGCCGCCGCTCGCTCGCCGCCGCCGCTGCTGCAGGCGACGATCGCCGCGGCCGTTGCGGCGGCCGCGACCGCGCCCGCGATCAGGACAAGGCGAGCGCTGTTGTTGTTGTTGCTGGTGTCGTAGTCTCCCCGTCCAGAGGAGCTGCCGCCGCCATTCCCGCCGTTTCCGCTGCCGCCGTTTCCGCTGCCGCCGTTTCCGCTGCCGCCGCCGCCGTCTCCGCCGCCGGCGGCGGCTGCGCGATGTCGCGTCGACGGCCGCCGCCGCGCTCTCTGGAATGGGACGGGGGCTGAAACGTGAGGCCGCAGCTGATTATGCTGCGGCTGCGATCGTGACCCTTGCGTCAGCCGTCGGGGCCCTGCCCGTGGCAAGGCGCTTAGCATCACTCGTCTGCGTGGGCTCGCCCAGGCTATCGCTTTATTTCTGGTTCTTCGGGGCACAGTGTGATCATTGAGTTGGGAGGCGTTGGACGACCGTAGAGCCTCGGCAGGCGTAGCCGGTTTTAGGCACAGATTCTCAGCGGCGGGCCGACTTGCGCGTCGCGCGCTGGGCGCCTTTTGCGGCAGTTTTTTCTCGACGATCTGTTTTCTCGTGGTCGACGAGCGCCCCAAACGTCATACGTCTCTCACGCACATCCTTCAAGCGCCGCCATCAGTAAAGCCCCGCCCCCAGTTTGCACGTAACGGCAAAAAAACGGACAAATCGTCGCGAGAGAGCTGCTCCCTCCCCCCCTTCTTTCTCTTCCGCGACAGTCTCTCTTGACACGCACGCGTGCACAAACACGTGCGCGCGCGCGGCGATCGATCGATCGCCTGCCTCGAGCTCGTTCTTCTCTGGCCCGCGACGCGTGAAGAGGCAGAATCGATCAGGCGCGATTAGCACCAGACGAGAAGCTTACGAGAGAACGCAGAGTTCACGCGAGAAAGCAGACAGAGGCCCGCGGCCATGGCCACCATCGGCGGCTACCGCCTGACGGAGGGGCCCAAGCCCGGCGCGTCGCACGGCGCCAACAAGGAGCACGCGTCGTGGAGCCCGTGAGTTGTTGTTTTTCGCGTGTTTCGCTCGCGCGCGCTCGCTCGTCGTCTCGTCCGTCGGCGGCGGCGGACGAAAGACGCGCTGTGTCGCTCGCTCGTGTTGGCTCGCTCGTCAAGCGCCTTCGAAACCGCCCGGACGTGCCTTCCCCCCTATCTCATCGACACCACGCCCCCGTTACCACCACATTCCCTCCCCACTCCCCGTAAACTAAAAAATAGCTACGACGACAACGGCGGCACCTGCGTCGCCGTCGCCGGCGCCGACTATGCCATCGTCGCCGCCTCGACGCGCATGGCATCCGGCTTTTCCATCCTCACGCGCAAGAGCACCAAGATGTGCGCCGTGTCGCCCAAAGTGGTGGTCGCGTCCGCCGGATTCGCGGGCGACGCCGCCACCCTGCACAAGGTGCTCAAGTCGCGCGACGCCGCCTTTCGGCACGCGCACGGCGGCCCCATGAGCGTCGTCGCGCTGGCGCAGCTGCTTTCCAACACCCTGTACCACAAGCGCTTCTTCCCCTACTTCACGTTCAACCTGGCCGTCGGCCTCGACGCCGACGGAAAGGGCGCGGTGTACGCGTACGACGCGGTGGGGTCGTACGAGCGCACGGGCTACTCGTGCCAGGGCACGGGCAAAGATTTGATCCAGCCCGTTTTGGACAACCAACTGAAGGCAGACTCTCCGCTGCTCGTGCCCGCGCGCGAGTCGGTGACGGCCATGCCCGCGGAGCGGGCGCTCGACCTAGTGAAGGCGGCGTTCGTGGCCGCCGGGGAGCGCGACATCTACACGGGGGACGCGGTGGAGATCCTGGTGATCACGGCGGGGGGGATCGAGCGGCACGAGCTGGAGCTGAAGAAGGACTGAATCCCGAGGCGAGGATGGTTTTTGTTTTTTCTTGCGAGGGGGCGTTTTTTTCGCGCCGCGCGTTTTTCGTTTTTGATGTCATTCCCGGGGGTGGGCGCCAATAGCAGCCTCAACCCGCTTGAACGAACCTGTTATGTGCACAATCTGATCCCCAAAATGATTACATCAACTGGTTTTGCGTGTGTGTTGTGCGTCAGCCGGAAACGATGGAAAAAAAAAACGCCAACGGAAAACAAAACGAGACGCGGTGCGCCCGCCGGAAAAACGATTCCGCCGGAAAAACGATTCCGCCGGAAAAACGATTCCGCCCGTTCCTCACCAGCGGAGCACGCTCCCTAAGAACCAGGTGGACGTGGCGCCCAAGGCGCGCCGCACAAACCCGGGCAGCAGCAGCGGAAGGTTGTGCAGGCGGGTGGCGATGGCGACGATCTCCGCCTGCTGCTGCATTTGCTGCTGCTGCTGCTGCATTTGAGGCTGCTGCTGCTGCTGCTGCTGCTCCGTCGGCGGCTGCTCGCCCGCCGCCGCGGGAAAGACGCGCACGCGCAGCGTGTCCGTCGCCCACAGCGTGACCGGCCGGGGCGACGGCAGCAGCAGCGACAGCGGCCAGGGCGGCGGGCGCAGCGGCAGGCGGTAGAGGGCGCGGTACGTCACCCGTGCGGTGGCCGTGGTCGCCGCGGCGCCGGCGCCCTCCTCCACTGGCGCGGAGCCCGCGGCGCGGCCCGCCTCCTCGGAGGGCGGCGAGGCGACGACCACGCTGACGACCTCGATGCGCACGGGCGGCGGGGGCAGCAGCTTGAGCGCCGCGTCGATGGCCGCCGCCGACGCCGACACCGACGCCGCGCCGTCGTTCTCCTCGCCGCTCGCGGCGCCGCCGTCCTCCCCCGCTCGGCTGCCGCCCGACGTGAGGGGCGCGCGCGCCTCTGCGGCCCCGCCGACCCCGCCCTCCTGTTCGGCGCCCGCAAACGCGTCGACGCCGCCGAACGCGCCGCCGCAAAAGGCGGCGCCCAGTAGCACGCGCGCAGAGTAGGCGTGCACGTCGAGCGCCGCGCGCCCGCGCAGCTTGATCAGAGGGCCGTCATAGGTGACGTCGGGAGCAAAACCGTGGCGGATGGCGCGGCTCTGCGCCGCCTCTGTCTTGGCGTCGCCGCGGAAGGCGCGCCACGCCTCGAGCGGGCGCGCCAAGAAGGCGGGGACCGGCGGCGGCGCCGCCGCCGCGGCTTGGAGCGAGGCCGCCGCCGCCGCCGCGTGAGGCGGCGCGAGCTCGGCGAACGAGACGGAGGCGCGCGCGCGGTGGTGGTGGGTGCGGTGGGGCGCGGCGCTGCGGCGCTTGAGGCTGGCGGCGGCGGCGCGGAGCGCTGGCGGCGGCGGCGCGCTCGCCTCTCCTGCCACTCTTTGCTTTTCCGCCTGATCGTCCTCGGCGGGCGCGCGCTTGCCACCAGCGGCGTCGTTGCTGCGCGCGGCAGCCTCGCCTTCGTCCCACGACGCCTCGCTCGCCGGGCGCGAGGATTCTCCGTAGAAGGACATCGAAATGGAATGAGTGTTTTTTGTTTTTTTGGGTGTGTCGTCGTCGGACGGCGGGCGAAACGCTGACGCCGCGGGTTTGTCCAGCGGGCGAGCGGGCGAGCGAGCGCGGCGCCTGGAAACACGAGCCGCCTTGTTAGTTCATCACGTTCGCACCCACCATTGGGCCCAGCCTCCCACGAGCACACCCTTACCACATCGAACCGATCACCCCCGCTCACTCTCCGTTCCTCCGCTTTGCGCCGCGACGAATGCTCACTCCTCCCCTCGACCGCACATCGCCTCCTATCCGCCCGGCTTCAACCGCGATCCAATCCGGGTGCGCCGTGGCGCGGCCGCCCCGCACGCGCGAGCGCAGAAACTCGGCAGCCGCATCAGACTCGTGCAACAGCGGCGGCCAACAAAAACAACATGGCCGATCAACCTGTCGCCGCCGCCGCCCAACCGCCGCGCCGTCTCCCGCTCCGCCCGCTCGGCGCGACCGGCCTGCTCGTCTCGGCGCTCGGCTTTGGCGCCTCGGCCCTCGGCGGCGTCTTCGACGATTTCGCGGGGGAGGACGAGGGCGTCGCCGCCGTCCTCGAGGCCCACGCCTTGGGTATCAACTACTTTGACACCAGCCCCTTTTACGGCGGAACGAAATCCGAGCGTGTGCTCGGCCGCGCGCTCGCGACGCTCCCGCGCGACTCCTTTGTCGTCTCGACCAAAGTCGGACGCTACGGCGAGTCCGAGTTCGACTTTTCCGCCGCGCGCGTGCGCCGGTCGCTGGACGAGTCCCTGGCGCGCCTGCGGCTGGAGCGCGTGGACGTCCTGCTGGCGCACGACGTCGAGTTTGGAGATCTAGATCAGATCTTGAACGAGACGCTGCCCGAGATGCAACGTCTAAAAAAAGAGGGCAAGTGCTCGTTCGTCGGCGTCACGGGCCTCCCCTTGGGCGCGCTGGCGCGCCTGGTGCGCGAAAGCCCGCCCGGATCGGTCGACGTGGTCCTGTCCTACTGCCACCACTGCATGTGCGACACGGCGCTCGGGGCGCTGCTGCCGGGCCTCGGGAGGCGCGGCGTCGGGGCCGTCAACGCCTCGCCGCTGTCGATGGGACTGCTCTCGCGCCGCGGCCCCCCCTCGTGGCACCCTGCGCCGGACGGCCTCAAGGCGGCGTGCGCGGCCGCGGCCGAGGCCGCCGAGCGGCGCGGGGCGGACGTCAGCGCCCTGGCGGTGGCGTTCAGCGTCAGGGACGAGCGGGTGGCGTCGACCTTGGTGAGCATGGCGACGCGGGCGCTCGTGCGCGCCAACGTGGCGGCGGCGGCGGCGGCGCTGCGCGCGCCCGCGGCGGCGGCGGCTTTGGGCAGCGGCGGCGGGGGCGGCGGCGCGTCTGGGGGGGGAGAGGAGGGAGGGGGCGACAGCGCCGCTCTGGCCGCGGTCCAGGCTTGCCTGGCCCCCGTGATGGACGTGACGTGGCCGAGCGGCAAGGAGGAGAACAACGGGCTGAGCGTGGAGCTTTGAGAACCGGTTTTTTTGGTTGGGGGGGGGGGGGGGGGCCCGCCTTTACAAGGGGGGGGGGGGGTCCCCTTTTCCAAGGAGGGGGGGGGGGCCGGGCGGGGCCCCCCGCGCCGCCCCCCGGCAGAAGAAAAAAAAACAAACGCGAAAAAAACCAAA
>Ga0105053_10003089_pt1 | contig 25493 bp, 13 predicted proteins | sample BON01_FD_78093 | JGI IMG/M metagenome (GOLD analysis project Ga0105053, IMG submission 78093) | Freshwater microbial communities from Lake Bonney liftoff mats and glacier meltwater in Antarctica - BON-01 | ecosystem: Environmental > Aquatic > Freshwater > Ice > Glacier meltwater | place: Lake...
GGTCCAGCGGCGCGGAGCAGAACGAGCGGTTTCGCTTTCGTTGTTTCGGCGCCGGCCGCCTTTTATCGGGCCGCCTGTCTCTCGCGTTCTAGCAACCCCTCGAACTCATCACCCATAATCAAAAACTTTGCTCGCTCATTCGCAAATCCATCACCCATCCATCATCCATCGCCACAAAAAGCACCGCAACCTCCACAGACCACAAACGCGAAATCACTATCGTCGTCTCGTCGTCTCCACCCCTCCCCTCTCTCCCTCCTCGCCAACACAGCAGCAATGCGCGCCGCCGCCTCCTCCGCCTCGTCCTCGTCCAGCAGGACCGCCCTCGCCAAGGCCGGCGGCCCCGGCAGGAGGGCGGCGGCCCGGCGCCCCCCGCCGCCCCGCGCCGCCCTCCTCGACCAGCTGGCCTCGTTCCTGGGCGGCGGCGGCGGCGCCGAGAAGCGCGAGCTCGCCAAGGAGGAGCTGCTCGCCGTGATCGCGCCGCTCCGCCGCGGACTGGAGGCCGCGCCCGAGGACGCCGCGCGCGTCGAGGCCGCGGCCAAGGCCTTGGAACGCCTCAACCCGACGCCAAAACCCTTGGCGTCGGAGCTCGTCAACGGCCGGTGGGAGCTGCTCTACACGACGAGCCAATCGATCCTCGGAGGCTCGCGCCCCTTTTTCTTGCGCCCCTTTGGCGCGATCTATCAGCTCATCGACGCCCCCGGGCTCCGCGCGGCCAACCGCGAGAGCGCCCCCCTGTGGAACACGGTGTCGGCCGACCTGCGCGCCACATCCGCGTCCAAGCTGGCGGTGCAGTTTGACGAATTCGGACTGTTCGGGGGATTGATCAAAATCAAGGCGCCCGCAGAGGCCAAGGGCACGCTCGACACCACCTACCTGGACGAGGAGATCCGCGTGAGCCGCGGCGACAAGGGGAACCTGTTTGTGCTGCGCATGGCGGACCCGGACGCCAAGCCCTAGAGAGAGAGAGCCGAGCGGCGCGCGATCGGCTTTCGTCGTGTTTTTATTTTAGAGAGGGGGGGGCCCGTCGCTTCGGATCGTCGTGTTTTTGCAAACGGAAACGCTACAAGGAGGTGTTTCGGGGGGAGGGCGCCGGTGAATGTGGATTGGATTTGGTCGACGGGGTCCGTCTTCTCTCTCTCTCTCGTTTCTGGCCTTGCGCGCGCCGCCGCGGCGGCAAAAAATATCTGTCGCGCCCAGGCCGCCGCGCGAGCGAGAAGACAAAAAAAGAGGGCGGCGGCGGAAGGCTGTGGCACGAAAGAGGGCCCGTGGGGTGGGGTAGGGGGAGGGTGTCCGGGAGCGGTTTTCGTTTCTTCGTTGTTTGGTGTGCTAGGATTATAGGGAGAGCAGGCCGCTTCGCACTGCGGGAGCGAGTTGGAAAGGAGAAGAGAGAGCGCACGCTCGCTCGTCGCGGGCGAAAGGGGGGGCGGGACGGAAGACGGGAGGAGAAATGCGCGCGCCTTCCTCCCGCCGCCGCCGCCGGCTCACGCCCGCTTGCCGCCGCCGGCCTTCTTCCCCCCGCCCTTTTTCCCGCCGCCCGCGGCCCCCGCCTCCGCCGCCGCCGCCGCCGGCGCCGCCGACTTCTGCACCCCGAACGCCCGCGCGATCACCACGAACGAGATGCCGCCCACCGCGTTGTTGACGGCGCGCACCGCCGCCCCGTACAGTCGAAAGGCGGTCTGAGGCATCACTTTGACCATCGCGCGATCCACCCCGCCCAGAGCTTGGTAGCGCAGGTTGCTGCTCAGGCCCATGTGCAGGGACCAGCACGCCGCGTTCCCCAGCACCGAGGGCGGCTCGTTCTGGGACACGAAGTCCGGGTCGAGGCGCTTGCGGACGTTGAGGAGGCCGTTGGAGAGGGAAGTGCCGACGACGCCGGCGGCGAGGCCGATGGCGGCGAAAACGACGCCCTTGTAAGCAAAGTTGGTCAGGCGCTGGGCGGCGGTGAAGGCGCCCGGCTCAAACATGTTGCCGCCAGGGGCGCGCCACTGGCGCAGGTAGTGGTCCGACAGCACGCGCTGCAAAAAGGGCAGGCGGGCCGAGGCGGCGGCGGCCGCGGAGGCGGCGCCGGCCGCGCCGGCGGCGGCGGCGGCGGCGCCGCCCGTCGGCGCCAAGAGATACATGAGGGCGAAATTGACGACTGAACCCACCACCAGCGTCGCAAAGACAAAGTCGAGCTCGTTCATGCCCCAGTTGGGCCGGCTGCTCATGTCGCCCAGGACGGAGGCGCCGACGCCGATGACCTGCTCGAGGAGCACCTTGAAGGGGAACTCGGGGTCGTAGGCGACGCGGTCTCGCCAGCCCTTCCAACCAAAGCCGCCGTCCTTGCCGCCGCTGCCGCTGCCGCCGTCGCCGCTCTTGCCGCCGCCGCCGCCGCTGCCCGACCCGCCGCCGCCGCCGCCGCTGCCGCCGCCGATGCGGCCGCCGCCGGGGCCTCCGATCGTGCCCGCGCCGCCGCCCGTGCTGGTCTGGGGCGGCGGAGGGTCGGCACGGCGCTTGCCGCTGCGGAGGATGTGGGGCCTGTTTCGTGTTGCCGGGTTTATTGGTGGGTCGGCGGGTGGGGGAAAAGTGAGAGGGTTGCGCAACTCCTCCTCCGGGACTCTGGTTTTCGATCCCCTCTTTTGCAGTGCGTGAGCCGTGCGCGCGCGACGAGCAGTCATCGCGTTTGCGTTTACTCACCTGCTCAAGCTGCTGCCGGGGCTCAGGCGGGCGGCCACGGGGCGCGCCGAGGAGGACGAGGGCCGCGAGGGAGCGCCCCCGAGCGGCGACCCCCCGCGACCGGCGCTCGCGCGCGCGACGAGGGCCATGTAATGGCTCGAGTAAGAAGAAACGAGAGAGCGCTGCGCGACCCTCGACAAGACACACACACACGAGAGCGAGAGTGGACGAGGTGTCGACCAGCGTCGAGCGGCGGTTTTGCGTCGAGGGCGCTGCCGCTATCGGGTTTGTCGTCGGGCGGCGAAGCGGAACGGGGCACTTGCGTCGCTGTTGAGATCAAAGTTCGAAGTTCAAATTGCAAAGGCGGGATGGGGCAAACACGCCAAATGGCGCAGAGCCCTCGCGGCACTTTGCCCGTTGACTGTCCACTGCCCGTATCCATCAACCCCTCGTGAGATCGAACGCGTGAGTTCAGCGATTGAAACTCCGTCCCTCCCTCCCTCAATCGCCGAAACCACACCTCGAGCGGCTCGCCACGCGCGCGCCAATGGCGCGCCAATCCCCGCACCTGATTATCGTGACGATGGGCGCGACCATGTTCCTCGAGGTTCAGAACGACGGCGAGGGCCCGGCCGTGCGGAGCGCCGACGCCGAGCGGCGCGCGGTCGCCGCCGCGGTCGCCGCCGCCGCGGGCGCGGGCGGCGGCCGCCATCGATTAGCGGGCGGCCCCGCCAATGGCAGCGGCAGCGACGTCGAGGTCGTCTCGCTCGAGCAGCGCTCCGGCCCCGAGCTCACGCTCGCGGGGGTCCTGCGCGCCCGCGACGCCGCCCTCCAGGCCGTCGCAGCCGCCCGGCTCGCGGCGTCGGCGACGGCGACGACGGCGACGACGGCGACGGCGGCGGCGACGGAACAGGCGCGGGCGGAACAGGCCGCGGTGTGTTGTTACCCGGTGGTCTTTGTCACCGGGACGGACTGCCTCGAGGAGTTTGCGCTGGCGCTGGACTACCTGCTGCCCAGGGGCGGCGGGGGGGGGAGGCGGCGGCGGCGCCCGCTTCCTGCCGCTCAGGCCGCGGGCGACGCGGGCAGCGGCGGCGCGCCAGCCGCCGCCGCCCCCAAACATCTTGCCGCCGCCGCCACCCCTGTTGCCGCAGCCCCTGTCGCCGCCGCTGCCCCTGATTACCTTGCCGCCACCCCGCGCCTCGCGTGCGTCGTGACGGGCGCGATGCGGCCCGCCAGCGCCCTCTCCCCCGACGGCCCGGCCAACCTGGCCGACGCCCTCGTCGCGGCGCGCGACATGGCCGCGCGGGACGTGGCCGCGCGGCGGCTCGGGCGGCTGTACGGAGCGCGGCCCGGCGTGCTCGTGGCGATGGGCGGCCTGCTGCACGCGGCGCGGCACGTTCGCAAGGTCTGCTCCGACGGCACCGCAGGGACGGCCTTTTCCTCGGGGCCCGGGGCGGGGCCCGTTGGCGCCGTGGGGTCGGGGCGCGTCACGTGGGCGGACGGGCGCGGCCCGCCGCCGCCCGCGCGGGTGCCCAGGTGGGGCGGGTGGCGCGGGGGCGGCGGGGGAGGGGGCAGCGGCGACGGCGACGAGGACGAGGACGAGGACGAGGACGGCGTGGAGGAGGGGGAGGAAGGCGAGGGCGGCGGAGAGGGCGCCCGCGCCTCGTCCGCGCCCCCCCCTCGCCCCCCGCCGCCGCCGCCGCTGGTGCTCGCGGTCAGCGAGGCGCGCGGCGACCTGCGCACGCGCGTGCCGCTGGTGCTCGCGGTCAGCGAGGCGCGCGGCGACCTGCGCACGCGCGTGCCCATTTGGACGCTGACGTGCGACGCCGCGGCGCCGCCCGAGGCGCTGCTCGACGCCTCCGACGGCCTCGTGCTGGCGGCGCCGGGCGCGGGCAGCGTCGCCGGCGCCGTGCAGGCAGCGCTCGGGCCCGCCGCGCGCGCAAGAGGGCTGCCGGTCGTCCTGGTCTCGCGGTGCGGCGCGGGCCCCTGCCACGACGCCGGCCTCTACGGGCGGCGGTCGGCGCTCAAGTACTCGGCCGAGGGATTTGAGACGGGATGCCGCTCTGCCGCCGGGTCCGTCCGCCTCAACCCCGTGCAGGCTAGGCTCGCGCTGAGCGTGGCGCTGACGCTGCGCGCGGCGGACGCGCGGCGGCGGCGGGAGCGGGCGGCGGCGGGCGCGGCGGGGACGGCGGCGGCGCCTGGCTGACGTTGAGAAGCCTCGAGAGAAAGGGCCGCGTTCGTTCGTTCCGACGAAAGACGAAAGACGGCGTGACGCGACAGAGGGGCGGGACGCACGATCCGAGCGAAAGGAGCCCGCGCATGTGCGCGCACGCGTTCAACAAACCAAACGCCGACCTCTCTGTCTCAATAGTACGCGCCCGCGCCCAGCAGCAGCGGCCCGCCTCCGCCGCCGCCGCCGCCCCGCCGGCCACCGCCCATCCCGCCCCGCTGCATCGCATGCGCCTGCGCCTGCTGCTGCATCGCCGCCTGCTGCTGCATCGCCTGCTGCTGCTGCTGCGCCAGCCGCGCGCGGTCCACCCCGGCCGACAGCTCCGCCACCCGCCCCTCGAGCTGCCCGAGCGCCTGCAGCTGCGCGTTCAGGATTCGCACGACGGCGCCGACGGGGGTGTCGGCGGGCCCCAGCGCCGCCGCGGCCGCCTCATTGACCCCCTCGACCGCCTCGCCCAGCTCCGCGCCCAGGGCCGCCAGCCGCGCCGACACCCGCTGCGCCCGCGCGTACAGCGCGTCGCGCTCGGCCGCGTCGGCGTCGGCCGCCGCGAACGCGCGCGCCTCGGTGCCGGCCGCGAACGCGCGCTCGGCCTCGGCCTCGACGCTCGCGAGCGCGCCGTGCACCTCGCGCTGGTGCGTCTCGACGGCGCCCAGCTGCCGCTCGGCGGCCTCCTGCGCCGCGTGAACGGCGCGCAGGCGGGCCTCCACCTCGAGCAAGGAGCGGCGGCTCTGCAGCACGGCGGCGTCCCAGGAGGCCAGCGCGCGCGCCTGCTGAGAAAAAGCCTGCGAGTGCGCCTCTAGCTCGCGCGCCCACCCGCCGACGACGTCCTCGACCGTGCGGCCCTTGAGCTGATCGGGCAGAACGACGGCGGCCGGGGACGGCTGCTGCTGCTGCTGCTGCTGGGCGTTCGCCGCGGCGGCGGCGGCGGCGGGGGCTTGGGGGACCGGCGCGGCGGCGGCGGCGGCGGCGGGCGCGGCGGACGCAAGCGCGGCCGGGGCGGCGGGGACGGCGGCGGCCTGCGCCGGGGCTGGTGGTGCGGGCGCGGAGGCGGGCGGCGGGGTCGGCGCGGCCGCTGCGGAGCCGCCGAACGAGAAGCCGCCGGCGGCAGGGGCGGCGGGGGCGGCGGCGGCAGGAGCAGCAGGCGCCGCGGCCGCAGGGGCAGCGGGAGCGGGAGCAGCAGCTGCAGGCACGGCGCCGCCAAACGAAAAGCCTCCGGCCGTAGCGGGAGCCGCCGGTGCTGCTTCTGCTGCTGGCGCGGCCGGCGCCGTGCTGGCGCCAAACAGGCCGCCGCCCGTCGTCGTCGCGCCGCCAAAGCTAAAGCCTCCGCCGGCCGCAGGGGCGGCAGCGGGCGCCGCGGGAGTTGCCGCCGCTGCCGCCGGCGCAGCGCTGGCCCCAAACAGCCCGCCGCCCCCCGTCGTGGCCCCAAATCCTCCAAAACCCGGGGCCGCCGGCGCGGGCGCGGCCTGTGCAGCAGGCGCGCTCGCCCCGAAAAGGCCGCCGCCGGCGGCGGGCGCAGGCGCCAGCGGCGTCGCGGCCAGGGGGGCGGATCCGAAGAGGCCTCCGGCGCCGCCGCCAAACCCAGTCGTCGCCGCCGGCGCCGCGCCAAAGAGTCCACCGCCGCCGCCCGCAGGCGCCCCAAAGGCGGGCGCGGGCGTCGTCGACGCGGTCCCCGCGGCGGGAGCGCCAAAGCCAAACGCGGGGGCGGCGGCAGGGGCAGCAGCAGCAGCAGCGGGCGCGCCAAACGCGGGCGCCGCCGCCGCCGCACCGCCAAACGAAAAGCCGCCGCCGCCGCCGCCGCCAAACAGGCCTCCTCCTGCGGCCGGTGCCGCCGGAGCCGCCGCGCCGAACGCCGGCGCGGGCGGGTTGCCGCCAGGCGCCGCCGCGGGCTGGCCGAAGCCGCCTGTTTTGGTTTTTGTGAGGAGGAAGGGGGCGATTGAGACGGTGTCTGGTTTTTTCCCCTTGCTCCTCGTGCGCCTCGGAAGGAAAGAGGAACGCACCTCCAAAGCTGAACGCCATGTGATCCCGACGAGCGACGCGATACCGATCGAACTGCTAGGGATGGGGTTGCTCGTGTGTGGGATCCAAGGGACGAAAAGGAGAGGGGTGGCGCGCGCGAGGATTCAAATTGCAGCGGTGTTTCCCCCCCCGAGAAGGGTGCGGGTGACCTTTCGTGATGATGGCGATGATGGCAGGTGATCGTCGTTTTTGTCACGTAAAGAGGGGAGAGACGCTTAGCTTTCCAGTCGACGTCGGGGGGGCGGCGACGCGGCGGGTCCTCGTCTCACTGCCAAAACTCCAAACTAAGTAGCAAACACGTTGAGAGGTGGGACTCCTACGACGACTCCATCAGCGCCTCGATCGCGCGCCGCGCCCGCTGCGACACTCCCCCGCCCGAGTCGGCCGCGCACAGCCGCAGGAAGGCCGGGTCCTGCGTGGCCAGCGCCGAAAAGGCGAGCCGGCAGTGCGCCTGCAGCGAGGCGGCGGCGAGCGGGTCGGCGGCGTCGGCGGGGTCGGCGGCGGCGTCGGGGTCGTCGTAGCCGTCGTAGCCGCCGCCGCCGCCGCCGCCGCCGCCTCCGAACAGGTCGCAGCCGTCGCCGGCGGACGAGGCGTCGTCGCCGCCGCCGCCGGCGTTGCCGGCGCGGGCGGCGGCGGCGGCGGCGGCGGCCGCCGCCGCAGACGCGGACGCCGCGCCCGCCGCCGCAAGGCCCAGCAGCCCCGCCGCGCGGCCCGAGCGCGCCGACAGCCACGAGTCCGCGCTGTCGCGCAGGCCGGCGCCCGCGCCCGCGCCGCCGTGCGCCGCGAGCAGGGCCGACAGGTGGCGCGGGCCGTCGTGCTCGCCGCCGCCCTCGTCGCTGCTGCCGCCGTCGCCGTCGCCCTCGCCGTCGCCGTCGCTGCCATCGTCGTCGTCGTCGTCGTGCCTGCGGCGCTGCCGCGCCAACCCGCCCTCGAGCACGGGGCGCTCGCGCGCCTCGGCCAGGCGCTCGCCCACGACGCCCACGGCGCGCACGGCCGCGGGCACCAGGGCGTAGCGCAGGCCGCCTAGGCGCGCGGCCGCGCGGCGGGTGACGCGCCCGCCGCCGGGCGCCTCGAGCGGCAGCGGGTCGCCCCGCACCAGCAGCGCGGCCAGCGCCGGGTGGTGGCGCGCGCGCAGCACCACGGCCAGCAGCGCGGCCGACACGCGCTTGGTGGGCAGGTCGCCGGCGACGTCGCCGGCGCGCTCGAGCCAGAGGGGGAAGACGACCTCGAGGGCGGAGGCCGTGGCCGGCGCCGTCGCCGCGGCGGCGGCGGCGGCGGCGGCCGCGCCGGCGCCGGCGCCCCCCCCCGCTCCTGCTCCCGCTGCTGCTCCTGCTGCCGCTGCCGCCGCAAACGTGGCCGGCACCCGCACGCGCATGCCCGCCATCAGGTCGACCAGGCCCGGCGCGTCCGCGAGAGCGAGGCGGCTGAAGAACAGCAGCAAGCCCGCCACGGCGCGCGCCCCGCCGCAAAAGGCGAGCTTGGCCGCCGCCGCCGCCACCAGCGCCGGCAGCGCCGGCCGGAGCGCGCCGCCCGGCAGCGACTTGGCGGCCTGCTCAAGCAGGGGGCCCGCGGCGTCCGAGCAGTCCTCTGGCAGGTCCGGGGAGAGCAGAAGGGCGACGGCGTCCATGAGCTGGCGCAGAGCCTCCTCCGGGGAGGAGGGGGGCGGGACGTGGTGCGGGCGGGGGGAAGAGGGGAGGGCGTGCGCGGGCCGAGGAGGGACCGAGGCGGCAAAGGGGGCGGCGGCGACGGCAGAAGAGGCGCCGGCGGCGCCCCCAGCCGCCGTCGCCGCCGCCTGTGCTGCTCCTGCGCACGCCCACGTGAGCGTGGCGGGCCCGCCCGCGCGCAGCAGGCGGATCAGCAGCCACGTCGCCCCGCGCACGAGCGGCCCGTCCCCCTCGCTCGCCCCGAGCCGCAGCAGCGCCAGAGCGGGCGCCCACCCGGCCGCCGCCACGGGCGCCGCCACCGCCGCCGCCTCGGCCTCGGCCCCCGCGCCGCCCCCGGCCCGCGCCGGCCGCGCCAGCGCGCCGAGCAGGTCGAGCGCCTGCTCCACCAGCACGGGCGGGTGCTCGCCCGCGGGGGCCGACAGGATGCCGGCCAGGGGCGGGGCGACCGCGGCCGCGAGCGGCGGCAGGCACCGCGGGCAGGCGGCCAGAGCGCGGACCACATCCAAGGCGTCTTCGGCAACGAGAGGGTCGGCGCTGTGCCTCGCCCACACGCCGAGCACGGGCGCCGCCAGAGCCATTACGTGCGTGGCGGCGACCTCGGTGTCCGCGCGCACCAGGGCGCACAGGGTCTCGAGCGCCAGGTGCAGCGTCTCGTCGGTGGCGGACGCCAGGAGGGCGAGCAGGGCGGTGAAGAGCGCCGGCAGCAAAGGGCGGAGCGCCGAGGCGGGCACGCGCGGCGCAAGCGCGGCGAGGGCGCGGCAGGCGCCGACGCGCACGGCGGGCGGCAGGCCGGCGCCAGCGACGCCCGCGGCGGCGGCGCGCAGAAAATCGAGGCGGTGGCGGGCGCCCGCCGGGTGGCGCTGGAAGCGCGCGGCGAGCCAGAGGGCGCGGCCGACCAAAAAGGCGGAGCCGGCACCCGCGGGCGGCGGGGGCGACAGTGACGACGCCCCCAAGGCGGGCAGCAGCGGCGGCGGCGCGGCGGCGCCGAGCGCGCCGTTGCGGTTGTTGGCCGCGGCCGAGCCTCCGCCCGACGACGAGGACGCGCCCGCCAGCGCCCAGCCCTCGAGCGCCGCGGGCGACAGGTCGCGCGCGAGGACGTCCGCGAGCAGGGCCTCCACCTGCGCGTCGGCCGCCGCCGCCGCCGCCACGCCGACGCCGATGCCGCCGCCGCCGCCGCCGCTGCCGTCGGCCGCCGCCGCCGCCGCCGCCGCCGCCTCGCGCGCCGCCCCCCTCCGCGCTAGCTCGATCCCCTCGGCGCCCGCGCCCAGGGCCGCCAGCGCCGCCTCGCGCAGGCGCCAGCCTTGCAAGCCGCCCCCCTCCCGGCCGCCGTCGTCGCGACCGCCGCCGCCGCCGCGACCGGCAGAGGCCGCCGCCGCCGCCGCCGCCGCCGCCGCCGCCGCCGCCGTTGCTGCTGCCAAATCGGCCGCGTCGGCGTCGCGCAGCGCGCCCGCGACCGCCGCCAGCAGCGCGGCGGCGGCGTCGGCGCCGAATTCCGCGACGGCCTCGTCGACCAGCATCTCGGCGCCCGCGCGCGCCGAGCCCAGGTCCTCATCCTCGTCGGCGAGGTAGGCGTTGGCGTCGTCGCCCCACGCGTCGGCCTGCTCCGCGGTGATCTGCATGTAGCGGATGCAACCGGAAAATAAGGAGGGCAGGGCGGGCGCCACCAGCGGGCGGCAGCGCTCGGAGCCGACGACGGCCAGCAGCAGCTCGAACATCTGTTTTTTTTTTTCGTTTCGTTTGTTTCGTTTGTTTTGTTTGGGTTTGTTTGTGTGTTTCGTTTGCTTGTTCGTCGTTTCGCGTGTGTGTATGTTTGTGCGTTGTGTAAGGTTCGGGTCGCGGTCGTGTCAGGGGGCGAGCGGGGCGTCAAGCCGTGCGCCGGCGGCGCGGCGCAGAAAGGAAAGAAAAAAAAGAGAGAGCAACGCGTCCCGTCAGAGCAAGGATGACTGATTCGGCAGAGTCTCGCCCATGCGCGGAGCCGGCCGCCCCTTGGTTCGAGAGAGGGAAAGACCTTGAGGCGCGCGCGGCGGGCAACAAAAAAGGGGGCCGGGAAACCTGGTCTCGACCCGTATTTCTTGTTGCCCGGGCGCGCGCGCCCCCCCCCGGAAAATAATCCCCGGAAAATAATCCCCGGAAAATAATCCCCGGAAAATAATCCCCTCTGCTCTTTTGACGGAGGAAAAAGGGGGGGACGGCGCCGCCGTGAGGCGCCGCGGCGTTTGTTTTCGCCTTGCCATTGTCGTCATTCGGGGAGAAAGAGAAAGAGGGAAGAAGAGCGGGGAGGCACTCACCTGCGCCAACAGGCCCTCGAGGTCCATCACGCCGCCCTCCTCGTCCACGTCAGCAGCGCCGCCGCAAACGCCGCCGCCGACGAAAACGCCGCCCGCCGCTCCTTCTTCTTCCTCATCCTCGCCGCCGCCGCCCTCGACCAGCACCCGCTGGTGCAGCGCAGCCGCGTCCGCGAACAGGCGCCACACCCCGCCCATGAGCACGGGCAGGTGCGGCGCGAGGGGCTTGGCGAAGTAGACCACCAGGGCCTGCGCAACGCGCAGCGCCTCCTTGCGCACGCCCCACTCTTGCCGGTCGGACAGCGGCGACGACGAGGAGGGCGCGTTGCCGCCGCCGCCGCCGCCGCCGCCGCTGTGACCGCCGCCGTAACCGCTGCCGCCGCCGCCGTCCGCGCCCCGCCCGAGGACGGCCGCGATGGCCGCCGTCCACGCCGGGAGGGAGGGCGCGAGCAGGTCGCGCACCGCGCGCGCGTGCTGCTGCGAGCCCCCGCCCGCCAGCGTCCCGAGGCCCGTGAGGAGGTGGCGCCACGCGGCCAGCGCCGGCCGGCGCAGCGGCAGCGCGGCGGCGGCGTCGGGGCCCGCGCCGCCGCCATTCGCCGCCGCCGCCGCCGCCGCCGTGCCCGCCTCGACGATCGCGCGCAGGTCGTCCGACAGCAGGCGCGCCAGCTCGGGCTTCTGCTCCTCGTCCAGGTCCTCGGCCAGCAGACACAGGCAGCGCAAGGCGCCGCCCGCCAGCGCGGGGTCGGCGCGGCGGTTGGACACGGCGCCGACGAGGCCGGGGAGCAGCTCGGGCCAGTGGTGCGGCCAGTCGTGCGCGGCGATGGCGGCGACGGCGACGCCCACGGCCGTGCGCACCTTGCTGGACGGGTCGCTGAGGCCCTGCGGGAGGGCCGCGCGCACGGCGGCCTTGTCGGCCTCGGGCAAGGGGGGGCCTGCCGCCGCAGAAAAGGCGCCGCCGCCGCCGCCTCCGCTGCCGCTCCGTGCCCCGGCCATGGCGCCCGCGCCGCCGGGGCGGCGCGGGGCCATGCGCACGCTCTCGTCGTCGCTGTCGCCCGCGGGCAAGGTGCTCCCGTGGTTGGCGCGGACGAAGTCGTCGCTGTCGGCCCCTCCTCCCGCCCCGCCGTGCGGGGGGTCGTCGTCGTCGTCGCCGCCGCCGCCGCCGTCGTCGTCGCCGTCGTCGTCATCGCCGCCGCGGTGGCCGCGGCCGCCGCGCCCGCCCCCGCCCCCGCCGCTCGCCCAGCGCCCGCGCACCACCTGCTTGAGCATCACCGCCGACATCTGCCGCAGCTCCGGCGCCACCGCGTCGCGCGCCGTGGCCGCGTGCGCCAGAACAGGGGCAAAGCCGGGGAGGCGCGCCTCTGCGGCGAGCGCGGCCTCGGCGGCGGCGCGCGCCGACGGGTCGGTCGCCTCCATGCTGGCGGCCAGGGCGGCGAGGACGCGGGCGCCCTGCTGCTGCTGCTGGTGGTGGTGGTGCTGGTGCGCCATCGCTCTTTCGATTGGACCCGCTGGCGGGCGCCTTGTTGCAGCGCCCCCTCCCTCCGTCGTTCGTCGACGACCACGACGACGGAAGAGAAGTTGAGCTTTTGGTTTCAGTGATCCGCGTGTTTTATTGTTGCCGGGCTGTTGTGGACAGTGGGAAGGACAGGCCTTCCAGTGGTTGTGCGTGCGTGACGCGTGCGTGATTGGGGAGGCGATCTAGGCTTGTTGAGAGAGAGAGAGCGACGGGGAAGCGAGCGAGCTTTTGAAGGAGCGTTTCGAGAGCTGTCGATGCCTCACGATGAGAGCGAGCTTAGAGCGCCCTCCTCCTCCTCGTCCCACTCGCAAACATCACTTGTACATCATCACACCCCACATCAACACCGACTTGGACTCTCGGCGACGCGCCGCAAACGTTTTTCATTTGTCCGAGAGGAGGACGGCATCACCGAGACTTCCATCAGTCGCCCCAGCCCATGCGTCCCACTTCCTGCTCGATGCGCTGACAGGAGGCTGCGTGGCCGCCGCGTCGCTGGCCCAAAGTTGGGCCGGGGCCTGTGGAGAGGAAGCGGGCGCTGCTCCGCGCCAAGCGCCATGCAGGAGGGAAGGCCTCGCTCCGCCCCCGTGGCCTCCCCTCCTCCGCCACCCGCGGACATCGAGGCGCTCCGGCGACGGCGCGACGCGCTCAAGGCCGAGCTCGAGCACGCGCTCGCGGATGAGGTGAGGAGGTGAAGGCTCGGGCGTGCGCTTTCGTGAAAAGGGGTCGACGTCGTTGCGCGTCGTTTGCGTCGTTCGTCGGTCGTCGTTTGTCGGGAGACCCCTGCCGCGCTCACAAAGCATCTGCCCCTCACAACCAACCAAACAAACCAGGCGACCGCCCGCCGCCAGCGCCTGCTGCGCCGCCAGTGGCGCGCGCGCCTGCGCGACGCCGAGGCCGAGGCCTCGGCGCTCGCCGCGCAGGTCGCGCGCGCCGAGCGGGGGGTGTCTGCGCGCCGCGCCGAGCTCGCGGCGCGCCTTTCGGCGCTGTCCGCCGCCGGCGGCGCCCTCGCGCGCCGCGCCGCCGACGCGCTTGGCGGGCGGCTGCCCACGCTCGTGCGGTACCAGGCGCTCACGCTGTCGCACGCGCAGTCGGCGCTGCTGCGCGAGCAGCGCGCGCGCATGCGGGAGCTGCTGGCCATCTACCCCCTGCGGGTCAGCGCGCTGATTGGCGGCAACGCCGGCGCCGGCGGCAGCGCAGGAGCGGGGGGGGCGACGGCGGCGGCGGCGGCCCCCGCGGGCGCAGCGGCCGGCGGCGGCGGCGCCCCGGCGTCCCCGCCGGCGACCTCGCCCGTGCACACGACCGTCTGCGACCTGCGCCTGCCCGACCAGCTCGACGCCTCCCCGGGCGGCAAGTCGGGCGGCCCCACGTCGGCACAACAACAGCAACAGCAGCAACGGCACCAGCCGCCGCCGCCGCCGCCGCCGCCACCGCCGTACGACCAGCACGCGACGGCGGCGGCGCTCGGGTACCTCCTCGCGCTGCTCGACCGGGTCGCGCTCATCACGGGCGGCCCGCTGCTGCACGAGCCCCTGCTGCAGGGCAGCACGAGCGCGCTGTGGGAGCCGCCCGCGTTCTTCCGGCGCGCGCCGGCGGCGCCGCGCGACGTGCTGCCGCTGTCGGGGCCGCTGCCGGCGGCGGCGGGGGCGGCAGCGGCGGGCGGCGGCGCGTCAGCGGCGGGAGGGGGACGCGCCGGGGGCTCGTCCGCCTCCGAGGCAGGCGCGCATTCGTCGACCTCCTCCTCCTCCTCCTCTTACTACTCTTACTACCACTACGCCAGGGCCGCGGCGGCCAACGTGATCGTCGGGGCGGCGGCGAGCGTCGCCGGCGTCGTCGGCGGAGGGGGAGGAAGCGGCGGCGGCCAGAGCGGCGGCGGCGGCGGCGTTGCCCCGCTCTCTCCTGGGGGCCCCTCCTCCCCTGCTTCAACAACAGGGGCGGCCGCGGCCGCGCCCAGCGAGGCCATCGCCGCCCTATACTCGGCCGCCGTCCTGCGCCACCGCGCCTCGGCCGCCTTCTGGGGCCCGCCGCCGCAGGCCGCGCCGCCGCCCGACCTCCTGCTGGGGGCCGCCGCTGCGGCCGCCGCCGCCGCCGCTGCTGCTTCCGCTGCTGCCGCTTCCGCCGTCGCCGCCGCGTCTGCCTCTTCGTCCTTCGCCTCGCAGCAGCAGCAGCAGCGTCAGCAGCGTCAGCAAGGGCCCGCCCTCGCTGCTGACGGCCGCCCCTCGCCCCGCGCGCTCCCGCTCCCGCCGCCGCCGCCTCAGCAACAGCACCAGCACCAGCAGCAGCAGCAGCAGCAGCAGCAGCAACAGCACCGGGCATCAGCCGCCCTCACGAACAACGACCTGCCCGCCGCCCTGCGGCTCCTGCGCCGCAGCCTCGAGTGCCTGCTGGAGGACCGGGCGGCGGCGCTCATGGGCGGCGGCGGCGCGCTGCCCGCCGGCTGGTCGCCCGCGGCGCGCCTGGCCGTCCTCTGCGCGGCGGTCAAGCGCGACGCGCGGCAGCAGGACGGCAAGCTGCTGCAGCACGCGGCGCGCGCGGCGGCGCAGGCGGCGGCGGCGGGGCTGGGCGCCGGGCCGACCTATGCGCTGTCGCCGGCGGCGCTGGCCGCGGCGGCGGCGCAGCACCAGCAGCAGGAGCAAGGCGGCGGCGGCGGCGGGTGGGTCGCTTTCGCGCCGCTGCCCCTGTTGCGCCTCGACGCGGGCGCGTATCGCTTGTCGGCCGACGGCGGCGCCTATCCGGGCGGAGGAGCGGAGGGCGGCGCCGCCGCCTCGGCGCTGACTGCCGCGTCTGCCGCCGCTGCCGGACTCGCCCCGCTCGGCGCGGCCGGCGCCACTGACGCCGACGCGGACGCCGACCTCGAGGAGGACGAGGAGGACGAGGAGGGCGGGTGGGGCGTCGTGCGCGCGCCCTACCTGCCGCCGCCCCCCTCACGCCCGCGCGAGGTCGAGCACTGGGCGCGGGCGCACTTTTCGGCGGCTGGGGGAGGAGGCGGCCCGAGCGGCGGCGGCGGCGGCGGCGGCGTTCCCGGCGCTGGCGGCGGAGGCGGCGGCGGCGCGGCCGCAGCGGCCGCAGCGGCCGCCGCGGCCGCCGCGCGCAACTTGCAGCACTACCACCAGCATCACGCGCTGCTGAGCGTCGACCGCATCCGTTCGCTGTTTGGGGGCGGCGGGTGAATTGTGTGGGTTGTTTTTGTCTGTGTTTTTTTGTCTTTTTTGGGGTCTCGAGCGATCGTCGGAGCGGCGGCGCCGTTTTTTCCCCCGGTTCTCCTCCGCCGCCGGCGTTTTTTTGTACACCCCTTTTCTACCTTGCTTTTTTCGAGGGGTCGCTCCTGTGGCGACTTTTCCCCCTCCGCTTCGGATCTGAGATGCTCTCGGACTCCTTCGTCACCCTTTCGGGTCGTGGGGGGTGTTCCTAGAGTCCCAAACAACAACTGTTCAAACAACGCATCTCTCTCTCCTTTTCCTTTTGGCGGCGGCGGGTTGGCGTGCGTTTGTCCCCCCTTGGTCGTTTTGCCGACGGGGGGGGGCGCCTCGCCGAGGCCCGAGAACTGCCCCCCCCCCTCCTTAAAGCGGCCTCCTCCCTTGATCGATTCCCGCCACACACGCCGCCTACCAACGCCGACCGCATCTCGTCGACTCGACGCCCCGCAGATCTTCCTCGCCCGCCCCGCCCGCCCCGCCCGGACCCAAAGGAGAGGGCGAGCCCCCGAAAAAAGGCTCTCTCCTTCTCTCTCAACCAAAATTCCCTCCCTCCTCTCCGCCGCCCAAAAACACGATGGGGCGCGTCTTTCGCGTCGTCCTCGGCGGCGAGCGCGTCTACTGCTGCAGGTAAGACCCGCGTTGACGTGCTCGCCGGGGCCGGCCGCGGGCTGTGGGCGGCACAATCCGGGGGGGCGGAAGGTCCTTCCTCCTCCTCCCTCTCGCTCTTTCCCCGAGACCATCGGGCGCCGCGCGGCGCCGCGATGCCAAGGCCCGCGCGCGCGCGCTGGATCCCGCGCGGCCGAGATGCCCGCGCGCGCCGCGCGGCGACGGTTGCGGCGGCGCGCGGCCTTGCGGGGTCGCGGACCTCTTCAACCAAAAATCCTCCTGCCTCATCGTCGTCGGCGGCGCCGATGATGCCCCCCGAGCGCCGATGCTGATTTGGCGCCCGCTCCCCGCTCGTCACGGCGTGGTCTCCCTGTTTGTATTTTTGAAAGGAGGAGGATGACCTCGAGCGCGCCCCTGATGCCTCCTGGGCTGCTCGCACCGCCAACAAGCCACCACCTGATTCACGTCACCGACTGTTCGTGACCCACAAGCCCACAAAAGCCCGCCACCGCCGCTCAAACAACGAAAACAAAAAAAAACGCCGCCGAAAACCCACAAACGCGCAGCGGCTGCAAGACCCACGTGACCGAGCACGACGACCTGGTGTCCAAGTCGTTCCAGGGGCGGCACGGCCGCGCCTTCCTCTTCAACAACGTGTGAGTCGCGGCAGATTGCGCATGTGTGGCGCGCGGCTCGCCTTCCTAGCTCTCTCTCCCGGCGTCTTCCTTTTTGCCCCCGCCCACGCCTTCTCCCCCCGCCCCTGCCAAAAAAAACCAAAAACGAATCGCTTTCGCTTTCGCTCATCGCCACAGCGTCAACGTCACGCTGGGCCCGCGCGAGGAGCGCATGCTGATCACCGGCCTGCACACGGTCGTCGACATCTTCTGCACGTGCTGCAGCACCAACCTGGGCTGGAAATACGTGAGTCTCTTGTCTCGCGTCTCTTTTTTTCTTTTTCGGCGGGCGCGCGCACTCGCCCCCCCGGCTCATCGAAGAAAAAAAAACCTTATTCCGCGACGCGACAAATCTACCACACAGGAGCACGCCTTCGAGGAGACGCAAAAGTACAAGGAGGGCAAGTTCATCGTCGAGACCGCGCGCGTTCTCAAGCAGGGTTGGTGACGCGGCGGGGGCCCTGCGGCCTTTAGTTTTCCTCATTGCCCCCCCCGCCGGTTCCTTCTTTCGTTTTTTTGTGTTCTTTGCCGCCGGCGCCCCCCCAGCATTTGCCCCCACGCCCCTACCCCCCCCCCAACGCCCCAACACCCCGCCTTCCACGTGTTTTTGCCACCGCATCCACCCGCCCCCTCATCCGACCGACGTCATCATTCTTGCGCGTCGGGCTCATGTATTTTTTTTTCATGCAAAAACCCTCGCCACCCCCCCGCCCCCCCCCCCCCCCCGCCACCAACCCCGCCACCCCCCCCCCCGGCGGGCCTTTGCAGCGGGGCGGCCCCTGGCGCCCCCCCCCCCGCTCCTGGCCGTCCCGATTTTATTTCTTTGTATTTCCTCCCCCGCCTGTTTTTTGTCTTCTCTCTCGTCTGTTTTGTATTTGCAATGGACGTTTTTCCCTCGTCTTTTTCTTCCCCCCGTCGAGCAAGGCGCTTCGCCCCGCGTGCCGCCGACGCCGGAAAAACAAGACACTCTTCCCCCCGCCGCCAACGCCCGGTTGCAAACAAAGACACACGTGTGTAACAACAGACATAAGACACTATATCTAAAGCATGCGCATTGCGACCTGGCGCGCGCCCGCGGCGGCGACGACCGGCACCGGCGCCGCCGCCGCCGCCGCCGCCCGCTCGCGCTCCCTCCGCTGCTCGTGCGCCCGCCGCTGCTCCTGCTCCTGCGCGCTCTCGGCCCACTCCTCGAGCGTGGCCATGGCGTCGCCCGACGCGAGGCCCGCCGCCGCAGCCGTCGCAGCCGCGGGCCGCGGCGCTGACGACAGGCGCGCCGCGACGCCGGATGCCGCCGCCGCGCCCGCCGCGCCCCCGCCGCCGATGCCGCCGGCCGCCGCCTGCCTCAGCAGCGGCCGCATCGGGAAAAGCACGTCCGCCTCCAGGCCCACGCGCGCCGCCGCGCCCTGCGCCACGCGGTCGACAACCTCGGCCGCGATCTCGCGCGCGGCGAGCGACGCCTCGGCGTCGCCCCCCACGTCCGACAGGGCGGCCTGGAGCTCCCTGGCGGCCTCGCTCGGGCTCGCCAGAAACGCGAGCAAGCCCTGCAGCGAGGCGGGCGTGGCGTCGGCGCGCAGGTCCGCGGGCGGCACGCCGAGCAGGCCGGCGCCGAGCTCGACGAGGGTCTGGGCGTAGACCTCCTCGTCCTGCGACAGGGGCGGGCAGAGGCGGTCGACGGCCTCGACAAAGGGGAGCAGCCCGAGCCCGGGCACGGGCACGGGCGGCGGCGGCGGCAGCGGCAGCGGCGGCACGGCTGGCAGGAAGGGGAGCAGGCGCGGCAGGCGCAGCGCGGCGGGCGGGTTGGTGCCCACGCCCGGGGCCGCGCGTCGCACGCGGTCGCGCCCGAGGAGGTCGAGCGCCGAGGCGAGCCACGACACCAGCAGCGGGCGCAGGCTGCGCGCCGAGGGCGACAGCAGGAAGCGCGCGACCTCGCGCGGCGGCGCCCCCTCCTCCGGCACGGCGTCCAAATCCACAAACCCCTTCTTCTGCCCGCCGCCGTCCCCGTCGGCCACGTACCCCAGGGCCGCCTGCAGCACGGCGCCCAGGCGCTGCGGCCGCACGCGCCCGGAGTCGTCGAGCAGCATCGCCGTCAGGAGCGCGTTGGTCTGCCCGTCGGCGGCGGCCGAGCCCGCGCCGCCGCCCGCGGTCATCAGCACCCGCCGCGCCACGAAGGGGTAGGCCTGCGCGACCATCTGGTAGCCCGGGTCGCCGACCAGGGCGATGCCCTCCAGGGTGGCCACGGAGCGGGCCAGCAGCGACATGTAGGGCGGGATGGAGAAAGGGATCTCGAGCGTCGCCGTCAGCAAATCGGCGGAAAGCGACGAAAAGTCGAGCGACTTGGCGCCGCCGCCCCGCAAGTAGGGGCCCAGCACCCGCTCCATGACGGGCGTCACCTGCCCGCGGTCGCACCCGACCGGCAGAAAGCCCAGGGCCTCAAAGTCGCCGACCAGCGCGGGCCAGTCGCGGTTGCTCAGGTGGATGACGGCGGAGACCATGGCCGCGCGCTCGTCGGCCGACTCGATCGTCGCCGTCAGACCCCAGTCCAAGATGCAGAGCATGCCGTCGCGCGGGTCGTCCGCGGACGCGCCGCGCACGCGCAGGAGGTTTCCAGGGTGGGGGTCGCCGTGGATGAACCCGACCTCAAGCAGCTGGACGAGGAACGACTCTTGCCCGACGCCGACGAGCCGGCGCACCTCCTCCGGCGCCAAGTCAGAGAGCTTCTCGCCGTCCACCCACTCTTGCACCAAAACGCGGCGCGTGGTCAGGTCGACGTGCGGCCGGGGAATGAGCACGCGGGTGCGCGTGGCCTCGGACGAGCAGGCCGACAGGAGCTCGCGCGCGCGCTCGGCGTTCAGTGCCTCGTTGGTGAAGTCGAGCTCGAAGTACAGACCCTCGGCAAAGGTGCTCACGAGGCCCTCGTAGTCGGTGTCCTGCGCGGTGAACCGGCGCACCAGGCGCTCGTAGGTCGAGGCCGCGCGCCTGAGCACAAAGAGGTCCTTGGACACGGTGGACAGGGCCCCCGGGCGCTGCACTTTCACGGCCACCTGCTCGCCCGTGTCGCGCCGGACGGCCTTGTAGACCTGCGCCAGCGAGGCGGCGGCGACGGGCTCGGCGCTGAAGGAAGAAAAGAGGGCGTCCACGGGCGCGCCGAGCTCGCGCTCGAGCACGCGGCGCGCCTCGTCCGTGCCGAAAGGGCGGACGCCGTCCTGCAGGCGCGACAGCTCGCGCAGCACGGCGGGCGGCAGGACGTCCGGCCGGATGGACAGCACCTGCGCCAGCTTGACGAAGGTCGGGCCCAGTCGCTCGACGTTGCGCACGGCGTCGCGTGCGAGCTGCGCCTGGCGCGCCGGGTCGCTCAATTTTCCCCGGACGGCCGCCTGCGCCAGCGACGCCAGCCAGGGGGCCGCGATGCCGAAGAACTTGGTCCAGCGCGCCGCCAGCTCGCCCGGGCGGGTGCGCCAGAACTCGGCGATGCGCGCCTCGTTGTACACGATCGGCAGCCCTTCCTCGTCAACGGCGTCGGGGTCGAACGCAGCGTCGTCCATGCGGCGGCGCGAGACGTACGAGACGGCGCGGACGTCGCGCATCGCCTGCTGCCCGCCCTTGCCCGTCTGCTGCTGGAGCATGGGGTCGTTGGAAGCGTCGCGCAGCTCCTCGACGGGGAGCATGCGGGCGGCCGCGTCGAGGGCGGCGGCCGCGGCGGCGGCGCCGAGGCCCCCCTGGCGCTGCGCGGCGGCGGACGCGCGGGTCGGAGGGCGGCGGCGGCTGCGCGCGCCCGCGGGCGCTGCCACCGGCGCCGTCGTCGGCGCTGTCGTTGCTGCGGCCGACGCGCGCGAGCCGGGCCCGGCGGACGCGCGCCCGCCGCGCGCGGCGAGAGATTGCATGCGATGGTTGTTTGAGGTGCCGCTTGCTGGTTGGTGGGCTCCCCCTGGTCTAGGCGGCGCGGAGTGTTTCCCCAGTTTTTGTGAGGCTCTCCTGAGGGGTCGTGCGGGGAGAGAGCGATTCGCTAGAGGTGGAGGGCGCTTTTGATGTGCAAGCGAGATCGATATAGAGGTGGTTATGCGATGGATGTGGCTGAACAATTGAGTAGACGGGTCGAGACAAAGGGGGAACGATGGGTGGAGGAAATGACGACGAGCAACATCGCCGTGACAACGGGGGCAGGCGCCGGCGCCATCGCTTGTGGTGCCCAAACGCTGCGGGCCGCGCGCATCCCTCTTAGCTTTTTACCTTTCGGTTCCGTCCATGTGTGTGTGTGTTTTACACTGTATGCTACACACCAGCTTCAAGCGGCCGCCCCGGGAGATCGGCCGCGCGGCACGACGCTCCCTCCGGCCCCCCTCGCCGCCGCCGCCGTCGCCGCCGCCGCCGTCGCCGCCGCCGAAGCGCCTCCTCCTCCTCCCCCCGCCGCCGCCGCCGAAGCGCCCCCCTCGTCCGCCCTTGCCCCGACATCCCATCTGCTCCGCCGCGGCGCCGGTGCCGCCGCCGGCTCCTGCTCGCCCTTGACAGCTTCTGCTGCCGCCGCCGCCGCTGTTCTTGCCGCCGCCGCCGCCGCCGCCCGCGCCCCGATCGCCCGCGCCGCCGCGACGGCCGCGACCACCGCCTCTGCCTCGCCGCCGCCGCCCGCGCCCCCGGCCGCCGCCGCCCGCGCCGCCGCCAGCTGCCGCGCCTTGGCGTCCAGCAGCTGCGCGGGCACGCCCGTGGCCGACTCGGAGGCCGAGTGCAGCAGGGCCCACAGCTCGCGCACAAACGTTGTCGTGCCGCCCTCCAAAAACGGCTCCACCTGAATGTGGATGTCAATGGCGCTCAGGACGGCGCCGTCGGCGTCTCCGCCGCCGCCGCCGCCGCCGCCGCCGCCGCCGCCGCCGCCGCCGCCGCCGCCGCCCGCCGCGGCGCCCTCGAGCGTGTTGACGATGGTGCCCACGAGCACGTCCTCGTCCAGGCCTAGGAGCTCCTTGACGCGCCTGGCGATCCAGAGGCGGACGGGCGGCCAGGCCACTCGCGAGAGATCGACCGGCAGCGCGTACTCAGGCGGGACGCCGCCGCCGCCGCGCTTGCCGCCGGTTTTGCTTTTCTTCTTCCTTCCGTCGCCGCCGCTCTTGGCCAGCTGCTCCAGGGCGCGGCGCTTGTGCGCGGCGGCGAGGCCCTCGCCCGCCGGGACGCCCTTGAAGACGCCCGCCATGGGTCTTGGTCGTTCTGGGCTTGCGTTTGCGTTTGCGTTTGTTTGTGCCTGTATTTGTGATTGTCGTGCCACGAACTTCCGCGGAGAGCCTCTGTTTGTTGCGATCGAGAGAGGTCACAGAGGAAGGCGATTGGATTGTGTGCTCGTCGTGGTCATTTGTGTGATTGTGAGTGGCAATCAGTGATTGCGATTTCGATGCGTCGACTGTTCGATGAAACGAGCCACCGGTTCCACGGATAAGAGCCCGATCGCTCGTTGCGCACAAGCGCGCGCACCACATGTCACCGGCCCCTTCCTCCTTCCCCTTTAGCCGGACCCTAACAGCAACGATAAAAACGAAACGAAAACGTAGCGTTCCTCCTCCCCTTCCCGGCAAACAACGAAACAACGATGGACGACCAGCCGTGGGCCGCGCGCACGGTCCCGATCCTGCGCGCCGAGCTCAAGCGCCGGGGAATCAACAGCAGCGGGACCAAGCCAGAGCTGCTGGCGCGTCTCAGCCTGGCAGTCAGCGCGGCCGCACGGTGCGGCAGCGGCGGCGCGATCGACGGCGACGGCGACGCAATCGACGGCGGCGCGTCGGGCGGCGGCGCGGCCGCAGCGCCCTCTCCTGCCCCGTCGCCCCCGCCCCCGGGCGGCCTTGCTGCTGGCCATGATGCGGTGACGATCGCCGAGGCGGGCGAGGAGAAAGCGGCTGCACCAGAGGCAGTCGCCGCGGCCGCCGCGCCGTTGCGGCCGCCGCCGCCGCCGCCGCCGCCGCCTGAGGAGGCAAAAGAGGAGGCAAAAGAGCAGCCGGCACCACCACCACCACCAGCGGCAGCAGCGGCAGCGGCAGCAGCACCAGAAAATGCATCAGCGGCTTTGCCCCCCGGCGTCGTCGAAGACAAGCAGCCTGCCGCACCCGAGGCGACGGCAGCGGCCGCTAACCCCCTCCGCGGCGTCCGCGGCGGCCGGGGGCGCCCCCGCGACGCGACCGGGCCCGAGCCGCAGCCCGCGGGCGCGGGCGCGGGCGGCCGCCGCCCCCACGAGTGGGAGGCCATGGACGTCCCCGACGAGTGGCGCCCGCGCCCCCTGCTCATGGCCTCGCGCCTGCCGCCCGGCGCCACCGCCGACGAGGTCGTCGCCGCCTTTGCGGCGGCGGGCGTTCCCGCGCTCAACGCCACGCTGCTGCCCGCGCCGCACCTGGGGCGCGCCCTGGTGCGGCTGGCGGCGGGCGGCAGCGGCCGCAAGGGACCGGCGGGCGCGGGAACGGCAGGCGCCGCCGCGGCGGCGACCGGCAACGGCAGCGGCGGCGGAGGAGGGGGCGGAGGAGCCCCGTCGGCCGCCCCGCCCGGCGCCCCAACGCCGCCGCCCCCGCCCCCGCCCCCGGCCGCCAGCGAGGACGCGCACAAGGCCGCGCGCGCCGCCGCGTCCCGTCTGTCGCCCGCGCAAGGCGGCCGCCCGCCCGTCGTCCGCGGCTGCGCGCTCGAGGTGCACCCCGCCAGCCACGAGCCCGTCACCCTCTTCGTCGGGAACGTCCTGGAGGACGACGAGCCGGCCCTGCGCGCGGCCATGGCGCGGTACGGGGGCGTGCAGCGCTGCTTCATCGTGCGCAACCCCAGCGGGCAGTCGAAGCAGATGGCGTTTGTCGAGTTTGACACGCCGCAGGCCGCGTCAGAGGCGTCGCGCGCCTTCGAGCGGCGGTGGCGCGAGCAGCAGGAGCGCGTGTACCGCGGCGCGCTGCGGATGCTGCCGAGCGGCGCGCCGTCCGACCACGCCGTGTCGTCCCTGATCGGGGCCGCGCGCCTCGAGCTCGACGCCGCCCTGGGCGGCCCGGACCCGGCCACCGCCGCCGCCGCCGCGCGCCAGGCCGCCGCCCAGGCCGTCGGCGGCCTGCCTCCGCTCGACCCGTCCGGCGGGCAGGAGTCCCGCCCGCAGGTCAAGCTGACGCGCGCCGAGCCGTCGTTCCCGCGCTCCGTGCGCGACCTGTTCGCCACCAACCTGTACGTGGCCAACCTGCGCCGCAGCCTGCGCGACGAAACGGTGCTGGAGCGCGCCTTCTCGCCGCACGGGAGCGTCCGGCTGGCAGAGGTGGTTTTGAACCGCGCCTCTGGTCGCCCCCGAGGCTTCGGGTTCGTCGAGTTTGGGCGCGCGGACGAGGCGGACGCGGCGCGGTGCGCGGTGGACGGGACCGACCACCCGGACCTGGGGCACGTGTGGGTGGCGTTCATCAACCCGGCAAAGACGCCGGCGGACGGGGCGGGCGGCGGCGCGCGGCGCGGCGGCGGCGGCGGCGGCGGCGGGGCGCGCAGCCGCAGCCCGCCGCCGCGCCGGCGCCGCAGCCGGAGCCCGCCCCCGCCGCGCCGGCAGCGCAGCCGCAGCCGCGAGCGCTTCGACCGGGACCGACGCGACAGGGACCGCGACTGGCGGGGCGGGCGGGACCGGGAGCGCGAGCGCGACCAGTGGGGCGGCCCGCTGCCGCCGCCGCCGCCCTATGGCCGCGGGCCGCCGCCCCTCCCGGGGCCGCCGCCGCCGCCGCCTCTGCCGTATGGGCGCGGCCCGCCACCGCCCCCCCAGCCGCCGCCCCCCTACTACGGCGGCGGCGGCGGGCGCGACGGCGCGCCGGCGCCGCGCCCGATGCTCGCCCAGCAGCCGTACGCGCACCACCCCCACCACCACCAGCAGCAGCAGCAGCCGCAGTACGGCCAGCACCAGCAGCACCAGCCGCCGCCGCCGCCGCCGCCATACGGGGCGCCGCCGCCGCCGCCGCCGCCGCCGCTGCCGCCCGCCTCTCACGCCGGCGCGGCGGCCGCCGGCGGCGCATACTATGGCGGCGCCGCCGCCGCGCCCCCGACGGTCGATCCGTACGCCGCCTACCCGCAGCAGCAGTACGGCTACCAGCCGCAGCAGCAGCAGCCGGCGCCCGCGCAGGCAGCGGCGGCGGCGGGGGCGGCGGGGGCGGCGGGGGCGGCGGGGGCGGCCGCTTACGCGCCGCAGCAGCAGCAGCAGCCGCAGCAGCAGCAGCAGCAGCAGGCGTGGGCCGGCTACGGCGCGGCGGCGGCGCCCCCCGCCGCCGACCCGTACGCCCAGCACTACCAGCAGCAGCAGCAGCCGCAGGCGCCCGCCGCGGACCCTTACGCGGCCTACTACCAGCAGCAGCAGCAGCAGCAGCAGCAGCAGCAGCAGCAGCAGCAGTTGCAGCAGCAGCAGCAGCAGCAAGCGCCGCACGACGCGGGCGCAGCAGCGGCAGCGGCGCAGCAGCAGCAGCAGCCGCAGCAGCAGCAAGCGCAGCAAGCGCAGCCGCCCGACCCCTACCTGGCGGCGTACGGCGCTTTGGCGTACAGCCACGACCCGCGCTACGGTTGAGACGATGCGAGGGTGCCCGCGCGCGCGCGTGTGCGTGTTTTGGGTGGGGGGGGGGGGACAAGCAACGAGGGGGACGGCGCCCGAAGCCCCGGGGGGGGGGGGGGGGGGGCAGGCCACCCGGGGGGA
>Ga0105053_10003096_pt1 | contig 25460 bp, 23 predicted proteins | sample BON01_FD_78093 | JGI IMG/M metagenome (GOLD analysis project Ga0105053, IMG submission 78093) | Freshwater microbial communities from Lake Bonney liftoff mats and glacier meltwater in Antarctica - BON-01 | ecosystem: Environmental > Aquatic > Freshwater > Ice > Glacier meltwater | place: Lake...
CAAAAAAACTAATCAGATCATTGCGGAGATTGGCGATATTTCTGTGAACCTATCTACCATATAGGACGCTTTGAGATCCAAAATGTAAGGAAAGTAGAAAATACAATTAAAAACTAAAGCGAGTTGAGTAGGTATTTAAAAAAATACTATAAGAAGTGGATAAAAGCCATCAATGCTGATTTCTTAAAAAACAAGAGCACTCATGTTGAAAGAAAAATCTTGATGAGTATCGAAGGAGAGGTAATCAGAAGCAGCAACAATAGGAGAAATCACTGATTTCAATTTTTACCGCACTTGATATGCTTAATTGCAACCATCGACTTGGCAGCAATATGGCCTGCAAACAATTCCATAATATAGCCGCGAAAACATTTAAAGTACTTTATATATCAAGTTGACTTCCCTCTCCTAAATGATCTCGCAAACGTTTATAGCTAAATCGAAATCCCGCTTGTCCCATTAACTGCCATAGAACCACGTAAATGAGCACCGAAGAATTTCCTACACCCGAAGAATTTGGATTGAACACCCTTTTACCAGCTTAATCCACCATACCAGCATATCGTGCCAATATCTTCGAACCGGAATACTCGTGTGATGAAGACAATCGCGCATAGGGTTTTATGACAACTAGTCACTTTATCAATTAAATTGAAAAAAGGAAAGGTTTAAAACTTTAATAAATAAGCCATGTTTACAAACCGTAGTCTGCTACTTTCAGGGATTCTCTCTCTGCATCTCTTCTCAAATAAGGTCCATTATAGAACACAATCAGACCAACAAACACTGCAACAATGGACGTGACAAGAATATATAATGGCTCAAATACATAGGAACCATCATAGGTAGGCTGATCATCCAGCATCTTATCCATTACAACAATAAATACAATACCTAGTAGTTGCCCAGCACTCATTAATACACCGCTAGAAATATCTTCACTGATAGGATAAGTACACTCCACTGCACACTCGAAAGTAACAGGTAGCATAGGAATAATAGTAGCACCCATAACTGCAAACATTGCAGTCAGCGCACCAAGATTATCAGGTCTGATGCAAATCAAGAATCCAATCGAGGCCAAGCCACCTACAACAAATCCGCCTTTCAAAATAGGATTGTACAACTGTGTCCTGTCCAGAATCAATCCAATAAAAATGGCCGAGACAAGACCCGCGCCGATTAACGCTCCCGAAAACAAAGACGCATCGTCGGCACTGTAAAAGCTTGTCTTCATCAGCTGCTCCACTAGAGTAGTGAGCGCATTAAAAAACCCTAAACCAAATCCAAAACACACAAGCAATATAACGAAATTTTTGTTGGAAAACAAAAGTCGCAACTGTTCCAATACTGGTTTCTTACTTCCTTGTTTGTTGCTCTCAGAGACAGATGGCGGTAGTGGAGGTTTCTCCTTGAAAAGAAAAAAGACGACCACTAGTACCAAGGCAGTCAGTATGAACTCAATTAATAGCAGCATGGACATATCTACTGATTGTGTAGGGCCAGCTTCCCCCACAAGGAAGAAAGAAGGCAAGATACTCCCTATCGCAATTCCGACAGGATTGAACAAAGCAGCTATCACGGTTGCAATATCACGATCTTGTACAGGGAACCATAATGCAGCAATTAGAGCCGGGGCATTGGTTAGAAAAGGTTGGGCAACGGCCCCCACACTTTGTCCGACTAATAGCACCGAATAATTCGCGACAGAAGGAAACGTACTGGCGTATCTGATGAAACCTGAAACAAGATTAAGTCCATTAGCCAATAGAAACCTATTTCGAACTCCGAACCGTTTGTACCAAAAGTTCGAAGCGAATGAGAAAGGTAAGTAGGCTATCATGAACACCAAAGACAAGGCATTGACTTTTGTACTGTTGATGTTGTAGAAGTTTTGTGTGTTGGTATTGATAGGCGAGAAAGAAATCCAAAGTATTGCGTTGGTCATCGAGGCTAAGCAGAACAGTGCCAACATCAGCCATCTCCTCTTGAAGGTCTTGATTTCCGGTTCCATGATGATTTGCACCCGTCAATTCGTCAATGCCAGTTTTTGTGATTCAACCGTTATTTTATACCGCACCGTTAAAATTATGATGGTCTTTTGTGCCAAAAGTTTACAAATATTTCGAGGGTCGTGTGCTGATTTTTGGACTTGTGAATCCGACCATTTGAAATTCGATTCTTTATTAAAATTAATTAAATTGCGGTTTTTCTAAACCTCTCGATTACTATCCGCTATCAAACTCCGATGAAATCCTTCGCGAAGACTCTGAACGAACTTCAAGAAGATGAATCGTTTGAAACTTTTAGTCTCTGAAACGTCATAGCGTATCCACATAACTCTCAAACACACGTTGTTCGCAGCAATGGTGCCGATTATTCCACGAGTCAAAATACAGGCACTCATTTTCAAATCGTTCAATCGAGAGGGATAAAATGGTAAATCAAATTTTTAAAAAAATCATTGACAATTTTTCAAAATAGAAACAACAGCAGTCTTGTCATCACCGCCCATGTTTGCTGTGATTCCAAATTCAGGGTTTGAGGATAATTGATAATCCATACATTGTCCTTTCATCTGTCGAAATACTTCAAGGAATTGTTTTACTCCCGTAGCTCCTACTGGATGTCCAAACCCAACTAATCCTCCTCCTGTGTTGCACGGCAATCTGCCTCCAATTTCAAGAGCACCTTCTCGAACCATCGCAGCTCCACCTCCACGAGAGGCGAATCCAAGAGCCTCCATCATGAGCATCTCAGTCACAGTGAAACAATCGTGAACTTCAGCAACTCCAATTTGATCTCGGGACACCCCACTGAGTTCGAACGCACGATCAGCAGCAGCAGCAGTTGTTGCCATCGAAGTTGGGTCACTGTCTACGTAAAGATTGCCAGTGGCTTGCGAGAAACCTATAATCTCAATCGCTTCGTGCTTTTGCTTTCCGAGCTTTTCTAAACCGAGTTCGGAAACAACGACCATAGCAGCTCCGCCATCACTCACTTGTGAGCAATCACTCAGCCTAATAAATGGACGAAGCTCTTCATTTCCCAAGAAACATGGATTGTTATCCCCACTGGATGATGCGGTAGCTTTGTCCATCTGGACATTGACCATGTGGGCATTCGGGTTCTTGTTGGCATTGCCGTATGCTTTAGCACTGAGGGCCCCAAGGTCCTGTCTGGTGTAACCAAGTTCTGCTTCACAAGCACGGATCCTTCTTGCGAACAAAGCTGGAAACGTGAAGTCATCGATTCCACGTTGTCTTGCGTAGTGGGATGCCCGAGCCAAGTAGTCTCCACCAGTACGTGCAGGTACGGTAGTTTGCACTTCAGCCCCAACCACCAACGCAATGTCTGCACTACCTGCTTGTATAGCATCCAATGCACAGGCTGTAGCTAATCCTCCGGAGGCACATGCTCCTTCCACTCGCATGGAAGGTTTGTTGTACAACCCCTCATTGGACCCCACAACTGCAGCGCCTAAATGTCCCTGCGAACTGAATAGCTCACCACAAAAATTACCTATCCACATCTATCAAGATGTTAAATTTTATATTTTACAGCAAACATACTTACCTTATCCACCAAAGAAGCATCTGTGCCAGTTGATGTCAACGCTTTGTTGACTGCTTCAGAGATATACCACTCCAGAGATGGGTTTTGCTTTTTGCCAAAATCAGGGTGCTTCTTCCAGATGAAGTCCGGATGTTTGGCACCGATAAACTTGGTGATGTGACCTCCAACAATGAACGAGCGGCGAGTCATGGTTTCTAAAGTCACAATTTTACCATCATGGTACGGTCCCCTCCTATATTTTGTAGTTACAGTTTCTTCAAGTTCGTGGGTTTCGTAGAGTTTTTTGTAGTGGCGTTCGAACATAAATCCGTTGGGAAACGAAAACGGTCGATTTGTCGGTTGTTTTACTCGCAGGGTTGCACACTTGGAGTACCAACTCAAACGATGGGAAGTTGTGCATCAGTTCATTTGCCTGCTGCTCGTCAGGCGCACGCCAAGCCCATCAATGAAAGTTCGTTTCAAAGCACCGTATTTCAACAATATACCGGAATGCGTCGGCGTTCTTCCTTGATCGATACCATAGACATGCCGAAACTAAATATATATGAAAGCATGAAAGCAATTAAATTTCATCTGGATGCACCCGAAAAAGTTTCAAAGTGTTCTTCAGTATACGAGGTTCCAACAAACCACCGTTTTAACATGGGACCTGAGTCACTTAAATACCAAGGGAAACATTTTCAGTATATATCTGGGCATCGACATTGCCGACGTACCAGTACTGTTCTTGAGATGGTAAAACGGGAAGTGGACGATTGCTTCCCGAGATTATGTCGACTACCTAGAGGCGGTTGCTTGATCGAAACCTTATCCATGGGCAATATTCAGTTTGGGATTCCCCCAGAAACAATTAAAGACTGTATGTTCCTTGGTCTGGAAATTCCGACTACTTATGTGATAAGTGGCGAACTGTTTGATAGAATCATTGGTCTTAGTATGGCAGAGTTTGAGTTTCCAATATATTACAATTATTTTGTCAAACGAAGAAAAGTTACTATAATCACCACCGATGCTTTAGCTGCTCGTATTCGTATTGCATTCCAAGAAACGCTCCTTGGGCCTCTTGAAGAAAAACTCCGATTAGAAGCCGATTTTGCACCAGGAATATCCCCCGATTTTTACCCTCGTTTTCACCAGGAAGGTATAGCATTAGACGCAGCAAGAAAAAATATGACTGTTGACAATTTAGTTGAATTTAAATTATTGGACCAGACAAAGAGAGTATCCTATGGAGACAGGAAAACCATAGGAATAGAGATGGGAAAATCCATGAGCGACGGGCAGTTGGTGGATGTATTTTCGGTGTATGAAATGAATGAAATCATCGCACAAATTCCTTGTAAATTTGTGATGAGATTCAATCCACCTCCAAAGATATTTCCCGAGCTAGAAATGCATTTTCAAACTCCTGAATTTGGAATTACGATGATGGGGTCTTCTCACGGCTTTGACCCAAAGGGTAACACGACTGGATTTGTACTATGGTTGAATAGAATGGGCATATTAGTTGATCCACCACCAGAAAGCTCAAAGTATCTTGAATACCTGGGTATGGCGCCTTCCACCATTCAAGGAATTATTTTAACACATTGCCACGCTGATCATGATGCTGGTACCTTTCAAAAAATATTGCGTCAAGGTCAGATTAAACTCTATACTACAACCACTATTAAAGAGTCCTTTTGTAGAAAGTATACTGCCATTACCGGGTTCTCTGCTGTGTTCCTTGAATCTTTATTCGAATTTCATCCTGTAAAAATTGGAGAGCCGCTTCAATTTAAATCAGGTCCCAGCGTCGAGTTCCGCTATGCATTCCATACAATTCCATGCATTTCTTTTGTGGCTAATTGGGGGGATCGATCCATAGCGTATAGTGCCGATACAAACTACTCTCCAAGTGTAATTGAATCCATGGTTGAAGGCGAAATGATTGCTCGTGAAAGAGGTGATCAACTGAAAAAATTCGCATGGGATAGTACAGTTGTTATTCATGAAATGGGTGTTCCACCTATCCATACTAGCTCTGAAAATCTGCTGGCTGAATGCGATTCGAACCCAGGACTAGAGGATCGAATGTTCATCGTTCACTGCGCAAAAGGCATTCCGGAAAGGCTCAGACAGTTGAGCGATATGGATACCATTGTTGTCGATGTTGAACGAAGTTATGTCGCATATCAAGAAGAGCTTTGCAGGAATGTACTAATATCACCTTTGTTTGATGGAATGAACCAGCATTCCGATTTCATAACTGAACTTTTGGAAATATGTAATCTACTGCGTTTGGAAGAAAGAACGTGTTTATTTGAGCATGGAGAGAAGGCGGATCATATTGGGATCATTATAGACGGGACTGTATTACAGAATATAACCGACACTGAATCACGAGTACTTCATGTTTTAAACTTTTATGGTGGACATGAACTAAAAAGAGCAATGAAGTACCCAGAATGTATCGAAAATCTAACTTACAATTATACGGTTAACACGGTATCTGTTCAGTCGTCGTTACTGGTGATTCAAATAGCCGATCTATTGAAACTCCTTGCCAAGTATGATTTTACAAATTTGTGCCATAATAACCTTTCCTTCTCACTCGATCATCGCAAGGAACTCCTTATCAAGCACAATTCGACGCTCCACACGATATTAACCAACCAGAATTCGCTGAGCGGCTTTCTACGAACAGTGGCTATTGAGTGTGTACCTTTCGCCCCTGGAGATAAAATACACCAGCCATCTCTCATTTGTACTGGGTTAGTAAGTCTTATGCCAAGTAACAGAGGTCAAGAAACTGGAACTTTCCGCGGAATTTCGAAAAATCAAGTTATTAAAGAAGTTCATGGAATTGGAGAAGGTGCTTTGATTGGTTGCATGAATGAATTGTTGGTATCTGGATTAGAATACCCCGTAGAGTTTGTAGGACATGAGCAAGGGACATATTATCCAATCGATAAAGAATCATGGAGAGAGTTTTTGGATTCTTATCCCGGGGTACTGATTCAAATGCTTGACATGCGTGTAGTTGAATCTTTTTCTAGAATTATCTAACCTAATTTATAAGTTTATTACTTAATTAATTAAACCAAAGAAGTAACCAAAGAATGTAAAGAAATGAAATACAATTCTGACGGTGAGATCAGAAGCTGCAACTTTTTGAGAAATAAATTAATTATCATTGCCTAACTCCTGGTGTTCTTTGATTGTGTTACGCAATTTGACAACAATATCTCCTGTGTTTAAATAACCGTATCAAAAACTTCTGAGAAAAACCTTCCGAGTCTTCGAGCCTCTTAATTAAGTCTTTAAGCAAGGGGATAATACAGTTGTGTATCAAAGTATTAACTGATTCAATGATCAATTTGATTCATGGCCTTACGTTGGCGTGGAGCCATCCGTCAGTTTTATTTGCGAACCCATCCTGATTTAGTCACAAGACACGGTCCAGAAATTCAAAAAACCAACGAAGAATCCATCAAGAGGTTGCAATCTCTTCTGTACGAAAGACCTAGAGAACCTGTCAAGTTGCAATTTCATGTTCTTAGTGAAGATCGACTCTCTCTATGTGGAAAAGTTGAAGCAGTGTATATACCTAGACATGGAACCAATAACCTGCATGACGCTGATATTGACAAATTCCTTGTAAAGGTATTTAAAGATTATGTATCACCAGAATTGTTGCCGGTTATGTGCGATGACGGCACCCTGAAGCAACGTCCCCGAGATACTAAAGCCGACCCATTTATATCCGTTAAAGATCTTTTCAATGATGACGAAAAAATTCGAGACGCGATTGAGGATATCTGGGATTGGATACCAGATTCGTATAGAACTTTGAGGGAAGAGATTGCTTTCATGTTTCAAAATAACCGCTTTCAAGTGAAAAACCAAGTTGATTCTAAAAAAGCATTTGCTTTAATTTTTGATGTAATGCATTCTCTTCCACGAGCAGCAGTTTCAAAAATAGCATCTCCGGCAATGGAGGATATAGTTTTTGTAATTTCGCCGTTGGAAAAAGACGAGACAATATTTCATGGAAGGATATATCATATTAGCAGCAATTTGACCGCGAAAGCAGTGGTGCCCCGAATTCTTAAGCTTATCAAATTACTTGAAAACTCATACAACAATGGGGTGAAGGAATTGAACATTAATAGAAAAATTTGAACATTATATCACCATTTTATACTCTAGTATAGGGGGGCCATCCGCATAAGGTTTTTTTTTAGTTGAGTTGAAACACAATGCGTCGAGCTACGTTCAAGCAAAGCGTGTTAGATTACAAGTACAATAGTCCCACCCTGTCTATTCTTGAACGGTTATACTTGAATGAATTCTGGGGGAAGGTCGTCTACATATACCCGCTGTGGCTTGCCCCTAATGTAATCACCTGCACTGGTATGTTATGTGTGATGATTGCATACGGATTCACGATGATCTACTCTCCAGATCTCAGTGGTACTATGCCTTCGCAATTGTATTGTGTGAACGCCGTTTTATTTTTTCTTTATCAAACTCTAGATGGTAGTGATGGAAAGCAAGCAAGAAGGACTGGTTCTGGTTCTGCCCTAGGAGAAATAATGGATCACGGAATCGATTCGATTGTCACCACATTTCTAGCCATCTTGACTACCGATTGTTTCGCATTTGGAATTGGCTCTCTGTGGCCATGGATATTCGTTATTGTTGCTAATCTGACTTTTTTCTTGAGCAACATGACTCTAGTCCATTCCGGTAGGCAAAAGTTCTTTGACATGGATGTCATGGAAATTCAGACAGTGATGATATTGACTCTCCTGTTTACTGCCGTATATGGTGCGGAAATATTCGATAGCTTGTCGATTCCTTTACCTGCTATGTTGCATGGAGTACAGTCGGACCTGTTCGGCTTGCTGACTCCTGAAGAATCCATCGACTTCTCATCTGGCACTTTGAGTTTTAAAATGTTTATTGTGTTTGGGGGGTTAATAGGTTGTTTCTTCAACTACCCTCAGTACGTGTTTGCTTCTGTGTACCCGTATTTCCAAAGCAAGGAGAACCAGCCAAAACATGTACAAAAGAATGTTCCTGGTTCCGGCTTGAAAAGTTTTGCGTTTCATCTTCTCCTCATCCACACCTACGTTGCGTTGTGGTGTCTATGTGTTATTCGTGCACGACAACTGCCGGAACACTCGGGCTCTGCTTTACGAGCCTTTGCTTTCGTCATTGCATTTTCTTTCGCTGATCTGATCGCAAGAGTTTTATTGATGCGAGTGGCACAAGAGCCACTCCCTTATGTACCAACTGGGTTGATACCTTTGCCCCTGTTTGTGCTAGCAGCACATAACAACGTGGCAGTCGTTTTTTATTGGGTGATCGCTGCTTCAAGTGTAGTTATTTATTACCATTGCTTTGCAGGTATTGTAGTAGATATTGCTGATGCTCTAGGAATTCAGCCTTTTCGAATTGGAACCAAAAAAGTCACCAAATCACATTAATTTATTTTATTTTTCTATCTTCCTCCTCAGCACTTCCTGTGCACCAAACTGGAGCCCAATTCAATTGGAAGCCAAAGAGGTATAACATAATGCAATGATACGCAATTTGAAGATAACCTAAATCTGAAGGGTAAATTTGTTCATAGAGAAAAACCATGCCAGCGTGCAAAATACAAGAAGCAAATTGGGCCAATTGAAAAGAAGTGATGTATCGTTTGAATGGATTGTTGAATCCAAATGATGTCCAAAAGTAATGACTGTACATGATGACGTGAGTGACACTGTTAATGAAAGCTCCATAAGCAGCAGTGCCACTTCCCCAGCCTTCGTTGAGGAGAAAGCCCCAAACCATCCCAATTGTAGCATGGTGAAACACTTGAAGAAATGAAACTTGATGCATGTTCTTTTTCAAGATCATAAAAAAGGTATCGCACCAATCCAAATATTTCGTCAAGTAATGGATGTATACGAAGTACTCGATGCCAGCGTCACGTTTGGTGTTCAATCCAAATGGATTACCTCCTACAATATCAACTTGAGACCACAATCCCCATGCCATATATGCACAAACAACAATCTGCACGATATTATATATAGGTTGAACCCACGTGCGAAGAAAATCGGACTTTGACGAATGGTTCTTCATCATCCTACTGATAGACCATACAGCTACCAGATACAGTAATGGAAGCCCAATGTATACCTCTGGAGATATCATGAAGTTCTTTACCGGGTCTTTATCAAATGCCAAACCCAGCGAACTGTTGATTTTTTTACTAGGCGCATTGGTCCAGGCATAGTAAAAGGCAACACAGTAAAGGGAAACGATGTTGAACGCCGTGAAAAATCCGTCTGACCTGTCGGCTCCTCGTCTTACTTTCCTCGGAGAGTCCAAGTTTATTCCTGCATCTGCCACTTGAGCACTCATTTCGGTATATGCTATTTCCAAGCTTGATCAATTGAATTTAAAACCAGGCTGCACTTTCCAAAATTTTCATGGCGTCTCTAGCAATCTGGTAACAACTGCTATGATAAAATGCACATCACACAAAAATTGGCGGCCATGACGGCATTTGCAAATTGCTAATTACGCAATTTCGTAGGTCCCCTCATACTGTTGGTATCAGTAGATAATACGCGACTTGGTACATGGCAGTTCCTGGTTTATTATTTTCAAAACCAGGAAATGATGTTTGATGGTGACCCCTAGTCCTTCAATACTAGTTATTATACGACTACGTATTGTTCAAATTCCTGGAAGGCAAATGACAGATTGGTGGGTTCAAAAGTAGAAAAGCAAACCTTTAACTTACCGTCACAATTATGTTTCGAGTACGACAAGCAGCATCCAGAGCAGGCGTTCGCCAATTCTCAAGCCAAGCTCTCGAAGCTCACATTCCCTCACCCGCTGTTGATATTGCTGTTGCAACTGGGCTTGCGTTTGCTGGGGCAGGAGCATGGGGCGTCTGGTCCTTAGGCCAATACTCTAAAGTGGATGGTTTCTATGAAAAGCAGGAAGCCGCTCGAGCCAAGTGATATTATTTGAACTTGATTGAACAAAATTTGTTAAATAGCTAAATAGTTTCTGGATTCTAGAAAATTTTACTAACTGGACCCAGGTTCTTCTAATTTATGCTCAATGCTTGTTCTATCGAACATTGGCTTTCATGGCCGGATGCACATGCTTGTTTCGAAGGTTGGTCACTATGGCGAGCACTTGTAACTCAGGGACAAAACGGTTTTCAAAAGCCTCGGCAGGTGCACGATTCTTTTCATTTTTTAGAGGAAATTTTTTGATGGCGCATACCTTAGTGTTGCTCCCATGACAGTAGGAGTTCACAATCCCAGTTGGAAGCAGATTGGCTCATTTGATATTCGAAGTGGGGAATATTACTGTCATGTCGGATAAACATCTTGGCAAGTATCCAAATTCTCGAACTGACCCGACTGGCTTGTTGATAATATCTGGGAAAACATTTTAGATAATCTAACCGCGCTGAAAAGTTTCAAAATAGGTATTTAACGCCGAAGTGATCACCTTACTTGGAGACAATTGCAAAGTCAGTTTCGCCATCTCCTCCCAATCAGCTCCTGAGAATGACGGGCTTGAAACCACGGGTGAAACACCTTGGTATATTTGGCTACCTCCATTTTGTATATCCAATGCTGCGGGATAAACTTCATCCTCGATCAATCCAAAACTATCTTTAGCCTCATGTAAAGGAGTTCCTCGTAGTAGCAATAAGGGGAAAGCGAACATCGCTTCATCGGGTGCTCGTTCTCGACACCATCTATGCTCTCACGAAAACTGGCCAGTGTTTGTATCGGTGGGCCATACATGAGTGATATTTCAAACTAGATTCCACGACGCTTGCAATCATGCAATACTCTATCGACACGCTTTCTATTATTGGGTCGATCGATACAACGCTGCTCATTACGATGAATAGTTTGCAATCCGAACTCTAGAACGACGTTGCCCCCCGCAGCATTCTGCTTTTCCACCGCGTCGAGAAACTCATCTTTCACTATTTCGGCGCGACATTGTAGTGTGACTACCTGTGTATCCACCTGTGGTCAATTTAGCCAATACCTCAATGACGGAAGGACCCGAATTAAATGTTGGATCAAGGATATTAAGATTCGTGATTATGGGGTTGCTACAAATCCACTTTATTTCGTCCTCGAGTCGCTGACTACACATATTTCAACGACTCAATATGACTTCCGGTGTTGACATAAAGAGCACCTGAAGGGGCAACCTCACTGTGTCTCCCATCTCATAAAAGGTAGTGGTACCACCATACCCTTCAAAAATGGACTTGAAAGACTTTCTAGGGGAGCAGTCGCTATTTTCCCTTTTTCAACTCCACTTGCCAAGTGCACTCTGTCAATAATGTGAGCTTTCAATCCGCGTTCCTATTTGATAGCTGCAAGAAGGTGGTTATCGCTTGCTCTCCATGACCTCAAATGAACACGTCAGCTGTAGGGCATAGTTGTTCGAGGCCACTTTCTTGGTCTACAGGTTATTTGGGGTCCCTCTAGAATGGACACACCACTAAATCCAAGTGCTCGGATTCTACGTATCCCATGTTGCGTCGCGCTTTCATTCCAAACAAAAACTCCCATCGCAATAGCGGTATTTTCATCATCTTGCGACATCGCCGAATGAACAACTTCATCGCGATTGAACCCATCCTTGTTGGCGGACCAATTACGGTAAGAGGTGGGCGCCAAAATGCAATTCCGTCCGTATGTATCCCATTCCGAGTGCGATTGGTGGATCCTTGGCGCGTGTCCAATCCAATGAGATAAGAGCTACTCGTCGTACCCTCGTTTTCATTTTCGTTTGGAGTATGTTTGGAATTTTAACAAGTCTGGAGTACAGCAAATAAAATATTCGTTGTCATGCCGAAATTTTCAATTACAAATCCGTGCTTTTGCACCTAATGAGTTTGGTCCTTACTAAATTGATTAAATTGATGGATACTGTTAACTTGTCTTGAGCAGATTCACTCTCAAGATCTAAATGTATCTAATTCTAAATATGCTTTTTATAATGTTAATAAGAATAAAGACGACGTTATTAATTTCCTTTAAATTACGCAATCCAGGAAAGTACACACCCTTTACTTCTTGTTCACATATATATACCAGACTCGGTGTAGAAGGTATCTACCAGACTCGGTGTATAGAACCAACAGATACAATGTTGGAAAATTCAAAATGTGAGGATGAATTTATGAATTTGCTGCAGGATGCTCAGGGGGGATCACTTGAGACGACACCCTAATTATCTTAGCTTTGATTTCATTGATTTTTTCGTCGCTAGTTGTCCAAGTGTTGTTGTAATAAAATTACCTGAAGGCATATCGTGCTTCGCAAGACACTGGACTCATAAATGTTCCGAATGTCCCACCTGAAGGCATCACATGATTGACCTTGAGCAACAAGTGGCTAGCGAAGCTATCTCAATGAGCAAGATAATTACGAGCAACTCACGGGAAAATAGAAAGATAGTCATCAAGCCCCCAATACCCACTCAAAGTTTTATGATTTCGTCGTCCTTGATAAAAAAGCTATCAGGAATCTGAGCAAATCATTGGTCAACGAGACATTCATTTTTGAGACGAGCAAGAAATTCAAAGATTGTTGAAACCTGCTATTGGAACTCGTCACTTCTCAGGATTGTAAAAGCCAGAAAGGCCCGACAAGGCATATTATAGTTCAGACCTTACTGTAGCAAGACGATTACTATTGTAATCGTATCGTGAAAGCGTGGCCTATCGATCCTTTGTCTAAGCTATTTAAGCTAGAGGCGGAAAAGTTACAGGGGGACTTTCCCGTGGGACATTTTCTTGGAATTCGATATGATACGACGAAGGCAGAATGGTGGCAACTTGGTTATGGAGTCAGATGTGATTGCATGTTTACGAGCCTACGAACGCATCACCAAAATATGTGATCACATGAAGCCTCCGGCATTGGGAAGCGGTGCCATTGTACCTATGCCTGGAACCTCGGAGAGTGAGCTTTGGATGATGACATTGGGCAAACACGGAGGTCTCCACGGATTGCAGATTCTGAATGAGTGGATGCAGCATTTCTTCGTGTCTGGACCTCAAATTCGAAAAGCGCTACGTCGACTGCAGGTCATTCGAGGGCATCTAACGTATTGTAAGACAACTGTTTAATTAGCAGAGAAAATTCTATTGGAAGAGACCGGAAAGAGTCCATGACATTCCTGGTGCATTCTTAGTGACCGTATCACTTGGAGCTATTCCTGGTGCATTTTTAGTGACCGTATCACTTGGAGCTGCATGTGGGTTGAAAGATTTGTGAAATTCGGCTGCCTTTTCTTTGGTACGCTCCACTACTCCTCGCTGATATTGATTCAATTCTAATCGTAAAGATATGTTTTCTTTGAGAATCTGAAGAAGTAATTCAGGTGTTTGATCGTTGGCCACACTGAGATCCTTCAAGTGCACTTCTATCATTCCTAATTCTTGCTCCAACAAACCAAGTTTGGAATCCGACTCGTCGAATAGCAGTAATGGGTCTGTGTCGATTTTCATCCTATCGTCTCTAGAAGAGCCTGTAAAGTTCTTCTTTATAACAGAATGAGCTTTGGTGAGGCTATCCACACTTGCATGCTTACAATCCACCCAGCATTTTGATATGGACTCCAACATTTTACTCCGTTCCAACCGGAGAACATCAGATCCATCTTCTTCTTGAAAAAACGACGGCATTTTATCTTCTCCAGCATTTGCTTCTGCTTGCAGGTACTCAATCTCTCGTTCCCATAGAGGCGCGTTTCGAGATTCGGGAGCTACGTTTAACTTGGCAGAGTACCATTTGATCATCGAGTTTATATTGTCAATACGATCCACACCGAAAGGATCATAATCCATATCGCCTTGGAATTGTGGCCACTGTTTTTGAAGCTTGGCAATTTTAGCATCCAAGTCATCATCGAATATCAGCGGTTCTGAAACACCAGTTGACTCGATCTGCCGTATCTCGGACGATTCGCTGGAAGCAAGTTCTGAAGGGGCGGATGTTACAGCTGCTACAGTAATCCCATTCAATGCGGCTTTAGTAAGAGGCAACACCACAGCTGGCGGCTCTGGAAGGTTAGACAAATCACTGGATGGTTCAGAAATATCATCTATAGTTGATGTATGGACAAAGGAAGGATCGACTTTTATGGCATCAGATGCTGTTTCAAATGTAGCATCGTCGTCAATGACAGGAGTGATTGACTGAATGCCTGCTTTTGCCACTGCCGATTGAAAACAAGCGTTGAATACTTCAACGGACACTTGTCTATCAGAGAGAATCTCCAACAACACCGGGACAGCAGGATTGGAATGTATATCGACCAACCCGTACCGGAAAGACTCCGCTTTCAAAATGTCGTCTTGAAGTGACTCGATCAAGAGCCCGCCCAGGAGTTCCGCAAAATAGGGTACACTAGTAGTACCACCAGAATTCTCCACGAATCTGGCAATAACATGACAAATGCGACTCAATGCAAAAGCATTTCGAGCTGAAAGGTTTGAGACAAGAGTGAAGGAAGCACGTGCCAGACCGGGGGATTTCCCAAGATCGATATCAAGATCCAGCAACTTGTTTACTGCTTTTGCAAACCGAATGTATTCTGAATCAGGGATCAAAGGTTCCTTCATCTTGAAAAGAGATTGCAATAACAAATCACAGACTACGTCGCCGGGATATGGTTTCAAACTGGGTCTAGCAGGTATTTTCGAGAACAAAGATTTCGCAATGGTTTCAGCTTGCATTTTGGACTGTTGACTGCTCAGCGTACCATACATTGAGAATCCACTCGAATTTATATCACATGCTTCAAAATAATCACAACATTGTATTATGGAGAGAAGGTATGGTGTATCATCGATAACTATTTCGTGGATGATTTCTCGCGATACTGAATTCATAGATACATCGCTTTCTCGCCTATCTTTCTTCTTCCTAAAACTAAGGCCAGAAAAGAATTTCCCCGATTTTTTTCTTGGCGACGAAGTCTCGAGAAGAATCCTTTTCGATTTAGTATTGAAGGTAGAAGATACTTGAGGAGAGTACACACATAAACCGTTCGTTCTAGCAGAAGCAGCGACTGCCTTAGTGGCACTAAGAAACACCGAGAGCTCTCTAAATGTGGTAGCATATATATATATAGGATTTTTATCTTCTACGGCCAAATCTTTTCCACTAATAGCCAGGCCAAACCGGTAGACAGGATCTCTCGTAGATTCCATCACAGTTGTAGAAATATTTGGCCCTGAAATTAATAACTCCTCGAAATAATCAGAGCCATCTAATGTTTCGAACTCTCGAAAGACGCAGTAACCCTTTTCATTAATACCAACTTCCACTCCAAACTTGTATTCCTGATGGATTTTTCGAGTTCTGGAGACCCTGGTGAGATTTGTTACTATAACTACAGTGGCACTTACTTTGATAGAACCAATCTTAGACCTTTTGCGGGGAGCATGGATCGCTTGAAATGCACCGAAGTTGGCACGTCTCTATTTGGAGGTTTTGATGCCATCTCGATGATACCACAGCGACAAAAACGACTGAATTAGGTAGACACTGTAAGTAGGATGTTGCGGGTGCTGTTCCTCTTAGGATGTCTGTGGGTTTTCGGATATGTAAGTAGCCATTGAATCGCATTGACGAGTTTTTAACCATTGGTTTAAGGCCGAGGAGTCTTGGCCATCTGATTCATCGATATCCCCATTGGACTTGGAGAAGCAGATTGTTCGAGTGGTAGAAGTGCACACTGAAGTCGAGTCGGTGAAAGATTTTGTTTCAGATCTGGATATGGAGCACGCTATTGTAAGTCCTCTTTATTTATTTGTATAAGCCTGTATTCATCACACGCAGGATATGACTTCACACTCAGGTGTTGGGTTTAAGTGTTTTGCCATCTCAAGCACCGACAAGAAAACCTCACAAGATAGTCGTCCTCGTGAGGATGATCATCTGATTAAGAAATTGGAGATGCTGAAAGGTAATTGTGCGGTGAAACGATTGGGATATTGGAGCTATAAGATTTGTCCTTTTGGAAGTGTGTCGCAGATTCATTATGAAGGATCCAACGCTGTCACCACATTTGAATTGGGGCAGTATGCGAGTTCAGAACGTATTGAAGAAGATGATGTTAAGATTATTCAAACATTTCAAAACGGCTCCAACGGTCGGAATTCCCGAGTTCATTTTCATTGCCGTCCTCGTGGGAATGTGTTTGATGTAACTTCTGTTGATGAAACATCCATCCACTCCTATGATATTCATGTATCAACAAGTGTGCTGTGCGATAGTTCTCCTAGTGAGCAGGCTTTACATTTGCTGCATGGTCTTTCTGGCCAGTGCTTTAGTCGTAACGAGGGATGGTGGACATACGAGTATTGCCACGAAAAACACATGCGTCAGTACCATAAGGACGCGGATGGAACCATGACAGAATTCATATTAGGCAAGTTTGATGTTGAAGGTAATATGAATCTTTTGGACTCTGATAAGGTTCTTGTAAAAGACATAACCAGTGGTCGTCCTTCGTTGGAGCAGGCGTACACTGAAGGGACACCATGTGCTCCTATGGTAGATCACAGAACGACAATCGTTAAATTCTATTGCAGTGCAAATTACAATTTTGAAATAGACGTTACGAAAACTCAGTTCAGTCCTACCACCATCCAAAGCGTGAACGAAAGTCCTTCGTGTACTTATGTGGTTAAAATATTCACGTCGCTATTGTGCTCCCATCCGTTCTTCAGCGATTCAATACCCGCTCAAAAAAAAACAGTGATCAAGAAGATTCATTGCATGAAAGAAGAACTTGCGGCAGCAATCAAGGGTGATCATTTGAAACATGTACCAAATAACGAAATGGAAACAACCCACATAAATGAAGACCCAGAAGAAGATCCAGCGAAATTAGAATTATAATGATAAGAAAACCTGATTTATGTATCACACTTGGAGTTATTCTTTTCAAATCGAAGGCAAAGCCGGTAATTGGTCAGCTGGTAAATCGAGTATGTCATTGAGGGTCTTATGTGAGGCAGCAAAATCCTCGTCGATTCCAAAGGCCTGTTGGTAGAAAGGATTTTGTAAAACAGAATAAGATTGAAGGCCACGGAGTTTTTTCTTCCTTTTGGCCATCTCAAGAGGCGGATGAATGTAAATGGCTTCCGTGTCGCTGACAAGCCCACAATAAAGAATTTTGTTCAACAAACGCTTGAACGAGCGAAATAGATTGGCGAGTATCACGAGCAATAAAATAATTGTAAACACTGCGACAAACGGCCAGATCCAAGGTTTTGAAAGTCGAACCGTTTCTCGTATGAGCGAAATGGCAGCCTTTTCCCCGAAAACGTTTCTCACCACATTACCAGCGATGGTTTCGTTGACGGTGAGCGAAATTGATTCGGAGACAGGAATCCAGAAAAAGCCCGGAGAAGAGTACATCCATATTGCAAATACCAAGTGAGGAAACACAGCATATATTGAAAACTTTGCAGAATAACTCGCTAATACTGCATCATAACTAGGTGGATTGCGATAGTATCTCAGTAACATGATTTTGTCAACCCAAAAGTATGTAAATTGTGAAACGGTCATTATGGGATACAGCAAAGGTATACCTGGGCCATACATCATTGTCACAAATAGAGTCATCATATTCTGGGCGATTCGGTAGTGTAAACGAAATACTGGACCCATGTACCATTCGTTAAGTTCTCTTTGAGATGTGGCACTTCTGAGGAATAAGTTGCGACTATAGGTCATTGTATACAACCAGGACAGAAGGACCTCTGCATGAGGAACCAGAATATTAAAAATCATAATCAGCAGCAGTTGCATTCCAACATCCGTAAACCAACCGATAGAAAAGTCCTTGTAGCCAACTAACGAAGTAGCGAGATCCATAAACTGAATTTTGCGAATGAAATCCCAGGTGAAATCAGCATTGATGACAAGCACCACCAACCCTGTATTAATAAATAATACATAGAACAAGCGGCTTGCAATACTGGCTTCCATATTCACCAATGAATGATGTTTTTCAAAACTAGCCAATCTTCGCAATGTCATACTAATAAGAAAATTAACTATTGAGACACTGCCTGTGATCACTAGTATATAGATCACCACTGGCACTTTATCCAGCCAAAATGAATTACATGGCGATGAAGAATCAATTGCTGCTTGATATGCCTCAGTCCATGTTGCTTGTCCACAGAAACACGACAACAAATTCGTGTCTACCAACTTTTTGGTGTTGAGATAGAAATTAAGGCTTTCTTCAAACAGCACAGTCTGATTAAAACATTCAGCCACCTTTATCTCACTTCTGAGGATGTCACGGATCCATGATGTCACTGCAGACGCACTGACGGACAGTGAAACCACTACCAATGCTGCAAATGTGGTCACCACCTTTCTCAAGACCCGATTCCATCGACTATACTCCAAAGTCTGCCACACAATAGTTGATGGGTTCGGAGCTCGTCGAACCTCTATGGCTTGACCTTGAAAAATCAGATTTGGATCCTTGCTTGGACCCGAAGTCGGGAAAAGATCTAAACAACGGAGCACTCCGACTTGATTCTTGAAAGTGATGAACGCAGTTATAGCTCTGGTAGATTTTTTGAAATTACCCCGAGATTCATTCAAACGCTGATACTCTGCATATAATTCATCATATTGTTCAATAGCCTTGTGCACCTTTCTTTCCTTCCTGTTAAGACGAGTTTCGAGTCTTTCATATACAGTTTTCATTTTATCAGTGAATGAAGTATTGCGATGCAAACTCGCCCTCTTAATATTGCTCTTCACTGATTCTTGGGCCTGCAAATACCTTTCGCGTTTCCAATAAACCTTAGAAGCTGCTTTCCACAAGCGATCCATCAAATTGCCTCGTTTCACATACAACTGAATAAGCTCACTGTTATTTTCTGCCACGTATACATCATGGACTCGCTCCCCTGTCAGTTCGTGAAAGAAACGTCTAACTGATTCCTCTCCACATCCTGCAGGTGCATTCACCAGTTGCACAGTATAATCATCAACACTTATTATCTCTTTGTTCACATTGATTATCTCAAGGCTCTGATAATGTCGCTGGAATTGGATTCCACAAAGAAATATCAGAACCACCAATAAATCGGTTCCCATGTACATATATCCTAATTCTTCACGTTTCAATTGACACGCTTTATCACAGTTAACAGTAAAACGGGTCCCATTCGACGACACAGTTGTATTTAACAGAATGTTGGCGACATTGTGAAACAGTGTAGATTCAAGAAAAGCTAAGAACGTGGACCTTTCACCAGTATATGCAGAAATATTTGTTGATAATTGTGGAGTAACTGCCAAGGTCATAAGGAAGGACATGTATCCAAGAAACTTGAGCCATTTGAAATATATCGCAATTCCGGGACCAAATCTGTTGAGTATCGACAAGTTCCCATTGCATCTAGTAGACCCAAGATATCCCGTGGAGCTTGATAAAATAGAATAGCGATTTCCGCGACGTGTTCGAGGATGATTTAGTTTCGCATGCTCCTCTGCTTTCCGCCTATTCGGTTCGATAAATTCGTCACGCATTGCTTTCTCCAATAGCGAGCTAGTATTCAAATCATGAAATGACCCATAAAATGATTGTGCGTTTCTAAATGTCTCGTTTGAAATATGGCCCAATGTTGCTGGAGGTGGAATTCGAGGACTGAAGGAACTTGGCGGTGTGTTAAAAAAACTTCCGACGGGTGCCTCCTCGTAGTTTTCAATAATCTCATCGTTCACTGCGGCCAGATGGGCACTCACTCTAGTGGAGGCTCTTGCAGAGTATCGTTCATTCTCGATGTATTTGGTACCACTGCGCTTAGACGTATAGGCTACTTTTCGACCTTTGCGATCTGTTGGAGTCGATTCCGAAAAGTATTCGCGGGCTAGATTTACAAGCTGTTGCTGAGTAGCATTGCGAGGAACTGTAACTCCCGCCTCCAGCAATGCCACCATCAACGACTCTCGTTTCCATTTCGACAACCCCACACTAGTTCGATCCATAATTTGACTGACTGTCGATCGGTTACAGTTTATGGTAACAATATGGGTAAGAGTTTGAGTTAGAAAAAAAGTACACACCCTTCGCGATAGAAAGTCAAATGCTTTCTTCGAATCATTCTATACAATTAAATTTATGTATAACGGGGTGATTTTTCCGCAGTTAGGTTCGTTAAAATGATATTTACTTTTGGTCTAGTTTACGATGCTGAGTTTTTGATGGGCAACATGGAAAATTAATCTGGGAAAAGAAATGCAGCTAAGCTACTCCTGGCCTACAATCGAAATCCTCTCAGTTTTACTTCTTCGAAAAAGACTCTTGAAGAAGGACTGTATGTACAAGAGCTTTGAATAAGGGTTCAATCTGAAAGAAACCCGAGATACCTGAATCAAGTAAAACATTGCCAATCCCTATCATGTGAGTCAGAAGACATGATACGATCGATAATTTATCCTCGAGTCATCCATTAGTGCAATGACGTGCTGCATTGCAACTGCACCATTCACTCTAAGCGAAACCGCCGCCATGTCATTTGGTTTAAAACTTTCACTTCCCTTGAACCCGATAAAACGCATCCAAAACTTAGACTCGGTAGCCGTTCGTAGCTGCAGTATCACAACATTGGCAAAGCGCCGGCAAATGTTTCTCCTCACGAATGATAACACAAGATTCTGGCCACCCGTGACTAGTGTTGGACACATAATTCCGAAGTCTTTGACCCCGAATTCCCACTCCGTCCCGTTTTCGCCAACTTGTTAGAGTACTTACGAGAGCTGGTTACTTCAGCTTCTTTTGATGGCACCATAGTGGATGCTCTCCATGACGCGAATTTCCCAGATTCGAAGCCAAGGTTGTCAACACCTTCCACCGCTAATATTTGCCCCCGAAAGCTTGACTTGCAGGAAAACACACGCTAGACACTGGATTAATTATTTTGAAACTATCGTGGGTTCCGCATTTTTTGACAATACTGGAGTATAGAAACTAATTGTTCACCACAAGCGTATTTGCTGTTCTTTTCCATCGTCGCACATTGTCCCTTTTTTTGTCGCTATCATTGTTCCTTTCATTTCCCCTATCGCCACGATTGGATAAGTTCTGAAATACTAGAGATTTTTAATTGACTTTCCGATGGTTGAGTCCAAAGAACTTCGCGCAGACTTTGCAAGAAAACAGAGAAGCAACAACAATAAAAGAGATGCGATGAATTTCATTTTCTTCAAGTTTGGTATTGTGAAAAAAAAAGAAAAAAAGATGGGGGGCTTCCCTTAGTTGTGTTACTTTGTAGCAGCCATGCACTTTGATGATGTCCAGGACGAATGTGTGGTCACTTCTTACCTTGAACGCGCCTGTTATGGCGGAGTGAGAAAAATCTCCAAAAGTCAAAATAAGAAACCAAAGAAGAAACGACGTAAGGTTATTTCATTTGTGGCTCTGGAACCTTCGAATCAGCCGAGTGATTTAGATGGCGGGTTTGTGTTCGGCTTCAATGAGGTTGTGCGGTTGGTCGTATCGGGAGACGTACATCGAGTAGTCATGTGCGGTAGTAATGTGGATCCTATTTTTCGAAAATCAATGGAGGAACTTTGTGCTTGCAACAATTGCCCGGGTTCGTGTCTTCAAGAGACCACTCCTGCTATGTTGGGTAGTTACATTGGTGTCAGGTCTGCTATGGCTATTGCTTTTAGAAAGAAATGGAAACCAGAATTCGATCCAGTGATTGATTATATTGAATCTGGAGTTTCACTCAAGCCAATTTTGTGATATTACGAAAAATATGTTGAACGAATATGATTCTCTCGTGCTTCCTGTTAATAATTAATTAATAGGAGAAAGATCTCCATAACTACGGCGGGTTTGACAGCTACTTCGGGGGTCCCATCCATGCATCACTAGGCCTAATAGTAAGTTTACCCTCGTCGAGATACTCGCTCTAAAACACGATGGTCATTAACATATACAAAAATAAAAATGAGACTTACGATCTTTGCATTGCGAAAGCTTTTCCATTTCTCGTCTGTTGTGTACTGACTCACACAGGCATTCATCGCTTTGTTTTGATCTCGGCACCTTAAAACCACCCACAAACCATGAGTCTTCGAACACTCCACGAAAGCCTGGACCATTTCGTCACACTTGGCGCGACCCTCACTCAAGAACATCTTGCGCACTTTCTAACCACAAGTGAGATGAGATAAAATAGACTCAAGACATCGCATCGCACCTACCTCGTCTGCCGCCTTGGACCATCGCTTATAAGGTTCTTCCTCCATCGAAAGTGATGGGGGGTCGATACGCAATCAGTTCAAAATGAAATTCGAAGTCGCGAAAAATCAAAAACATCGAATACTTAGATAGGATCTATTCAGAAGTTCATATAAGAAGGATGTATCACAAGTTCATGTGCGTATAATAACAGAAGGCCGACTAGGCATTCAAGGTTTTTCATTTAAAAAGTAGCGCGAACGGATATTTATCATGACAGCCACTATTAGTTCATATAGAGTCTCAACCAGTCCAAAATCAATGATTAAGGATCAAAGCGTTTACTTAGAAGGTGATATACTGATGTGCCTGGGAAATATTGTGGCGGGTACAATCCGATTAGAACCCCTATCTAACAAGACTATGCTTTATTTGCTACGAAATGAGATCTCATCCATCAGGTATAGTCCTACTGGTGGAATGAGAAAATCTGCTAGTTGCTATATGAAAGCTTGTGAGTTTTTTCAGTTTGTTTGATTTCATACACAAAGCATCCAACAGAAAATCTTTGACGAAAACATTACTTTTTCTTCTTCTGGAGGAAATGAGAGTTCACTATTGGACAAGACACATTATAAAAATTGATATAAATGTTTGTAGTTATACATTTGTTTAGCTCACGCTGTTCAAGAACGAATCGAGACCCAAATCCATCCATTTTTCCTCCTGTGACTTTGAAGGTACATGGGAAGAATGGTCAAGGTCAGCATCCTCCGGTACGAAATCATTTTCGGGAGCTATTTCAATTTCGTCATCAGAGAGGAAGTCGTTGGCCCACTCCTCATCAATCAAACCCAAGTTGTCTTCCTTGTGAATGATGACACTATCCGACTCCATATGTTATTTAGTAAGGTTGTATCAGAGTATTAGCATTAATACATCGAAAGTGGTACCATGTTAACATTTTATTGGTCACGATACCCATTGAGTTCTTTCCTTTTATCAAGATTCTTATCTGATGATTCAAGACATTTCTAATATCTTACTGAAAGGAAAGACTCTGATGGCTACTTTTTCAAGAGAATAAAACATAATTTTAATTAAGAAGTTTGAATGAAGTACTAGAAATAGTCAAAATACCACAGTACTCTACGAGATACCGCGATTTGGGCGTTACAAATGAAAGAAAACGCGGTACGCAGCATGGAATTTCTGATAGATTTACCTATTATGGCCGTAGACAAATTCCTTATATTCACAAGCCAAACACCCGAACAGGTTCTCTTTACAGCCCGATGAGAGCCATTCACCTCATCATTTTGTTCCTGCTCTTCATAGACACTGCAACGGGGAATCAAATCCGTTCTAATTTGCTTAGTACCAAGATTGCAGATAACATAGAATCAGAAGACGAACCAGGAATTTCGCTCAAACGAAAGGACACTCTATTACTACAACTGAATTCAAAGTGGAATCTTTTTACAGCCATTAAAAGTGGGGTTACAACTGCAGCCAACGCTGTTGCCAGAGGAATCGTAGCAGCTGTGAAAGATGCCGGCAAGGGCATAGAAATTGCTGTTAAAACAATAGGAACGGGAGTCGTCAAAGCAGCGAACGCAGTGGCAGGCGCGTTTGAAGATGCGTATAAAGCCGTTGAAAAGGTCGCTATCGTTGTTGGAAAGGAAATTGGCAAAACAGCCGAACTTATTGCCAAAGAAATGAAACATACAGTCAATCAAGCAGCAAAGGAAATCGAAAAAGCCGGAGGAGATATTGTTGAAGGCTGTAAAGCAACTTGGAATGTGGTTAAAGCAGTCGGCAATGAAGTGGCGAAGGCCGCCAAATCAGTAGCTGATGGGCTTGTAAACGCAATTAAGGTTATTGACATGGCTGCCGAAGTCATGATCGACGGAATTAAAACGACACTAAAAGCTCTTGGTGAAGTATTGAACGTTGCCCTTGACGTAGCTTTAGCTGCGCTGAAGAGATTCGCCAGTGATCCAATCTGCATGGGTGGAATGTTGTTATGCGGACTTCTTCTTGGAAAGGGAATAGAAAAGGTGGCCACTTCTTTGTGCGCGCAGGTGATGGGAATGGCACTTCCAGGATGCGTTTCCTTCTTCTCGGTTGTCCCTCCGATGATTATCGGTTGTGAAATTGCTGTTACCGCTGGATGCGTTCCGTTGGTAAAGCAAGTATTAGATTTTGCTGGAAAAATGGCTGCTCAAGCTGTTTCGAACGGGAAAACTGACAGCCTATGCGATGCACTGTTTCCCAAATGTGCTGACAGTAAAATATTATTGGAACAGTACATGGATCTTCATGAAGAAATCAAACAGGTTCGGTCTTCAGAACCATTGCAATTGCTTCTGCAACAAAAAAGTTCTCTTGAAATGCAAATCATGCGAGCTGCAACAGGAATGGAAATTATGAACCTTGTGCAGCGATTGGGACAACCTTCATTGTAAATGTATCTGGCTTGCCTTTGGATATGGATGGCCCCCCATTTTTGCTCTCGCATCGTAGCTACTTTTCCTGTTGCCACATATCCTCGCAGTATTCTTTGGAATTCAATGGCACCTCGATTCTGCTTTCGATGTTGA
>Ga0105053_10003105_pt1 | contig 25428 bp, 15 predicted proteins | sample BON01_FD_78093 | JGI IMG/M metagenome (GOLD analysis project Ga0105053, IMG submission 78093) | Freshwater microbial communities from Lake Bonney liftoff mats and glacier meltwater in Antarctica - BON-01 | ecosystem: Environmental > Aquatic > Freshwater > Ice > Glacier meltwater | place: Lake...
TAGAAAGAGATCGATGTCCTGTGCTCCGTTAAATTCTGGTCGCAGACCACCGACCTCGTGAACGATTTCACTTCTGATCACGGTGAGATGATGGGTGTAGTTGTGCGTCAGAGCCATGATCGGGCTCCAATCTCCTTTGAACTGCGGATCGAAATGACGACCGTCATCGTCGATCTTATCTTCGTCGGTATAGAGGTAGCCGGCTTGGGGATGTGTGACGATGGCTTCGGCGACGTGGAACAACGAGTCGTGCGGGAGAGTGTCGTCGTGATCGAGGAGGGCGATGAATTCGCCGGTGGCTAACTCAAGGGCGGAATTGGTCGCGCGAGAAATATGTCCATTTTCAGAACGGAATACTGTTTTAATCCGTGGGTCGTCTAGCGCGGCTTTTTCGAGAATGCGGCGAACATGGGGTTGTGGCGAGGCATCGTCGGCAATGCATAATTCCCAGCGCGGGTAGATCTGCGCTTGAAGCGAATCCAGGAGTTCGTGGAGATATTTTTCAGGAGTGTTGTAGGCTGGCACGATAACACTGATGAGCGGTGCGCCCAAATGTAGAAGTTTCTCGGCATCTGTTTTAAGGACAGATCGCTGACGAGGGGTGAGTCTGTTATGCCAGCACCAACGCGTGTAGGGATCCTGATCACGACGGCGGATAATCGCTTGAGGTGTTTTCGGCTTCTCACCTCGACCAAGACTGCCGGATAACTCGGATTGCAGGCGTTTGATTTCCGCGTGAGTTTCCTTCCAGCTGTCGAAAGAGAATCGTTTCCATAATGCTCCGCGTAGAAAGGCCGCGACGACTTTTAGGAAGAACAGTGGGCGATAGATTGCGATGGGCCCATTATGCTCGTCGCGACGATCGATATACATACGTCGGGCAAAGGCGAGAGGACGGGTGCCGTCTCCGGTTTCGGCGAAGATCTTCAGGTTCACTGGATTGGGGGTGTCCTCGCGGATGTCGACCAGGCCATAGTAACCGGATTTGAGGGCGTTGTCGTGATCGCCACGATGGGAAGCCACATCAGGACGATCCTTGGGGTAAATAAGCCGGTTTTCGGTAAGGACACCGGTCGTGGCGCTCAATTGGTTGATTTCCCGATCCGCTCCAAAAATCCAACCGGTGATGCGGAATTTGCCGTAGCCGGAATTGATCCAATAACCAGGGTTTTCGATGTGCCCCAAGAAACGTTCACCAATAGTCACGTCACTCGTCGGAACGAGGATGTCGTTTAAAACAGCATCGGCTTCGCGACAGATGTCAGACCAGGAAGATTGATGGAAATAGCGATAGAGATAAGCGAGTGATTGATGAACAACCGTTGTGCGGAGAATGAGCGATGGTTTAGTCGCACTGGCGGGCAGATCGGCGGTATCTAGCTTGGTTTGAAAAAACTCCTGCCAGGAGGTCCCGTCGTGGTAGTCGAGGGCCACGGTGTTGGCCCCGTGCCAGAGCTGGACTCGCTGGATAAATCCGGTGCGCAGTGCCGGCAACCCACCTCCGAAATTTTGCTGCGTGTCCGGTCTTTCGAGACCGTAGATGCCCAAAGAGATACGGTCGTCTACACGGGCACGGATATCGAGACATCCTGTTTCTGAATCGACGTAAAGCCAACCACGGATCTCTAGTCCGGCGACTCCAGGTTTCCAGTCTCTAGGGCTATCAATGTGAAATTTTAGTTCGGTAGTTTTCGGCATGCAACAGACTGAAATTAAGCAGCTTGGGCGGGGAGAGAGTAAAGCCTCTTCCTCCTTCGAATTCTGTAAATATTCGGATTGCAAGGGGTTCGCCTAGAGCATGCCATCAACAGATGGAGCCCTTACCGCCTGCCCCGAGTCGTTTCGAGAAGCGATGTGTCATGTTGCTGTTTGCTTTTAGTATGATTTTTAGCGTGTGGGGCGTTTCGGTGGGGTGGTTGAGTAAGAGATTGCCCGGCGTTGAGTTTCGTCAGGCCCAAACGGCAATCTCGACCTATTTTATTCAGGAAGAAGATAATTTCTCGTTGGCTTATCCTACTCCGGTATTGGGCAAACCTTGGTCAATACCGATGGAGTTTCCTCTCTATCAATGGACGACAGTGGTGGTGAGTAATGTGACTGACTTGAACATTACAAAGGCGGGCCGATTAGTGAGTATTGTTTGTTTCTACCTCTGTCTTCCGGCCCTATTTTTGCTGTTGAACCGTTGGAATGTCCTGCCTGTTCGCCGCTGGCTCGTATTATCGATGGTCGTATCATGCCCGTTTTACATCTTTTACGCTCGAGCGTTTTTGATCGAGACCATGGCGCTCATGTTTGCGCTGTGGTTTTGGGTAGCGTTTGAGCGGAGCGTCAAAAACCGTAGTATGGGTTGGTTGTTTTTGGCAATAGTGACCGGTGTAGGGGTGGGTCTGGTAAAGGTGACAACATATATGGTTTATCTGTTGCCTTCCGCTATTTGGGCGAGCCAACGACTATGGGAGCACCGCCGGAACCATCAGTGGCTGAAAGATATTTCTTGGATGGCTGCAGCGGTGGCGCTGCCGTTTATTAGCACGCTGTGGTGGATTCGTTTTTCTGATAAGACCAAGGAGTTAAATCCTTTGGCAGAGTTTATTACTTCCAAGGGGCTGGCGGATTTTAATTTGGGCACGATGGAAACGAGATTTTCGCCTGATATGTGGCTGACAAAATGGCGTATGATTACTGGTGAGATTGTTGCACCTGAATTATTGGTAGCTTTGGGAGTAATTGCCTTATTGGTCGGGCGTCGACGTTGGCGAGAGATCACCACCTGTGTGGGCCTATTTATTGTCCCTCTTTTCGTGTTTCCTGCGCTTTATACTTATCACTCTTACTATTTTGTGGCCAATGCTGTGTTACTGATGCTCGGGTTGGGCTTTGTGCTAGTGGCTTTACTGGAATCTGGTTTGTCACGGGTCGTAGTCAGCGTGGTGCTGGCTGGCGTCTTGGTCGCTCAAGGTCTGGGATACTATTCTAGTTACTATCAGGAGCAGTCTGAAATTAACCCTGGAGGTAATCCTTTGACTCAGTCCTTGAGAGAATTGACCCGACCTGATGAGTATTTGGCCATTGCCGGATATGATTGGAATTCGATGATGCCCTATTACGCGCGTCGCCGTGCGGTGATGTTTAAATCCTACCTCGAAGATGACGCGCAACGGATCGATGCAGCTTTTGCAAAGTTGAGAGGGGGAAAACTAGGCGCTCTGGTCATCGTTGGCGCATTGGATACTCGAGCCACTTTGATTGACCGGGCAACGCAGCTTGGTCTCGAATCCAAACCCCTCTATTTATGGCGCGATACTGCTGTTTTTCTTCCCAGAAATCGTCGTGCCGAAAGTTTGGCTAAACTGGATGATAATCGTTATGGGGATGTGCGCTATGCTCCGGGTGTGCCCATGCCGCAGACTCAGGTAGCGAACCGCTGGGTCGAGTTGAGGAATCTGCGGGCTAAACAGCGGGAGACTTTTCGCGATATGTCTCCGAAACCGGTGCGTTTTTTTAGCACCTATGGACCGCCCTTGGGAGGTAATGAGAACCCCCTGGGATTTGGGGCACATCCAGAAACTCGACTCGTTTTTACACTATTAGCTGGAGTCCATACCTTACGCGCCAAAATTTGGCTTTCTCCGGCCGCTTATAGTCCGGACTTGGCGTGGAACGAGAGGAGCGATGGAATCGAGGTTTCACTTTTCGCCCTTGAGCTTGATGGCACCCGCCGATTGCTCAAGACGCGTTTGATCGATCCGCGGGAGCGTGAAGAAGATCGCGGACGAGTGCCCTTTGAAATGCAATTCAATCTCCCTCAGGATGGCGAAATTGAATTATATATCGGGCCTGGACCATTGAGGTCACTGACACGTGACTGGGCTACTCTGGAGGCGATCCAAATAGACTGAAGATATTTCGGTTTAGCTATCGGCTTGGATCCTCTCTCCTTCTAATAATCAGGTTGCAAGCCGACACTGCTCTCCTTGCCTGCAACAAACATGAATCAGCTCATCCCACCAAGGCCTACCATGAGGAGGGGATATCGTTGGGGGCTAGTGCTGTTCATTCTGTGCCTCGGGTATAATTTCTGGGGAGTAACGGTGGGATGGCAGAGTAAGAATCTACCTGGGGTAGAATTTAGACAGGCCCAGACGGCGATCTCGGCTTATTTTATCCAGCAGGATAATGATTTCTCACTCGCATATCCGACTCCAGTGCTGGGGAAACCTTGGTCTATTCCGATGGAGTTTCCTCTTTATCAATGGACGACTGTGGTGGTGAGTAATGTGACGGGATACGCCATTACGAAAGCGGGACGTGTGGTGGGAATTGCCTGCTTTTATCTGTGTCTTCCCGCATTGTTTTTGCTACTGGCTCGCTGGAAAATCGACCCGGCGAGACGTTGGCTTGTTTTGGCTGTCGTTGTCACAGGTCCGTTTTATATTTTTTATTCGCGCGGATTATTGATTGAGACGATGGCGCTAATGTTTGCCCTTTGGTTTTGGGTGGCGTTTGAACGGGCCGTAGAAAAACGAAATCTCGGATGGTTGCTGTTCGCGATGTTCGTCGGAATGGGCGCCGGATTGGTGAAGGTGACCACCTACATGGTTTATTTGATTCCTCCTGCGATATGGGCGGCGCAAAGGTTATGGGATAAGCGTCGTGAAACGGGGTGGTGGAAAGAATTCGGATGGATGGCTGCTGGGGTTGTTCTGCCGTTTGCTGCGACGTTATGGTGGATTCACTTTGCTGATGCGACGAAGGAGCTGAACCCGATGGCCCATTTTATCACTTCCGCTGGGCTTTCTGATTTTAATTTGGGCACTTGGGAAACTCGCACTTCTCCGGCCATGTGGCTTTCCAAATGGCAGACAACGAGCGACGATCTGACGTCTCCGCAGCTCCTGTGGGGAGTGTTCGTGCTGGCATTGCTGGTGGGGAGACGACGTTGGAAGGAAATCGGAATATGTTTGGGATTATATGTCCTGCCATTGGTGTGGTTTCCCGAACTCTACGCTCGGCATGCTTACTATTTCGTGGCCAATGCGGTGGTGCTTTTCATGGCGATCAGTTTGGTCTTGGTCGCCCTCTTCGAATCGAACTGTCGGCGCTGGATCGCGGTAGCCGCAAGTATCGTGGTGATCGGTGGTCAAATGTATGGCTACGTCGTTCGATACTATCCGTTGCAAAAGATGATTAGTCCGGGGGGAGATGCTTTGACCCAAGCTTTGCGCGATATGACCCATCCGAATGAATACCTCGTATTCGTTGGCTACGATTGGAATTCGATGCCGGCGTATTATGCTCGGCGACGAGCATTAATGTTGAGGGCGGATGTTCAATCTGAACCCGAACGTTTTGATCCTGCTTTCCTAAATCTGGAAGACGAGAAGCTGGGCGCTTTGATCATCAAAGGGCCATGGGAACCGTTTGCTGAATTGATCGAACGGGCAGTTGCGAGAGGCTTGTCTCCCACCCCGCTTTGTCTTTGGCGTGATACGGCGATATTTCTTCCGCGAGACAGGCGGGCTGAAAATCTACTTACGATGGAGGATAACTATTATCCGGATCTTCGATATGCACCTGGGGTTGAATTACCCCATACTCGCTTGGCGGGCAAATGGTTTGACGTAGCTGAACTGCGAAAGAGCCAACGGTATCGATTTACCGGGATGAATCCCCAACCAGTGAGGTTCTTTTCATCCTATGGACCTACTTTTTATGCCCGTGGTGGAAAGGCAGATTTTAGTGCACATCCGGATACCCGATTGGTTTTTAATCTTCCTGCCGGTGAGCATGTTTTACGAACTCTAGTCTGGCTCGTGCCTGACGCCTACCATGCCGACTTAACGGAGAGTGAGATCACTGATGGAATCAATGTTTCCTTGTTTGCGCTTGGTCCCAATGCAGAGCGGGTCTTGCTGGTCTCTCAGGATATTGAACCACAACTTAGGATGACGGATAGAGGTCGAGTTCGAGTTGTGATGCCGTTTACTCTCAACTATCCCGGAGAGGTAGAGTTTTTCATTGGCCCGGGACGAAATGGAAGCGCCACGCGCGATTGGGCGATCATGGGGCGTTTGACGATCGAGTGAATTGTAACTAAGCTATAGTCAGTTGACTATCAGTGGGTGGCATAACCTGAGGCCGCGCGTCGGATTCCTTCAGAGAGAGACACTTGAGGAGTCCATCCGGTGGCGGTTACTAACCGCTTCGGATCCAGCCGGCTGTCGTGCACATCCCAATTTGGGGCCGTTTGATACTCCAATTTGATGGAGCTTCCAATTTCAGATTCCACGGCTTGGATTACTTCCGTGACGGTATGCGAATGACCCGAGCAAACGTTAAAAGTCCCCGTGAGACGTTGAGTGACGATAGGTTCAAGTGCTGACAAGAAATCAGTGTAATAAAGGAAGTCTTTTTGGGCGGAGCCATCACCCCAAAGGGTGAGGGGCTGCCCTTCGGCGGCACAGCGGAGCGCATGTGGGATAAGTCCTTGTGCTCGGTTTTTCGGGACAGGGTATCCGTAAGGATTGGAGATCCGTAAGATGCTGTAGGGGAGTTCGGCTTCAGCAGCGTGACGAGTGATGAGTTGCTCGGTGGCTAATTTAGCTCGTCCGTAATTTCCGATAGGCTGGCAAACATCGTCTTCGCAGCTGTGACGTCCAGGAGCGTCGCCATAAACGGCTCCGCCGGAGGAAAAGAATACTAGATGGGGACGCTGGTCGGCAGGGAGTTCAGTTATTGCCGTAAGCATGCGGTTAAGCAGGGGCAGATCGTTGCGTTTTTCAATTCCGGGATCTTTTTCGGAAGTTGCGGGAAGTGAGCTCCAAGCCAGATGAAAGACGACATCGGCTTGTTTGAGCACCTGGGATGACTGCAATTGAGATAGAGGATGAAATCCGGGGCTTTCCTGACGTGAGAACAAGGTTACCTGATGGGCCGGAGCACGAAAGTGATCGGTGATGAGCGATGCAAGGCGACCGCGTCCACCGGTGACGAAAATACGCTTAGGATTGTGAGACATGGATTAAGACCGTGTCAGTGTCGTATAGAAGTTGGCAAGTGTCTCCGCGCTCCTCCGCCAATTGAAGTGTTCACGAGCAAATTCGACAGCACCTTTGCTCAGGGTTTGGTAAAGTTGAGTGTCGTGTCGCAATGCCTGAACAGCCTGAGCGATACCTTTGGCATCCGCATGGTCGAGCACGTAGGCATCAATACCGTGGCGGACGAATTTCCCTAGATTTGTGCGCGGTAAAATCACCGGACGACCGATCGAAAAGAACTCGGGAAGTTTTGAAGGGAATCGGTAATCATTAAAGGCATCAGGAGAGCCGGGTTGCACAAAGAGGTCGGCTAAAGCCATCAGCGGCGGGAGCAGGTGATGATCAGGGATCAGACCCAAGCTAATGACATGAGGAGAGACTTCGTCCTCCAGATCTCCGAGGAAATCGACGGTATCAAGCCCAGTTCTGATGAGAGTGACCGATTCTCCCGAACGATTCAAAATAGCGACGGCGGAGTAAAGCTCACGCACCTCGGAGGCGTTGGCGGAGTGAACGTTGCCGTGATAAAAAATTGTCGTGGTGTCGGGCTTAAGGTCGATGATTTCACGGAAGTCCTGTGGTCGCGAGTAGGGGGTGAAATACCGAGCATCTGCAGCTGGGAGGATTGTTTGACAGGGGAGTTTTCGAGGAACGAATTCACGGAGGGTTTCCGTGATCACAGTGATGCCATCGGCGGATTCTAAAAAATCACCGGCGCGCTTTGGGTGGGACAGATGGGGGGGGACTAGCTGATCCAACTGCGCGGTGGGGAGTAGATCTATTTCGGTGGAGCTAAGGCCGAGGGCGTGAGCGAGGACTTGCTGTTCGTTGTCTTCAAGGTGAATGACAATCTTGCTGGTGGGATGGAGCTGGCGTATTTGCTCGGTGAGGATTCTAACCTGCTCCCGAGTGGTCCAAGCATGAATGATATCTGGTGGTGCTTGATTTTCGAAAGGAATTTTGTGGAGCGCTTCTGCATGCAAGAGGCTGCGAAATGCAGGTGCTTGTAATTGGCGAACCGTCTCGAGGTCGTGGGTGACGGTGGCCACGCAATCGTGACCCATGGCGCAGAGTTCATTCGCGAGTGCGGCGACATGGAGCGCACTGTTGGAAGCAAAGCTTCCGTGGAGAATAAAAAGGATATTAAACGTTGATGGGCTAAATGAAACTGGTGAGGCAGGTCGTGCGAGGTTCCGTGGCAGTTGAATTCGTTCGTCGGTCAGATTGAGATCAGGCGCATGATTTTCATCCTGATCGATACTGAAAGTAACTGGTATTGCGAATACGACGGAGCGACCACTGGCGAGTTTACCTCGTAAACGGACGGGCCCATGTCCGGCCCAAAGAAAATCGCTGCTGATGAATCCAGCGGATTTTGCGTGTGGGATATCGGGGTAAAGTGCAGGGACATCTTCCCGAGGTAAGCCCAAAGTGCAGGGGAGTTCACGATGGCCGTAGTGCAGAGAGAGTTCGACAAGTGGTTCGGTGGGATGCAGTGCCCAGCCACCTACTTTTACCCGATCTTTGAGGGTTCCTTTACTTACGGGCGAATCCAGGGTTGCGATGAATTCAGGAGGAGTTGCAATCAGACTGAGCTCTTTAAAACAGTGCCAACTTCCATCGTTGTGCTGTGCTTCAAACGTGCATTGGTGAAGGCCCTGGGGAAGCTTCCCTTGGATTAAGAAGCCACAACGCCGGGCGGCAGGCTCTGCGGGGAAAAGCGCGGCGACATCAGGACGATTGATTGATGATTCGGATTCGAAAAGAGCTGTCGAAGTGCGCAGCCTGACAGAGGCATTAAAAATTTCGTTGGCGAAAAAGAACCAACCTTTGATGGAGACGCAACCTTCCGTAGCCTGAAGGGGACGAGGTGACTCAATCTCGCTATAAAGGTGCGGGTGGGAAGACATTCGGGAGCGGATTTAGAGCCCGAGGAAACGCAACCAGGCGGTCCACCGCCAACTGCGGGATTTTTTTAAATCGGTGAACTTCGCTTTGAGTTCCGTGAGATCCCGTTGAGAGGCATTCAGGCGGGATTGAAGCTCTTCTGATTCTTTTAATCTGGCAGCACTGACGCTGACGTGAGCATCTCGGTCTTGTTCTAGATCTGTGATGCGCAGTTGAAGAGCGGCGAGTGCTTCAGCGTGGCGAGCGAGTGCTGTTTCCAAGCGGTCGGAGAGATCGCTTTTATCATCTGCAAATTTCTGCGTCGCGATTTGAATTTCTTTCGCACTCGAGAGGCGAGGGACAAGATCATCGCGTTGATCCTCTAGTTCCATGATCCTGACTTGCGCCAGAATGAGTTGCTGGCGAAGGCGTCGCAGAAGTTCAGTAGGTTCTGTGGAATCTGGCCTCATAGGGATAAGATCATCAAGTTGAGAAATTGTGCGATGTTAAGTGAAGAGTCGCCATGTCTGCCTAGGCTCATCGCGAACGTAGACCCCATTTCCAGAGAAATTGGATCCATGAACTGCGGCGGAGATACTTTAGCAGACGTGAATTCGTTTCCAATTCGTGGGAGGGCACGATCCGTTGATTGGCGCGTTCCCGAAGACGGTCGATTTCTCCCCGACCAATCGAATTCATTTGAGCCGCGGTCTTTTGAGCAGAATGAATGCGGAAACAGGCTAAGAAATAGGGCACGCGCTGAATGTTAGCGCCGATAGCCTCAAACCGAAGTAGTAAGTCCCAATCCATGGCAAACTGAAAGATGGTGTTCAGGCCGCCCACTTGATCCCAGATCCGGCGGCGCCAGAATAGGGTCTCTTGAGGGACAAAATCATTCAGCTTTAATACGGTATTGTCGTGGGGAGGTAGAAACCAGCGTGCGACTTCTTCCGAACGTTCATTGATCACCACGCGATGGCCATACAGGACGTCGATTTCGGGGTGTTGGGCGAAGTAATCGGCGACATATTTAAACGCGCCAGGCATGTAAGTATCGTCGGAGTTGATCCATGCCATGAGGTCGTTGGGACCGCCCGTCGTCTTTGTGAATCCGGTGGCGATGGCATCGGCCTGTCCTTTATCCGGAGCACTCGACCAAGCCGACAGCTGAGGTGCGTAGCGTTCGATAATAGCTCTGCTCCCATCGGTGGACCCGCCGTCTTGCACGACATATTCTAAGTTGACTGTAGTTTGTCCAACGACACTTCGGATCGTCTCTTCCAGAAAGGCCGCCTGCTGGTAAGAGGGGGTAACAATGGAAATCTTGGGTTTGGTGCCTTTGGCCGATGGCTTAGGAAAGGTTTCCGCTTTGACCGGGCGAGGAGCGTAGGCCATGTGAGTCGGCATTTGGAAGAACATGAGTTGCATCCATTCACCACCACCGAGCCAAAGGGGGAGGAACTGTCTCTTAACACTAACCTGCTGATTAAAAATCGGGATCCATGCCCCATTTTCGAGCGCGGCTTCAATAACCACTTCACTGCGTCCGCTGGTGAGGGTGCCTCTAATTTCAAATCCTGTGTTATCATCGGGGGCTGTGGGCACCGCCTCCTTAACATCGCCACGGTAAAGACCAGTCACACCCGCCAGCATGGTATCTCCAGCGCGAAGACGGATGTGCACGATGGGCTTTCCGTCATCCGAAAAGCACCAGCCACGAATAATGACGCAGCGATTGATTCGCGTCCATTCCGTCGGTTGATCGATGTAGTGCTGTAGCGGCATGACCTGATCTAGAGATAATAGCAGGCCGTCGTTTCGCTCGACGTTAAAATCAGTCGGAATCCTTCTCGAGAATTACGAGTAGTCGAGCGGCGAAAGCGCGGGGGAAAGGCGAGGTGAGGTAGTCGAGCCCTCTCATCAGTGTATGAAGGAAGGTTCCCCCTAGCTTTGGACCGGAAAACCCACCTGATGCAAAATACTCAAAGGAGGTGATGGGTTTCACTTCAATTGGGATCCAGCCATCTAGCTTTTCGCTAGCCTCATTCCACCAAAACATGCGGGTAGCAGCGGACTGAGCGGCATAGTAGTCGGAGTCGTCCGCGGTGAAACCAGCTGGTGCATCCCATGTGATGGGATCGTGTATGGCAACCGGTTCATGATGAAAATGGTGATAGACTATACGCCCCACCCAACTTGCGGCGGGTTCAAAAAGGATCAAGCGCCCTCCTGGAACGAGCACTCGATGGAACTCGCGAAGTGCAGTGCTAGGGTAGCGCAGATGGTGCCAGACATCGAAGAGAATTAAATGTGAGATACTGCTGTCCTCAAAACTGAGTTCATAGGCATTCTCCTGTCGGTCCAGCCACGGATTCGGAAATATGTCTGTTGTGCAGCATTCTGGGACAACTTCTTTGATCGTGCCCATTCCTGAGCCCAATTCTACTATTTTGCCGTCCAACTGAGTGTCAATTCGCTGGGCCACAGTTTCGTAAAAGCGTCGATATACGACCTGCAGCCCCGGTTTGTTGATCCAAGCTTCACGGTTTCGTTGAATCTCGATATTGTGCTGTTCGAGAGGGAAGGTAGTTGTGGACTTCATCTTGGCCTACCGGCAAATATTTATCAGAGAAATGTATGTGTCTGGTGTATGCATCTGGGATGTGAGATGTCGTAGTAAGTGGTTCATTAGGATTACGTCATAATGATGGTCGTATGCTTTTTATGGACGGCTGAAAGCGAGAAATGTCCAATCGGTGAGGATACTTTCGCCATCGGAGGAATGCACTGAGATTTTCTGAGTATGCGTGAACCCGAATGCAGCTAAACGTGAGGTCAGATCTGCTCGTTCTGATTGAAATGCGGTGGGCTCCAAATATATCACACGATCAGTTGAGCTCAGATCAGTTTTTTGAAGTTCCGGTGGGTGGCAATCAGTCGGTAGCAGCTGCGTTCGCTAATCTTCACCCACCGCAACAATCCGACGTGGCTGGCGGTATAACTTTCGCTGAGCAAACCCACCACCATCGGCCAGGCTTTCCGGGTGGCAGCACGGTGTCCCTGGCGCAGCGCACGACGCTGCATCGCTTGCTGCTGCGCCCCGCCATGATCGTAATCTCCGTGCGCATCGGCATTGCGTCGTAACTCCCGGCTGATCGTCGAAGCAGCCCGGTTCAGATCGCGGGCAATCTGCGCTTGGCTGTTTCTGGCTTGTCTCATCGTTTGAATCGTATGGCGTTGTTCCGGCGTCAACTGCCGGTAGGTTTTTTTATTCACACAGGCTCTTTCGGCCTAGCCGGAGCCCATCTGCAAGCAGTTGGCGCCGTTTTGGCCTTCGCGCCAGCGTTGCACTTCACTCGGCAGTGTGCCCTTAAGCGTGAGCCTAGTCGTGGGCGCCATAGAAGGATATAGATTTAATACCGATTTCTCGGCTCCGCGAGATACAGATTTAGCGCATTCATGAACTCAGTTCGAGTTGTGTAATGATATTTCATTACATTTCGGTAGGCTTCGGAATGGGCATCGTGGTCATAGATGAATGTTACGGTGAACTCTCGAACAGGTAAGTCCCTGTCATCTTCGTAATTGGAGTATTTGGGCTCTAGGCGAAGGTAAACGCTTAAAACCAGAATGAACGCTGTGGTGAATGCAATCGGTGCGCCCCAGTGTTGTTTGGGTGACGGATGTCGTTGTCGCCACCATTTTGAGAATGCGTGGATGCTGATCGATAGCGCCAATATCAAGGGAACTTCGATGAGGATACTGTATTGATCGGTAAATGAGCGTCTGCTCATGACAAGGGCCATGCCTAATCCGGTCAAAATCATGATTACCGCTGCAGCCTTAGACTGATTGGAAATGCCACGCAGTGCACAAACTAATATGACAAAACCGATTGTCGTGATGATGAGCAGAGGTGTTTCGTAAAAGAAATTGAGGCACTCCTCAAGCATGGCGCTTTCCGGTCTAATGATACTGGCTATTTGTGGAGAGGGATTCATTACGAAATGAATTGTTCCTACGATATATTCCGCGGCACCTGTTTTCATCACAAAGTAGCGAAGAAAAACATAAGTGAGGGGGATGACGCTTAGAGTTCCAGATGCGAGGATAGTGATTTCCTTGAATCGCTGAATCAGGAAGGCCAGTAGTCGATTTTGGACGGGAATATAGAGGAGTATCGGCGCAATGCTGACAATCACGGCCGCTGCTCGGAGTCGTGTTAAGACTATGGGGCTAAGGTCGTTGTAAATAACGGTTAAGTGACTTAGTAGAAATAGATTAGATAGTCCTGTAAGCAATGGGAATAATATGATCCAAAAGCTGATCTGCGACGGATGTTTTTGCTTTTGTTTGCCGTCTAAAATGGGAGCAATCATGCACCAACTGATAACGACACCGAGATAACAGATGCCGGGTATTTTCCCCAAAGTGGCTAGACCGCAACAAATACCGGAGAGCCATAGCAAGGTGTTTTTCATGAGACCAGAGGGATGTGAGACTGCTTTCCATACGAAAATTACAGCAAGGATATTGCCGAACCAGGCACACAGCAGCTCGGGTCTCATGAGCATGCCGTGGAAGAGCAATCCTGCACTGGCGGAAAGCAGAATAGTGTTAAGACATGCCATCTCAAAACTTCTCGTTACAACATATATTAGATACGATGCGGTAAGTATAAAGATGATGACCAAAATTCGGCTAAAGACTCGACCGGTTCGGACGAGTTGAGCTAATTCCTTCAGAGGGGATTCACAGATTTCGAGTGTGTGGAGATTCCAGACTCGGAGTTGCCCAATTGAGTGCGCGAATTGATACTCCAGAGCTAGTAGCGTTTTGAGGGTGACTGCGGGTTGATCAATTAAATTTGGAGACGTTCCCTCATTGATAGAAAGAGCATCAGCAATATTGTGAATATTCATATCCGTATTGCGATACCAAGGATCAGTTCGGGAGATGATTGCCATGTAGGCCCATGTGAGCATCAGAGAAAGTAATGTAAGACTAAGGATGCTGCGATGGAATGGGATGCGATTTCTCGATGTTTCCCGAACTTCATGGACGGCCATATTTTTGGGCGGGCTAGAGTCAGGGTGCTTCATTAGGATTCGAACCCTTCCAGTCGAATATTACGGAACATGAAGTAATGAGAATCGGTAGTTTTAGGCTTTATGTCATTTCTTTCCAATATGCGGCCTTCTGCCTTACCTCTATCTTTGTAATGTTGTCTGGCACCCGCTTCCAACGGGATCTTCTCTGAAAGGAGGTAGTCTTTCACGTCGGGGTATCTGTCCAGATAACCTATCCAATCAGGTTCATCTTTGAGGACAGCATCCCGGAATTGAATGATGTTTACACCTGGTTGAGGAGTGAGGGTCAAAGTATCAACGAGCCAGATAGTCTGCCCTTCGAGCCGATAGTGCTGCACTATTTGTCCGTTTAGCAGCACTTCAAGACCACCCTTCGGTCTGACATGAAGTCGGACACTGAATGATAGCTGTAAAAGCTTCAGCTCCGGTGATTCCGGGATGATAATTTTAATCTCCTCCTGTTTGGCCCAACGGATAAAGGGGATATTCCATTGTGGAAATGGTCCTTCCGTCGGTAAAAGCCCTTCAGCAATAATTCCTCCTGTGTCTTGAGATGTTACAAGATCATGCACAAAAAGTGACTGGTTGTTGCTCGGTTGCTTTGGATCAAGTGGTTTTAATTCATCGGTGGATTGTGGCAGATAGGGTAGTGTGGAGCTTCCTATTTCCTGTTCGTTCGTGATGTCAATGATCTTGAACAACAGATGTTGAAATGGTGTCGGGATAGAAATTTCTGTAATTTTGTCATGAGTGAATTTTGCGAGAAGTTTGTCCGAGTTTGCGTCATGCTTGGCGTAGACCAATAGCCGATTGTGATCCTCGGTGTTTAGTCCATTCAGCTCTAGCCGGATGATATCGAAATTAGTGTCTTGCTCGGGTATCCGTTCCAATGTGATTAATACGGTTTTATTGCCATCAATGGCTGCAGTCTGGCCTGCTTGGGGGAGGATGCCAAAGTAGTCACGTGTGACGCTACCAGTCCCAAATGAGCAGAGGAATTCGACTCCCGAAGTTCGTTTGTTCGGAATTGGGAATAGGATGTAGGATGACTGTTTTACACTGTTGTCATAGGCGCGATTTCGGGACGTGGTCGCGCGTGAGATCAGATTGTAAGCTGAAAGGTCTGTTTCCCGTTTCGAAGTGATGCACTGTTGGTTGCCTTGGACGAGAAAGGGGGAAATAGATTCATCCACTCCATCAGTGTTGATGTTGAGGTGAGTCTGCACGGACAGCCTATGCACCGCCAAGAGAGGCAGAGTGGGTAAAGCTGGCGGAACAAACCCAGCTTTCAATAGTGGGAGCAAAGGGCGATCAGTGTTTCTTAAAAGATAGTTGCAGTCGGCCCAGAGGTTTGAGCCGATCAGAATGAACAGGATGACATTGGTCGCATAGCGGCGAGCGCCTGAGAAGTGCGAAGCCTTATCAATGAGCGCCGCTGCACATGGCGTTAGGAGCAGGAATGCTGGCAGTAATTTCCCGAGATTCTGAGGCATCCATAAATGGAGGATCGATCCCGTTGAGAACCAACCCAAGCTCAGCCAAATTAAGCCATTAAAAGATATGTCTCGTCGTCGGTTTTGGTAACCATACCAGATGCCGGAAAATATCAGAAATATACCTGTTAGTCCGATACCTGCGGTGTGCTCATTGAGAATGAAAAGTGGAGAAGAGACCTTGAATGATCGGAGAATATTTCCTATTTCAGGTCCGATTAATCCGGCGTCCGAAGGGAGGATCGGAGTGGGATTGCTTTGTGCCAGGCCATACAAATTGATAATCAGGTATGGTGCTGCGAGAATGAGTGCTACGATGACAGGGAGTATCCACGCCCGGATATTAGGCGAAGCTGGAGGTTTTTTTTTATAAAATTTGACCGACCAAAGAGCGCCCAAGGCAAGCACAAGTGCGGTAGCAATTAGGCTGGCGCCAGCTGTAGCGCCCAATGCTAAGCAAAAAAGCAAGGCATCGTGAGGTCGTTGGGATTGCTTCCATTTCAGGATGAAAACCAAGGCACTAAGTATTCCCGCCACGACGAGAAGGTCGGGACTCACCGAGATGGTTCGGGCAATCACTGGAATGGCCGTAAGCATGGCCCATGATGCTATCAATGAGGCATGGGGAGAACAGGCAAGTAGACGACAGACTCTGAAAATGGCGATGCCGCTGACACTCCACGCAAAAAAATTGAAAATATTTAGGCACTGCAATGGGGGGTGATAGACGAGCCCAAAGATATTCAACACTGGGCCATTAATCGGTGGGTATATTTGACGGTAGTCCGCGGCATCAAAGTGAGCCAATGAGTTTTGTCCAAGGTAATAGAGCGCTCTTGGTAGATAATGGGTGAGTGCGCCCGGATTGTTTGGTGCGTAGGTAAACGCGATGGTGATTACAGCGGCACAGAGGAAAAGTAAGCTGAGAAAAAAGCAGCTGAGCAGCCAAGGGTTGTATTGACGTGAGGAGCTGTGCTGGGGCGGTCCTATACAGAAGTCGGTCGGTGGTCTTATCTTTGCGATCAGGAAGGGCAATGCGGTCAATAAAGTAGAAACCCAAAAGAAAAATAAGGGGTCTCCCAATCGACCAACTGCCGCCAAAATGAGGCTGGTTATTATTAGATTAGCCCAAGCTAGGACGGCGGCCGCTAGTAGAATGTCCAAAGGGCCCTTGTTCCAGTATCGACTGATTCCAATGGACCCCCAAGCTAGGATCAGACAATGTATGAGAAACAGATCCATTACCCCTCCTTTCTGAATATTAAGATGAAGGGGGGAGGTTCCATCAAACAGTTGGTAGCTATGATTTGGGGAATAATCATCACCTTGATGCTTACTTTTTTGTCAGTGCAGTGAAGCTATTCAGTCCCATTTGAAAGGTTTGATACTCACTGCATTTAAACCCGTGAGTGGTGGCCACCGCGTGCATGTCTGCTTTACTGTAATAGTGCTTATGATCAGCAATTTCCGGAGCAGAAATAATCTTCAGTTTGAAAGCCATGAATTCCAGCACCGGTTTTGAGGCTGACGTTGGAGTCGTGATGAGCACGCTGCCACCTACTTTTAATATGCGTTTGAATTCATTGAGTAAAATTGTCACTTGATCCAAAGGGATGTGTTCAAGGACTGCTAAGATTGCAATGTTATCAAAGCTCTCATCGGGAAACTCGAAGTGGTCCTTGAAATGGAAGTTTTGAATTTCAATATTTTTGGACGGGTGACATGGATCGGCATCGTAATCCAACCCAATTCCCCGGCTGATGAGGTTTTGCACGGATTGCAAAAAGAGCGCCTGATGTCCGCACCCAAAGTCCAACACCCGTGCCCCCGAGCGGATGTGGCGACGGACGATCCGAGAACGCCAGCGACTAATGAAAAGATCTAGTGAATTAAAGTCTTTGGTGCCCATGCGTGACGGTATCTGTTCAGGAAGATGATAACGATGAATGTTTCATCCGCTTGATGACGACACGTTCAACTTCGAGCAGACGTTGATTCACCGAGCTGAGCACGAGCCCTAGCGCGAGGCTCAGGCAAGCGAGCATGCCAGTAGTGATCGCGAAAATAGCACTAGCCCGACTTTCGACGACACGGTGCATGATGAATTCAGCCAAAGGGAGAGCGCCCACCGCAAAGGCCACGAGCATGAGAATCATGAAGAATGTGCCAAAAAGGGTGAGCGGTTTGTAGGCTCTCATGAGCAAAAAGAGGCGGAGCAATACGCGGATGCCGTCGGGAATGGTGCTGAGTTTCGAAAAACTGCCTTCAGGGCGTTCTCCATAGGGCGCTTCGATTTCCTTCACGACCATTCCTCGATAGAGACTTTGCACGGTCAGTTCCGTTTCCACGTCAAATCCTCGAGAGGTGATGGGAATGACGAGCGCACATTCCTTGGTGAACGCACGATAACCTGAGAAAATGTCACTAATATTAGCCTCAAAGATTCTGTTGATAATTTTGCACACCATCTGGTTGCCCGCGACGTGACATTTCCGAAAGGAGTTGTCGCTATACTGTTGTAGACGGGCGGCTACCACCATGTCGGCATCGCCATCAAGGATGGGTTTGAGTAGGCGGTGCACCGCGCTGGCGTCGTAGGTGCCATCGCCATCGATCATCACAATGATGTCTTCAGTGATAATTTCGAAAAGGGTGGCGACCACGTAGCCTTTCCCCTGACGTTTCTCACGGATCACCGTGGCCCCAGCTTCCCGAGCAAACTCTGCCGTGCGATCCGTGCAGTTGTTATCAAAGACATAGATGGCCGCTTCAGGAATGAATTTCCTGAATTCACCGACAACCTGCGCAATGGTCTTTTCCTCCTGATAGCAGGGGATGGTGATCGCGATACTGGGAGGTGAGCTTGAAGAGGCCATGTAAAGGGACGGACGAAATGCGGATAGTGGGAAAGGTTTAGGCAGCCTCTAAGGAGCCTTGTTTGTCCTGCCATGTCCATATCGATTTACCACCTCCTTCGGACGGGTTTCACCGAATAGAGAACCGATCGGGATGAAGTTAGTCGACCCGAGTTACCGAGACTCGATATTGGCGAAGAGATCGAATAGCGCGGGGGATCCACTCATAGAGACCCGCGATGAGAAAGCAGGTGCCAGCGCAGATGATGAGGATCAATTCGGGAATTTGGCGGCAAGCAGCCAAGGTTTCAGCGTATTTCCATGCACCATAGTAGAGAATGATGATGTGCCAGAGGTAGATTTCCAAGGTGTAGCGTCCCAAGAACGAGATTTTTCCAGCTTGAAACTTCCATCCCAAGACAATGCCTGTTGAAAGGCAGATCGTCATCGCTAAATCAAAAATCAGAATGACCGGTCGCACGTAGGCGTAATCGAGATTGTTGTGCTCGAAATGCTCTCCGACAATTGACGGGTTGGTGAGCTGAAGCCCATTCCAGAGCATGGCCCCAACCGCAACAATCAGGGATACTAGAGCGATACTGAGGTATCCTCGTTGGCTGATAAATGACGTTAAGCTTCGGAAATGTAAGCCGGCGAAAAAGTAAACCATCCAGAATAGTGGATTGGGACGTCCCCAATCGTAATAGTTCAAACTCCCGTTGAAGCAGTTGATTCCCAGAACGACATGCAGAATCAGCAGAGAACTAGTCAGAGTGATCACCCAATGCTCAACTGAGAATGTGGGCAGGAGGCGATGGAGCCATTGGGGCAGGGCTTTTAACAGCGGCTGCAGCACATACATCAAGATGATGAGTGGGATAAAATAGAGCGTAGGTTCGACGCCGTAATAGAACAGTTTCCAGCTGAGCCACGTTAGCTTAGTGTGGGCGTCTGGGAGTTCCAGCCAAGTTGACCAGTGGTTGAGAAGGAAAAAGGCGGCAACACTGGCGATGAAGTAAGGAACGAAGATCCGATTGAATCGGCTGCGATAATAGGTCCAAAGCGTCGGGTTTTTGCTCGAGATGCCGGCGAGATAACCTGACAAGAAGACAAAAAGTGGGACCGCAAAGCTGAAGATCTGATTTAAGGTAAGCCCGAGATAAAAGGATCCGCTCCACGCGTTAGTCGCGTTGACGAAACTGCCGGCGAAATGGACGCAAACCACACCGAAGATACTCCACCCACGAAGGTAATCGATATAGGCGTTGCGCAGGTGAGGAGAGGCGGCGGCACTCATTTCTTCCTGAACCCTTCGATTTGTAGTTTTCTAAACACGTAATAAAGATCTGCCTCGGAATCGATCTTCATGGTGGCACGTTTCATGTTGAGGACACGACCTTCGTCTTTTCCGTGAAACTCGTAATGCGCGCGAGCTCCTGCTTCAGAGTCTTCGTGTTGGGCTTTCACATAAGCTTTTACATCTGGATAACGCTGTAAGTAATCCAACCAATCAGACTCCTTACCCACTACCACATTACGGAATTCAATGACATTTTCACCAGGTTGGGTTCTTACTTGGAGAAGATCGTCTTTCCAAATTGTGTGTCCACTTAGCTGATAGCTGCGTATTAGCTCGCCGTTGAAAAGAACATCAACGGTGGCGGCATCCCGGTTTTGGGCACGGAGGCCAAATGAAATATTTATTAGCCCCATGTCATTCTGCGATGGAATTTTGATCTGCACCACGGCTTCATTCGCCCATCGAATAAGGGGGAGGTTCCATTGGGGGTAAGGGCCTTCCGGTTCACCGAGCCCACGGCTGACAATAGGGGATTTGTCATGAAGGTTGATGAGCTCATAAGTGAACAGTGAGTTGGGGTTGCTCGATGCCTCTAAATCAGGAGGTAGGGCCCGAAAGCGATAGTTGATCTCCGTCGAGCCCATAATGGCTTGAGTGCTCAGATCTTCGACTCGGATGGTGAATCGATGCAAGGGACGGGTGACCCGAGCGGACGATCGTCCTGTGCTAGTAAAACTGGCCAAGGCCTCGCTAGTGCCGTCTTTGTATTCTATTCCGACAATTAGTCGCGCGTGATCTGGTGGATTTAAACCGGCTACAGCAATAGACATGTGAGCGTAGCGGTCAGGTTCGCGTGGACCGTAGTTTAGAACCACTAGAATATTCCGGTTGCTCGGAATTGACACTTCAGATCCTGGATGGGGAATCAGACCATAATAATCTTGAGCCGGTTGTCCTTTCCCGATTGTGCCCAGATATTCAACGCCTGCTGTTTTCTTAGCGGGAACGTTTACCGTAGTGTAGGAAGAACGTTGTTCTATGTTGCTATAAGCGACTTTTCTCGGAAATCCCCATTCTGAAAAAACGTTATAGGTGTCCGTTGCGGGAGTGGCTGAAGATGTGAACCGCTGATGCTTCGCAAGGTGCATCAGCAGGAAGATGCGTTCATTACCAGCAGTAGAATCGATATTAATACGGGTTTGATTCACGAGACGCTCGGCCATCAATGGGGGTAATGACGGCAGTGCAGGCGGAATCGGATCTGATGCCCAGATAGGCGCGTAAGGGCGGCTGGTGTTTTTGAATAGATAAACTCCAGCCAACCAGATCGAGCTGATCGTTAGAATCGTGATGGTGTAAACAAGGACGCGACGGTATGAAATTCGTTTCCATAGTAGTTCAATCGCGGCAGCAATGCATGGACTCATTATGAGAATCACAGGTAAGAAATACCGCTGATTATAGAGCGACCATTTGTTCATGAGAAAATAGGTCACGAACCAACCTAATCCCAGTAGCGCAAGCCACACGATCGGAGCTGGCATTTTGCGGAAACGCACGACGCAAAAAATAGCACTCAACAAAATTATCGGACCGACAAAACCGAACCAGACGTGATCTTCGTTAAGATCGGGAGGGAACAGATAGAGTGGGGAAAACGCGTAGGTAGGATTCCAATTGGGGAAGAAGGTCTGTTGCCCCCAAGTATTGAGCTGGCCGGTAAACTGGAGGTTAAACGTGAAACGATGCAGCGGTTCGATGAAAAGTTGAACCAGGTAGGCTTCGGCAGTTTGCACTGCACTGCCAAAAGTGAAGGGCCGGTTCAAAGTGAAATCGTAGGTGTTGTTGATCCACTGGCCCTTCTCGGCGATATTGATGAGGGCAAAGGGCGACGCCAAAACCAAGGCCAGACAAGCCGGTAAAATCCACGCCTTCACTCCCATGATAAATTGGCTGGTTTTTTCCTCGCGCCAGTGTTGGTAGGCCCAGGACAAGATGATTAAGCCGACCATCGGCCCAAAGAACACAAATGTGAGTTTGGAACCTGCGGCTAGTCCTGCCAACAGCCCTGCGAGCAAAGCGTCGCGTGTTTGTCGGTGCTGCCTCCACCGCAGTGCAAACATTAGAGAACATAGTAAACCTGCCCCCATCGGAAGATCGTTGGTGGTCGCCGTAGCCTGAGCCAGCACTTGGGTGGACGTGAGGGCCATCCAACAGGCGATCAGGGCCGTGTTGGCACTGAGAGCGCTGAGTCGGCAGAGGCGATAGATGGCCAGTCCTGCGATTCCCCAAGTAATCAGATTAATGAAATTCAGAACCTGAAAAGGAGGGCTGTAAATGAGTCCGAACAGCTGCAGGAGATTGTAGTTAAACGGGAAATAGATCTGTCGCGGATTTCCCGTATCGAAATGTCCAAGATTTCCCTCCCCGAGGTAATACATGGCTCGAGGTAAGTGATACGTGAGAGAGTCGTAATTATTGGGCAGGTATGTTCCGGCGATCCTGATGCTGAAGTAGGCAATCGGTGCTAACGTCACGATGAAAAGCACCAGCAAGAGGGGACTGGGGCTGTTTCTGTTCTCTTTCTTGGAGGGGGGAATCAGAGAATCGGGAGAGGTTCGTCTCAGGAGTAGCCAAGTCCCTAGTGACAGTATCAACGACACACGGAAAAACCATCCGGCCTCGCCCAGAACGGATCCGCATGACAGGATGAGACTCGTCACGACAATATTCCCCCATACCAGAGCGAATGCTGAAAGCAGTCGATCGATAGGATTGTGCACAATCCTGCAGGAGGTCCAATAGGAAGCCCAAGTCAGGATAAGGGTATGTGCAAGAAAGAGAGCCATCTTACGTCGCCTCCAAAACCGTATAGAGTGCACAACATCCGCAGCATCCCATGAAGCGACCATGTCCGGCCTGTTCCCATTCTTCTGCCGCTTTGCGCACTCCGTATTTACCGGTCGCATTTTCAGTATTCATGAAATCATGCATCAAGAGAGGTGTGCCCGGTTTGAGGTAGGTGCTGAGCGATTTTAAATCAGTGGAAACCCCTTCATAGGTATGATCCCCATCGAGGAAGACCATGGTGGGGGTGATCTTCCAGTCTTTAATGAAATCTTGAAGGACGCCATGATAGAGATGGCAGTAATCCCCGAGGAATTCGGTAGCGAGAGTAGCTCGGGTGCGGGCAATCGAATCAGCATCGATGTCGATTCCATAATACCGCGGACGTTCCGTGCGTTCCGGATTGGCGAGAGCTCCTCTTAAAGCGACCGTGCTGGAACGGCCTCCAAAGGGGCCGATTTCCAAGATGACATCACCGGCGTGATAACCCATTTCATAGAGTTTTAGCGAATCGCCCGGCGCCTGCCATCCTGGTAGTTCACTGGTGGTGTTGTAGATCTCTTTATGTTCATCGTTAACAAAATCACCGTGGCCCGGCCAAGAAGGACGTTGTTTATCTATGCCGAGCATTTTTTCCTCCGAGGCACTCAATGGGTAAACGATACTGGCAGGATTATGTCCGGTGCCAGATTCGACTCGGCCGGCTAGATAGATGTGCCAGCGACTCTCATGAGCCCATCTAGAAAAACGACTGACGGCGTATTGTCTGGCCCAAGCGGATGCAACGGGGAGAAATCTGGTGTCAGCCATGATGGACTCAATGGCTGTGATAGCAGCATGGGTATCTCCATTGTTCACCAGTTTCCCGGTGATTTCATTACGCACGATTTCCGAAACTCCACCTGCATTGAAAGCAACCACGGGCAATCCGCAAAGTTGAGCTTCCATGATGGTTTGACCAAAGGCTTCTTCCGTGGCGGTGCCAAGAAAGAGATCCGCCGCTTGATAAATTGTTGCCAGTTTATGCGCCTGAAGATGATAGCCGAGTCCAGTTAAGCCCGGAATTGCATCCGTGTTGTGGCCAAAAGCGGCAAACGTGAATTTATCTTTGAGCGTCGCGATAATTTCCTGCAATTGCCGACAACCTTTGCGCTGCTCTTGGAAATTAACGGCTGCGCAGAGGATGATGGGTTTATCTGAGGGTAAACCGAGTTGTTCGCGGGCCGCCGATTTGTCGCCGGGTTTGAAGACGAATTCGTCTGCGCCCAAATGGATGGTTTCGACACTGCGATAGTTGGGAATTGCGGTCTTGAACATCTGGCGGTTCCAATGGCTGTTGGAAATGACTTCCACTCCATCGGGGCCTCCAAATATCTCCCGTCTTATTTTCCACGCATCACTGATTAGGTGAGGTGCTAGCGCTGGGTATTCAGTCGCGGTCGGACACGTTTCATTGCACCCGGTCAAATAAAGTTCGCAGCTACCGGGATAGGCGCAACGGCCGGTATAAAGATAGGCATCATGCAAGAAAGTGAGCACCCGACAGCCGACTTTCCGCAAGGCAGGGAATAGCTTAAAAGGCCACCGTGCAGCGTGGAGATTTCCGACAATAATGATAGTGGGCTCAAATCGAGCAACTTCTAGAAGTAGCCCGGCAATGACGGCGTCATCCGACATCGAACGATCTCCAACGAGGTGGTTCACCTCGCGAATACCGAGCCAAAGATCGCGATCGATGGGATGGGTAGCGACATCTTCCAGTTCCACAGACCCAGGAGCCCAAGCCAATGCGCCGACTTCGATGCCCAAGCTGAGCATGCATTCCACCTGACGTGCTTGGGCGATACCCGCACCGTATTGAAAGCACACGTCATTAAGAAAAAGGATCCGTTTAGGCAAATCAGTTGTTCGACGTTTGTCGGCTGGAAGAATCATGGGCTAGGTTTGGATGTCAGGAGCCAGCGTCCATCTGTCGGAGGGAGAGTATAGGGAGAAATAGGGACCTCACTTTGTTTCGTTCAGTTCCGCCAAATAGGCGGCATTGACATCGCGTAATTCGGGTAAGAAAGGGAGATCGGCCCCTCCGGTCTTTTGTTTTTCGTGCTCACGGAAAATAGCCAAGATTTCAGGTATCGGTAGCATTCGAGCTTGGGCCCTAGCCATCCGAACCCACAAGTCGTAGTCCATGCTGAAGTAGAGATCTTCTCGGATGGTTCCGCCACTCCGTTCAAAAATTTCCCGGGTAAAGAAAACCTCGGGTTGATGAAAGAAAAGTCCTTTTTGCCAGCAGTTTTCCAAGTCGAGTAATTGGTTCAAGGGAAGCGGCACGATTTGTCCAATCGGAAAACTACAGCGATGAATGTGATGATGTTCAATCTCGTGATTCTTCACTCGAGCGCATCGACCAACGATGATGTCGGTGTTGTGAAGTAGGGCTGTCTGGCCGACGGTGAAGAGACTGCCCGGAGTCAAGCGGTCATCACTGTTTAACCAAGTGAAAATTTCCCCGGTGGCTTGGGCAAACCCTTTGTTTAAGGCATGAGATTGGCCATTATCCTTTTCGCTCACCCACCAGTGGAGTTGGTCCGCGTATTTTTCAATGATCTCCACTGAGCCGTCGGTGGATCCTCCATCGACCACTATATATTCTAAGTTGGGATAGTTTTGATCCAAGACGGATCGAATCGTTTCCTCGAGGTATTCGGCCTGATTATAACTAACCGTAACCACTGATATCCGGGGCCACTCTACTTTTTGAGGTGAGTGCGCCGGATAGACGTCTTGGGCGCGAGGAACCGGCCAACTGAAGGCCGGTGAGTTGATTGGGACGATAGGGCCTTTCCAACTTAGAGGAGGACGGAGACACATCAAGGTGTCGCCCAGCATGGTGGCAGGACAGGAGTTTTCTGGGACCAA
>Ga0105053_10003108_pt1 | contig 25423 bp, 24 predicted proteins | sample BON01_FD_78093 | JGI IMG/M metagenome (GOLD analysis project Ga0105053, IMG submission 78093) | Freshwater microbial communities from Lake Bonney liftoff mats and glacier meltwater in Antarctica - BON-01 | ecosystem: Environmental > Aquatic > Freshwater > Ice > Glacier meltwater | place: Lake...
CCAACCGCCGAAATGAATGACCGCTCCAAAGCAAGCACGGGGCGCTGCCCCGCACCCCGCCTGGTCCGGCGCGCGCCTTCGCGCGACGGGCCGAGCCCCTGGACCTCATATCATTGAAATAGACGGGTTTCCAAAGGACCTCGGCCTTTGGCGGGTCCAGGGCAGAGCCCTGGTCTTGCCTTTCTGGGATCGGTCATCACCAACGGCGGATGGCTTATTTGGCGCGCGGGTCGAGTGCGTCGCGCAGGCCGTCGCCGACGAGGTTGAAGCTGAGCACCACCAGGAAGATCGCCGCCCCCGGGAACACCGCCAGCCACGGCGCCTGGGTGAGAAAGCGCTGGGCCGAGTTCAGCATGCTGCCCCAGCTCGGCGCGGGCGGCTGCTGGCCGAGGCCGAGGAACGACAGGCTGGCCTCGGCGATGATCGCCCCGGCGATGGCCAGCGTCGCCTGCACCATGATCGGTGGCACGATGTTGGGCAGCACGTGGCGCACGGCCACGCGCCAGGGCGGGTTGCCCAGCGCGCGGGCGGCTTCCACGTAGTCGTTGGTGGCCGCATCGAGGGTGGCGCCACGGGCGACGCGCACGAAGACCGGGGTGGAGGTGATGCCGATGGCGATCATCGCGTTCTCCAGGCTCGGCCCGAGGAAGGCAGCCAGCGCAATCGCCAGGATCAGGAAGGGGGCGGCCAGCATGGCATCGACCAGCCGGCCGATGACCGCGTCGATCTTGCCGCCGGCGAAGCCCGCCAGCAGGCCCAGCGGCACGCCCACGCCAGTTGCGATCGCCACCGAGATCACGCCGGCCAGCATGCTGGCGCGGGCACCCCACATGATGCGGCTGAGCACGTCGCGGCCGTTCTCGTCGGTGCCCATCCAGTGCGCCCAGGACGGCGCCTTGCGGATCAGCGTCCAGCTTGTCTTGACCGGGTCGTACGGCGCCAGCAGCGGCGCGAAGGCGGCGATCAGCACGAAGGCGACAACCACCACCAGCCCCACCACGGCGGCCGGCCGCGCCAGGAAGCGGCGCACCGCCAGCCGGGCCGGCGACTGCGAGGCCGCCGCCATCATCGCGCCGGCCGTTCCGGCGGGCGAGGCCATCGTGGTGCTCATGCCCCCCTCATCCGCGGATTGATCAGCACGTACAGCACGTCGGCGGCCAGGTTGAGCAGGATGTAGACGGTGGCGGTCACCAGCACCACGCCCTGCACCACCGGGTAGTCGCGGTTGAACACGGCATCGACGATCAGTTTGCCGAAGCCGGGGATGGAGAACACCTGCTCGGTGAGCACCGCACCGGATAGCAGCGTGCCCAGTTCCAGCGCGCCCAGCGTCACCACCGGCACCAGGGCGTTGCGCAGCGCGTGGCGCGCGACCACGATGAACTCGCTGAGCCCCTTGGCTCGCGCGGTGCGCACGTAGTCCTGTTCCAGAGCGGTGAGCATGGCGCTGCGGGTATGGCGCATGAACACCGCGGCGATGCCGGTTCCCAGCACGAAGGCCGGCATGATGGTGGTGGCCAGCGACTGTCGCCAGTCCTCGGCCAGCGGCACGTAGCCCGAGGGCGGCAGCCAACCCAGCTTCACCGAAATCAGCAGGATCAGCATGATGCCCAGCCAGAAATTGGGCGTGGACAGCCCGGCCAGCCCCATGCCGTTGGCCAGGTAGTCCCAGAAGCTGTTCTTTTTCACCGCCGACAGCACGCCCAGCGGCACGCCGATCACCACGGCGATGGCGAAGGCCATCGCCGCCAGTTGCAGCGTGACCGGCAGCTTGGTGGCGACCAAATTGGTCACCGGCTCGCGGATACGCCACGAGAAGCCCAGGTCGCCCTGCACCACATTGCCGATCCAGTGCAGGTATTGCAGCACCAGCGGCTGGTCGAGCTTCAGTTCCGCGCGGATCTGCTCCAGCACCGCCGGGTCGCGCTCCTCACCGGCCAACACTAGCGCCGGATCGCCGGGCATGAGCTGCTGCAGGCCAAAGACCATCATGCTGACCAGCAGCAGCGTGGGAATGACCTGCGCCAAGCGGACTCCGAGATGGCCCCTCATCGCGCGCGGTTCACGCCCCAGCGGGACATGCGCTGCATCATGGCGCGATCTTGATGCCCTGCGGGCGGATCAGGTTGTCGGGCACCGCCACAAAGCCGGACACCTTGGCCGACAGCCCGAACACGGCACGCGGCGCGTAGAGATACATCAGCGGCAGGTCCTGGTTCAGCTGCGTGGCGACCTTGCCATAGAGTGACCGGCGCTGGGCCACGTCGGTGACGGCGCGGGCCTGGTCGAGCAGGCTGTCCACATCGGCGTTGCTGTAGCGCTGGGCGTTCAGCGGCGCGCCGGTGCGCACGAAGCTGTAGAGGTTGCCGTCGGGGTCCACGCGGCCGGACCAGCCGATGAAGAACACCTCGAAATCACCGGCATCGGAGGCCTTCAGCGCGGTGACAAACTCGGTGGAACGGATTTTCACGTCAAAGCCCGCGTCCTTGGCCATCGACTGGATGACCTCGCCGACCTGCAGGTTCAGCGGGTTGTTGCCCAGCAGTAACTCCACCGTGATCGGCGCCTTCACTCCGGCGGCGGCCAGCAGCGCCTTGGCCTTGTCGATGTCGCGCGGCTGCGGCTTCACGCTGGGGTCGTAGAACGGGCTCGCCGGCGGCACGGCCTGGGCCACCGGGGTGTGCAGGCCGTTGAACACCACGTCGACCAGCGCCTGGCGGTCGATCGACAGGGCGAAGGCCTGGCGCACCCGCGCGTCGGTCATCATCGGCGTGCGCGGGCGGGTGCCGTTGGCGATGTTGAAGGTCAGGCTGACATAGCCGAGCCCGTCATTGACCTCGGCGCGCAGCTTCGGGTCCTTCTTCACCGTGTCGAGGTCGGTGGGCTGGATGCCCTGAACCATGTCCAGCGCACCGGCCTGCAGGTTGGCCAGCCGCACCGTGGCGTCGGTGATGGGGCGGAACACCACGCGGTTCACGTGGATGGCGTCCTTGTTCCAGTAGCCGTCGAAGCGGTCGAACACGATGCGGTCCTGCGGCACTCGCTCGGTGAACTTGAACGGGCCGGCACAAACCGGCTTCAGCGGAAAGTCCTTGCCGGCCGCCTCGGTGTAGACCGGCGGCATGATCATGCCGGCGCGGTCGGCGAGCTGGGAGAGGAACGGCGCGCTGGGCGCCTTGAGATGCAGCTTCACCGTCAGCGGATCGACGATCTCGACCGATTCGAGCGCCGAGATCTCGCCGCGCCGGGTGCTGCCCTGCAAGGTGAGATGGCGCATCAGGCTGTAGCGCACTGCCTCGGCATCCACCTTTGAGCCGTCGTGGAAGGTGACGCCGGGGCGCAGCTTGAGCAGCAGCGTCTTGGGGTCGGTCCACTCGAAGCTCTGGGCAAGCTGCGGCACGATGTTCAACTTCTCGTCGATATCGACCAGCTTGTCGCACAGGCTGGCGAACACGATGCGCCCGACATAGGTGCGTGCCAGCGTGGGGTCCAGCGCGTCGGCATCGGAGTCGATGGCGATGCGCAGGGTTCCCTGCGGGGCGGTCTGGGCCAGCGCCGGCGGGGCGGCGAGCGCCGTGGCCGCGAACACCGTGGCCAGCATCAACATGCGTGTGTGCAGTTCAGCCATCACTCGTCCTTTCAAGGCAGGCAAAGGCGAGGGGCAGACAAGGCCGCGGGCGCGCCGGTGGATCGGCCGTCGCCCGAATGCCCCCCGACTTTTATGATTGTGTTAAACATCGTGCCGGTGCGGAACCGGCATGGCAAGGGTTCTGACGCAGCGGGGGCGTAATGGACGCGCGGATTTTCGATGTCTTCCCCGACCTCGCCCGGCTGGAGCCGGCGGCACGGCAGTACCTGTCGGCGCAGCTGCGCCCTGCACGGCTGGCGCCGGGGGCGGCGTTGTTCCACCCCGGCGGATTGTGCACGCTTTATCCCTTCGTGCTGGAGGGGCGCGTGGTGGTGCGGCGCATCGCCCGTTCGGGGCGCGAGATCGTGCTGTACCGGGTGCTGCCCGGCCAGACCTGCATCATGACAACCACCTGCCTGATCGCGGCGAGTGCCGCCTCGGCCGAGGCGGTAGCGGAAAGCCCGGTCGTGGCACAGGCGCTGTCGCCGGCCGGATTCGGTCATCTGCTGGAGACCTCGGCGGTGTTCCGCGGCTTCGCCTTCGGCGCCTGCGCGCGGCGCATCGGCGACCTGATGGCGCGCATCGAGGAGATCGCCGACACCGGCATCGACCAGCGCCTGGCCAGACGGCTGCTCGTGACCGGCGATGGCGGAGAGGGGGACGGCATTGTGCTGGCAACCCACGCCATGCTGGCCGCCGATATCGGCAGCGCGCGCGAGGTGGTCAGCCGGGCGATGAAGCAGTTCGCCGCGCGCGGCTGGGTGCGGGCGGAGCGCGGGCGGGTGGAGATCCTGCGCCGCGAAGCCCTGGGCCAGGTGGCGGCGGGTGCGGCGTGTGACGAAGTCACCGACAGGGACTCCGTGCCGGTGTGGAATGGAGACACAGCAAGGAGGCTGGAGCCATGAACGTGAATATGGGTGGAATCGACCGGGGACTGCGCGCCGTGCTGGGCGTGGTGCTGATCGCCCTGGTGTTCGTCGGGCCACAAACCCCGTGGGGATGGATCGGGCTGATCCCGCTGCTGACCGCGGCGGTGGGCATCTGCCCGCTCTACAGCATCTTCGGGCTCAGCACGTGCCCGCGAAGGGCCTGACGCTGCCGGCCCTGCGATAGCCCGGGGCAGTGGGGGATAGCCGGGGGTGCGGGCGGGGTCGTAGGCTCCGCCCATGAAAATCTCCGCCCCGGTCGCCACCGACATCGTGCTCCTCGGCGCCGGGCATGCCCATGTGGAAGTGCTGCGCCAGGCGACGATGCGGCGCGCCACGTCCCTCGCCCTCGGGGTTCGGCTGACGCTGATCGCGCGCGAGGGGCACACGCCCTATTCCGGCATGCTGCCGGGGCTGATCCGCGGCGAGCACAGCTTCGACGAGGCGCATCTCGACTGCGCGAAGCTGGCCGTCGCCGCGGGCGCCCGGCTGATTCTGGGCGAGGCGACCGGCATCGATCTGCATCGGCGCGAGGTGGTGGTCGCCGGGCGGCCGCCCGTGCCCTTCGACCTGCTGGCGGTGGATGTCGGCGGCCAGCCGGACATGCCGGCCGGCGGTGGCGTGCCGGTGAAGCCGATCGGCCGGTTCCTCGACCGGCTCGCCACGATCGAACGAGACTTGCCGCCCGGCGCGCGGATTGCCGTGGTCGGCGCCGGGGCCGGCGGCTGCGAATTGGCGATCGCCCTGGCGCTGCGCCTGGCCGGGCGGGCGCGCATCGTGCTGGTCGGGCGCGACGCGGTGCCGATGGCGAGCGCGCCGGCACGGGTGCAACGCGCGACACATGACGCCTTGCTTGCGGCCGGGGTGGAGATCGTCAGCGAGGCCACGGCACAAACCCATGACGGAACGTCCCTCGCCCTGTCGGACGGCCGGGCGGTGGAAGCGGCGCACGTGCTGTGGGCCAGCGGCGTGGTGGCACCGCGTTTCCTCGCCGAGTCCGGACTGGCCTGCGACGATGCCGGCTGCATCCGCGTGGACGCCACCCTGCGCAGCATCAGCCACGACCTTGTGTTCGCGGCCGGCGACTGCGCGGCGGTGGACGGCGAGGCACGGCCCAAGGCGGGCGTGTGGGCGGTGCGCGCCGGGGCGCCACTGGCCGAGAACCTGCGCCGCGCCGCCGCCGGCCTCGCCCTGAAGCCCTGGCGCCCGCAGCGCACCGCCCTGGCGATCCTGGGGCTCGGCCATGGCCGCGCGGTGGCGTGGCGCGGCGGCTGGGCCTTCGAGGGCCGGCTGGCGGCATGGTGGAAGCGGCGGATCGACCGGCGCTGGATGGCGATGTACCAGTCGCTCCGGCCCATGGCCACGGCGGACAACCCGATGCGCTGCGGCGGCTGCGGCGCCAAGATCGGGCCGGACGCGTTGGCCGAGGCGTTGGCGGGCCTGGCCGAACCGCCGCGGCCGGACATACCCGTCGGCATGGCCGAGGGCGACGACGCCGCGGTCACCCTGCCGCCGCCGGGCATGGCGGTGGTGCAGAGCGTCGATCATTTCCGCGCCTTCATCGACGACCCCTACGTGTTCGGGCGGATCGCCGCGGCGCACGCGCTGTCGGACATCCACGCGATGGGGGCCACGCCCTGGACCGCCATGGCCATCGCCGCCCTGCCGTTCATGCAGGGAAGCCGCATGGGCCAGGATCTGCGGGCGATGATGCTGGGGGCGGTCGAGGTGCTGCGCGGCGATGGCTGCGTGTTGGTGGGCGGGCACAGTGCCGAGGGCGCGGAGGCATCGCTGGGCTTCGCCGTCACCGGGCTGGCGGCGCCAGGGTCGCTGTGGCGCAACGCCGGGCTGCGGCCGGGCGACGCGCTGGTGCTGACCAAGCCGCTCGGCACCGGCATCGTGCTGGCCGGGCATATGCGGGGGCTCGCGCGGGTGGACTGGCTGCAAGCCACGCTGGCCAGCATGTCCCGCAGCAACGGCGCGGCAGCCGCGGTGCTGCGCGGCTACGGCGTGACCGCCTGCACCGACGTCACCGGCTTCGGCCTGGCCGGCCACCTGATGGAAATGCTGCGTGCCTCGGGCGTGGCCGCCGTGCTGGATGCGGGCGCCATTCCCGCGCTGCCGGGCGCGCGCGAACTCGCGGCACAGGGGGTCGAGAGCACCCTTGCCCCCGCGAACCGGGCGGCGTTCGACCTGGTGGACGGGTCGACGGCGACGCTGCTGGCCGATCCGCAAACCTCGGGGGGATTGCTCGCCGGCGTCGATGCGGCACGTGCGCCCGCCTGCGTGGCGGCGTTGCGCGCTGCCGGGGTGGCGGCGGCGGTCGTCGGGCGGGTGATGGTCGGCCGGCCCGGGCTGACGCTGGCCGGTTGATCACACCGATCCACCGCGCCACTCTCGCACGCGAATCGCCAGAGGATCCCGCCCATGCGCAGCCATCGTATCGCCTCCATCCCCGCCGACGGCATCGGCCCCGAGGTGATCGAGGCGGGGCTGGAGGTGCTCGACGCGCTGGCCGCGCGGATGGGCGATTTTCGGCTGGACGTGACACGGCTGGACTGGGGCTCGCACCGCTACAAGGCCACCGGAGCGTTCATGCCGGCCGACGGGCTGGCCCAGCTCAAGAAGATGGACGCGATCTATTTCGGCGCCGTGGGCGCGCAGGACGTGCCGGACCATGTCTCGCTGTGGGGCCTGCGGCTGCCGATCTGCCAGGGCTTCGACCAATACGCCAACGTGCGCCCGACGCGCATCTTCCCCGGCGTGACCTCGCCTTTGCGCGGCGTGGGGCCGGGCGACCTCGACTGGCTGATCATCCGCGAGAACTCCGAGGGCGAATACGCCGGGCATGGCGGGCGGGCGCACAAGGGGCTGCCGGAGGAGGTGGCCACCGAGGTGGCGATCTTCACCCGTGTCGGCGTGGAACGCATCATGCGCTTCGCCTTCGACTGCGCCCGCGCCCGGCCGCGGAAGCACATCACCATCGTCACCAAGTCGAACGCGCAACGCTTCGGCCTGGTGATGTGGGACGAGATCGCCCTGGAGGTGGCCGCCGACTACCCCGATGTCACCTGGGACAAGGAACTGGTCGACGCCATGACCATGCGCATGGTGCGCAAGCCGCAGGGCATCGATACGGTGGTGGCGACCAACCTGCACGCCGACATCCTGTCGGACCTTGCCGCCGCCCTGGCCGGCTCGCTCGGCATCGCGCCCACCGGCAATGTCGATCCGCAGCGGCGCTATCCGTCGATGTTCGAGCCGATCCATGGCAGCGCCTTCGACATCACCGGCAAGGGCATCGCCAACCCGGTGGCCAGCTTCTGGACGGCCAGCATGATGCTGGAGCACCTGGGCGAGCGGGCAGCGGCGGCGGCGCTGATGACGGCGATCGAACAGGTCTGCGTGGCCGGCGTGCTGACGCCGGACCTGGGCGGCCGCGCCACCACCAAGGAAGTGACGGCGGCAATGCTGTCGGCCATTCGCGGCCTTAACCTGCCGGGCTGAACCTGCCGGGCTGGCCTACCGCCAGGCCAGCAGCACCCGCTCCACCAGTCCCAGCACCCAGGCCACCGACAGCCCAAGCAGGCTGAGCAGCACGATGCCTGCCATCAGGCTTTCGATGTCGTAGAGGTTGCCGGCCTGCAGCACGAAGGCGCCGATGCCGTGGTCGGCGCCGATCATCTCGGCGGCCACCAGCAGGATGATCGCCGTCGAGGTGGTGATGCGGAAGCCCGAGAGGATCGCCGGCAGCGCGCCCGGCAGCACGATCTTGCGCACGATGGCACCCCAGGACAGGCCGAAGCTCTGCCCCATGCGCACCAGGCCGCGCGGCACCCCGTCCACCCCGGCGACCGTGTTGATCACGGTTGGGAAGAACACGCCGAAGGCCAGCGTTACCACCTTGCTGCCCTCGCCGATGCCGAACCAGATGATGAACAGCGGCACCAGCGCGATCTTCGGGATCGGGAACAGCGCCGAGACCACCGCCATGCCCGGCGAGCGCGCCAGGGTGAACAGCCCGACGGCAAAGCCCACCAGCAGCCCCGCGACGGTGCCGATGGCCCAGCCGAAGGCGAAGCGCCGCAGCGAGGCGGTGACATGGGCGAGCAACTCGCCGCTGGTCGCCAGCACCGCCAGCGCGCGGACGATGCCCCAGGGGGCGGGCATAAAGCGGCTGGAGATCCAGCCCGCCGAGGCACCGGCCTGCCACAGCAGCACCAGCCCAATCAGAGTCGCGGCGCCGGCGAAGGGGATATGGCGGGGCGCGAAGCCGCCGGCCCGGAACGGCACGTCAGCCATGCTCAAGCTCGCGGGTGGCGGTGGCGGCGTCGGCGCGGATCAGGTCCCACAACCGCGCCTCGACCGCGCGCATCACCGGGTCGTCGGGCGTCCGGCCATCGAGCGGGCGGTCGATGCGCAGCCGGGCGGCGATGCGGCCGGGGCGGCGGGACAGCACGCAGATGGAATGGCCCAGCCGCACCGCCTCGGCCAGGTTGTGGGTGACATAGACGCAGGTCATGCCGGCACCCGCGATCATCGCGGCGAACTCGTCCTGCAGCAGCATGCGCGTGGGGGTGTCGAGCGCCGACAGCGGTTCATCCATCAGCAGCACCGCCGGGCGCACCGCCAGCGCCCGGGCGATGCCGACGCGTTGGCGCATGCCGCCGGAAAGCTGGCGCGGCCAAGCCTGGGCGAAATCCGACAGGCCGGTGAGCGCCAGCACCTCGGCGATGCGCCCTGCCCGTTCGGCCCGCGGCATCCGGCCTTCCAGCACCAGCGACACGTTGCCCGCCACCCGCCGCCACGGCAGCAGGGAGAAATCCTGAAACACGTAGGTGAGCGGGTTGAGGCTGTCCGGCGGCGCCGTGCCCGCCATGCGCACCCGCCCCGTGCTGGGGGCCAGCAGCCCGCCCAGGATGTTCAGCAGCGTGGACTTGCCGCAGCCGGAGGGACCGAGCAGCACCGTCACCTCGCCGGGCGGGATGTCGAGATCGATGCCCGACAGCACCTCCAGCGCGCCAAAGCGGTGCCCGACGCCCTCGGCGCGCAGGCGAAGGGCGGTCATGGACTCGACAATCAGCGGGTGGGCAGGAAACGCGTGTCGATGATCTTCGCCGCGTCGACCTCGCCCTTCACCATGCCCTGGGCGGTGTACCAGGCCAGCTGGTTGCGCACGTCGGCCACGTTCAGCGCCCCGCCCTCGTCGTACCAGCCCAGTCCCGCCTTGATCTTGGCCGGGCCCTGCGGGTCGCCGATGAAGACGTATTTCATGATGTCGGCGATGGCGGCATCGGTGGCCGGGCCGTGGATGGGATTGCCGCTGGCGTCGAAGCGCAGGAAGGCCTCGCGATAGGCGGCCACCCCCTTCTGGTAGGCCGCCGCGAAGCGTTTCAGGTCGTCCTCGCGCTTCTCCACCATCGCGCGGGCGGCGAACAGGGCGGTGATCTGGTAGGCCACTTCGTCGCTGACCCAGCCGATGATCACCGCATCGCCGCTGGCCGCGGCCGGCACGGCCATGGAGGCGATCGCCATGGTGGCATCCACCTGGCCGGTGCGCACGGCGGCGACCATGTTGGCCACGGTCTGCAGCGGGCGCAGGGTGAGGCTCTTGAGGTCGAAGCCCTTCGCCTCGGCCAGCTGTCCGGCCATATAGTGAAAGCTGGAACCATACTGGGTGATGCCGAGGCTGTGCCCGCCGAGCTTGTCGAGCGAGGTGAGGCCGGCGGCGTGCGCCTGCTTGGAGACCAGCACGGCGGTGAGCTTCACCCCCTTCTGCTCGTGCAGTCCGCCACCGATCACCACCAGTTCACCCTTGCCGGCCAGCGCGAAGAAGCCGCCGGTCAGTGCGGTCACCCCCATGTCGGTGTCGCCCGACACGGCGGCGGCGGCGATCGGCTGGGCCGCCTGGAAGAACTTGAACTCCACCGCCACGCCGGCATCGCGGAAGAAGCCGCGTTCCTGGGCGATGTAGAACGGGGCGGGCGACGCGGTGCGCAACACGCCCAGGCGGATCGGCGCCGCCGCACGGGCCGGCAACGCGAAGCTGGCTGCACCGAAGGCGACGGCGGCGCGACGGGAGATGTTCATGGACGATCCTCCAGGCTGGGGGCGATCCCCTCCCCCTCGCCCGCCCCGCCAGGGGACCGGGAGCCGGTTCGGGATGTTTCGGCATAGGTGCGCCAGACCGCGGCGACGTCAAGCGCCGCCACGGCCGCCTCCTGGGCCGGGGTTTCGACGGCCCGCCGGTCATAGTGCGCCCGCGTCCAGGCCACCGCGTCGGTGATGCCGGCCAGACGGGCGAGGGCGGCGATAAAGGTACCGGTGCGGCCGATCCCCGCGGCACACCCCACATAGAGCGGCAACCCGGGCGCCTCGCGCAGCAGTTCGAGCGTGCGCACCAGGCCATCTTCAAGCTGGGCCTGGGTGGGGGCGGTGAAGTCCGCCACGTCGATCAGCACGTCGGCGAGGCCGGCCAGGCGGGAATGCCGCTCCAGGCACACGCCAATGGCCGGCGGGACGAAATTGTTGAACGGGCCACCGATGATCCGCCGCTCGGTCCCCAGCAAAAGCAGTTGCACCGCACCGTTCAAGCCACGCCTCCCTCATCTCACTGGCGGTCCTGCACAGCGCCGTTCAGTACCGCGCAACCCTGCCTTTCGCCTTGCGCATCGGCAAGCCATCGCGGGCAGCTTCGGCGGCGATTGCGTGATAGAAGCCCCGCCATGGCGCCTCCCATCCTGTTCCTCTCCGACATCACCCTCACCCTGGGCACCGCGCCGTTGTTGCGCGGGGCCGAAATCGCCGTCTCACCCGGCGACCGGCTGTGCCTGGTGGGCCGCAACGGCTCGGGGAAGTCCACGCTGCTGAAAGTGGCGGCCGGGTTGATCGCCGCCGATTCCGGCACTCGCTTCGTCCAGCCCGGCGCCACCGTCCGCTACCTGCCGCAGGAGCCGGACATGGCCGGGTTCGACACCACGCTTGCCTATGTCGAAGCGGGCATGGGCCCCGGCGACGACCTGCACCGTGCGCGCACCCTGCTTGAGGAACTCGGCCTGACCGGCGAGGAGGAGCCGCAGCGCCTTTCCGGCGGCGAGGCGCGCCGGGCCGCGCTGGCCCGCGTGCTGGCCCCGGCCCCGGACATCCTGCTGCTGGACGAGCCGACCAACCACCTGGACCTGCCGGCGATCGCCTGGCTGGAGGCGGAACTGGCGTCGCTGCGTTCGGCGATGGTGCTGATCAGCCATGACCGCCGGCTGCTGGAAGCGCTGTCGCGCGGCATCGTCTGGCTCGACCGCGGCACCGCGCGGCGGCTGGACCGCGGCTTTGCCCATTTCGAGGCATGGCGCGACGAGACGCTGGAGAACGAGGCCCGCGACCGCCACAAGCTGGACCGCAAGCTGGTGGTGGAGGAGGATTGGCTGCGCTACGGCGTGACCGCGCGGCGCAAGCGCAACGTCAAGCGCCTGGCCGACCTGCACGATTTGCGCGCCCGCACGAAGCAACTTCGCGGCCCGGCCGGCGGGCCACGGCTGGTGGCCGCCGAGGGCGAGATGTCCGGCCGGCTGGTGACGGTGGCCGAGGAGGTCAGCCTGTCGTTCGGCGACCGGCCGATCGTGCGCGACTTGTCCACCCGCATCCTGCGCGGCGACCGGGTGGGCATCATCGGGCCGAACGGGGCGGGCAAGACCACGCTGCTCGGCCTGCTCACCGGGGAACTGGCACCCGATGCCGGGCGGGTAAAGCTGGGGGCGGCGCTGCAGATGGTCACGCTGGACCAGCGCCGCGACAGCCTGGACCCGAACACGACGCTGGCCGACACGCTGACCGGTGCCAACGGGCGGCGCGGCGGCGACACGGTGGTGGTCAACGGCCAGTCGCGCCATGTGATCGGCTACATGAAGGACTTCCTGTTCCCGCCGGAGCAGGCGCGCACCCCGGTGGGCGTGCTGTCGGGCGGCGAGCGCGGGCGGCTGGCGCTGGCCGTCGCCCTGGCCAAGCCGGGCAATTTGCTGGTGCTGGATGAACCCACCAACGACCTGGACCTGGAAACGCTGGAACTGCTGCAGGAACTGCTGGCCGACTATCCCGGCACCGTGCTGCTGGTCAGCCACGACCGCGACTTCATCGACAGGGTCTGCACCAACGTGCTGGTGGCCGAGGGCGACGGGCGGTGGCAGGATTATGCCGGCGGCTGGAGCGACATGCTGGCCCAGCGCGGCGCGCCGCCATGGCTGCCGGTGGGCGCCCGTGCCAGCGAGGCGGCTTCACGCGGGTCGGCCCCGAAGCCCCGCCCCAACCCGGCCGCAGGTGGTCGGAAAATGACCTTCAAGGACAAGCACGCCCTGGAACAGCTTCCCCGCGACATGGAGAAGCTGCAGGCCGAGATCGCGCGCCATCAGGCCAAGCTCGATGACGCCGATCTCTACCGGCGCGACCCGGCGGCGTTCCAGAAGGCCAGCGACGCGCTGACCGCCGCATCGACCGCGCTGGCCGCCGCCGAGGAACGCTGGCTGGAGCTGGAGATGCTGCGCGAGATGCTCGAGGCGGGGTGACTTAGGCCTTTTCGACCTTGCCGCCGGCTTCCGCCCATTCCTTGAAGCCGCCGAGGTTGCGCACGTCGGTGTAGCCCATGTCCTTCAGCGTCTTGCCTGCCAGCGCCGAGCGGCCGCCGGAGGCGCAATAGACGATCACGGTACGGTCGCGGCGGAATTCCGGATCGTGGCTCGGGGCGCCGGGGTCGGCCTTGAACTCCAGCAGGCCGCGCTGCACGGCCACCGCACCCGCCACCTTGCCGGTGGCCAGCACCTCGGTGCCGTCGCGCACGTCCACGACCAGCGCACCCTGGTCGATCAGTGCCTTGGCGTCGCCGGGCGACACGCGTGGAACCGCGGCGTTGGCCGCGGCGAGCAGGTCCTTGACTGATGTCGGCATGGGTTTTCCTCCACTGTGGCGGCGACTCTAGACCGCGGGCATCCGCCGCGCCAACCCCGTTGGCTAACGGCGCACGCGCAACGGCGATCCAGCGGCGATGAAGCGGGCATCGATGGCGTCGAGGTCGATGGCACCGGCCGGGTCGGCCTTGCGGGGCGATGACGCGAGGCCGGGCTCGCGGTCGCGCCGCCAGATGGCGAGCAGGCGGGCCAGTTCCTCCAGCGGTTCGGAATGGTCGTCGGTGCGGATGTCGATGTCGGGGAAGTCCTCGGTGGTCACCAGGCGCAACGCCGCCGATTGCTGGCCGCGCGCATCGCCGCCGGCGGCCTGGCCGGCCTGCATGGCGGCCACCAGGCGCTCGGGCAGATCCAGGGCGTCGTTGCCCAGGAAGGTGGCCAGCGTGTCGCCCACCACCGCCTCGCCCGACAGCATGTTGCCGGCCACGCTCACCGAGGGGCCTTCCTTGTGGCCGCACCACATGACGCAGTTTCCGCCGGTCCAGGCGGCGGTGCGGCCGTGGCGGTCGATGGCATGGACCTGCCGCAGGCCGCGTCCGTCGTCGCTGGCAACCGCGCCGCGGATGGCGGCCTCCGGCGACAGGCCGCGGGCCATGGCGTCGAGGATGGCGGGGCCGAGATAGCGGTTGGAGAAGGATTGCGAGGCGACCGCCCCCACCAAGCTGCGCACATGGGCGACACTGGCGCCGACAGCGAAGTTGCAGGTGGCCACCGCCAGGGCAAAGGCGCCGGTGGCGGGGTCGTGGGTGACGATGGACCAGGTCATGCGCTGCCGCTCTCCGTGAAGTTCCGTGCCGTAATCATGGCCGATCGCATGGCGCCGGGCCAGTCCGCCGCGTCAGCCGGGCCTCGGCCGCCAGCAGGTCGTCCGGCGTGTTGATGTTGGCGAAGGGGTCGCCGGAAGCGGGGACAGTGAAGGCCACCTCCGACAGGCCCTGGCGGCGCATCCAGGCTTGTACCTTGCGCTCGCCGGCACGCAACGCGGCCTCCAGCGCGTCGGCCAGGGCCACCGGCCACAGCGCCACCACGGGATGCAACCGGCCGGCACTGGCGGCCACGGCGATGGGCTGACGGCGTTGCGCGCACAGGCGTACGGCGAGGTCGGCAGGCAGGAACGGCGTGTCGGTGGGCACGGACAGAATGTCGGCGGCAGCGGGATGGTGGGCGGCGGCCCAGCGCATGCCGGCCAGCACGCCGGCCAGGGGGCCGGGGAACTCAGGTATCGTGTCGGGGATCACCGGCAGGCCCAGGGCGGCGAAGCGCGCCGGGTCGCCGTTGGCGTTGATCACCATGGCATGCACCTGCCGGGAGATGCGGTCGCGCACATGGGCCAGCATCGGGCGCCCGGCCAGCGTGAGCAGCGCCTTGTCGGTGCCGCCCATGCGCCGCCCGCGGCCGCCGGCCAGCAGCACGGCGACGGGGCGGGGGTCAGGTATCGGCACGTAGCGAAGCGGGAGAGCGTGGTGCATTCTGGGTGACAGGGATCGGGAGCATGGGCATGAGGTTGCGGGATAACAGGGTGGTTGTCACCGGCGTGGCGATTGTCTGGCTGGACCATTGAGGGCATCGGGCATGGCCCCACGCATCCATATCACAGGCGGTTCGGGCTGCGGCGTTTCCACCCTGGGCCAAGCGCTGGCGGCACGGCTGGGGGTGGCGTGGCATGATACCGACGATTTCTTCTGGCTTGCCACCGACCCACCGTACCAGACGCCGCGGGCGATGCCGGGGCGGATGGACCAGTTGTCGGCGGCGTTGGACGACCGGGCGGGCTGGGTGCTGTCGGGCTCGTTGGATGGATGGGGGGATGGGCTGGTCCGGCGCATCGGGGTGGATCTGTTCCTGCGGGTGCCCGGTACGGTCCGCATCGCCCGGCTGCGCGCCCGCGAGGCAGCCCGCCATGGGGCGGCGATTGGGCCGGGGGGCGTGATGCACGAGACGCATCTGGCGTTCATCGACTGGGCGGCAGGCTACGAGACTGGTGGGATGGAGATGCGCAGCCTGGCACGGCAGATGGCTTGGCTCGACGCCCTGCCCTGCCCAGTGTTGCGGCTGGACGGCACGCGGCCGACCGAAACGCTGGTGACGGCGGCGTGTGCTTTCATGGATGGCTTGCCCTAGGCTTTCGGCTTCAGACTTTTGGTTTGCGGGCGGCGAGGAAGGCGGCCATGCGGTCGGCGGGCTCGGGGGTGGTCCAGGCTTCGGCGAAGCAGTCGATGCCGGCGGCGATGGCGGCTTCGGGGGTGAGGCCCTCCCATTGGGTGATCAGCGCCTTCTGCAGGCGGATGGCCCGGGGGCCGGCGGCGAGGATGTCGGCCAGCACGCGCTCGATGGCGGTGTCGAGTTCGGCGGGGGGCACCACTTCCTCGACGAAGCCCCAGGCCAGGGCGGTTTCCGCCGAGAAGGTTTCGCCGGTCAGCAGGATGCGCCTGGTCCGGCCCCAGCCGATCAGTTGCGGCAGGAGGGCGGCCTCGATGACGCTGGGGATGCCGACCTTGGTTTCGGGCATGCCCATCACCGCGCCGTGGGCGGCGATGCGGATGTCGCAGGCGGCCGCGACTTCCAGGCCGCCGCCCAGGGTGTAGCCCTGCATGCGGGCGATCACCGGCACGGGCAGCGCGCGGATGGCGGCGCAGACCTGGTGAAGCTGGGTGATGAAGGCACGGGCGCTGTGCGGGGTGAGGCCGGCCATCTCGCGAATATCCGCGCCGCCGATCATCGCCCGCTCGCCCTGGCCGGCGAGGATGACGGCGCGCAGGGTGTCGTCCGCGGCGAGGCGGCGGAAGGTGGCTTCGAGTTCGGTGCTCAGCGCGGTGTTCAACACGTTGAGCTTGGCGGCGTTGTCCACCACCACGCGGGCGACCCGCCCTTCGGCCCGGTCTTCGAGCGTTGTCACGATGTGCGGCATGTTCGGTTTCATCCCCAACTGGACAATGGTTCGTCGCGTGCCAACCTATGCGCGATCAATGGAGGATGCGATGGCTCAGCAACTGGCGACACTCGGGGGCGGCTGCTTCTGGTGCCTTGAGGCGGTGTATCTCGGGCTGCGCGGCGTGAGCGCCGTGATGAGCGGCTATGCCGGCGGGCATGTGGAGAACCCGAGCTACGAGGCGGTCTGCGCCAAGAAGACCGGGCATGCCGAGGTGGTGCAGATCACCTTCGACGATGCCGAGGTGAGCTACGAGGACCTGCTGCGGGTGTTCTTCACCATCCACGACCCCACCACCAAGGACCGCCAGGGCCATGACGTGGGGCCGCAATACCGCTCGATGATCCTCACGCACGACGAGGGCCAGCTTGTGGCGGCGGAGAAGATGATCGCCGAGATTGCAAAGGCCGGCATCTGGGACGGGACGATCGTGACCGAGATCGTGAAGCTGGAGAAGTTCTGGCCGGCGGAGGAGGAGCACCACAACTATTTCGCCCGCAATCCGTGGAGCGGCTATTGCCGGGCCGTGGTAGCGCCGAAGGTGATGAAGTTCCGCAAGAGTTTTTCCGACAGGCTGAAGCCCGAGGCGGCGTGAGGCGGGCGGTCAGCATTTCATTGCGAATACGTAACGTTAAAATCGCACTTCTGCACCGGTCAGGCAGACCGTAATGCAGGAACGGGCGGAACCTCATCGAAGTCCGCCCGGCTTGGCTTGGTTGCATGGCGCGGTGGCAGACGCCCTGCCGGGATGACCACGGCGGATGGCGCCACGCCGGGTAACACCACGGCGGGTGACGCCATGGGCGCCGGCGGCATGTTGGCGCCCACGAGGCGGCAGAGCGGGCGCAGCGCGCGGGAAATCGCTGGTGACGCCGCGAGCGCCGCGGCGATCGCGGGGTCGCGGAACAGTGCCTGAAGCTGCGCCGCAAGGCTCGCCGCCTCGTGGCCCAGGACGGCAACGAGCCAGCCGCGCCGCCGTGGCAAATAGGCCGGCGGCGGCCCGCCCGCGCGGCCCGGCCGCGCAGCACGAACGCCAGACACGCCCAGGCCAGCGGCGAGACGCGCCAAACGCGCGGCCAGGCGCCGGCGGGCGCGGCTGATGCGGGACCAGAGCGGGACCGTGAAGCGGCCGAGAACGAGAAATCGCGCCGCGACCAGCAGGAGCAACGCACCCAGCACGAGATCCAGCCGGCGCGCCAAATCGTGCACGGTGTCGGGATGCGGCGCGGCTGACGGGGCCGGGCTGGCGAATATGTTCACTTAATGTTCTATAGCGCGGGCGCTGTTCCGCTGCAAGGGCGGAATGGTAGGCGAGACAGGGGAGGCGGAAGAATGTTCTTTTTTGAAAAAAAGAACCAAAAAACTTTTCTCCGATTGCAGCGGGAGGAAGGACCAGCACCCTGCCCTGAAACGGATGAAAGTCTTTTTGCTTCTTTTTCTTCAGAAAAAGAAGATTCTTCCTGCCCTTGACGACACGCCTTCTATCCGAGCCTGACCGCGCCGTTGTTGGCCAGTGCTTGGATGGTTGGTTCGTCGCGGCCCAGGTGGCGGAGGATTTCGGCGGTATGTTCGCCGAGGTTGGGTGCGGGGGTGCGGATGGCGCCGGGGGTGTTGGCGAGGCGGGGCACGACGGCGTGCATGGCGACGTGGCCGAGGTCGGCGTCGGGCAATTCGACGAGGATTTCGCGTTCGGCGACGTGGGGGTCGTCGATGAGTTGGTCGATGTCATAGACCGGGGCGGCGGTGATTTCGGCTTTTTCGAAGAGGGCGAGGACGTCGGCGGCGTCGCGTTCGGCGATGAAGGCGGCGATGGGGGCTTCGCACTCGGCGGCGTTCTCGACGCGGGCGGTGTTGTTGGCGAAGCGGGGGTCGCCGAGCATGTCGGCGCGACCGACGGTGCGCAGCAGGCGTTCGGCCATTGCTTGGATGGAGGCGGAGATGGCGATGTAGCGGCCGTCGCGGGTGCGGAAGACGTTGCGGGGCGCGGTGGTATTGCTGCGGCTGCCGGTGCGGGTGGGGATTTCGCCGGAGACCTGGAACATGGCGGCCTGGGGGCCGAGGATGGAGATCATGGGGTCGAGCAGGGGGAGGTCGATGACCTGGCCGGGGCGGCCGGCCTCGACCTCGCGGCGGGCGATCATCACGGCGAAGGCGCCGTAGAGGCCGGCGACCATGTCGGCCAGGGCCAGCGGGGGGAGGACGGGTTCGCGGTCGGCGAAGCCGTTCATGGCGGCGAATCCGCTCATGCCTTCGACGAGGGTGCCGAAGCCTGGGCGTTCGCGGTAGGGGCCGTCCTGGCCGAAGCCGGAGACGCGGACGATGATGAGGCCGGGGGTGCGGGCGTGCAGGGTTTCGGGCGCGAGGCCCATGGCTTCGAGGGTGCCGGGGCGGAAGTTCTCGATCAGCACGTCGGCGGTGGCGATGAGGTCGGTGAGGATGGCCATCGCGCCGGGCTTGCGCAGGTCGATGGCGAGGCTTTTCTTGTTGCGGGCGTAGACCTTCCAGTGCAGCGAGTGGCCGTTGGTTTTCCAGGCGCGCAGCGGGTCGCCGCGGACGGGGTCTTCGATCTTGATGATTTCGGCGCCGTGGTCGGCGAGTTGCAGGCTGACCATGTTGCCGGCGACGAGGCGGGAGAGGTCGACGACGCGCAGGCCGGCGAGCGGGGGCGTGGCCTCGGGGGCGAAGGGGCGGCGGTGGAGCATCAGCCGATCCTTTCGAAGCGCGGGCGCGGGCCGTCGATGAGGCGCCATTCGTGCTGGAGGCGGGCGAGGAGGTGGCGGCGGATGACCTTGCCCTGGCCGTTGCGCGGCAGGGCCTCGACGCTGGCGTGGAAGCGCGGGCGCTTGTAGGGGGCGAGGTCGGTGCAGGCGGCGCGGGCGGCTTCCTCCCAGCCGGGCGGGGGGTTTTCGGCGACAGCGACGATGATTTCGCCCCAGTATTCCGAGGGGAAGCCGACGATGACGGCGTCTGCAGCAGGCGCGACGGCGCGTTCGATTTCCTGGGGGTAGACCTTGTAGCCGCCGGTCTTCATGGCGTCGGAGAGGCGGGCGACGAGGTGGAGGCGGCCCTTGGGGTCGATGCGGCCGACATCGCCGGTGGGGTGGAAGCCGTCGTCGCGCCAGGGGCGGACGCGGAATTCGGCGTCGAGCGTGCCTTCGGACATGTGCTGGGCGCGCAGGAGGATTTCGCCCTCCTCGCCGCCGTCGATCTGGACTTCGACGCCCTGGCCGGGCCAGCCGACGCAGGCGGCGCCGTCGTGGCCGCCGCCCTCGGCGTACCAGGCCTCGGTCTCGTCGGGGCGCAGGATGGTGATGGGGTTGACGACCTCGGTCTTGCCGTAGGTGACGCGGACGATGGGGCCGAACATGGCGCGGACGCGGGCATAGAGCAGCGGCGGGAGGGGGGCGGTGCCGGTGAAGATGGTGCGCAGGCCGGGCAGCTCGGCGCCGGCATAGGCGGCGGTGAGCTTGGCGAGCACGGTGGGGGCGGCGAACATCGCGGCGATGGCGCGGGCGTCGAGCAGGGCGCGGACGCGGTCGGCGTCGACGCCGTCGTGCAGGACCACGGTGCCGCCCTGGTTGAGCCAGGCGAAGGTTTGCAGCGAGGCGCCGTGGGCGAAGGGGGTCATCAGCAGGCAGCGCGCGCCGGTTTCGGGCAGCCAGGGGAGGCTGGCCTGGAGCAGGATGTTGCCGAGGAAGCGGGCGCGCTGGCTGGTGACGATGGCTTTCGGGCGGCCGGTGGTGCCGGAGGTGAAGCCGATGCGGCCGGGCATGGCGGGGGCGACGTCGGGAAAGCGGGCGGCGGTGAGGGGTTCGGGCTGGATGTCGGTGATGTCGTGGGTGGGGCAGCAATGGTCGCGGAAGAACGTCGCGTGTTCGGGGCCACAGACGACGGTTGCGACGCCGGCGATGGCGAGCGCGTCGCGGCGTTCGGCCTCGGTGTAGGCGATGTTGAGCGGAACCTCGGCGGCGCCGGCGATCTGCACGCCGTAGGAGACGGCGACGGCGAGGCGGCCGTTGCGCATGAGGGTGGCGACCTTGTCGCCGGGCTGGACACCGGATTCGAGCAGGCGGCGGGCGAGGCCGGCGGCGCGGTCGAGGATTTCGGCGTAGCTGGCGTCGCCCTGCGCGTCGTGCACGGCGATGCGCGCGGCGAAGCGCTGGCGCAGGATGGCGTGGTTGGTTCCCCAGTTGATCGCCGGCATGTCCGTGTCCGTCCGTTTGCTCCCTGCCCTTCCTAGGGCCAGCGCGACCTGGCAGCAAACCGCGGGGTGGGAGCGGTCATCGGGGCGCGGATGTCATCGATCTTTCCCTGAAACGCCACCGACAGCGCGGCGGCACATCCGCTATCGCGGGGATGTGGCAATTGCGCCGCCGGACCATGCTGGAGAAACATGACATGCATCGAAGCCGCGTTGTGATGCGAGGATCGATCGCCACCATGGTGGCCTTGCTGGCGCTGCCGGCCGGCGCCTCGGCGCAGTATTTCGACCTGCTGTTTTCGGAATACGTGGAGGGGAGCAGCAACAACAAGGCACTGGAACTTTACAACGGGACGAGTTCGGCGATCGACCTGTCGACCGGGCAGTATCTGGTGCAGATGTATTTCAACGGCAACACGACCGCCGCGACGACGGTGAACCTGACCGGCAGCGTGGGCGCGGGGCAGACCTTCGTGCTGGCGCAGAACTCGGCCTCGTTTGCCGGAGCGGGCTTCGTCAACCAGACCAACGCGTCGTCGTGGTTCAATGGCGACGATGCCATCGTGCTGCGCAAGGGCGGGGCCGCGGGCGCGATCGTTGATTCGTTTGGCCAGGTGGGGGTGGACCCGGGCACCGCTTGGGGCACCGCGCCAACCAGCAGCATCAACACGACGCTGCGGCGGTTGACCACGGTGACGGCCGGTGATGTCAGCATCGCCGACGCCTTCGATCCGGCGACGCAGTGGACCGGCCATCCGCAGGATACCTTCGACGGGCTGGGCGCCTATCCGGGGCTACTGACCCAGCCGCCGCCGGCGACGGCGCGCACGATCATGCAGATCCAGGGCGGCGGGCATACGTCGCCGGATGTCGGGAGCACGGTTTCGACGTCGGGTGTTGTGACGGCACTTGCGGCCAACGGGTTCTATCTGCAGGACGCGACCGGCGACGGCGACGTTGCCACGTCGGACGGGATTTTCGTGTTCACCAACAGCGCGCCGACGGTGGCGGTGGGCGATGCGGTGACGCTGGGCGGGACGGTTGCCGAATTCTTCAACATGACGCAGCTGAGCAACCCCACCGACATCACCAAGACGGGCACGGGGAGCATCGCGCCGACGGTGATCGGTGCCGGGGGGCGGGAGGCGCCGACGCGCATCATCGACGATGCCGGTTCGGCCAGCTTCGACCCGGCGCAGCATGGGCGCGACTTCTACGAGAGCGTCGAGGGCATGCTGGTGACCTTGAAGGACGCCAAGGCGGTGGACGCGCCGAACCGGTTCGGCGAGATCCATGCGGTGGCCGACCAGGGTGCGGGCGCCACTGGCATGAACAGCCGCGGCGGCATCACCGTCAGCCCCGACACCGCCGCCGACAATCCGCTGCACGCCGACCTCAACCCCGAACGCATCCAGATCGACCCGAACCTGGCCAGCGGCACCAACCCGGCGACCAAGACCGGCGACTTGCTGGGCGACGTGACCGGCGTGGTGGATTTCAGCTTCAACGACTACGCGATCCGCCCGACCGCGCCGGTTGCCGCCACCGATGGCGGGCTGGCCCCCGAGGTGACCACGCTGACCAGCAGGGCCGGCTCGCTGACGGTGGCGACGTTCAACGTGCTGAACCTCGACCCTGGCGACGGTGCGCGGTTCGGCCAGTTGGCGCAGCAGATCGTCGACAACCTCAAGTCGCCCGACATCATCGCGCTGCAGGAAGTGCAGGACAATGACGGGCAGACCAATTCAGGGACCGTTTCGGCCAGCCAGACGCTGCAGCTGCTTGCCGATGCCATCGCCGCGGCGGGCGGGCCCACCTACCAGGTGATCGACAACACGTTCATCGGCAACAACACCAATGGCGGGGCGCCGGGCGGCAATATCCGCACCGCCTATCTCTACGACCCCGGCAAGGTGGCGCTGGTGGTGGGGTCGCTGGACGCGGTGACCGATCCGCTGGACCAGCAGAGCAACCCGGCCAATCCGTTCTTTGACTCGCGCCTGCCGCTGGCCGCGACGTTCGAGGTGGGGGGCGAGCGGTTCACGCTGATCAACAACCATTTCAGTTCCAAGGGCGGCAGCGACCCGCTGTTCGGTGGCGTGCAGCCGCCGGCGAATGGCGGCCTGGCCGACCGTTTGGCGCAGGCGCAGGAGCTGGAGGACTATATCGACGCGCTGCTGGCCGGCGATCCGGACCGGCAGTTCATCGTACTGGGCGACTTCAACGAGTTCTGGTTCTACGACCCGCTGCTGAACCTGGAGGACGGGCCGCTGGCCAACCTCTATCGCAAGCTGCCCGAGGCAGAGCGCTACAGCTACGTGTTCGAGGGCAACAGCCAGGCGCTGGACCATATCCTGGTCAGCGACAGCCTGTGGGACCGCGCCGAGTTCGACGCCGTGCACATCAACGCGGAGTTCGGCGGCATCGTCTCCGACCACGACCCGCTGGTGGCGCGCTTCGCGCTGGCCACGGCGGTGGCGACCCCGGCGCCGGGCGGCGTGTGGGTGGTGGCCGTGGGGATGGCCGCGCTCGTGACGCTGCGCCGTCGCCGCGCCGCCTGATCTGGCCCGCTTCGTCACGTTGACCGGCCCGGGATGCGCCGGTACGGTCGGCGGCGAGCGGTGACGACGGGAGCGCGGTGTGGACAAGAACTACGAGACCCTGAAGCTGGACGAACCGGCCGAACACGTGCTGCGGGTGACCTTGAACCGTCCCGAGGTGTCCAATGCGATGAACACGCAGATGGGCATCGACAAGCTCGACCTTTTCGACACGCTGTGCGCGGACCCCTCGCTGTATCGCTGCATCATCATCACAGGGGCGGGGGAGAAGGCGTTCTGTGCTGGCGGCGACCTAAAGCAGCGCCTCGGGATGACGGATGCGCAGTGGCAGGCGCAGCACCTGATGTTCGAGCGCGGGGTGCGGGCGATGCTGGCGTGCCCGATTCCGATCATCGGGGCGATCAACGGGGCGGCCTATGGCGGAGGGTGCGAGCTGACGCTGTCGTGCGACTTCGCCTATGCGAGCAGCACGGCGCGGTTCGCGCTGACCGAGGTGACTCTGGGGATCATGCCGGGGGCCGGCGGGACGCAGAACATGCCGCGGGCGGTGGGGATCAAGCGGGCCAAGGAGATTCTGCTGACCGGGTTGCCGTTCACGGCGGCGCAGGCGCTGGAGTGGGGGGTGGTCAACAGGGTTTGCGAGCCTGGCGAGTTGCAGGCCGAGGTGCTGGCGACCGCGGTGCGGATTGCGGGGAATGCGCCGCTTTCGACGCGGCAGATCAAGCATTCGGTGAACAATGGCATGCAGATGGACCTGGCGAGCGCGCTGATGTTCGAGATCGAGGCGTATAACCGGCTGCCGCCGACCGAGGACCGGCGCGAGGGCGTGGCGGCGTTCAACGAGAAGCGCCGCCCAGTATTCAAGGGGCGGTAGGCGGGTTTGCCGGGCCGGCGAGGCTGCGGCGTTTATTTCGCCACCGCTCTGGTAATGCCGGGCGCGCAACCACAGCTATGGTATCTGGCAGGTAAGGCTTCAGTCTTCAGCGCGCAGTGGTCGCGGAGAGGGTGATGCCAACTGCCTTCCTTTTTTGCTCACAACATGTGCATCAACGCCGGCCGTGGCGCGAACGCGGCCATTCGACCTCGCGTGTCATGCGTGGGCGTGCAGAACAGGTGATTTCCATGAACAAATACTTTGCCTTCGGCCTTATCGTCTCCACCCTGGCCGTGGCTGGCTGCGGCAATTCGCAGGGCGACCGGGCCCTGTCCGGCGGCATGCTCGGCGCCGGCGCGGGTGCGGCGGTGGGTGCCATTACCGGCGGAAGCCTGGCCACCGGCGCATTGGTGGGTGGCGCGCTCGGCGCGGTGGGTGGTGCCGTGACCAAGGGGAAGGACGTCAACCTGGGCAAGCCCGCCTGGCGCTGACGCGAACGGATTTTTGCGTGGCTGGCGCCGGTGCGCGCGATACCGCACGCTGGCGCAGAGCCGCGCGAACGGTCATGATCAGGCGGCGCGCATTGGTGCAATCCGATGCCGCCGTCGGGGGAATGGTTTCCCCGGCGCCCGTATCGGCACCAATCACTCTCACCGAAAGTGACCACGATGGCCAAGGGACGCGACAAGGGAGGCCGTGAGGCCAAGAAGCCGAAAGCCGACAAGAAGTCCACGGGTTCGGCGACCACGCTGCAGCGGCCGATGCCGGTGGCGCAGAAGCCGACGGCGAAGGACTCCGCCAAGCAGGGCTGAGACGCGCGGCGGAATTGTTCGTGCGGCCGCCGGTGGCGCGCTTGCCTCGGCGGCCGTTTCACGCGACGACTTGGGCTGGCCTCGTGGCCTAGGCTGGCCCCATGTCCAAGGCTGGCCTCATGTCCAAGGCTGGTCCTATCAAGCGAGACAGTCCATGACCGAGCTCACCCGCGCCATTGTTCGCCGCACCCGCACGCTGCGCCACGCCGACCTGCCGGACGAGATCCGCGCGCTGGCCCGCCAGTGCGTGCAGGACACGATCGCCGTGGCGCTGGCCGGGGCGGATGACGAGCTGGTGCGGATCTTGCGGGCGGAGATGGAAGAGGCCGGGGGGACGGCGCAGGCGAGCGTCTGGGGCAGCGCGTGGAGGCTTCCGGCTGGGGCGGCGGCCCTGCTCAACGGCACGATGGCCCATGCGCTCGACTACGACGACGTGAACCTGGCGATGCCCGGGCATCCTTCGGTGGCGGTGCTACCGGCGGTGATGGCGCTGGGCGAGGCGCGCGGGGCGTCGGGGGCCGAGGTGATGGCGGCGTTCGTC
>Ga0105053_10003111_pt1 | contig 25418 bp, 31 predicted proteins | sample BON01_FD_78093 | JGI IMG/M metagenome (GOLD analysis project Ga0105053, IMG submission 78093) | Freshwater microbial communities from Lake Bonney liftoff mats and glacier meltwater in Antarctica - BON-01 | ecosystem: Environmental > Aquatic > Freshwater > Ice > Glacier meltwater | place: Lake...
TGATTTCAATCGTGACTTCGGGATGCAGAACGACAGACATCGTGTGCATACCAAGTTCTTTTACCGGACGGTGCAGAACGATCTGACCACGGTTGATGGAAAAGCCGCCGGCTGTTGCGATATCAGCGGCGTCACGCGCTGTAACCGAACCGTAAAGCGAACCCGCATCGGATGCCGAACGGATGATCACGAAGATCTGGCCGTTCAGTTTATCACCAACGGCTTCGGCCTCTGTGCGGGCGTCAAGATTGCGGGCCTCAAGCTGGGCACGCTGGGTTTCAAACTGTGCCAAATTGGCAGTATTGGCGCGCAGCGCCTTGCCCTGTGGCAGCAGATAGTTACGAGCATAACCCTGTTTGACGTTCACAACGTCACCCATTTGGCCCAATTTTACAACGCGTTCAAGAAGAACAACTTGCATGTCAGTCTCCTTAATTTACAGCATAGGGAAGCAGGGCGATGAAACGTGCGCGTTTAATCGCACGGGCCAGTTCACGCTGCTTTTTCGCCGAGACGGCGGTAATACGGGCGGGGACGATTTTGCCGCGCTCAGAGATATAGCGCTGTAGCAATTTTATGTCTTTATAGTCGATCTTCGGCGCATCGGCGCTGGAGAACGGACAGGATTTCCGGCGGCGGAAAAACGGTTTGTTAGCCATGATTCAAGCCCTCCTTAAAATTCACGACGGGGGCGACGCGGCCCACGGTCATCACGCGACGATTTTGCCTGAACAACGGCCGATGGGCCTTCTTCATGGGCATCAACTTTGATGGTCATCACACGCATCACGTCATCATGCAGGCGCATCAGACGTTCCATTTCCTGAACGGCGGCGCTGGGCGCATCCGATTTCAGAAAGGCGAAATGGCCTTTGCGGTTTTTGTTGATTTTGTAGGCCATCGTTTTGAGGCCCCAATATTCGTTTTCCAGAACAGAGCCGCCATTGTCTACCAATACTGCGGTGAAATGTTCAACCAAGCCTTCCGCCTGGGCGCTCGACAAATCTTGCCGAGAAATAAATACGTGCTCATAGAGAGCCATGCGCATATCCTATCATTTACAAGCGCGCTTCACTGACAGACCCAAGCCCGGTGGTCTGTTAACGAGAGGCGGCGCGGTCAAATTTACCGGGCAATGGCGCGTTATAGCGGTGATAAGCGAAAATGCAAGGCGGCATTGGCATGAATTTGCCCGGAAGTAGCCTTAGGGCTTGGAATCGCCGGATTGGCTGCTATTTTGCGCGCGCACCGGGCCCGCACAGGGATTGGCTTGGTTATGGGGGTATCTTATGTTGAGCATGCGCGGTTTTATTTTGCTACCTATGGTTTTGGCTGGCTGTGTTGAAGCCAGCGACCCTGCTGCCGACGTGGTTTTGCCAAACATCCCACAGGTTGATGCGGTGCCGATAGCCGACGAAGAGGGCCGTTATACCTTTAAGGTGACCGGGCTATTTGGGCAAAGCTTTCCGCAGCTTCAGCCGTTATGGGCTAGCACGATTGAAGAGATTTGCGGCAATACGCTGATTAACCCATATTCCTTGAATGAAGTATTGGAGCGTGACGCCCTTGGCCGCGCCATTCCAACCTTGCAAGGCACGGTGAGCTGCCGCTAGCCTGATAGCCGCGTAAACATACAAAGGGGCAAATCATGCGAGCATTCGTATTTCCGGGGCAAGGGGCGCAAGCCATTGGCATGGGCCGCGCTTTGGCCGAAAGCTATCCCGCCGCAAAAGCCGCCTTTGACGAGGTTGATGAGGCTTTGGGGCAAAATCTGTCAAGCCTCATCTGGGACGGCGAAATTGATGAGTTGACCCTTACCAAAAACGCCCAACCCGCGCTGATGGTGACATCAATTGCTGCAATGCGGGCGCTGGAGGCGGAAGGTTTTGGTATTGGCGATGCCGCCTATGTGGCGGGGCATTCATTGGGCGAGTATTCAGCGCTATGTGCCGCCGGTTCAATTTCATTGGCTGATACCGCGCGGCTGTTGCGCATTCGCGGCCAAGCTATGCAGGCCGCCGTGCCGGTAGGTGTTGGGGCCATGGCCGCGTTATTAGGGCTTGATTTTGCAGGCGCTACTGAGGTTGCTGCGGAAGCCGCGCAGGGGCAGGTTTGCCAAGCGGCGAATGATAACGATCCGGGCCAAGTTGTTGTTTCAGGCCACCGCGAGGCGGTTGAGCGGGCCTTGGAAATTGCCAAGGCCAAAGGTGCAAAGCGCGCGTTGCTCTTGCCGGTAAGCGCGCCGTTTCATTGTGAATTGATGGCACCCGCCGCGCAAGCGATGGCCGAGGCCTTGGATGATGTTGAGTTAGTGGCCCCCGCTGTGCCGCTGGTGGCCAATGTTGTGGCGCATGACGTTGTGGACCCATTGTTGATTCGCAATTTATTGGTGCAGCAAGTCACCGGATCTGTGCGTTGGCGCGAAAGCGTAAGTTGGATGGTGGCGCAGGGCGTAACCGAGTTTTGGGAAATTGGCGCCGGTAAGGCGCTAAGCGGGATGATCCGGCGCATTGAAAAATCTGCCGAATGCCGCGCTATTGGCACGCCAGATGATATTGCGGCGCTCAAAGGTTAAAGTTCGACTCCCTCTTTTATGCCATGGTCGGTTTTATCGTCATATTTTTTCTGCGCGTTATTGTAGGTGACGAGAAATTCTTTCCATTTTTTCTTGGCGTCTTTGGCGCTGAGCGTGTCCAGATTGTTCAATTCGTTTGAAAAAATGGCAAACTGTTCCAACATGATCGCGTAGTGGTTATTTTCGTGTTTTAACAACACCTTATACATTTTATCAAAACTATCTTTTGAGGGTTTGTCAGCCTTGCTGTAATCGGTCCATTTTGGCATGTGGATGACCGGCTTGGCGGAGAATTTAACCGTTTCCACCGGGTCTTTTGAGCCCCAGTTGACGGCCTCATTGGCCAAAAACCGGCCCCAGAATCCGTGTTTTTCAAGAGCGGCGAATAATTCGTCAAGGTCTTTGCCTTTAACGTTGAACGGTTTGACCGTTGGCTTGGGGAGCGATGCTGTAATTTTCATAATAATCTCTTTGTTCAAAACCGTAATATTAGCAGAAATGCCTTTAATTGTCATTGATTCCCTCGCTTTGATATGGTCGCGTCGGGTTGGGCCTGTTATGCAGGGGCAAACTGGATTGAGGTAAAAATGTTTGATTTGACAGGAAAATCGGCGCTGGTAACGGGCGCATCTGGTGGCATTGGCGGCGCAATTGCGCGGGTGCTGCATGGGGCTGGCGCTACGGTTACGCTGTCCGGCACGAGGCGTGACCCGTTGGAAGCGCTGGCCGCCGAACTTGGTAACCGCGCGCATGTGATTACCTGCAATTTGGGCGATTCTGCTGAGGTTGAGGCGCTGCCGAAATCGGCGCTCGCGGCGATGGGCAGCCTTGATATCTTGGTTAACAATGCTGGCGTGACGCGCGATAATTTATTTATGCGCATGTCGGATGAGGAATGGGATCAGGTGATCAACATCAATCTCACCTCAACCATGCGGCTGTGCCGGGGCGTATTGCGCGGCATGATGAAAGCGCGTTGGGGGCGGATTGTGAATATTTCGTCGATCGTTGGTGTCACCGGAAATGCCGGGCAGGTAAATTATGCGGCGTCCAAAGCGGGCGTGATTGGGATGAGCAAATCGCTTGCCCAAGAGGTTGCCAGCCGGGGGATTACGGTCAATTGTGTGGCACCGGGATTTATTACCACGGCGATGACTGATAAGCTAAATGATGAGCAAAAGGCCAAGCTGATGGTGGGTATTCCTGCCGGGCGTATGGGCACTTCTGAAGAGATTGCAGCCGCCGCGCTTTACCTTGCATCGCAAGAGGCAGCCTATGTAACGGGCCAGACATTGCATGTGAATGGTGGCATGGCCATGTTCTAAGCGCGGCAGATAGCTTGACAAAGCATTTGCCAAAAGGGTTCCTTATGCTATAGGCGCTGCGGATAACGAGGGTTTGACCGCTGCGATGCTAACGAAGCGAGAACGGTAAAACTTAAACCAAAGGGCATATGCCCAAGACAATGAGGATAAGATATGAGCGACATTGCAGATCGCATTAAGAAAATCGTCATCGAGCACCTGAGCGTTGAGGGCGATAAAGTGACTGAGAATGCGTCGTTCATCGACGATCTTGGTGCTGACAGCCTCGACACAGTTGAATTGGTTATGGCCTTCGAAGAGGAATTCGGCATCGAAATCCCTGATGAAGCCGCAGAAACAATCCAGTCCTTTGGCGATGCGGTGAAATACATCACCGAGAATTCCTAATCGAGACTCATCGAGTCGCTTAGGCGTTTCTTGAAAAGGCAGTGCCCGGTCGGGTGCTGCCTTTTTTGCCATTAAACGGTGCTTTAACGGCACTTGGCTGCGCAACGACATTGCGAATTTGCACGCGACTTAGGGCCTTGGCAAAAGCGATTCCTGCGAAATGTTCATTTGCCCAGATTACTTTGCCTTCGGACCATTCGGTATGAACCATGAGCTTGATATTCGAATGCGGCTTAAGCGCGGGCACAGCATTTATTTTTGCACCCACGCGGCTGATATCCACAATTGTTGTTGGGGCTACTGTTGCGCCAAGACCAATGGCACTGGCGGCTTGGCAATAATAGCGCCGTGCACGCCGCCGCTTTCGCTTGTCGCGGCGGATAAACGCAAACAGCATGAGCGCGACGATTGCCAGAATCATGAACAGCATGAGCGCGCCGCTTGGCGTGAGCAGCAGTTTTAAGTTGTTTACCGTTTGGCTGGCTGTCGAATCAATCCGCCCTAGCGTGCCAATCCCGGCCAATCGGTTTTCAGCCCCGGTTTGGCCATCAGATGTGACATCGGGCCGGTCCATCGATTCGGTGCATCCAGCCGCGGCCACCATTGCGATGATGGAGGCGCGCAGGCCTAGCATTATGGGGCGGGCTAAATAGCTGATAAGTGTTTCATTTGGCGTGGAGCGGGCCAAAAGCATGGCGTAGCGTAAATTATCCAAAAAACCATCAATGGTGGATTTCTGGGTTGGGGTGATCGCATCAGCCGAAATGGCTAAGTGTTGTTCGGCGGTTGATATGGCTGCGGCCAAGCGATTGATTTCACGTTCCAGATCATCAGGTCTGGTGGCCTGTGGGATTGTATCAAGAAACTGGCCCGTGAAGGCCACGGACTCAAAGGCTTTGCACGCGGTTTCCTCAGCCCGAAGCGGGGCAGCGGCAAGGGCAAAACAAATGGTTAACAAATAGACTAGGCGAGACATATGCTCCCCCTTCAGCTTTACAACGCACATAATTGGGGCAACGCTAACAGCGATTGAATAATCGTTTATTAAGGGCGCAATCTGGCGTGGCCTTCAGTTGCGTGGCGCGCGGCCAACGTGTATTACCGTTGGAAAATAGGCTGTGGACGGGGGAATTATGCGCCGAGTTGTTGTAACCGGGCTGGGGGTTTTATCTCCGCTTGCCTGCGGAGTTGAGGCCACATGGAGCCGTTTATTGGCGGGCCAATCTGGGGCGGGCACGATTGCCAAGTTTGACGCCAGCCATTTGGGCACCACTTATGCCTGCGAAATCCCCCTTGGCGATGGCAGCGATGGCACGTTCAACGCCGATGATTGGATGGAGCCCAAAGAGCAGCGCAAAGTAGATGATTTCATTTTATATGCGATGTGTGCCGCCGACCAAGCCATTGCCGATTCCGGCTATGAGGCCAGCACTGAGGAACAGAAATGCCGCACAGGCGTGATGATTGGGTCGGGTATCGGCGGGCTGAATTCAATTGCGCAAACCGCGATTGTATTAAAAGAACGCGGGCCAAGGCGGGTTTCACCCTTCTTTATTCCCGGCGCGCTGATCAACCTTTGCTCGGGTCAGGTTTCCATTCGATACGGGTTCAAGGGGCCAAACCATGCAGTGGTAACGGCCTGTTCAACCGGTGCCCACGCGATTGGCGATGCGGCCCGGCTGATTGCTTTGGATGATGCCGATGTTATGGTGGCCGGGGGTGCTGAAAGCCCGATTTGTGAGATTGGGATTGCCGGATTTAACGCCTGCAAAGCCCTTTCAACTGCAAGGGCTGATGACCCGCAGCGCGCCAGTCGCCCTTATGACCGGGACCGTGATGGTTTTGTGATGGGTGAAGGTGCGGGCGTTGTTGTGTTGGAAGAATATGGGCATGCCAAGGCGCGTGGTGCCAAAATTTATGCGGAAGTCGTGGGCTATGGCATGTCGGGCGATGCTTACCACATTACCGCCCCTGCACCTGACGGCGATGGCGGATTCCGCTCGATGACGGCAGCGTTAAAACGCGCTGGTATTACGCCTACCGATATTGATTACGTCAATGCGCATGGCACCTCAACCATGGCAGACACGATTGAGTTGGGGGCGGTTGAGCGTTTGTTGGGGCCGGATAGCACCGCAACAATGAGTTCAACCAAATCCTCAATCGGGCATTTACTGGGCGCTGCGGGGGCTGTTGAAGCGATTTTTTCAATTTTGGCCATGCGCGACCAAATTGCACCGCCAACGATAAACCTTGATAACCTTGATGTTGAAACCCGGCTGGACCTTGCACCAAATGCGGCGGTGAAGCGGAAAATTGATGTGGTCCTGTCTAATTCATTCGGCTTTGGCGGCACCAATGCCAGCCTTGTGCTGAAGCGGGTTTAGAGCATGGCGCGCAGTCTGGCAGCCAATGCGCTGATAATCATCATTGTGGGGCTGGTTGTGCTGGGATTAGCGATCAACTGGGGGCGGGGGCAGTTTTCGGCGTCAGGGCCTTTGGTTGAGGATGTTGAATTTACAATTGAGCAGGGCGAAAGCCTGACATCAGTTGCGGACCGGCTGCAAGAGGTAGGGATCATTAGCAATGCGATGATTATGCGCATTGGCGCGCGCTATACCGACCGGCGCGTCTCGCATAAATTTGGGGTTCATGTGATTACGGCGGGGGCCAGCATGGATGAGGTGTTGGATGAAATTGCCAACCCAGCCCAAAGTTTCAGCCAATACCGGGTGACGGTTGTGCTGAATGAAGACCTTGATAGCCGCGTCGAAACCCGTGAAAATGGCGCATATATTGTGCTAGAGGACGTTGTTTTGGCGGCCACAGTTATGGCGGGCGAGGCGCAAAGCGTATCCTATCGGCTGGCCATGCCCGAGGGTGTGACGAGCTTTGAGGTAATTGATCGGCTGAGCCGCGTTGCGTTTTTGAGCGGGCGGGTGGAAGACGTGCCCGTCGAAGGTAGCCTTGCGCCGGATACTTATGAAGTGCGACGCAACGCGGATAGGGCCGTGCTGGTGGCTGATATGATGACCAGCCAAGCGGCAATTTTGGCTGCAGCTTGGGCCGGGCGTGACCCAGATTTGCCGATAGACAGTGCTGAGGATTTGCTGATTCTGGCGAGCATCATTGAAAAGGAAACCGGTGTTGCGGATGAGCGCGCGCAGGTGGCCAGCGTGTTTGTGAACCGGATTTTGCAAGGCATGCGCCTACAAACAGACCCGACGGTTGTTTATGGCATTACGCTGGGGCGTGAAAAACTTGGCCGTGGGCTGCGCCAAAGTGAGCTACGCGGCGACACGCCCTATAATACCTATGTGATTGATGGGTTGCCACCGACGCCCATTGCCAACCCTGGACGAGCGGCGATTTTTGCCGCAGCCAACCCTGACGACACGCCCTATATCTTTTTTGTAGCCGATGGCACGGGTGGCCATGCTTTTGCGACGAATTTGGCGGACCATAATGCCAACGTGGCGCGCTGGCGGGCGATTGAGGCCAGTTCTGGCAACTAAGGGCGAATCAACCGTGAGGTAAGTGCGGCGATTTTAAGCGGCGCGGGCGTGACTTTGTGGTCTGCGCACCCGCGCGCGCGCCGCCACCGGCAAGCTGGTTGGGCACGATCTTTGATCGGGTCTGGCGGGCGCGGCAGGGCTTGTTTTATGGGTGTTTGTGTAGGTTGAGGAGGAAGGAGCCTCCGGCGGGGATATTTGCGAACAAAAGATGAATTCAAGAAAGAATTGCAACTTTAGCGATTATACTTGACTTACAGAACGCTTGTGAGTATACATCAGGGCAAGCTGGAAGAAATGGGTTAGCGGCATCGTGAAAACGGGGCCGCTTTTTCTATTTCTGCTCGTGCGGAGCAGACGAAAGCTTATCAATGACATCAAAACCCACAACGCCCTCGCCTAAGGCGCGACGTCTGCGTGACGCGCAGCGCCTGTATCGGCGATGGACGAAAACCCTGACAGTTTATTTGGAGGCACTGGAGGCGGAAACGCCAAGCGAGCCGGCTGCGGCCAGCAAGCACCAGACCGCCTTGACCAGCCATTACAAAACGCTGGAACGACTGTCTGAATTGGAGCGTGATCTTGACGGGCGACTTGAAACACAGGGTGCAGTCACACTTGACCTTGCCGCCGCGCGAAGCGAAATCCTTGGCCGATTGGCTAAGCGGGATGACGCCGGAAGCGCGGGATGAGTTTCTGGACGGGCTAAGCCCGAATGCGCTGTTATCCCTGCCATGGCTGTTTGAATTATGGGCCATGGCAGGGCATCAATTGCCCCCTGAGGGCGATTGGAGCACGTGGGTGATAATGGGCGGGCGCGGTGCGGGGAAAACCCGTGCCGGGGCCGAATGGGTGCGTGCCCAGGTTGAGGGGGCGACCCCGATGGCACGTGGTGCCTGCCGCCGGGTGGCGCTGGTGGCCGAGACGTTAGAACAGGCGCGTGAGGTGATGGTGTTCGGGGATAGCGGGCTATTGGCCTGTTCACCCCCCGACCGCCGCCCGCATTGGATTGCGACGCGCCGCTTACTGCAATGGCCCAATGGGGCTGAGGCGCAGGTATTTTCGGCCAAAGACCCAGAGCGTTTGCGCGGGCCGCAATTTGATGCGGCTTGGTGTGATGAATTGGCAAAGTGGAAATATGGCGAGGCGGCTTGGGATATGCTGCAATTTGGGCTGCGGCTGGGGCAGAACCCGCGGGCCGTGGTGACGACGACTCCGCGCAACCGCAAGGTTTTGACGCGGTTGCTGGAGGATAAGCGCACGGTGATGACGCAAGCGCAAACCAGTGCCAACCGGGCGAATTTGGCCAAGGTGTTTTTGGACAATGTGCTGAGCCGTTATGCCAACACGCGATTGGCCCGCCAAGAATTGATGGGTGAATTGCTGGTGGATGAGCCGGGCGCCCTGTGGCGCCATGCCGATATTGAAGCCGCCCATGCGGCACCGGCCTTTAAGCCGACGCGCATTGTTGTGGCGGTGGACCCGCCGGTGACCGGGCATGCCGGATCGGATGAATGCGGGATTGTAGTGGCGGGTGTGTTGGCTGAGGGGCCGCCGCAATTATGGCGCGGGATCGTGTTGGAAGATGCCAGCATTGCCGGGGCCAGCCCGCAAAAATGGGCCGAGGCGACGGTGGATGCGTTTCATCGGCACAAGGCGGACCGGGTGATTGCCGAGGTAAACCAAGGCGGTGATTTGGTGGAGCAGATGCTGCGCCAGATTGACCCTAGCCTGCCCTACCGGGCCGTGCGTGCCAGTAGGGGCAAGGTGGCGCGGGCCGAGCCTGTGGCCGCGCTTTATGAACAGGGGCGCATTGTGCATCGCGGGCATATGCCCGTGTTGGAAGGCCAGATGGTGCAGATGTGCCAGCAGGGCTATGCCGGGTCGGGCAGCCCGGACCGGGTAGATGCGTTGGTTTGGGCGCTGACAGACTTGGTGCTGGAGCCAGCATCGCAATTTCGAACTGCGCGTGTGCGCAGCCTTTAACGCCAGAAATCACCTCATAAAAGCAGGAGCTTACCCTATGGTATTGCAACTATTTCGGGGGGCGAAAGCCCAACCCGAGGCGCAGAAGGCGTCATCCGTGGCACCTTTGGTGACCTTTCAGGGCGGGGGCCGGGTGGCCTGGTCGCCGCGCGATGCCACCAGCCTAACGCGCAATGGTTTTGCGGGGAATCCGGTTGGGTTTCGCTGCGTGAAGCTGATTGCTGAGGCCGCTGCCGCGGTACCGATTGTAGTGCAGGATGCTGAGCGGCGCTATGCCGAGCACCCGTTGGTGGCGCTTTTGAACCGGCCAAATCCGGGGCAGGGCATGGCGGAGTTACTGGAGAATCTTTACGGACAATTGCTGCTGACGGGTGATGGCTATTTGGAGGCTGCGGTTGATGAAAGCCTAAGCCAGCCGGCCGAATTATATGTGCTGCGCTCGGATCGGATGCAGGTAGTGCCGGGGGCCGATGGTTGGCCGGTTGCCTATGAATATGCGGTGGGGGCCAAGAAACATCGGTTTGATTTGCGCGATGGTTTTGCACCGGTGCTGCATATAAAATCTTTCCACCCGCAAAATGACCATTACGGGCTTTCACCGATGCAGGCGGCGGCGAGTGCGCTGGATGTGCATTCGGCGGCGAGCCGCTGGTCAAAGGCGCTGCTTGATAATGCGGCACGGCCTTCGGGGGCGATTATTTATCGGGGCACCGATGGGATGGGCGCGCTGGGCAGCGAGCAATATCAGCGCTTGGTGGATGAGTTGGAAACCCACCATCAAGGGGCGCGCAATGCGGGCCGGCCGATGTTGTTGGAAGGTGGGCTGGATTGGAAGCCGATGGGGTTTAGCCCTTCGGATATGGAGTTTCAGAAAACCAAGGACAGCGCCGCGCGGGAAATTGCCTTGGCCTTTGGGGTGCCGCCCATGCTGTTGGGCCTGCCGGGGGATAATACATATGCTAATTATGCCGAGGCGAACCGGGCGTTTTACCGCTTGTCGGTGCTGCCTTTGGTATCAAAAACCATGTCAGCGCTGGGCAATTGGCTGGGTGAAGCCTTTGGCGATGGGCTGAAGGTGCAGGTTGATCAAGATGCAGTGCCTGCGCTGGCGGTGGAGCGTGAAGCGCAGTGGCGGCGGGTGGCGGTTGCGGACTTTCTGACGCCTGCGGAAAAGCGGGCCATGCTGGGCTTGCCGCCCTTGGCGGATAATGAATGAGCCGCACAAGCAACCGCGGCGGCGGCTCGCGCTATTTATACGAACCCTTTGATATGGCCGCAGCGCGCATAGATGCCAATGAGCGCGTCATTGAAGAGCGCTGGGCCGGGTTAGAGCGCCGTTTGAACGGCATAGAATTGATGTTGGAGCGGCTGGAAAAGCGCTTGTGGCTGGCGGTGTATGGCGCGGCGACGATGGTGCTGGCCGAAATTGTCTATGCGTTTGTCAACAAATCCCTATAGAGCAAGGAGTGTTTGATGCCCTATTATGACGGGTTCGACCCCAATTATGAAACCAAGTTTTGCCAGTTTGAAGCTGAGGCATTAGGTGATGAAAGCACTGTAATTACTGGATATGCCTCGGTTTTTGGCCAAAAGGATAATGGCGGCGATGCGGTGCAAGCGGGCGCCTTTGCCGCCAGTTTGAAGCGGCTTGCTGGCTGTGGTGGCAAAGTGAAAATGCTATGGCAGCATGACCCAACCCGCCCAATTGGCGTGTGGGATAGCGTGGTGGAAGACGGCCACGGGCTGAAAGTTTCGGGCCGGATATTGCCTGAGGTGCAGGCCGGGCGCGAGGCGCTGGCCTTGCTGAAGGCCGGGGCTGTGGATGGGCTTTCGATCGGGTATCGGACCATTCAAAGCGAAAAGGTCGCCAAAGGTGGCCGATTGTTACATGAAATTGAATTATGGGAAGTGTCACTGGTGACCTTTCCCATGCTGGCACAGGCCCGCGTTGGGGCCACCAATTTTGGTGGAACAGACGATGACGCGGCGCTGGCCCAAACCCTGGCAGATACGTTTCGATCGGCCCGGGATATGCTGGCGTGAGGCTACGCGCCGAAACCTGAACCCCAAATATACAGGACATAGTGATGCAGGACCAAAACCGCACACCGCGCGCCAAGGCCAATGCCAAGGCGGGTGAGGTGAAATCTGCCATTGGTGGATTTCTGAATGAATTTAATTCGTTCCAAGATGAACTGAAAGCAAGACTCAAAGCACAGGAAGACCGTTTGAACATGATTGACCGTAAAAGCCATATGACTGCCGCCCGCCCGATTTTATCAAACCGCGCGGAAACTGACATGCCGCATAAGAAGGCCTTTTCGGCCTATCTGCGATCGGGTGATGATGACGCGTTGCGCGGGTTGGTTGCTGAAGAAAAGGCCATGTCAACCGCAGTTGCGGCCGATGGCGGCTATTTGGTGGACCCACAAACCGCGGACCGTGTGGCATCGGTGCTGAAGGGTGCCGGGTCCATTCGGGCGATTGCCAATGTGGTGAATGTTGAGGCCACCGCCTATGACGTGTTGGTTGACCATTCCGATATGGGCGCGGGCTGGGCCAATGAAACATCGGCCTCAAGCGAAACGGGCACGCCGCAATTTGAGCGGGTAAGCATTGCGCTGCACGAACTTTCGGCGTTGCCCAAAGCCAGCCAACGCCTGTTGGATGACAGTGCGTTTGATGTGGAAGGTTGGTTGGCCAACCGCATTGCCGACAAGTTTGCCCGCGCTGAAGGTGAAGCGTTTATTATGGGTGACGGGTTTGACAAGCCGAAGGGGTTTTTGCTGCACCCACAGACCGATAATGCGAGCTGGAGCTGGGGCAATATTGGTTTTGTACCAACTGGTGCCACAGGTGATTTTGCGGCGACTGACCCGGCGGATGCGATTGTGGATTTGGTTTATGCGCTGGGTGCGCGTTACCGTGCCAATGCGAATTTTGTGATGAATAGCAAAACCGCTGGGGCCGTGCGCAAGATGAAAGATGCCGATGGCCGGTTCTTGTGGTCAGACGGTTTGGCGGCAGCTGAGCCTGCGCGCCTGATGGGGTATCCGGTGCTGATTGCCGAAGATATGCCGGATATCATGCCAAATTCACCCGCCATTGCCTTTGGTGATTTTGCGGCGGGTTACACGATTGCCGAGCGCCCGGATTTGCGCATTTTGCGTGACCCGTTTAGCGCCAAACCCAATGTGTTGTTTTACGCCACCAAGCGCGTTGGCGGCGATGTTTCGGATTTCGCAGCGATTAAAGTGCTGCGTTTCGCAATCGCCTGATCCGGGGAAAACCAGATTAGGTGACAGCCTGGCCCCAACTGGGGCTAGGCGGCCACCCCCGCGCGATCTGGCTGTTTGCGAGTGCCTCCGCGCGTGCCGTGCGGGGGTGGTTAACGGGGTTTTACCGATTGGATAAACTCAGGAATGAACGCCATTGCGCAGAAATCCCCCGCATCACAACTCGAAATTACCATCGATTGGCAGCAAAGCCCGCTACGCCCCGAAGAAAGCCCGGCCTATGAAATTGGCTGGCATGTTGAGCCGTCACGCTGCGGTGCGTCTGCTCTGCGCTTGGTGGACCACAGGCTTGAGGGACGGCAATCGCGTGCCACGATTGAGGGCGGGGTGGATGGGCAGGCCTATTTAATTTCAGCCGCCATAGCCACCAGCCTTGGGCGGGTGATTGTGCGGGTTATTTTGCTCCAGGTTCAATCGAGTTGACCATATTTTCAGGAGAAAGCCATGACTTTGAAGGAAACCGCGCCGCCGGATGTTGCGCGCCTGCCCCTAGCCGAATTGCGCGATTTTCTGCGAATGGGCCGTGGGTTTGCGGATGATACCGCGCAGGACCCTGTGTTGGAAATTTGCCTGCGCGGCGCGATGCGCGCGATTGAAGCGCGCTTATCTATGGCGCTACTTGAGCGTGACCATGTGTGGACGTTTTATTTATGGCGGGGGTGTGGGCGGCTTGGCTTGCCCGTGGCCCCGGTTGGCAGCTTGGCTGAAATTCGGATTGTGAATGCAGCGGCTGAGGTGACAGTTTTATCGCCGGCCAGCTATCAGCTTGGCAATGACGATGCGGGTGCCTTTGTGAATATGGTTTCGGGCAGCTTTCCGTATTTGAATAGCGGGGCGCGGGTTGAGATTGATTTGACCGCTGGTTTTGGTGAATGGGCGCAGGTGCCTGCCGATTTGCAGCAGGCCTGGCTGCGCCTTGCTGGGCAGTTTTATGACCATCGAAATGGCAGCGATACCCAAGGCCTGCCGCTGGCGGTGTTGGCGTTGATTGAGCCCTACTTGCCGCGCCGCACCGGGGCGCGCCGATGAGCCGGGTGCCAGAGTTAAACCGCCCCATGGTGTTGGAAAACCGCGTTGTCAGCCCTGATACGATGGGCGGCCATGCGGTGAGCTGGGAAGCGCTGGGCACCCATTGGTGCGCGCTGGTAAGCCGTGCCGCAGGGCTGCGGTTATTGGGGGATTATGCCCAAAGCAAGGGTTCAGCGCGGGTGTTTTTGCGCGCTGTGCCGGTAGATGCCCCTTCACGCCCCAAAACCGGTCAGCGATTTCGCGACGGCGCAAGGGTGTTTGACATTATTTCAGCAACTGAGGCCGATGCCGATGGGCGCTATTTGGAATGCCAAGTGAATGAGGTGCAGCAATGAGTTATTTTTCAGCGGCCCCGTTACAAGAAGCCGTTTTTGCAGCCCTAAACGCGGATGCAGGGCTTGGCGCGCTGGTGGCCGGCCGGATTTATGACACGCCCCCGGATGGCCTGGATGCTGCTGGCGCACCTTATGTGATTATTGGTGATGAGCGGGTGCGCGATTGGTCAAGCAACAGCCATTCAGGTGCGCGCCATGACCTTGCTATCGCGGTTCATTCAGATGCGGCGGGCTTTGCGGTGGCAAAAGCGGTGGCGGGTGCGGTGACAGAGGCGCTTGATGGGGCCGATTTGGCGCTGGCCGCGGGCCATTTGGTGAGCATCCAATTTTACGCCGCGCGCGCCAAACGATCGCTTAGCCCGGCAGCCCGCCGGATTGACCTGACATTTCGGGCGCTGGTGCAAACCAGTTGACCCCTAGACAAAGGATTTCAACATGACAGCCCAAAAAGGCAAAGACCTGCTGATCAAAATAGATATGAGCGGCAGTGGTGATTATACGACTTTGGGCGGATTGCGTGCACAACGTATTTCGTTCAATGCGCAATCGGTTGATGTGACCAATATTGAAAGCGCGGGCGGTTGGCGTGAGGTATTGGCGGGGGCGGGTGTGCGATCTGCCTCGCTTTCAGGTTCGGGGGTGTTTTTGGACAGTGACGCCGATGCCCGCGCGCGCCAAGTGTTTTTTGACGGGGAGATCCCGGATTTTCAGATCATCATTCCCGGTTTTGGCACCATTACAGGGCCATTTCAGCTAACGGCGCTGGAATATGCAGGCCAGCATGATGCCGAGGCGACCTATGAGATGACGTTGGCTTCGGCGGGCGCATTGACCTGGGTGGCGGCATGAGCGTGAACCGATTTCGTGGCGAGGTGATGCTGCGCTTTGATGGGCAAGCGCGCCTGATGCGGCTGAGCCTTGCGGCGCTGGCGGGGCTAGAGGCTGAATTGGGGGCTGATAGCCTTGTGGCGCTGGTGGAGCGGTTTGAGGGTGGGCGGTTTCGGGCCGCTGATGTGATTGCGCTGCTGCTGGCCGGGCTGGAAGGTGGCGGCAACCCCATAACGCGTGAGGCGTTGATGGGGGCCAGCATTGATGGTGGGCCGCTGGGTGCCGCCAAATCGGCGGCGGAATTGTTGCGCGTAACCTTTGCGATTGACGCTGCATGACGCAGATCGACTGGCCCGCGCTGCTGCGGCTGGGGCTGGTTGGGTTGCGCCTAACGCCCGATGATTTTTGGGCGTTAACCCCAGCCGAGCTTGCCCTGATGGCTGAGGCGCTAAGCCCGCAAGACCGCGCGTTAAACCGGGCGGGCCTGAAAGCGTTGATGCGCGCACATCCCGACATCTAATTTAAGGATAAACCATGGCCGAAATTGAAACTGATTTGGAGCGGCTGGACGGATTGTTGGGCGAGCTTGAGGCCAGTATTGGCAGCACGCAAACCGTTACGGCGGCCTTTCAGCGCGAAGTGCAGGGAATGAATTCGAGCTTGCAAGCCGCGGTGGAAACCACAGCGGGGCTATCGCGGTCTATTTCCAGCCAATTGGGCAATGCGTTTGAGGCGCTGATTTTTGACGGCGCGCGGCTTTCGGATGTGTTGTTGAACGTTGCGCGCGGGGTGACGAATACCGCGTTCAACCAAGCCATTCGGCCTGTGACCGATGGTTTGGGCAATTTGCTGGCGGGCGGTATTCAGAACCTGCTGAGCGGTATTTTGCCCTTTGCTGATGGCGGTGTGATGACCAGTGGCCGGGTAAGCGCCTTTGCCAATGGCGGAGTCATTAACGGGCCAACCACCTTTCCCATGCGCGGCGGCACCGGGTTGATGGGTGAGGCGGGGCCAGAGGCGATTATGCCGCTAAGTCGGGGGGCAGATGGCCGGTTGGGTGTGCGTGGCGGCGGCGCGACGCAGGTGAATGTAACGATGAACATCACCACGCCAGATGCGCAAAGTTTTCTGCGATCACGTAGCCAGGTGGCCGCCCAAGTGAGCCGGGCTTTGCAGCGCGGCACGCGCAATTTGTAGGGGGATTATGATGAATTTTCATGATGTGCGATTTCCGGCCAACCTTTCATTTGGGGCGTTGGGCGGGCCAGAACGGCGCACCGAAATTGTGACACTTGCCAATGGGTTTGAGGAACGTAACAGCCCTTGGTCACAATCTCGCCGCCGGTTTGATGCCGGGCTTGGGATGCGATCACTTGATGATTTGGCGACGGCGGTGGCGTTTTTTGAAGCGCGCCAAGGGCAGCTATTTGGGTTTCGGTGGAAAGACTGGACCGATTATAAAAGCTGTGCGCCATCAAGCCAAGCAAGCGCGTTTGACCAGCATATTGCCGACGGCGATGATGAGACGCGCAATTTTGTGTTGGTTAAGCGCTATACCTCTGGCGGGTATAGCCAAAATCGTCAGATTACCAAACCCATTGGGCCGCGTGTATCAATTGCGTTGGATGGGGCGGAGCTGGTGGAGGATGAGCATTTTAGCGTGGATTACACCACCGGCTTGGTTCGGTTTGTGGAAGCGCCGCCGCTGAATGCGCCGATCACTGCGGGGTTTGAATTTGACGTGCCGGTGCGGTTTGACACTGACCGGATTGAGGTGAGCTTTGCCGCATTTGAGGCTGGCGATATCCCCTCAATCCCCGTGATTGAGGTGCGTGTCTGATGCGGATATTGGGCGAAGGTTTGCGCGCAGCGCTGGAAAGCGGTGCCACGCATTTATGCCGGTGCTGGTTGTTGGTGCGCCGCGATGGGCAGCGCATTGGGTTTACGGACCATGACCGTGATTTAGTGTTTGGCGCTGATACTTATTTTGCCGGATCGGGGCTAAGCGGCAGTGCGGTGGAAACAGCGACAGGGTTGGCCACGGATAATGCGCAGGTATTTGGGGCATTGTCTGCTGCGGGCCTGCTGGAAGCCGATATTTTGGCCGGGCGATATGACCGGGCCGAGGTGGTACATTATTTGGTGGACTGGCAAGCGCCCCAAAACCGGATTTTGCAATTTCGCGGACGCTTGGGAGAGATCGAGCGCGGCGCGGTGGCCTTTGAGGCGGAATTGCGTGGCGTGGCGGATGATTTGAACAAGGCGCAGGGCCGGGCCTATGTGCCGGGCTGTGACCGTGCCTTGGGTGACGGTAAATGCGGTGTGGCACTAGAGGGCGAGCCGATGGTTTTTGAACGGCAGTTGCTTGCGCAGACGGCGGCCCGGCAGATCGTGGTTGCAGGTTGCGCTGTAGGTGATAGCTGGTTTGCGCGCGGTTATGTTACTTGGGCAAGCGGGCCAACGCTGGGGCTAAAAAACCTGATCCGCGATGACCACGAAACCGAGGCTGGCCGGGTTATTGAGCTTTGGGATGATGTGTTGATATCGCCTGAACTGGGGGCGGGTTTACGGTTGGTTGCGGGTTGCGACAAGCGATCTGAAACCTGCCGCACGAAGTTTGATAACTTGCTGAACTTTAGAGGTTTTCCACATATTCCGGGTGATGATTGGGTGACGGCTGTGCCCGAGCCAAGTGCCGAGCATAATGGTGGAAAGCTGATTGATGGACGCTGATATGGGGCGCGCGGCCGCCCGCATTGCCCGCCAATGGCTGGGCACGCCTTACCAGCATCAGGCCAGTTGCCTAGGCGCGGGGGCTGATTGCCTTGGGCTGCTGAGGGGGGTGTGGCGCGGGTTGTATGCCGCGGAACCCTGCGCGGTGCCTGCCTATACGCCCGATTGGGCCGAGGCGGATGGGAGTGAGCCATTGTTGCGCGCGGCTGCGGCGCTGTTGTGCCCGGCAATGGGTGAAATGGCGGTTGGTGATGTGGTTATTTTGCGGATGCGTGCGCGCGGCCCTGCCAAACATTTGGGCATATTGGGTGCGGTTTCACCACCCAGCCTTATCCACGCCTATAGCGGCCGGGGGGTCGTTTTATCAGCGCTGACGCCCGCTTGGGCGCGGCGCATCGCGGGCCGATACCGGTTTCCCGAGAGGAGCATATAATGGCGACGATATTACTTTCGGCAGTTGGTGCATCGGTTGGTGCCAGCATTGGCGGGTCAGTTCTTGGGCTTTCGGCGGCGGTGTTGGGCCGGGCGGCAGGTGCCACAATTGGCAAACTGCTTGACCAGCGCTTGTTGGGCACGGGGGCGGCCCCGGTGGAAAGCGGCAAGGTGGACCAGTTTCGGATTATGGGTTCGGGCGAGGGGCAAAGCATTGCCCGCGTTTTTGGTCGCATCCGCGTGCCCGGCCATGTGATTTGGTCGAGCCGATTTTCAGAGCATGTGGCGCAAAGCGGGAGCGGTAAGGGCGGTGCCTTTGGGCCAACGCGGCGGGATTATAGCTATTCGATCAGCCTTGCGATTGCGTTGTGCGAAGGCGAGGTTTCGCGGCTTGGGCGGATTTGGGCGGACGGTAATTTGCTTGATACCAGCGCCATAACCCTTCGCCTGCACCAAGGCGATGAGACGCAATTGCCTGACCCGGCGATTGAGGCGGTGGAAGGGGTTGGCCTTGCGCCCAGCTATCGGGGCACCGCCTATGTGGTGTTTGAAGACCTGGACCTAACGCCATTTGGCAACCGGATTCCGCAGTTCAATTTTGAAGTGATGCGCGCGGCTGAAGGGCAAGAGGCTGCGCCGCGTGATTTGATTGAAGCTGTCGCGCTGATCCCCGGAACGGGGGAATATGCGCTGGCGACTGAACCGGTGCATTTTGCCGAGGCCCGGGGGTTGAGCCGGAGCGCAAACACAAATGGAACGTCGGGGCAGGTGGATATATTGGGTTCACTAGACCAATTATCAGCCGAGCTGCCAAAGGTTGCGGCGACATCGCTGATTGTAAGTTGGTTTGGCAATGATCTGCGTTGTAATCATTGCGAAATTTACCCGGCGGTTGAGCAAACGGCGATTGATGGCACGCCGATGCCTTGGGTGGTGAGCGGCATTGCACGGCCCGCTGCGCGCGCAATTAGCCAGACGGATGGCCGCCCTAATTATGGTGGCACGCCAGCCGATACAGCCGTTGTGCAGGCGATTGCGGCGCTGCGCGATGCAGGTAAGGCGATAACGTTTTACCCGTTCGTGCTGATGGATGTGGCGGCGGATAATACGCGGCCCAACCCTTATGACATTGCAAACCCGCAGCCCGCATTCCCTTGGCGGGGACGTATTACCAGTTCAGCGGCACCCGGCCAGCCCGGCAGCCCTGAGATGACGGGTGCGGCAAGCGCTGAGGTGGATGCATTTTTTGGCGATGCATTGCCGAGTGATTTTGCGGTGATCGGTGAGACAGTTAGCTATTCAGGCCCGGCTGAGTTTTCCTATCGGCGGTTCATTTTGCATTATGCGCATTTATGTGTGGCGGCGGGTGGAGTGGATGCGTTTTTGATTGGGAGTGAGTTGCGCGGATTGACGCGGATTCGATCTGGGCAGACTGATTTTCCGACAGTTGCCGCTTTGGTAGCCCTTGCCGCTGATGTGCGTAGTATTTTGGGGCCAGAGACAAAAATTTCATATGCGGCGGATTGGTCGGAATATGGGGCCTATAGCCCCGGTGGCGGTGATGTATTATTTCATCTGGACCCGCTTTGGGCGGATGACAATATCGACTTTGTGGGCATTGATAATTACCTACCAATTTCAGATTGGCGCGACGACGAGGTGCAGGCGGATGAGGCGCACTCAATTTACGATTTGGACTATTTGCAACGTAATATTGAGGGTGGCGAGTATTTCGATTGGTATTACATCAGCGATGAATCGCGCCGCCTGCAGGCCCGCCGCCCGATTGAAGATGGTGATTATGATGAGGCGTGGATTTACCGCGCCAAGGATTTGCGCAGTTGGTGGGGTTTGCCGCATTCCAACCGGCTAAGCGGTGTGCGGGCGGATAGTTATACCGGTTGGGAGCCGAAATCCAAGCCAATTTGGTTTACGGAACTTGGCTGCCCGGCGATCGACAAAGGCACCAACCAGCCCAACGTATTTTATGATGCCAAATCATCGGAATCGGCGGTGCCGTATTTTTCATCGGGGGCGCCGGATGATTTGATTCAGATGCGCTATATTCAGGCGATGCTAGGCTATTGGGGTGATGTGGAACGCAACCCTGCTAGCCCGCATTATGAGGGCCGCATGATTGCGATGGACCGGGCGTATATTTGGGCTTGGGACACGCGACCATGGCCTGCCTTCCCGAGCCGCCAAAGCCTGTGGAGCGATGCGGTGAACCATGGGCGTGGCCATTGGCTAAACGGGCGTGCGGCGCAGGTTTCGCTGGCAGGGGTTGTGGCTGAAATATGTGGTTATGCTGGGGTGAGCCAGTTGGACACCAGCCAGTTAAACGGCGCGTTGCAGGGCTATGCGCTGCAAGGCGATGAATCAGCCCGCCAAGCGCTGCAGCCGCTTATGCTGGCCTATGGGTTTGACGCGATTGAGCAAGGTGGTGGATTTACGTTTCGGAGCCGCGATGGGCGGGCGATTGAGACGTTGGAACCCGAATGGCTGGCGGTTGAGGATGACGCGCCAAGCCCAATTACGTTTCAGCGTGCAGATGCGGGGCCAGCGCGGGTGCGGGTTAGCTATTTGGAGGCTGACAATGCCTATCAATCAGGGGCGGCTGAGGCGGCAGAGCCAGATGGGCAAACACCGGATATAAGCCATTCGGGGTTGAATTTGGTGCTGGGGAGTGACCAGGCGCAGATCATTGCAGATCGGTGGTTGAATGAGGGGCGTGTGGCGCGCGATGTGGCGCAATTTGCGCTGCCGCCTTCGGGGTTACACCTTGGGGCTGGCGATGTTGTGCGCCTGCCGCAAGGGGGCGGTTTTGCTAGTTACCGCATTGATCGGATTGAAGAAATGGGCCAGCGCAAGGCCAGCGCTGTGCGGGTGGAGCCGGGCGTTTACCGCACCGCCCCCACAACAGCCCGCCGCCATGAGAAAGGTGGTGTGGTAAGCGCTGGGCCGGTGCATGGGATATTATTAGACCTACCATTGCTGCGTGACGATGATGCCGCGCAGGCCCCCTATGCGGCCGTGGCCGCCAAGCCATGGCCGGGCAGCATTGCGGTTTTAAGTGCCGCGAATGATAGCGGCTATAGCGCCGTTGGGGCGTTAACCCGCAGCATTACCTTAGGGCGCACCCAGCAGGCATTGAAAGCCGCGCAGCCGGGGCGCTGGCAATGGGATGCCGGGCTAGAGGTGGTTTTGGATACAGGCCAGCTGCAAAGCCAAAGTGCGCTTGATGTGTTGGGCGGCGCGAATGCGGCCGCGCTGCGAGTGGGGGCAGATTGGGAATTGATTCAGTTCCAACAGGCCACATTGATTGCGCCAAATACCTATCAGCTTGATGGGCTGTTGCGGGGCCAAAAGGGGACGGATCGGTTTATGGCCCCGGTTTTGGTGGCGGGCGCTGATTTTGTGCTGCTCGATGGTGCGCAGGGGCAGATTGATATGCCTTTGGCGCATATTGGGGCTGAGCGGCATTATCGCATTGGGCCAGCCAGTAAACCCTTTGATGATATTCGCTATCACCACAGCACCTATACGCATAGCGCTGCAGGTTTGCGCCCCTATGCGCCGGTGCATTTGCGGGCGCGCAAACAGGGTGCAGACATGGTGCTGAGCTGGGTGCGACGCGGCCGAATTGACAATGACAGTTGGCTGGCGGCCGATATTCCGCTGGGCGAAGAGCGCGAAAGCTATCGTCTGCGGATCATTGTTGGGGGTGTGGTGAAGCGTGAGGCTGAGGTGGCGGCGCAGGCCTATACTTATACCGCAGCCCAACAGGCCGCTGATGGCGCTTCGGCGCTGTTTGAATTTGAAATCGCCCAGAATTCCGCCAGCATCGGCGCGGGCTTAGCTGCAAGGAAAACTGTGAATGTCTGAGAGTTATAATTTACAATTGCCATTCATTCTGCTCGGTCAGGCGCAAAAGCATGTTACCGTGAATGAAGCCTTGGCGAAGTTGGATGCGCTGGCGAAGTTGCGGCTGGTGGCGCGGGGGGTAAACACGCCGCCTGCCAGCCCGGTTGACGGCGCCGCTTGGGATATTGGGCCGGCACCAACTGGGGCCTGGGTAGGGCAGGCGGGGAAAATTGCGGTGGCGAGCAATGGGTCTTGGCTGTTTGTGACCCCCAAACAGGGCTGGCGGTGCTGGGATGAGACGCTGAAGCTAACCGCCACATTTGATGGTGGTAGTTGGGTTGCTTATGCAGTCCAAACACTTGCCAGTGGCGCGGCCACATTGGGGCATATTGCCGAAATTACCCATACGTTAACGGCAGGCGCTACGAACACTACCAGTGCCGCAATCCCTCAAAACGCGGTCGTGATTGGCGTTACAGGCCGGGTAAAAACCGCAATTGCGGGGGCGGGCGTGACGGGTTTTAAGCTAGGGGTGAGTGGGGCAAATAACCGTTATGGCGCGGGGCTTGGTATTGCGCTCAACTCATTCATACATGGGGTTACGGGCCAGCCGCAGGCCTATTACGCGGCGACACCGTTATTGATAACCGCCGAAGGTGGCAGTTTTGCGGCGGGTGGGCAGATCATATTGGCGGTGCATTATATGCAATTGAAAGTGCCAAACGCGGTCTGACACGGATTGTTTCCAGTGCGGGTGGTTGACGTGGGCGGGATTTGCTATGATTTAAGTAAGTAAGGCCGCGATCGGAGCTAGAGAATGACCCAAGCTAAACCCCAAATTGTACGAGTCGACCCTGTTTGGACCTCAATTCAAAGCGAGGCGAAGGATATTATTGCCGCAGAACCCGCGCTGGGCGGGATGATTTTTGCGGGGATAATTCACCACAAATCGCTGGAAAGTGCGCTGGCGCACCGGATTGCGCAAAAGCTGGCCTCGGGCGAGATGACCGAGGCGGTTTTACGTGAAGTTTGCATCGAGGCCTATGACAGCGATGTTTGGTTAGGGCGGGCGGCGCGCGCAGATATTGTGGCGGTTCTTGACCGTGACCCGGCTTGCCATCGGTTCATTCAGCCTCTGCTCTATTTTAAGGGTTATCAGGCTGTGCAAGCGCATCGTGTGGCGAATTGGCTATGGCGGCAGGGTCGCAAAGACATGGCCTATTTCATTCAGATGCGCGCGAGCGAAGTTTTTGGTGTTGATATTCACCCGGCCGCCAAAATTGGCCAAGGGCTGATGATTGACCACGCGCATTCAATTGTGATTGGCGAAACCGCTGTGGTGGGTGACAATGTGTCGATGCTGCATTCGGTTACGCTTGGCGGCACCGGCAAGCAAGATAGCGACCGCCACCCGAAAATTGGTGATGGTGTGCTGATTGGCGCCGGTGCTAAGATTTTGGGGAATATCAAGGTTGGGCATTGCTCGCGGATTGCGGCAGGGTCGGTTGTGCTGCAAGAGGTGCCACCTTGCAAAACGGTGGCTGGTGTTCCGGCACGGATTGTGGGTGAGGCTGGCTGCGACCATCCATCTAGCATGATGGACCAAGTGATCGGATAAAAAAGGCCCCCGGAAGGGGGTTTTTTTATTTGCTTAAACGGCCCCGGATCAAGCCCAGAACGGCGCAGCCTGCGAGGACTGCGCCGGTTTTTTTTAGGCCAGCATCGACATTGGGTTTTCGAGATAGCCTTTGACCGCTGCCAAGAAGGTTGCACCAAGCGCGCCGTCAATGACCCGATGATCCACCGATAGTGTCACCGACATGACCGTTGCGACGGCAATAGCGCCATCGGCATTTACGATTGGTTTTTTGATGCCTGCACCAACGGCCAGAATTGAGGCATGTGGCGGGTTGATAACCGCATCAAAATTCACAATCCCCATCATGCCAAGATTTGAAATTGCAAAGCTGCCGCCCTGATATTCATGCGGGGCCAGTTTGCGGGTTTTGGCGCGTGCGGCGAGGTCTTTCATCTCGGCTGACAGCGCGGACAGCGATTTTTGCTGGCTATCGCGTAGAACGGGGGTGAAAAGACCACCCTCAATCGCCACGGCCACTGCCACGTCGGATGACTTCATCTTCAATATCCGGTCGCCTGCCCAAACGGCGTTGCAATCGGGAACATCTTGCAAGGCCAGCGCGCAGGCTTTGATAATGAAATCATTGATTGAAAGTTTGATGCCACGGCTCTCAACCGTTTTATTCAACTGCCCACGCAGGGCCATCAGCGCATCCAGATGGATATCGCGGCGCAGATAGAAATGCGGGATTGTTGATTTGGCTTCGGTCAGGCGTGCGGCGATGATTTTGCGCATGCCATCAAGTGCAACTTCTTCATAGTCCCGATCGGCGTAGATTTTCTTGACCTGATCAGCGCTGGCGCCGGTTGGCGCTGCGGCTGGTGCAGGGGCGGCAGTGGATGCCGCTGGCGCTGCTGCTTTTGCACCGGCTTTTGCAGATTCAACATCCGATTTTACAATGCGGCCATGCGGGCCAGAGCCTGTGAGGCTGGCCAGATCAACGCCTTTATCAGCGGCAATACGGCGTGCCAGCGGGCTGGCGAATACGCGATTGCCGTCGGATTTTGGCGCTGCGGGTGCGGCGCTCGGCGCGGCTTTGGCGGGTTCGGCCTCGGCCTCGGCCTTAGGTGCGCTTTCGTCTTTGGCAGCGGGCGCAGCTTCGGCTTTGGTATCCATGTCGCCTGCGCTTTCGCCCTCCTCCAATAACACGGCGATCAGGTCATTGACCTTCACACCCTCTGTGCCTTCGGCGACGACGATTTTACCGATTATGCCTTCATCGACGGCTTCAAATTCCATCGTAGCTTTGTCGGTTTCGATTTCGGCAATCACGTCGCCAGACGCAACGCTATCACCTTCTTTAACCAGCCATTTGGCCAGAGTGCCTTCCTCCATCGTGGGGGAAAGTGCAGGCATCAGAATGTTGATTGGCATCTTTCGCTCCTAACGGTAGGTGACGGCCTTAACGGCCTCGATCACTTCGGCGGTGGTAACCAGCGCCAGTTTTTCTAGGTTGGCTGCATAGGGCATTGGCACA
>Ga0105053_10003117_pt1 | contig 25402 bp, 22 predicted proteins | sample BON01_FD_78093 | JGI IMG/M metagenome (GOLD analysis project Ga0105053, IMG submission 78093) | Freshwater microbial communities from Lake Bonney liftoff mats and glacier meltwater in Antarctica - BON-01 | ecosystem: Environmental > Aquatic > Freshwater > Ice > Glacier meltwater | place: Lake...
AAGGGATAGATCGCGCAGAACATCGGGATCGACGACCACAACTCCGGCAATATCCTGCACTTCGTCGCCCGCCCGGATACCGTTGGCGGACCGCCGGATGATGGCCCTGGGCCTGGCACCGATGTGCCGGAGCCGATGAGCATGGCGGTGCTCGGTGTGGGCCTTCTCGGCTTGGCCGCCGCCCGCAGGCGCCGCAACGCGCTCAGCTGAAGCCTGGCTGACTTTCCTGACGGCAACGCAGCGGCCCGCATCATAACATGGTGCGGGCCGCTTGCTGCTGCGCTCAATTCCAGGGCATAGGGCTGGCGCGCCGCACCACGTAGGTGACGCCCAGTGTGGCGACCACCGTTGCCTCGTGCCGCACCTCGATCGCCAGGTCGGCGCGGCCGCGGTTGGCGTCGCGCGGCGAGGGGCTGGCCGAAGTCCAGCGTGCCCGCACGTCGTAGGCGGTGTCGGGCCATACCGGAACCATGAACCGCGCCTCGTGCAGCGCATAGCCGGCCACCACCGCCACGTCGACGATGGCGCGCACCGTCAGGCCGATCGCCATGCCCTGGGTGTGCAGGCCGGAGGCGCAGAGCCGGCCGAAATAGGAGCGCGCGGCGGCGGCATCGTCGAGATGGAAGGGCTGGGGGTCGTAGAGGCTGGCGAAAGCGATGATCTCGGTGCGGGCGAGGCAGAAGGTGCCGCACTCGAACCAAACGCCGAGGGCGAGGTCTTCGAGGCGGGCGCCGTTGATGGTGACGTGCATGGCGGAGATTCCGAAGGGAAGAAGTGTCTTCTTTTTCTGTAGAAAAAGAAGCAAAAAGACTTTCATCCGTTTGCCTGAGGCGATGTGGCGCTTACTTGGCCCGGCCCTTCATGGATGAAGTTTTTTTGCTTCTTTTTGTTCACAAAAAGAAGATTCTTACTTCGCCTTCGCTTCGCGCCGGCGCGCATGGAGAACGAACTCGGTGTATCCGTTCGGCTGGGCGCGGCCCTGGAAGACCAAGTCGCAGGCGGCTTTGAAGGCCGGGCCGTCATAGGCGGGGGCCATGGGGGTGTAGGCGGCGTCGGTGGCGTTCTGGCGGTCGACCACCGTGGCCATGCGTTTCATGGTTTCCATGACCTGGGCCTCGGAGGTGACGCCGTGGTGCAGCCAGTTGGCGATGTGTTGGCTGGAGATGCGCAGGGTGGCGCGGTCTTCCATGAGGCCGACGTCGTGGATGTCGGGCACCTTGGAGCAGCCGACGCCCTGGTCGATCCAGCGGACGACGTAGCCGAGGATGCCCTGGACGTTGTTGTCCAGTTCCTGCTGCACCTCGTCCGGGGCCCAGTTGGGGCGGTCGGCGAGCGGCAGGGTGAGGATGTCGGCCAGTTTGGCAGGGGGGCGGCTGGCGATCTCGGTCTGGCGGGCGGCGATGTCGACTTGGTGGTAGTGCAGGGCGTGCAGGGTGGCGGCGGTGGGGGAGGGTACCCAGGCGGTGTTGGCGCCGGCGCGGGGGTGGCCGATTTTCTGGGCCAGCATGTCGGCCATGCGGTCGGGTGCTGCCCACATGCCCTTGCCGATCTGGGCGCGGCCGCGCAGGCCGCAGGCGAGGCCGACATCGACGTTGTTGTTTTCGTAGGCGGAAATCCAGGCCGTGGCCCGCATGTCGTTCTTGCGGATCATCGGGCCGGCTTCCATGGCGGTGTGGATTTCGTCGCCGGTGCGGTCGAGGAAGCCGGTGTTGATGAACACCACGCGCTCGCGGGCGGCGTGGATGCAGGCGGCGAGGTTGATGGTGGTGCGGCGTTCCTCGTCCATGATGCCCATTTTCAGCGTGTTGCGGGGCAGGGCGAGGAGGTCTTCGACGGCGGCGAACAGGTCGGCGGCGAAGGCGACTTCCTCGGGGCCGTGCATCTTGGGCTTGACGATATAGACCGAGCCGGCGCGGGAGTTGCGGATGGGGCCGGTGGATTTCAGGTCGTGGATGGCGATGAGCGAGGTGAGGGCGGCGTCCAGGATGGTCTCGGGGATTTCGGCGCCTGATGCGTCCAGCACCGCGTCGGTGAACATGTGGTGGCCGACATTTCGCACGAGCATCAGCGAGCGGCCGGGGACGCTGGTGATGGCGCCGTTCGGGGCGTTATACTGGCGATCCTGGTTGAGCCGACGGGTGATGGTGCGGCCGTCTTTTTCCAGGCTGGCGGCGAGGTCGGCTTTCATCAGGCCAAGCCAGTTGCGATAAACATCGACCTTGTCGGCGGCATCGACGGCGGCGACGGAATCCTCACAATCCATGATGGTGGTGACGGCGGACTCCATCACGACGTCGGCGAGGCCAGCGGGATCGTCGCGGCCGATCGGATGGGTGCGGTCGATCATCAGCTCGACGTGCAGGCCGTTGTGCTTGAGCAGGATGGCGGTTGGTGCAACGGCGTCACCGCGATAGCCGACGAATTGCGATGGGTCGGCCAGGCCGACCTGGCCGCCGCCGGGCGGGAGTGCCACGCGCAGGGCGCCGCCGGAGATGGTGTAGCCGTGGGCGTCGGCGTGGCTGTAGGCGGCCAGCTTGGCGACCTCGTTCAGGGTGGTTTTGGCGTAGCAGATCACCAGGGCGCCGCGGACCGGGTTGTAGCCGCGGCCACGCTCGGCGCCGTCCGTGTCGGGAATGATGTCGGTGCCATAGAGCGCGTCGTACAGGCTGCCCCAACGGGCGTTGCCGGCGTTAAGCGCGTAGCGGGCATTGCTGACCGGCACGACAAGCTGCGGACCTGCGATGGCGGCGATCTCGGCGTCGACATTGGCGGTGGAGATCGCAAACGGCGCGGGCGGCGGCAGCAGGTAGCCGATGCCGCGCAGGAAGGCCTCATACTCCGCGGCATCGTGCGGCTTGCCGCGGCGGGCGAGGTGCCATGCGTCGATCTGGGCCTGGAGGCGGTCGCGGGCGTCGAGAAGTTCGCGATTGCGGGGGGCGAAATCGGCGACGATGGCGGCGAGGCCGGACCAGAAGGCGTCGGCGGCGATGCCGGTGCCTGGCAGGGCCTCGGCCTCGACGAAGGTCTTCAGGATCGGCGCAACCTGGAGGCCGCCCACTGGCACATGGCTCATCGACACAGTACTCCCCGCTGATTTGATCGTGCTTGTCGCGTGATGGCCGGCCTCTTGTCGAGGGCCGGGGCCGGGATTCAGCCCTGCCGTGCCTTCCATTCCTCGAACGCGGCCAGCGTGGCCTGGTTCGGGGGGTATGTTCCGGGCAGCGGAGCGCCGGCGTCGATGCGGGCTAGGAGGAACGCCTCCAGCTCCTCCTGGGCGGCGGCATCGGCGGCCACGTCGTCGGCGAGGTGGGCGGGCAGGACCACGACGCCGTCGGCATCGCCCACCAGGATGTCGCCGGGATAGACGGCCACACCGCCGCAGGCGATCGGGGCGTCGATCTCGACGGCGTGGTGCTGGATGATGTTCAGCGGCGCGGAGGGGCCGGCGCAGAAGACGGGGAGCGGCATTTTCGAGATGGGGCCGGCGTCGCGGATGCCGCCGTCGGTGACCACGCCGGCGGCTTCGCGGCGCATCAGCCGGGTCATCAGGATGTCGCCGCCGCTGGCCGCGCGGGCGTCGCCGCGGCAGTCCATGACGAGGACGTGGCCGGGCTTGATGGTCTCCACCGCCTTGCGTTGCGGGTGCTCGGGGTTGCCGAGGCTGGCCATCACGTCGATGTCCTCGCGGGCGGGGATGTTGCGCACGGTGGTGGCGGGGCCGACCATGTTGTCGCCGTAGCTGCCGAGGGCGCGGACGCCCTGCATGAAGACGTTGCGGAAGCCGCGCTTGAACATCTGGGTGGTCAGCGTGGCGGTGCTGACGCGGCGCAGGGTGGCGAGTGTCTCTGGTTTCATGGCAGCTTCTCCCCGTTCGTGCGGGCAGCATGCCGCGTTGCGCCGCCGATGCCCAGCCAGCCTCGCCAGATATCCAGGGAGCCGTCATGTCCGCCTTCGAACGCTACCTCTCGGTGTGGGTGGCGCTGTGCATCCTCGCCGGCATCGTGCTGGGCAATGTGGTGCCGGGCGTGTTCCAGGCGCTGGCGGGCGTGGAGTATGGCTCGGTGAACTTCATCGTCGCGGTGCTGATCTGGTTCATGGTGTATCCGATGATGGTGGCGGTGGACTTCACCAGCCTGCGCCGGGTGCATGAGCGGCCGAAGGGGCTGGTGATCACGGTGGTGGTGAACTGGCTGGTGAAGCCGTTCACTATGGCGGCGCTGGGCGTGCTGTTCTTCGAATACCTGTTCGCCGACCTGATCGATCCGGCCAATGCGGGGCAGTATATCGCCGGGCTGATCCTGCTGGGGGCGGCGCCGTGCACCGCGATGGTGTTCGTGTGGTCGCAACTGACCCGGGGCGACCCGAACTACACGCTGGTGCAGGTGTCGGTGAACGACATCATCATGGTGTTCGCCTTCGCGCCGATTGTGGCGCTGCTGCTGGGGGTGACGGACCTGGTGGTGCCGTGGGAGACGCTGCTGCTGTCGGTGGTGCTGTACGTGGTGATCCCGCTGGCCGCCGGTGTGGCCACGCGGATGGGGCTGACCGTGGGCGTCGCGGGGGAAGGGGCGCGGGCGGCTGCTGTCGCGGCGTTCACCGGGCGGATCAAGCCGCTGTCGGTGCTGGGGCTGCTGGCGACGGTGGTGGTGCTGTTTGGCTTCCAGGGGCGGGTGATCCTGGACCAGCCGGCGCTGATCGGGCTGATCGCGGTGCCGCTGCTGATCCAGAGCTACGGGATCTTTTCGCTGGCCTACTGGGCGGCGTGGGCGTGGCGCGTGCCCTACAACGTGGCGGCACCCTGTGCGCTGATCGGGACGTCGAATTTCTTCGAGTTGGCGGTGGCCGTGGCGATTGGGCTGTTCGGGCTGAACTCGGGCGCGGCGCTGGTGACCGTGGTGGGGGTGCTGGTGGAGGTGCCGGTGATGCTGTCGCTGGTGGCCTTCGCCAACCGCACAAAGGGGTGGTTCGCCGGCAACAGGTGACGCATCGGCCGCCAGGCGCTAGTTTTGCCGCAACCGCAAAGGAGACGCCCATGTCCGACGATATCAAGCAGATCGAGACCGTGCTGCAGACCTATTTCGACGGGTTGTACGAAGGGGACGCCGGCAAGCTGGCCGCCGCCTTCCACGAGACCGCCGACCTGCGCAGCGTGGGCGCCGATGGCAGCTTGGCCGTGCTGCCGCGCGAGAAGTGGCTGGAGGGTGTGAAGTCGCGCCCGTCGGCCCAGGCGCAGAACCTGGAGCGGAAGGATTGGGTGGTGACGATCGACCGCTCGGGCCCGACCACGGCGTTTGCCAAGGTGCACTGCCAGATCCCGCCGCGCTATTTCACCGACTACCTGTCGCTGGCCAAGGTGGGTGGCGATTGGAAGGTGGTTGCCAAGACCTTCCACACCGACACGCGCTGACGCGCCGCCGTCCCTGCTGCCGCCGTTGACGCGGGGGCAGGGCGGCGAAGCTACGCCAGACGCTTTGGCTCCGCGAGCATCGCGGTGGCATGCATGTTGCTGGGAGTGATTGGCATCCAGTCGCGGGTGCCTCCCTGCCGGCGGCGGATTCGCATTTTTGATCCTGGCACTCACTTATTCGTTCGACTTGCCTCTGTTGCAGTGGATAATTTTTGGACAATCTGACAACGTCCACTCGGCTTACGTCCGGACGTTTAACAGGAAACACGATATTTCAGGGCAGCGGTGCGTTTCGGCGCGTCGCCTTGCCGTAACGGAGAGACATCATAGTGACCTGCATCCGCAGAATGCCCGGTGTTCGCCATTGGTGGACGCCTTGATCCCTGCATCCCTGCTCGAAAGCCTCTATGGCAGTCCTGCGAGCCACCAGATGCGCGACGCGGCTAACGAACTGGCGGTTCGCATCGCTGAGGGTGAGTTCGACGACCTCGACGACATGCAGCGCAACGACCTGCAATGGCTCTCGCTGATGCTGCAGGCCTGGGCGCGGCGCGTGCAAGTGCTGGAGGCCGGGCTGTTCCTGCCCATCGACGCCGAGCGCGAGCATCGTCCCGACCTCTGATTGGCACCGCTGCAGTCCGATTCCTGACTTCCCACGGCCCGGCCACCATTGGTGGCCGGGCCGTGTTGCGTGTGGCCTTGTCGCTGGCGGCTGACGCAGGCGTTCGCAACAGCGCCCGTGGCGAGGCTTGCAATTTGCATCGTGCATTGACGATTGTTAGATGGAAATCGCAAAATGCGACGCTTTCCAGGACAATCGGCACGCACAGTTTCACGTCAAGCGAGTCGCTGCCGCGCCGGGCGTTGGCATGGTCTGTGCATTGTCCCTTGGCACGGTGGGTCATCAACCTGCCGGGCGACGTGGAGCAGAACGAGTGTTTGAACGTATTCAAAGTGAACCGGGCCGTGTGCGCATGCATCTGCGTGGCGGGCTCGACGGCGAGGCCAGCCGCGCGATGCGGGACAGCCTGGCCGCGTTGGCCGAGGTGGCCGCCCGCGAGGTGGTGCTCGACCTTTCTCATGTGACCTTTATCGATGGCTCCGGCCTAGGTGCCATTTCCTTTCTTTTCAAGCGCCTGTCCGCCCGTGGCCGCCGACTTACGGTGGTGGGCGTGTCTGGCCAGCCGGTCGCCACGCTGCGCCATGTTGGCGTGGCCGCCCTTCTGGGTGTGAAGGATGAGCCTGCTTCCCGGCCCGTATCCTCGTTTCTGGGGATGACCTGGGCTCGCTAGGGCTCCCTATCGCCGTTTTCGCATTCAAGTCGCCTGGACGTTTCAGGACTGCCGGAATTAGCCTCCCAATCGTTTTCAGCAGCCCGGGTGGTCAATGATCACCCGGGTTTCCTTTATGCGGCCCTTGCGTGGACGCGCCGATCCGGGTGATTTTGCAAGCGCATGAAGGCGGTGGCGCCATTGTGCCACCCCGCGGCGGATGGAACGGATGAGCGATCGAGGCTTCGCGGCGCAATTGGCCGAGGATCTGTCCCCCCAGGACCTGCGCCATGTTCTTGCGGTTTTCCGGACGGACGTGGAGCGCCTGACCGGCACGCTCACGCAGGCGTTGCAGGCGGCCGATGAGGCCAGATTCCGCCGCGCCGCCCATGGCCTGGCGGGTGCGGCCGGTGCGGTTGGCGCGGATGACCTGGAACAGGCCTGCCGCCGTGCCATGACCGGCGCCCATCCGATGCCCGGCGCCATGCTGGAGATCGACGCCTCCGCGCAGGTGGCCCTGGGCGATCTGGCGGCCTTCATCAACCGGCTCGACGCCGCGACATGACGGGTGGCGCGCGATGACCGGCACAGCGGCGCGGGTGCTGGTGGTGGAGGATACGCCCACCCAGGCACAATTGGCCCGTGCATTCCTGGCCGGGTTGGGCCACCAGGTGGAGATCGTCGAATCCGCCGGTGCCGCCCTCGTCGCGGCGCGCGACTGGAACCCTGATGCGATCCTGCTGGACATCGACCTGCCGGACTACAATGGCTTCGAGTTGATGCAGCGCCTGGGGGCGGAGGGCATCCGGACCTCGGTCATCGTGGTCACCGCCAACGCTTCGATCAACACCGCGGTCGAGGCGATGCGGGCCGGCGCGGTGGATTTCATCGTCAAGCCCTACGCCAAGGCCCGGCTGGCGGTCACGCTTGCCAATGTTTTGGAAAAACAAGCGCTTGTCGCTCAGCTTGCCACGGTGAAGGCGCGGCTGGACCGTGAGCAGTTCTTCGGCTTCATCGGCGCCTCGGTGCCGATGCAGGCAGCCTACCGCACCATCGAGAGTGTCGCGGCCAGCAAGGCGAGCGTGTTCATCACCGGCGAAAGCGGCACCGGCAAGGAACTGGCCGCCGAGGCGGTGCACCGTGCCAGCCCGCGCGCCGGGCGCAACTTTGTGGCGCTCAACTGCGGCGCCATCCCGCGCGACCTGCTGGAGAGCGAGGTGTTCGGCCATGTCCGCGGCGCCTTCACCGGAGCGAGCGCCGACCGCGAAGGGGCTGCCAAGCTGGCCGATGGCGGCACGCTTTTTCTCGACGAGATCGGCGAGATGCCGTTGGAAATGCAGGTGAAGCTGCTGCGCTTCGTGCAGACGGGCACGTACTCGCCGGTGGGGTCGTCGCGGGTGGAGCGGGTGGATGTCCGCTTCGTTTGCGCCACCAACCGCGACCCGATGCTGGAGGTGCAGGCCGGGCGGTTCCGCGAGGATCTGTATTACCGGCTGTATGTCGTGCCGGTGGAACTGCCGCCGCTGCGGGCGCGCGGCGAGGACGTGCTGATGATCGCGCGCCACTTCCTCATCCAGTTCGCGCGCGAGGAGAAGCGCGGCTTCACCGGCTACAGCGCTGTCGCGGAGCAGGCGCTGGCGCAGTATTCCTGGCCCGGCAACGTGCGCCAGTTGCAGAACGTGGTGCGCAATATCGTGGTGCTGCACGATGGCGACCGGGTGGAACACGACATGATCCCCCAGACGGTGCGCCGCGGCGCCGCATCTTTCCCTGACGAACGCCCGATCGCCGAACGCCCGATCGCCGAACGCCCGATCGCCGAACGCCGGGCCGTCGATCGCCCTGTTTTCGACGCCGACGCGCCGCAAGCGGCCCCGCGCCTGGTGCGCCCGGACGCGGCGCCGGAGGAGGAGGGCACCGAGGTGGTGCCGCTGGCGGTGATGGAGCGCCGCTTGATCCTGGCCGCATTGCGCCAGACCGGACAGGACGTGCCGCGCGCCGCCGCCCTGCTGGAGATCAACCCCTCCACTGTCTACCGCAAGTTGCAGAACTGGCGGGCCGAGGGATTGCTGCCGGCGGGTTGAGATCGCTGTGCGTCGCATCTTGCACGTCGCCTGCCGCATTTTGCGACGAACGCCGCCATACCGCGGTGCGGCCGCTTCTGGCCGGCTTTGGCACGCCGCCCGCTTTGGCATGCCGCCCGCTTTGGCATGCGGATTGCATCGCTGATCTCGTGAACAGGTTGACCATGACCCTCCGGAACCCCCCGATGTCCGCACGCCAGCCCAGCGAAGCCGCGCTGACCACCGAGCAGATGATGACGCTCGACTACGTTCCGCGCAGCGTGCTGGTGTGCAAGCGGGTGATGGACATCGTCGTGGCGGTGGTGGGCATCATCATCACGGCGCCGCTGTGGCCGCTGGTGGCGCTGGCGATCCGCCTGGACAGCCCGGGGCCGGCGATCTATCGGCAGCTGCGGGTGGGCCGGATTCGCGGCGATCGTACCGAACTCTTCATGATCCTGAAATTCCGTTCGATGTATTCCGACGCGGAGAAGGCGACGGGGGCGGTATGGGCACAGAAGGACGATCCGCGGATCACTCGGGTGGGCGCCTTCATCCGCAAGACGCGGCTGGACGAGTTGCCGCAGCTGATCAACGTGCTGCGCGGCGACATGTCGGTGGTGGGGCCGCGGCCGGAGCGCCCGGCGCTGTATCGGCGGCTGGAGCGGGCGGTGCCGTTCTTTGCCGACCGCACGGCGGGGTTGCGCCCGGGCGTCACGGGGCTGACGCAGGTGGTGCAGGGCTATGACAACAGCCTGGAGGACGTGCGCCGCAAGGTGGGCTTCGATGCCGCCTATGCCATGCGGCTGTGCAGCTTCCGCACCTGGTTGATATCCGACATGACAATCATGTTTCGTACCTTGACCGTGATGGTGAGCGGCCGCGGCCAGTAACCCCGGCTTCCGGCCCCCGACGGTGGGTACCCACGAGATTACTTCCCGGGAACGCATTTAAGCTAAATTTTCAGCGAGCCTCATCCCAGTCGACCAGGAACCGGAGCGCGGGCAACCGCCCTCCGGTTCTATTTTGTCTTTCTCGTTTTCGTGTTTCGGCCGCATTGTACCGCTTGGCTTTTGCTCCCTTCCCGCCGATCTGGCATAGCGGTGTGCACGCTCCTATGGTGCGCCCCCGCTTGGGCACCAGCGATCCGGGGCGGACCCTCGCTTTCCGGGATACCTTCATGATTTCGATGTTTCGCGCGTTTCTGGGCACTTGGGCGGCGAAGGTGTTTTTCCTTATGCTGATAGGCGTGTTCGTGCTGTGGGGCGTGGGCGACGTGTTCACCTCGCGCGGCACCGACACCGCGGTGGCCACGGTGGGCGACCGGCGCATCGAGGTGGAGCAACTGGACGACGCCTATCGTCGGCAGCTGTTCCAGGTGACCAATGCGCTCGGCGCCAACGTGGAGCCGACGCCCGAGATGCGCCGCGGCATTGCCGCGCGGGCCCTGGAGCAGCTGATCACCCAGGTGGCGCTGGGCGTGGCGGTCGCCGACATGGGGCTGAAGGTGCCGGACGAGGCGTTGCGCCGGGCGGTGTGGCAGACGCCGGCCTTCGCCGGGGCGGACGGCCAGTTCGACCGCAACCAGTTCAACGCCGTGATGCGCAACAACGGGCTGACCGAACAGCGCTTCCTCGACCTGATGCGCATCGAGCTCGGCCAGCGCCAGCTGATGTCGGCCGCCCGTGCCGGCGCCACCAGCCCGGAGACGCTCACCCGCCTGGTCTATGCGTTCCAGAATGAGAAGCGCGTCGCCGATATGGTGGAGATCCGCCTCGACGCCGCCCCGGTGCCGGCGCGGCCCGAACCGATGGTGCTGGAGCGCTGGTATGCCAACAACATCGCCCGGTTCTCCACCCCGGAACTGCGCCGCGTGAAGGCGGTGGTGCTGGCACCGGAGACCCTGGCCGGCGAGGTGGCGCCCGACGAGGCCATGCTGCGCGCGGCCTATGAAGCGCGGGCCAGCGAGTTCGTGCAGCCCGAGCGGCGCAGCGTGCAGGTGCTGCTGAGCCAGGACGAGGACAAGGCCCGGGCGCTGGCCGAGCGCTGGCAGGGCGGGGCCGACTGGGCGGCGATGCAGCAGGCCGCCAGCGAGGCCGGCGCCGCCCCGGTGGAACTGGCCGATGCGGTGCGCGCCGAGATCCCCGCCCCGGAACTGACCGAGGCGATTTTTGCCGCGGCGCCGGACACTGTGGCCGGGCCGGTGCGCAGCCAGCTTGGCTGGCACGTGCTGCGCGTGACCAAGGTGACCCCGGGCGCTACCCGCAGCTTCGAGGAGGTTCGCCCACTGCTGGTGGCCCAGGTTCAGGCTAACCGCGCGGCCGACCTGCTGTACGACCGCGCCAACAAGGTGGACGACCTGCTGGCCGGTGGTGCCGCGCTGGACGAGTTGCCCGGTGACCTGGGCCTGGGCGCCGTCACCGGCACGCTGGATTCGCAGGGCCGCACTGCCGACGGCGCGCCCGCGCCAATCCCCGGCAGTGACGCATTGCGCGCGGCCCTGGTGCAGAACGCCTTCCAGACCGCCCCCGGCGAGCCGCCACGCCTGATCGAGGCGCCGCGCCGGCCTGGAACCATCGCCGGCTTCTATGCCCTCGTGGTGGAGGCGGTGGTGCCGCCGGCGCCGCAGCCGTATGAGGCGGTGGCGGACCGGGTGCTGGAGGACTGGACCCAGGCCGAGATCCGCCGCACCCAGGAGGAGGCGGCGGCCAAAATGCTCGCCGCGGTGAAGGGCGGGCAGAGCCTGGCCGATGCCGCCGTGCTGGCCGACCTGCCGGTGCGCCGCCTGCCCGCGGTCAGCCGCGGTGCCAGGGCCGCCGACGAGGTGCCGCTGCAACTGGTCAACCCGCTGTTCAACCTCAAGGCGGGCGAGACGACCATGGTCGCGACGGTGGACGGGTTTGTCGTGGCCGTGCTGGCCGAGGTGGAGCCGGCGCAGCCCGATGCCGACCCGGTGGGCTATGGCCTGGTGCGCGATGCCATGGCCCAGGCGGTGGCCGACGACGTGCAGGCGCTGCTGACCGCGGGCCTGCGTGCGCGCACCCGCCCGCAGGTGAACCAGACCATGATCGACCGTATCGTGCAGCCGAACTAGTCTGCCCACCTTGCCAGTCTGCCCGCCTTGCGTATGCCCGCCTTGCGTATGCCCGCCTCGAGTATGCCCGACTAGCCGACGCCACTGGAGACTTCCCGATGAACGCCTCGCCCCCGCCCGGCTTCGCCGAGTTCCGCGCCGACTACGAGCAGGGGCGCGGCCGGCTGCTGTGGAAGCGCGGCGTGGCCGACCTGGAGACGCCGGTGGCCGCCTTCCTCAAGCTCGCCCATGGCAAGCCCTATACCTTCCTGCTGGAGAGCGTGGAGGGCGGGGCGTCGCGCGGGCGCTATTCCATCATCGCGCTCGACCCCGACCTGGTTTGGCGCTGCCGCGAGGGGCGGGCCGAACTGAACCGCGACGCCCGCGCGGCACCGCATGCCTTCGTGGCCGATGCCCGCCCGCCGCTGGAGAGCCTGCGCGCGCTGATCGCCGAGAGCCGGCTGGACGTGCCCGAGGGGCTGCCGCCGATGTGCGGCGGGCTGATCGGCTATCTCGGCTACGACATGGTGCGGTTGATGGAGCGGCTGCCGGACAAGAACCGCGACGACCTGGGTATTCCCGAGGGGCAGATGGCGCGGCCGTCGCTGTTCGCCATCTTCGACAACGTGAACGACACGCTGACGCTGGCGGCCCCGGTGTATCCGCGCGAGCGGGTGACGGCGCTGCAGGCCTGGGAGGCGGCGCAGGCGCGGCTGGCCGAGGCCGAGGCGTCGCTGGAGCGGCCGCTGCCGCACGGGGCGCCGCCGGTGGCGCTGCCGCCGATGGCCGAGCCGGATTCGACCTTCACGCGCGCGGCGTTCATCGCCGCCGTGGAGACCTGCAAGGAGTATATCCGCGCCGGCGACGCCTTCCAGATCGTGGCGAGCCAGCGCTTCTCCGCGCCGTTCGCGCTGCCGCCGTTCTCGCTGTACCGCGCGTTGCGCCGCATCAACCCCGCGCCATTCCTGTTCTTCCTCGATTTCGGCGGCTTCTCCATCGTCGGCTCGTCGCCGGAGATCCTGGTGCGGCTGCGCGACGGCATGGTGACCATTCGCCCGCTGGCCGGCACGCGCCGCCGCGGGGCGACCAACGAGGAGGACCAGCGCCTGGAGCGCGAACTGCTGGGCGATCCGAAGGAGCGCGCCGAGCACCTGATGCTGCTCGACCTCGGGCGCAACGACGTGGGCCGGGTGGCGGCGTTGGGCAGCGTGAAGGTGACGGAGAGCTTCACCATCGAGCGGTTCAGTCATGTGATGCACATCTCGTCCGAGGTGCAGGGGCGGCTGGCCGAGGGGCTGGAGGCGCTGGATGCGCTGGTCGGCGGCTTTCCGGCCGGCACGCTGTCGGGCGCGCCCAAGGTGCGGGCGATGGAGATCATCGAGGAGCTGGAGCCGGTGCGCCGTGGCATCTATGCCGGGTGCATCGGCTATTTCGCTGCCGATGGCTCGATGGATACCTGCATCGGCCTGCGCACCGCGGTGGTCAAGGACGGCACCATGTACGTGCAGGCCGGCGCCGGGGTGGTGGCCGATTCGGAGCCGGAGGCGGAGTACGAGGAGACGCGGCAGAAGGCGCGCGCCCTGTTCCGCGCCGCCGAGGAGGCGGTGCGCTTCGCCGCGGGCAAGGGTGGCAACGCCGGGCCGCGCTGAGGTTCGCAGCGGCCTCGTGGCGCATCCGGGTCCGGGTAGCGGTGACGGATTGATGCGCCCGGGGCTTCCGTCGCGGCCATCCGATATGCGATGGAATGTTGTTGCCATTCGCGTGACCTTGTCCGGGGGACAGGACGTTGCCTGACGCCGCACCCGCAACCGCCGCTGCCGGCGCTCCGGCCGATGCCAAGCCGGAATCCTCGGCGCCCGGCAGCAACGGCAGCGGTGCGCCCGTTGGCCGGCTTGCCAGCGGCACGCATGCCATCCGCCGGCGTTGGGCGCCATTCCGCGCCTCCTACGCCTTTGCCGCGCTGATCGCCGTTGCCATCTTCCTCACCTGGGGGAGTGTTTACGTCCATCTGCTGCGCGAGTACCGGCAAACGCTGTTCGATGCCGGGCAGAAGGCGAAGAACACCGCCTATGGCTTTGCGGAGAACCTGGAACGCAACTTCGAGGCGATCGACCAGAGCCTGTTGTTCCTGCGCGAGAGCTACCTGCGCGACCGCGAGAGTTTCGACCTGGTGGCGCTGAGCCGCGGCCCGGTGCTGGGGCGGCGCAAGGTGCAGATCTCGCTGCTGGACAGCGACGGCCTGATGGTCGCCAGCAGCTTCGGCCTGGCCATGGGGCGGGTGGAGTTGGCGGAGAGCGAGCAGGAGTGGCTGCGCGGGCCCGGCGAGGACCGGCTGCTGCTGGGCCCGCCGCTGCGCAACCGCGCCACCGGCCGCTGGTCGGTCAACGTGATCCGCCGCATCCTCGCCCCGGATGGGACCCGCCTTGGCGGCATCGTCGCCACGCTGGCCGCCGAGGAGCTGACCCGCTTCGCCGAGGCGCTTGATGTGGGCCAGGCGGTGATGCTGGTGGTGGGCGGCGACGGCCTGGTGCGCGCACGCATGCCCGCGCTGCCCGGCGCGGTCGGGCAGGCCTATGCGGGCACCGGGGCGGCGGACATCGTCGCGGGGGGGCAGGGCGTGGGAGCGTTCCGCGGCACGGGCGGGCCGGACGACAAGGACCGCATCGTCAGCTGGCGGCGGCTGCGCGGCTATCCGCTGGTGGTGATGATCGGCATCGAGACGGTGGACGTGTTCGCCAGCTTCCGCCGCCACCGGCTGCAGTTCGTCGGCGCCGGGCTGCTGATGACCCTGGGCGTGGTGGGCGTGGGCGGGCTGGTGCAACGCCAACATCATCGCCTGCTGGGCTCGCAGCAGGCGTTGACGGCGACCCTGCAGAACATCAGCCAGGGCATTCTGATGGTGGACGCCCAGGGCCAGGTGCCGGTGCTGAACCAGCGTGCCATCGCGCTGCTCGACCTGCCGCCCGAACTGGTGGGGATGAACCCGTCGTTCCGCGAAATCGTGCAGTGGCAACTGGACAACGGCGAGTTTGGCCCGCCCGGGAATATCGACCCGGGGGTGCTGCGCTTCCTGGAGACCGACGACGTCTCCTCGCAGCAGGCCGACTTCGAGCGGGTGCGGCCGGGTGGCATGGTGCTGGAGGTGCGTACTGAGCGCTTGTCCGATGGCGGGGCGGTGCGGACGTTCACCGACATCACCGAGCGGCGCCGCAACGAGCGGGCCCTGGCCGCGGCGCGCGATGCCGCCGAGGCGGCGGGGCGGGCGCGCAGCGAGTTCCTGGCAGTGATGAGCCACGAGATCCGCACGCCGATGAACGGCATCATCGGCGTGGCCGGGCTGCTGCAGGACATGCCGCTGGGGGCCACCGAGAAGCACTATGTGCGGATCATCCTCGATTCCGGCGAGCATCTGCTGCAATTGATCAACGATATCCTTGACTTCTCGCGCCTGGATGCCGGGCGGGTGGAACTGGAGGAGACGGTGTTCGATGTGCGCCAGGTGCTGCGCGACGCCATCGAGATGCTGGGGGCCGAGGCTTCGGCCAAAGGGCTGCAGCTCAATCTTGATGTTCCCGACGAGGTGCCGCTGCACGTGGTCGGCGATTCCCACCGGCTGCGCCAAGTGGTGCTGAACCTGATCGGCAACGGCATCAAGTTCACCGCCGCAGGGGATGTGCGCCTGGCGGTGCGGCTGGTGCGCAGCGAGGGCATGGCGGTGCGGCTGGGCTTCGCGGTGACCGACACCGGCATCGGCATCGCACCCGAGGCGCTGGGCAAGCTGTTCGCCGAGTTCACCCAGGTGGACAGCTCGATCTCGCGGCGCTTCGGCGGCAGCGGGCTGGGCCTGGCGATCTGCCGGCGGCTGGTGGAGCGGATGGGCGGCGGCATCAGCGTGGAGAGCGTGCCGGGGGTGGGCAGCACGTTCCGCTTCGACGTGTTGCTTACCCTGCCGCGCGGCAAGGCGGGGCCGGCGGACAAGCCGAGCCACAACCAGGCGGGGATGGCGGCGCGGCGCGTGCTGATCGCCGAGGACAATGCCACCAACCGGCTGGTGGCCACGCGCATGCTGGAGCGCATGGGCCATCGGGTGACGGCGGTGGAGAACGGGCACGAGGCGGTGGCGGCGGTGCAGGGCGGCGGCTTCGACCTGGTGCTGATGGACGTGATGATGCCGGACATGGATGGGCTGGCGGCCACCGAGGCGATCCGCCGTATGGCCGGGCTGCCTGGGCGGATTCCGATCATCGGGCTGACCGCCAATGCCATGGCCGCCGACCAGGAGCGCTGCCTCGCGGCGGGGATGACGCATTTCGAGACTAAGCCGATCAGCGCCGACCGGCTGGCGGCGGCCATTGCCAAGGTGCTGGATGCCGTGCCGCGGGAGCCGGAGTCGGGAACGGATGCCGTGCCGGCGCAGACTGCTGTCGCCGTAGCGCCAGACGTGGCTGAGCCTGATCCCCCGGATCCGCCGCAGCCCGTGCGCGTGTCGGCCATGCAGGGGGGCTTCGACCCGGCCCAGTTGGATGCGCTGGTGGGCGATATCGGCCGGGCGGCGGCGCAGGAGGTGGTGCGCCAGTTCATCGCCGACGCCCAGCGCCAACTGGACGACATGCGCGAACTGGCCGACGGCAAACGGATGGACCTGCTGGGCCACCAGGCGCGGCTGGTGGCGCGGGCGGCGCGCACCGTGGGGCTGAGGCGGCTGGGCGATGCGGCCAACGCCATCCAGGAGGAGGTCGCGGCCGGCCGCTACGAGGGCATGCGGCTGCACGTGGATGCGCTGGAGACGCTGGTGCATGCCGGGGTGGATGCGCTGCGCCGCGACGAGAGCCTGTCTGATCGGCCGTGGCGCGCCTGACGGGGGCAGCCTGGGGCTTGAACGCGGGCGCGGAAGGATCGATACCGCTCTGGCAAGGCCAAGGGAGGCAGGGATGCGCCAGCTGATTGCCGGCAACTGGAAGATGAACGGGTCGCTGATCATGGCCGACGGCTTCGCCGGCGCGCTGCGTGCCGCGGCCGAGGGCGGGTTGCCCTGCGACCTGCTGGTGTGCCCGCCGGCGACCCTGCTGGCGAGCGTTGCGCAGTCGCTCTCCGGCAGCAAGGTGGCCGCCGGTGGGCAGGACTGCCATGCGAAGCAATCTGGCGCCCATACCGGCGACATCTCCGCCGAGATGCTGCGTGAGGCCGGGGCGACATTTGTGATCCTGGGCCATTCCGAGCGCCGCGCCGACCACGGCGAGAGCGACGACGTGGTGCGCGCCAAGGTGGACGCCGCGGTTGCCGCGGGGCTGGCGCCGGTCGTCTGCGTGGGCGAGACCGAGGCGCAGCGCGTGGCCGGCGAGCAGAATGCGGTGGTGGCGGGCCAGTTGGCCGGCAGCCTGCCCGATGGGTTCGCGGGGGTGGTGGCCTATGAGCCGGTCTGGGCGATCGGCACCGGGCGCACGCCCACCGAGGCCGACGTGGCGGCGATGCACGCGCATATCCGCGCCGAACTGGTGCGCCACCTGGGGGCGGGCGGGGCAGGGCTGCGCATCCTGTATGGCGGCTCGGTGAAGCCGTCCAACGCCGCGGGCCTGCTGGCCCTGCCGGAGGTGGGCGGGGCGCTGGTTGGTGGGGCGAGCCTGGTGGCGGATGACTTCCTCGGCATCGCCCGGCACGCGCGCGCCTGACCTGGCCGCATGACCTGGCCGCCTGATCTGGGTGCCTTCGCCGGCGCGGGCGGCTTCCCTTGCGGGCCGTCAGCCTGTAGAAGGCGCGCCGTACGGTCGTCGCCGTATTCCTGGGGAACCTGATGACCACCGTTCTGCTCATCCTGCATCTTTTCGTGACCTTGGCGCTGATTGCCGTTGTGCTGATCCAGCGCAGCGAGGGCGGCGGCCTGGGCATCGGCAGCTCGCAGGGCATGGGAAACTTCATGTCGGGGCGTGGCACCGCGAACCTGCTGACGCGCACCACCGCCATCCTGGGCACGGTGTTCTTCGTCCTGTCGCTGAGTCTGGCGCTGGTGAGCAAGGGCACCGGGGTGGGCCGGTCGCTGCTCGATGCCGCCCAGCCGGGAGCCACCACCACCCAACCCCTCGCGCCGCTGCCAGCCGCGCCAGCGCCCACCGGGCCGCGGGTACCGACGAACTGAGCGGCGCCGGAGATCCGACCGGCGCCCGTGCCTTCCGCGCCCGCCTCAGGGCCATGAACTGGGATTAGCGATGCAGGCGGGATTTCCGCGGACCGTGTTGCCGCAAGCTGGGGCGCGCCGCTATGGTGGGCGCCCATGACGCGGTTCGTATTCATCACCGGCGGAGTGGTCTCCTCGCTGGGCAAGGGCATCGCCTCGGCAGCACTCGGCGCGCTGCTGCAGGCGCGGGGCTATTCGGTGCGGCTGCGCAAGCTGGACCCGTACCTCAACGTCGACCCCGGCACGATGTCGCCGTTGCAGCACGGCGAGGTGTTCGTCACCGATGACGGGGCGGAGACCGACCTCGACCTCGGCCACTATGAGCGTTTCACCGGCGTGCACGCCACCCGTGCCGACAACGCCACCACCGGGCGCATCTATTCCGAAGTGATCGCGCGCGAGCGCCATGGCGACTATCTCGGCGCCACCGTGCAGGTGATCCCGCACATCACCGATGCCATCAAGGAAGCCATCACCGGCAAAATGGAGGAAGGCGGTCGCGCGGCCCCGGATTTCGCGCTGATCGAGATCGGCGGCACCGTGGGCGACATCGAGAGCCTGCCATTCCTGGAGGCGATCCGCCAGCTTGGCAACGAGCTGGGGCCGGAGCAGGTGATGTTCGTCCACCTCACCCTGCTGCCGTACATTCCGACCGCGGGCGAGCTGAAGACCAAGCCGACGCAGCATTCGGTGAAGGAACTGCTCAGCGTCGGCATCCAGCCGCACATGTTGATCTGCCGCAGCGACCGCGAAATCCCGCACAACGAGCGGCGCAAGATCGCCCTGTTCTGCAACGTGCGGCCCGCGGCGGTGATCGCGGCGCTGGACGTGGACACGATCTATGCCGTGCCGGTGAGCTACCACGCCGAGGGCATGGACCGCGAGGTGCTGCGCCATTTCCACCTGCCGTTCGACAGCGAGCCCGATTTGAGCCGCTGGCAGGACATCGTGGATGTGGTGCGCGCGCCGGATGGCGAGGTTCGCATTGCCATCGTCGGCAAGTACACGACGCTGCTGGACAGCTACAAGAGTCTGTCCGAGGCACTGATCCATGGTGGCATCGCCAACCGGGTGCGGGTGCGGGTGGACTGGGTGGACAGCGAGATATTCGAGCAGCCGGACACGGTGCAGCGGCTGGAGGGGGTGCATGGTATCCTGGTGCCTGGCGGCTTCGGCGAACGCGGCGCGGAAGGCAAGATCGAGGCGGTGCGCTTCGCGCGTGAACGGCTGGTGCCGTTCTTCGGGATCTGCTTCGGCATGCAGATGGCGGTGATCGAAACGGCGCGGCACCTTGCCGGCATGCCGACCGCGTCCTCCACCGAATTCGGGCCGAGCGAGGTGGCGGTTGTCGGGCTGCTGACCGAATGGTCGCGCGGCAACCAGGTTGAGCGGCGGCGCGAAGGCGGCGATCTCGGCGGCACCATGCGCCTGGGCGCCTATCCCGCCGTGCTCGCCGAGGGGTCGCTGGTGCGCGCGATCTATGGAACGCCGATCGCCGTGGACCGTCACCGGCACCGCTACGAGGTGAACGTGAACTACCGCCCCGCGCTGGAGGAGGCTGGATTGCGCTTCTCCGGCATGTCGCCCGACGGGCTGCTGCCCGAGAATGTGGAGCGCGCCGACCATCCGTGGTTCGTGGGGGTGCAGGCGCACCCGGAACTCACCAGCAAGCCGTTTGCCCCGCACCCGTTGTTCCGCAGCTTCATCGAGGCGGCGGTCAAGCAGGCCCGTCTTGTTTGAGGCCCGTCTTGTTTGAGGTCCGCCTTGTCTGAGGGCGCCACCGTGCAGGTCGGCGGCCTGGCGATCGGCAACGCGCGGCCGCTGGTGCTGATATCGGGGCCCTGCCAGATCGAGAGCCGGGCGCATGCCCTGGAGGTGGCCGCCGGCCTGGTGGAGATGTGCCGGGCGGCCGGCATCGGCCTGGTGTTCAAGAGCAGCTACGACAAGGCCAACCGCACCAGCGCCACGGCGGCGCGCGGCGTCGGGATGGCCCACGGGCTGGATATCCTGGCCGAGGTGCGCGCCACTCTTGGCTGCCCGGTGCTGACCGACGTGCATGCGCCCGAGCAGTGCGCACCGGTGGCGCAGGCGGTGGACGTGCTGCAGATCCCGGCCTTCCTCTGCCGCCAGACCGACCTGCTGGTGGCGGCCGGGGAGACCGGGGCGGCGGTGAACGTGAAGAAAGGCCAATTCCTGGCGCCGTGGGACATGGTGAACGTCGCCGCCAAAATCGCCGCGACCGGCAACACCCGCATCCTGCTGTGCGAGCGCGGCACCAGTTTCGGCTACAACACGCTCGTCTCCGACCTGCGCGGGCTGCCGATCATGGCGCGCACCGGCTATCCGGTGGTGTTCGACGCCACCCATTCGGTGCAGCAGCCAGGCGGGCAGGGCACCTCCTCCGGCGGGCAGCGCGAGTTCGCCCCGGTGCTGGCGCGCGCGGCGGTGGCGGTCGGCGTGGCCGCGGTGTTCATCGAGGCGCATCCCGATCCCGATGCCGCCCCCTCGGACGGGCCGAACATGATACCGCTGCGCGAGATGCCGGCGCTGATCGCCCGGCTGATGGCGTTCGACGCACTGGCCAAACAGAGTTGAGGATTTCCATGGCTTCCATTCCCCGCCGTACGTTGCTGGCCGCCCTGGCGATCGCCGGGAGTTCCACCGGCGTTGCCTTCGCCCAAACATCCACCAGAACCGCAGGACCCAAGATGATCGAGCACAAGATTGGCACCGGTGCCGAAGCCGTCGCCGGCAAGACCGTGACCGTGCACTACACCGGCTGGCTGTTCGACGAGGCTGCCCCCGAGAACAAGGGAAAGAAATTCGACAGTTCGCGCGACCGCGGCGACCCGTTCCGCTTCCCGCTCGGCGCCGGGCGCGTGATCGCCGGCTGGGACCAGGGCGTTGCCGGCATGAAGGTGGGCGGCAGCCGCACCCTGGTGATCCCGCCGGAGCTCGGCTATGGCGCGCGCGGCGCCGGCGGCGTGATTCCGCCGAACGCGACGCTGGTGTTCGACGTGGAGCTGCTCGGCGTCGCCTGAGGCGCGGCAACGGTTGCGGGCGAAAGGTTGAATCCTGCCGTCCCGCGCCGTGGCGCCAAGAAATCATTAAGCTGTCGCCTCTACCTTGAGTGGGAGGGCACCGTCCGCCGCGGTGCCCGGTGCCACGTTCAGGGAGTTGCGACTTATGGTTTCCATCCGCATCGGCGAAGCGCTGCAGCAATCCACGCCGCCGGCCTCCGCCAAGGGGCGACCGCTTCTGGCGCTGCGCAGCCGGCTGTACGGTGGTTATGTCGCGCTGATCGTCATCGCACTCGCGCTTGCCGGGATCGGCGTGTGGGGCGTGGGGCAAGTGGGCGGCCAGTTGCTGCGCCTGGGGCAGAATGCCGGGGCGGTGCAGCGCATCGTCGCCGCCTCGGAGACGACCGATGGCATTCGGACGGCGCAGCTGCGTTTCATGAACAATACAGACGAAACCGCCGCGGGGGACCTTGCGGCGCTGCCTGACCGCCTGCGGGAGGGGCTGTCGCTGCTGATGGCCGACGAGAGTGTGGCCGGGCAGCGCGACGCCCTGGCAGAGGTGGCCGACAAGCTGGACGGGCTGGTGGCGGGCGCCGGGCGCCTGAGGGAGCTTGGCCAGGCTTCAGCGTTGGCGCAGCAACGCCTGTATCGCGGCGGAGAGGCGCTGGTGCGGTTGACCGAGCGGCTGGTGCCGCTGGCCCGCAAGGCGCAGGACGGCGCGCTGGATGGGGCCGCCGACTGGCTGGAACGGTCCGTCCTGCAGGGGCAGGTGGAGACCTGGCGTTTTCTCACGACGCGCGACGCCTCGGGGGTGGGGAAGTTCCGCATTGCGCTGGATCGCGCCGATTTCGCGCTGAACATAATCGGCGAAGACCCATCGGAGGGGATCCAGAAGCTGATCCCTCGGGTGCGTACGGCGCTGGTGGCCTATCGCACGGACTTCAATGCGGCAAGCGGGGCGATGCTGGAGCAGGGCGAGCTGTATCGCGGCACGCTGCAGCCGATGCTGGCGACGATGCGCGACGACCTGGCCACCGTGAAGGCGGCGCTGGAGAGCGATTTCAATGCTGTGCGGCATCAGGCGGATGTGGCGGTCGGCACCACCGGCACGATCCAGATGGTGCTGGCAGGGGTGGGGCTTGTGCTGGGAATCGTGCTCGCGCTGCTGGTTGCCCGCAGCATCCTGCGCCCGGTGGCTGGCATGACATCGGCAATGACCCGCCTGGCCACCGGCGACTGGTCGGTCGAGGTGCCTGGCCGCGAGCACCGCGACGAGATCGGCGCCATGGCGGAGGCGGTGGAGGTGTTCAAGCAGAGCGGCATGGCCGCCGAGCGGCTTGCGGCGGGCGAGGCGGCCGAGCGCGAGGCCAAGCAGCGCCGCGCCGACGCTCTCGCCACCCTGGTGCGCGACTTCGAGGGCAAGGTGGGCGCGATGACGGCCAACCTCGGTGCCGCGGCCACCCAGCTGGAGGGCACCGCGTCGTCGATGACCGATACCGCCGGGCGCACCAACAGCCAGGCCACCCAGGTCGCCGGCGCGGCGCAGCAGATGAGCCGCAGCGTGCATACCGTCGCCGCCTCGGCCGAGGAGCTTGGCGCCTCGATCCGCGAGATCGGCCTGCAGGTGACGCAGTCCGCCGAGATTACCGACCGTGCGGCCCGCGATGCGGAGCGTACCGATGGCATCGTCAAGGCGCTGGCGGCAGGGGCGCAGCGCATCGGCGATGTGGTGGGCCTGATCAACACTATTGCCGGGCAGACCAACCTGCTGGCGCTGAACGCCACCATCGAGGCGGCGCGGGCGGGCGAGGCGGGCAAGGGCTTCGCCGTCGTCGCCTCCGAGGTGAAGTCGCTGGCCACCCAGACCGCCCGCGCCACCGACGAGATCGGCCAGCAGGTGCAGCAGATCCAGACGGCCACCCGCGCGGCGGTGGACGCTATCGACGGCATCGTGGCCACCATCGCCGAGGTCAGCCGCATCGCCAGCGGCATTGCCGCCGCGGTGGAGCAGCAGGGCATGGCCACCCAGGAGATCGCCCGCTCGGTGCAACTGGCCGCGAGCAGCACCGAGGAGGTGACCAGCACCATCTCGGGCGTCAGCACGGCGGCCAACGACACCGGCAATGCGGCCGGCGAGGTGCTGCGTGCTGCGGGCCAGCTGTCGCGCCAGGCCGACGACCTGTCGCGCGAGGTGAGCAGCTTCATCGGCGGGGTGCGCGCGGCCTGAACCGCGCACCCCGCGCCCGCTTGGCTGTCATGGGCGCGCGGGGTGTTGGCGCAAGCCGGCTGTTGCTGCTAGGCAGCGCAGGATTGCAACCCCAGCCATGGATGCACCGGACATGAGCGCGATCGCCGATATCACCGCCCTGGAAATCCTCGACAGCCGCGGCAACCCCACCGTGGAGGTGGAGGTCGTGCTGGAAAGCGGCGCCACCGGGCGGGCGGCGGTTCCCTCAGGCGCCTCCACCGGGGCGCACGAGGCGGCGGAACTGCGCGACGGCGACAAGTCGCGCTACGGTGGCAAGGGCGTGCGCACGGCGGTGGCCAACGTGGAGGGCGAGATCCTTGAGGCGATCGCCGGCATGGACGCCACCGACCAGGTGGTGATCGACGAGGCGCTGATCGCGCTGGACGGCACGGCGAACAAGTCCCGCCTGGGCGCCAATGCCATGCTGGGCGTGTCGCTGGCCGTGGCCCGCGCGGCGGCCGAGCATGTGGGCCTGCCGCTGTACCGCTATGTCGGCGGCGTGTTTGCGCGCACGCTGCCGGTGCCGATGATGAACATCATCAATGGCGGCAAGCACGCCGACAACCCGATCGACATCCAGGAGTTCATGGTCCAGCCGGTGGGCGCGGCCACACTGGCCGAGGGCGTGCGCATGGGGTCGGAGATTTTTCATGCGCTCAAGCAGCAACTGCACGACGCCGGGCACAACACCAACGTGGGCGACGAGGGCGGGTTCGCGCCCAATATCGGCTCGGCGGACGAGGCGCTCGCCTTCATCGCCAGGGCCTGCGAGAAGGCCGGCTACCGGCCAGGCGAGGACGTGACCTTCGCGCTCGACTGCGCCGCCACCGAGTTTTTCCACAACGGCGAATACCGGCTGGACGGGGAGGGCAAGCGCTTCGATGCCGCGGGCATGGTGGGTTATCTCGCCGACCTCATGGCGAAGTATCCCATCGTCTCGATCGAGGACCCGCTGGATGAGGACGATTGGGCCGGTTGGAAGCTGCTGACCGAGAAGCTCGGCGCCAAGGTCAACCTGGTGGGCGACGATCTGTTCGTCACCAACAAGGAGCGTCTGATCCGCGGCATCGAGGCCTCGACGGCCAATGCCATTCTCGTGAAGGTCAACCAGATCGGCACGTTGTCCGAGACGCTGGACACGATGGAGGTGGCCAATCGCGCCGGCTACAAGGCGGTGATGAGCCACCGTTCGGGCGAAACCGAGGACACCACCATCGCCGATCTGGCCGTCGCGACCAATTGCGGGCAGATCAAGACCGGCAGCCTGGCGCGGAGCGACCGCACGGCGAAATACAATCGCCTGATCCGCATTGAGCAGGAGCTTGGCCCGGCCGCGCGGTATGCCGGGCGCGGCATCCTGCGCTGAGGCCGCCCGGCTGGCCGGCACTCCGGCCTGCTCCCAGGGTCCGGGCGGAGTGCCGGCCTAGCAACGGCGCTCGGGTGCGCGAGCGTGCGCTGAAGTTAACGGTAGCCGAAATGTATGACCGGGGGGCCGTAGTAGCGCGGCGGCGGCGCGTGGCGGTACGGCTGGGGCTGATAGGCATACGGCCGGTACTGGTGATGGCGCGGGGCGACATAGGGGCGCCAGTGCGGCGGCTGGTATGGGCGCCAGTGGCCATGGCCATGATGCCGCCCATAGTGGCGGTCGCGGCCGCTGGCCTCGGCTGTCGGGACGGCCGCCATGACCGCCACGGCACCGATGGCGGCCAGAATGATCGTACGAACCTTCATGACTTCCTCCTCATTCGGCCATTGGGCCGTAGCGCAGGTTGAAGCCGGCGCATGGCGGAAACGCGAGGCTGGTGTGGCGGGAAGGTGGCGCGGCGCGCTGCGGCCCGAACATTGTGATGAACCGCCGCCTGATACCAACCGCCGTCAAGAACGATCCTTCGTTAGGCAAGGCCAGGGCTTCGCCCTGGACCCACCAGGGGCCAAGCCTCTGGACCTTAACTATATGATAATAAAAAGGTTTCCAAAGGCCGTCGGCCTTTGGTGGGTCCAGGGCAAAGCCCTGGCCTTGCCTTTGTACATCGGTCAATCAATAGGGCGGTTGGTATGAGTTGTTGATTTTCAAGCTGTACTTGACCAGTTTCGCTGCTACTATCAGCTCGGCTGATGATGCGGGTGGCTCAATGGATCTCTGGCGGA
>Ga0105053_10003120_pt1 | contig 25396 bp, 19 predicted proteins | sample BON01_FD_78093 | JGI IMG/M metagenome (GOLD analysis project Ga0105053, IMG submission 78093) | Freshwater microbial communities from Lake Bonney liftoff mats and glacier meltwater in Antarctica - BON-01 | ecosystem: Environmental > Aquatic > Freshwater > Ice > Glacier meltwater | place: Lake...
AGTGCCCCCAGTAGTATTTGATTCGCTGTAATGATAACGTCTACGATTAACGTCTGTGCAATGATTTCTCTACCTTCAAAACGGACAGTATGGGAGACCACAATCACTCGTGTAACCTCACCTTTTAACACTTGAAATTGCCGGAATCTACAGTTGCATAGTTATTTAGAAACTTTTGGGATTCCATAGTTAATAAAATTATTGAATTAGAAATAGTTTTTCATGCATATGTCTAGCGTAGATTATCTCATGTACAATTGCTTTGGTTAATTGGTTTGAGTGCCAATAATAATAGTTTAAAAAATCTTACACTAATTTTGCATTGAAAATAGACTGGTACCCTAGTCTTATTTCATTTGTTGTTCAAGCATAGCCGTTTTAATAGATTTTCTGCTTGACTCTTCACTGGGTCTCGTTGGTGGCGAGGCGGTTAGTTCCTGATCATCAACCTGTAAGTTCAGAGCATGCAAATGCAGTTGGACATGTCCTGGATCATCGTGTCCAAGTTTCGACCTGTCAAATGGTTTACGGATCGACGGAACAATACGTTCAGCTGTCGATCCTTTAAATAAAGTCCCCTCAAAGGTGTTCTTAGACAACCACAACTCGTGATCCAAACGCACATCAGGTTCGTCAGTCTGCTGCCTAAAATCCGCTGGCTTGAAATTAGTATCTAATGAAGTTCTTCTTGGATTACTGCTGCTGCGGTGATACATGGGTCTTTGAACAGGCAAAACAGAATCAATGCTGTTTCGCAATATAGTGTTCTCCTTCAAGGCTTCTCTGTCTTTGGGTTTCTTAGGCTGATGAGGTAACGCTGGCGAATTGCATACAGGGATAGAATGATGAAAACTTCCCCCGTCGTCTGACAATGAAGGATCTTCTGACTGAGGACACATCAAATCCGATTTCAACTCCGTAGCAGTATCGCTGGTGCTCAATTGAGATGAATTTTCATCGGAGATTTCTAAATAAGCTCGACACATGTTTTGAATAGCCATCAAGTAAGACGCTCTGTTGAACTCGTCCAATCCCTCAGCTGAGGGCTTTCCATGCTCGGCTAGAAATCGAAGTACTAACGAAAACGATTTTTCACAACAGGGAAGAGTTACTGGAAAGCCGTTAGCGTCCTTTAGTATATCGCATGTCGGCATCGTCTGGCACTGTTAATAAGAGGTACAGCAATAGTTGGGAGGTACAGCAATAGTTGGGAGGTACAGCTTTACTCGATTGAAACGCAGTTGATAGAATAATGACAATACTCCGTTGTATTTGAGTACAGTGCGTTTTTAATTGGATTATGGTTTCTAATAGATATACTAATAAGGCATGGGTAAGCATGGATGTCGCATGCGCTTGCTTTAGGACAACGTATTATAGTATATGGTAAGTAACTCTTACCATGACAGAAATCGTCGGTGCGGGTCAGAAAATTAGACAAGAAAAGTACTCGTTTGCATTGCACAGGCCAAGTAGACATTATTCTACTTTCAAAATTTAAAATAGTAACTAAAAATTATTGCACTGGTCAGGCTGCTAGGAGACCTGATACCACGTCAGATCTCTACTTAGAGAGTTGAACATTTTATTTAATAAAGTGCCATGAAGAGCATTAAGATTACAGTTTTTAACACTGCTAATTAAAATCATATGGTAATAAGGTAAAAGATTCTGCTGTTTTGATTAAACTTCTCCAACACTATTTTGAGCAACTTCTGCTGCTTGAATAGCCTTGGACGAGCCGTGATCTGATTTATGAGCACCATCAAATGCTTCCTTACCTCCGTGTTCAGAGTGATCCAGACCTGCTTCTTCCTCATCTGCACTGACTCGAAGAATGCCAGCAACCTTAAGCACTAAAAAGAAAGGCACCATCATCAAAGTGACCCATCCGATGATTGCGAAAATGCCCACAAACTGAGTCCCAAATTGCTGACCACTAGTCCACCCATCGCAAGATTTACCGTATGCACTGCTTATCAGGTGAGGAGTAGAAAATATTCCTGCAGCTAAAACCCCCCACATTCCACAGGCGCCATGAACAGCAAATGCATCAACAACGTCATCCATGCCTAGCTTCTTCACAAGAGTGGAAGCTCCTAAATATACGAAACAAGCCACGAACCCGATGACCAAAGCAGCCCAATCATCCACAGTGGCGCAACCAGCAGTGATTCCTACTAGTCCACCAAGAACTGAGTTCAAAACTAAACTGAGATCAAAGTGTCCGTACAAAACGCGTGAGAGTACAATCGCAGTCACAGCTGCCATGGAAGGACTCAAAGTGGTTGTAACTGCCACTTTAGCAGCGTTGCTTCCATCGAATGCAAGCGTAGACCCACAGTTGAATCCATACCATCCAAACCACAGAATGAAAGTTCCAAGAGTACAGAGGATTAAATTATGTGCAGGCAGGTTTCCTGTATCGTTCCCGTCCGCATCAAAACGCCCTAGTCGTGGACCAATTATAGCAGTTCCAATGAAAGCTGCAACACCACCAGTCATGTGCACAACTCCAGATCCTGCGTAATCTATCATTCCACATCCACCCTTATCACTTAGAAAAGGTTCTTCTGTGAATGCTGAAATCCAACCTTGCGCAGACCAAACCCAATGTGAAACTACAGGGTACACAAAAGATGTCATCAATGCGGCAGTTATAAAGTATCCACTCAAATTCATTCTACCAGCCATGGCTCCTGATACAATAGTTGCAGAAGTTGCAGCAAAAGCGAATTGAAAAAACCAAAAATGTCTTCCAGTTTCAGGATAAGCGTCGTTTGTAGGGTCAGCAGTTTGGTACAGAGCAAAATCCCCACTCCCAATAAACCTGGAGCTGGAGTTGCCGGCATTATTATCACCGAATGCAAATCCATATCCAAGAAGATAGTAGCACACTCCACCTATTGCAACAGTTCCCACATTCTTAAACAGGATGTTAATGGCGTTCTTCGCAGTGATGCAACCGGTTTCCAGCATACTGAACCCTGCATGCATAAAAAATACAAGAAATCCAGCAATGAGGACCCATAATATACCACCAGTGGATGCGACATCATTAGGACTATTGTAAGCTTCATATGCTCCGATTAGGGCGTCCGAGTCGGAGGTATTGCTTGCTTGTAGAATTAGCTGATTCAACACGCTCACGATATCGGCATTAGTAGCCGAAGAAGTTAGAGGCACACCATCATTGACAACAACACTCATTTTACAAGTAGTTTGGATTCAAGATACTCAAGTTGAATGTTTGTTGAGTTTAATATCTAAACGATTTAATGATGATACATCCAAAAAGTTTGAAAAGGCATTTCGCGATTCAAATAACTTGGTGATGCCCAAATAAAATTGGGAGACACCCTAAGAAAACAGCACGCTTGCGGGGGGCGTTACCGCATTGAGACCTAGTAAGACGATCGTAGATAGGGTGTGATAGTCGAAATACTAGTACGAAAACAAGGAGACTCTCCAGTTGTGATGGTTTAATTTTCGGTTCAACCTAATTTAAAATTTCAAAAGCTTCGATAGATAGGTAATGGAGAGCTACCTCCAGGATGATGTGACCTCAGATATGATAGTAACCTTGTTGGAGCGAATACCTGAAGGGAGGGTACTTGACCAAAGAATTTCAAAGCGTGCGAGGCTTTTAAGCGAACACACCAATAAACATGAAAATTCTGATTGGATTCCACGCAACAATATAAGTCCGGTAGAAAAGGGTACTGGTATTTCCATCAGCAACTTACCACGAAGGCATCCTGGAGATACCTGGAATGGAGAAAATGCTAGAGCCTTTAAATTTCCATTGGACAAGGATTTCGTCGTCGGTTTGGATAAACCATTAACGGAATACGTGCGCAGAGATTTGTTAGATCCGATTTGTACTCAAAAACTCATTGACGCGACTGAAATATTACAGAAAAAGAACAAACATATATTGGAGCCATTAACGCTTTATTCTGATAAAGAACTTTACGAACTGATGGCTTCTATTGCAGAATCGTGGAAGAATTGCGGAAAGATGTATTGGAAAAAGAAAATTCACAAAATTCATTCCAATGCAAAACAGCGCCAACCTCCAAAAAATGTCCTTCGTCCAAAAGAGATTGCCACAATAAAAGAACTTGAACAGAAAATTAGATTGCGGGAAGAATGGGAAATGGAAGCAAAGGAACGAATGTTGATTAAAAAAAACTAAAAGGAGAGTGTAAAATAGCCTTAATTTTGAGTAGTAGATTTGATTTTAAATAGTACATATGTGTCATGGAGTTCTAAGAACGGGCAATCGGTAATATTTAGGAGAGCGAATTTGATTGCCTCCTCTTTTATTTCATCCGGGATATTCTCGATTTGGATTTCAAGACCAATATCCTTTGCAAATGACATGAACAATGCGCACTCATCTGGTGAACGGCTTGTGTTAGATATTAATATTGCAATTCCGTGTTCCTGTAGATACAATTTTATAGTATTTGCAACATGCTTAGCAGTTTCAAAACAACCAATTTCTTCCGGTTCTGCAAATAGATCGGGCGTTTTGAATATTTCCGAGAAGATGACGTCACAACCAATTATCACATCAACCAAAGGTAAAACACGTTCTTTCGCCGTCCATTCGAGCAATTGAACTTGAGCATTATCACATCCGTTGATTTCACGAGTACGATGCAACACTTCGAGGACATTGGGGTCATTATCGGTAAGCCATACCCTATTTGCACCGCCCCATTTTGCTGCTGTGAACCCCCCGACTCCGATGCCCGATCCTAATTCTAAGACGTTCCTATTCCGAAGACACGCGAGACGATCGAATTGCACCATTTTGGCCATCAGTAAAGAAGACATCCATAGTGAGCCACCTTGACCTTCGCATTGTTGTAAAATAATTGGTTCGAATAACCCATGCAACAAACGAAGAAAACTTTCATTCACCATTCAAAATATTTTATTTGTAATGGTAAGTGATGCGATACAATCAGAAGAAAGGTTTTTAATTGTTGACAGGGACGTTATGCACAAGTGGTGGTAGGACCTGCTGGTTCCGGTAAATCAACTTACTGCAGCACAATGCACGAGTATATGACTTCGAATTCAGCAAGGCTTTCTCCGGTTCTAGTCAATCTCGATCCCGGACAAGAACGAACAGAAAAAGACGAAACAGAAAAACCTTTTGATATTGATGTTCGAGATTTAATTTCAGTTGCGTAAGTTGTTACGATTTGTTCGTTTTTTCAATTCCTGAAGATCATGCATAGGGATGCCAGTGAGGAACTAAACCTGGGTCCGAATGGGTATGTACATTATTTATTTCCACTGTGTATCTAATGTTCAATAGTGCGCTTGTTTTTTGTATGGAACATCTGGTGGAAAATCTCGATTGGTTAAAAGACCAAGTGGATGATTTGGGAAGTTCAGACGATGAATATTTTATATTTGATTGTCCGGGTCAAATTGAATTGTACACTCATATCCCTGTGCTAAGCGCGATTGTTGACGCCCTCTTCACATGGAACTTTAATGTATGCGTGGTTCATGTGATCGACGCATTATTTATAGACGATACACACAAGTATATTTCTGGAGCCTTACTGGCTCTCACCTCCATGATGCAACTGAAAGCCCCTGGAGTCAATGTCATCACGAAATGTGATTTAAAAAACAAAGCGTTGGTGCTGACTCGTAAAATGAAAACTCAAAACCACTTTGCTCCCTATAATGTAGGTAAAACGATCGATCAAATTCAAGCGGAAGAAACTCGCGCCGTCGGGCATGTGGAGGACTTCGTTGAGGACGAGATTCAAGATATAGATGATACTGAGTATTTGAATCCAGATTCTGACTCCCTTCGATCAGCTCTTGCCGAAGAAAGGTCGGCACCGAAATTCAAAAAACTAGGTGATGCTATTTGTACACTGCTTGATAGTTACAACCTGGTTAATTTTCTGCCCTTGGACATAACATCAGAAGAAAGCATTGGTTTTGTACTTCATCATGCAGATACAGCCACTCAATATGGAGAAGATTTAGAACCAATGGATCCCGATGGAAATGTAAAAGATGATGATGAAGCCCCGTATTAATGAATACCGCAAAACTGTGGTACTTGAGTTTAAGCATATATTATGATACGTTATTATTTTTCATGTATTTCATTTAACGCTACACAATGTGTTATTGCTCACGAGTGCAAACTATGCCACGATATATGCACTCGAAAGGGCGATGTTTCCTGTGATACGAAAGGAGACATGGTGATTGGTGTCTCATTAGGTTGTGTAACAGTTTTCCTGATCGCATTTGTGGTTTATTGGTGTATTAAAAGTAATCTGAAACCTGAAGCTAGGTACGATAGTAAACGAATAGACCCTTTTGATAATGAGATCGGAAGGGCCGAGCTCGATCCTGACCTTTCCAGCACCATGTACCACCCTCCTCTAAATCCATACTCGGCCTCAGCCAGGTTAATTCCTCGATTCAACGCAGACGATCATTCGAAATTCATCATGAATACATCTCATCTAAATTAATTCATGTTTTTTGAAAGGAAAACAATTTAAATTGCATCATAGTGGCCAAGCTAATTTATTCGAAAAATAAGGAACGAGTTGAACGAAACAAAATTGATCCGTAGCGAGAAATTCAAAAGCAGCAATCTTAATTATTAATAAGAAAGGACATTTTGCCACTTGCATTTCATAATTTAAAAACGGTTGGCGTGTGGCTCTAATAAAATAGTAGTGCACACATTACGATCATTTTCACTAAATAGGTAGAAAGAAGATTTTGTGACAATGAGCAAGAAGAACGGCACGGTAGTTACGCTTCGACACGGTAAGCAACGCAGAGATGATTTGTCTAAATGGACAAAGAGAACATTGGGCAGCGGGAATCTTCGAGAAGCGGTTCGGTTGCCAGACGGTGAAGACATGAACGAATGGCTCGCGACGAATATTGTTGATTTTTATAATGAAGTTATGCTACTATATGACATGTGCAGCGATGATGCTGAGAGATTTACGAAGGAGGGCGAAGGCTTCCCCCCTCAATATGAATACAGATGGGCAGAATCAAAGAATGAAGCAGCGATTCGTTGTTCCTCACCCGAGTATATAAATCATGTGCTGGTATGGCTTGAAGACATGATTCACGACGAGTCGGTTTTTCCAACGAACGACAAGAACAAATTTCCGTCCAAATTTGACGAAATTGCATCAAAGATGCTTTCTAGAATATTCCGGATATTTGCGATTATATATCACAGTCACTTTGAGGCTATTGAAGCCCACGAAGCTGCTTCACATCTAAATACTGCCTTCAAACATTTCATATTCTTTACTTATGAACACGGAATGCTAGCGGACAAAGAATACAAGGCGCTAGATGAACCTGTCAAAAGATTGATAAGCGAATATAAGAAGAAATAGATTTTTTGGCTTTTGGTTACAAGTTCATGATTAAAAATAAATATATGTATTAAAAATGAATTCAGTGAGACAAATAGTACATCATCAAAACAAGTAGAAGAAGGAAATGGAAGGAGAAATTGTTTAATCGTACAACCTGTAGTACCCGTGGTACCAGGTATTTGTAAAAAACGTTATTTCAGCTCATGGATGGGTGTGGTGCGCATGCGTTTTGGGGCACTATTCCCGCAATTGATCTTGTACAGTTGCTGGCTGATTCTTCTAGTTTAGACCCTGTTTCAGAAGAACCTTTGAATTTGTTAGTCGTGGGTACTGCTGATATTCGTCACACTCTGAAAACCATCAGCTCACTTCGACGTCATCAGATTGGAAGAAAAGTTAACGTAAGTGATAAACGACTACATACTAAAATGTTACTAAATGTGCAGATCTATTTATTTGATAATCCGATTGATTGTTTGGCTAGAAACCTCCTCCTTTTATCAGTTGTTACTGATTGGTCAGTTCCAATTCGAACGCGAACGAATTCGTTCTTGGAAATTTTTGGAAATTGTTTGGTTCAAGAACGTACTGACAAATATATTTCACGACTTTCACAGTCGCTGGTGGGGTTTGTATGCAACGGCACTGGTCCTCTCGGTAGATTAGTTGATTTGTCCAGGCTCAAACACAGAGAGACTGATGCTTTAGAAACGATATTCAAAAATTGGGGGAAAAGTTGCGATTATGATATGAAAGAATTTCGAGATAATCGACTGCGTGGCATGTACGAGCAGAGATATGACACACGGAAAGGTATTATAGATTGGGATTATCAAAATGCGATCAAGCCTCATGCGGGGATTATACACTACTCGCAATATCGACATTGGCGTGAAACGGGAGTGGGTTTTGAATTTGGTGATCAGACGTATACACTATCGAATAAAACAATGGTTACTTATGCGGAAGGTCGAGAAAGAGGAGAAAGTAAATTAAAATTGGGTTTTTGGGGGGATGTTGTTGTTGGCCCTTATTTCGCTTTCGGAGTGAATTGTGACAAACCAAATCAACATGCTCAAGATATTTTCAAGGTTATAAATCCAGGAACTGCGACGGAGCAGTATCGTAACACAGCTGTACATGTGTCAGTGTACAACGTTCTATCGATGATTCATGAAATAGAAATGGCTGAACAATACAAAATGACAAAGTCCCAGGATATATTCAGTGGCCTCGGTTCTGAATTAAGCGATTCTTCTGATGAGAATAAAAAGAAATTTGCGATGTCATGTGCTCATTCAGTAGTCCAACTCAAAGACATGGTATCAATAGTACCACTGACAGGCAAGGATTTTTTCCGGGTATTTGGCAAATTCAAGCAGCACTTTGATATGCTTATGATTTCTAGTATGGCTGCAAATGTATTCCTCAATCCCAATTTGAGTCAATTGCTGCGTCCGGGAGCAGTAATAGCCGTTGAAACAGTTCAGAATATGGTCAAGTTGCCAATGGACAAAAAAGACCTGTACAAGGAAAAAATAAAAACAAGCGCTTCCTCCCTCGGGTTTCAGCACATCTCAGATTACCCAGAGATAATAATTTTCAAACGCTAAGCATGTTGTTTATTCAATAAATCTTGAATTCTTTCACTGTATTGGACAACATCTATCCATTCAACAACGGATTCATATTTTCCCAAAAACATTGTGACTATTTTTTTAGAATCCGCTAAACACGCATAATGCAAGGGTGTGTACTCATGAATATCAGTTTCCAGCTCCGCATTGGACGAGTAGCAGTTTAGAAGAAATCGTACAACTTTCTCGCGCCTATTTTCACAGGCAAAATGCAAAGCAGTTTTCCCCTCAGTTTTTGATCTGATATGGATACTAGATCCATGTTCTAGTAGCATCTTGCACGCCTCCAACTGACCATTGACAGCAGCAAAATGCAATGGAGAAAGACCAGACCACGGACAAACTGGGTCTAAAGGGGCAGCACTCTTTTGAAATTTCTTCCGAGATTTTATATGCTGTCTTAATCGAATCAGGTCTCCAGAACAAGCGCTACTCCAAATATCATTCTGCGTCACAAATCTCATCGACTAGCTTTGTCCAAAATTTGTAACGGCTATCGTCATTAGCAAATTTTCGGCTTTCTAAATAATACTATAGTATGCCGTAGTTCAGTCATCCGGCTCTTTTTCAGGTTCAGGAATTGTTTGGCACGTACGGAGGGGAATTAAATCCATAAACAAGTTACTTGTATAATGCTACCAGCGACAGCAGAACCGGTGAAGTTAGATGATGGCAACTACGCGTATGCCACTGCGGTTACTGAGACATCTAACCCTTATCAAAGCCAGGCACAACGTTCACAAGGATCTCAGCCCTATCAAGCTCAACCGTATCAAGCTCAACCATATCAAGCTCAACCATATCAAGCTCAACCATATCAAGCTCAACCTGTATACAACAACCAGCAACAACCATATCATGCCCAGCCTGTTCAACAACAGCAGTATGGGTACCAGCAACCTTATCAGCAACCAGTAGCTCCTGTTGTTGCAATTGCACCTGGTCAACAACAAACGATGAACCGAATGGCCTATGAGTCAGAGGTTGATAGACAGCGTAGAATAAATGCGGAAATGCAGGCAGCCAATATGAATAGACAGTTAGCATATGAGCAGGATCGAAGACGACACGAGCAGGACGAGGCACTATGCTGTCTTGCCTGTTGTGCGTTGTGTACGGCTTGTGCTCTTGCCAATTGATCTTTGTAAACTGTTAATACTTCAAAATTAATTATTTGATAGAATGTCAACTATTTTCTTCTGACTCTTGTAAATTGTGGATCGTCATACGTGTTTGGTGGAGCAGGTGACGGAATACCGACAATGAAGTCCTCTTGCCCTGCAGATAGTCTTCCCCCTTTGGTGGTCTTTTTAATAGTCAATTGTTTTAGTTTCGAAGCAGGTGCTTGTACAGAACTTGGTGTCGAAATGGCGAATGGCGGAACCGAAGATAGATCTCGTTTTGATGGGATTGGAGTCTCGCTTATCAGTGAATGCGGCGTTGGTTTCCGCTTCATGGGAGTAGGAGTAGAAGAATGAACCATTGGGGATGAAAGAACAAAGGGAGTTGAATGGACATAAGGAGTTGAATCAACAATCGGGGATGAATGAACGACTGGAGATGAATGAACAAAAGGAGATGAATAAACAGCCGATGGTTCTTGAACAACGTTATTCGCCTTTAGCACACTACCTGGCATGGGCATCGGTTTCCTTCTTCTCACAGGAATGACCCTGGGTTTTGTGGTTGTATGGACCTTGGGTTGGGTCGGAACTACCTTGGGTTGATTTGAAACCACTTCAAGTGCAGAGTTTGTTTCAACGATAGTATCTGGCTTCACAGTTTTGAAAAACGAAGTAGCCTCGTCGTGCAGGTGAGGTTGGCTCCTCACAGGGACGTGGGGAGCATTGCGTGACGCTGCAACATGTAAAGTCTTGAGAAAGCATCCAGTGATGCGCGACAAGCGATCGCTGGAGGAGAACCCTTGTGAAAGAAGCTCATTTTGTGCCCGTAATACTTTATCTCGACTCTGAATACGCGGTGAGTCACTGCTAGTATAGTCTTTCAAGTGCAAAGACTGAGCTTCATATGTCCGATTTTTAAGAATGTACAATGTTATCAATATATCATTGGGGATTCCATGCAGCTGTTCATTGGAACACATATCCAAGAGGATAGATTCAACAACATCTTGTTCTGCTAGTTCAAAAGAACTGCGTAAGCAAACTTCCGCAAATATTGATTTGAGAGTTTTATAGTCTTCAATATTGTGTACGAAAAATGAAAACATGTTGAAAAAGGCACTGTGAAGATATTCGTAACCGCTCCCCCATCTCCGTTGGAGGAACAACAAATGATTCCACTGAGTTACCCATTCGATCTTGTCTGTATTCCAATCCACAAATATTCTCAATTCAACTGTGAGCAACAAAACAGCCTGTTGGGTGGATAGAGGTACCATGCTCGCTCCAGTAGTGCTTACATATCGAGATGCAGCAACAGGATTCTCAAGTAAAATGTCCACAATGTGAAATCCATCAATACAGCCAAAGAACAACTCCTGTAATGAAATAGAGGATAAGCTTCCAATAGCATAGTTAACACCATCCTTGGGATTAGGGTTGTTATTCAACACCCACAGGGATAATATGGCCTGTCGCATGGAAAGTCCCATTTCGGTTGCGTCACCAAATATATTGGATATCCCTTTCGCAAAATCAAGAGCATCTGCATTGGCACCAATACTAACTTCCAAAAGAACATACATCATGATTCCGCAAATCATGTCTACTTTTTCAACGTCTTCACAATGGCATATCAACGTGAATACTGATGCCATATGTTGAAGCGGCTCTCCAAAGCATTCAATGGAAAGAAGCTTCAGGCTCTTGGAATCATTGCTTATGTTATAATTCGGGACAATTAAAAATCTCTCATATACTTGCATTATACCTGCAACGACGTGGAGTATCTTTCTAGTAATCAATAATGTATCGCGGATTCCTCTCGTGATAGCTGTTCCTGAACCAAGGGCTTGAAGTCGCTCAATATCTTTGTGTACTTCTCTCTCCTCTTGCTTGAATGCCGATACTTGCTTGTTGTGAAGTCCACAAGCTACAGTCACAGCATCATTGGTCCTATCAAGCAATTCGGTTATCACTTCCCCACGCTGGTTGAACGCATTCAGAGCCTCTTTGGCGCTAAGGCTGAGTTCGCTGCATTCTTTCGAGAGCCATTTACGAACAACCAGCATGCTGGAACCTTCGTCAGTATATACCTCTGATATCACATCCATCATTTTTTTCAATGCCATCAAATCTTGGAGTAGCCCCCCGCCATGTTCCATTTTTGGACTTGTGGAAGGTGGTAGAGTAATAACTAGGATTGGTGTGTACTCAAAAAGTGAGCGCAAGCCGACTGTCCGACTTCAATAATAATAGAAGCAAACATCAAACTGATTCAACACAAGAATAAAATGGGTAAACAAACGGAGAATAATAACTGGATTTTAAAAAGCATAGCAGGTGTTGCAGTCGTACTGGGAGTGCTGCTTTCATCACGAGGGACCACGACTTTGGTCGAATATGATTTGAGTTCGGATGTCCCTAAATGGACTCAAGTGATTGATCGTGTTTCAACGGTTGATTTTTCTCAAGTAACGGGTTTGAGTGAAGACCTTCCATTGTTGATGAAAAACTCCCCGATAAACTCGTGGAAAGCGTTGAGCAAATGGAACCCTGAATACATTTCGAAAAAGTTTCCAACTTTACGAAAGGTTCGAAAAAGCACCAAGAATCAAACGTTATTCATCTACGAAGACAACAGTCAACCACTTCGCACGTGGGACAATGAACATAAAAAAGTTCTTTCTGAACCGAATTACGAAATAGTGAATATGACGAGCGAGGAATTTTTTACCACCAAAGATGCCGTTACTTTTTCTCATCATTTCGGGGGATCTGTCTATGAAACATTTGCTGAAGATGTAGGAGACATGAGTTTTATGAGAGTTGTTGACACTGACGAACCGGAAAAGGTAAAATCTGAATCCAATATCTGGATGGCGCGCGCCGGAGCCACAACTGGTTTGCATTACGATTACTCCCACAACATGTTTGCTCAAATATCAGGATGCAAAAGATTTTTGGTATACAAACCTTCTCAAATAGCCTCTTCGAAAATGCATCCATTATTGCACCCTCGAAATCGTCAATCTCAGTTAGATGGTCATAAAACGCTTGAAAATGACAATTTGGAAGCTTATGTGGCAGACCTCTATCCAGGAGATGTTCTTTATCTACCTCCATATTTCATGCATCGGGTTTCTGCTTTCAAATGCGGCGGCGACGAGTTCTCAATTAGTATTAACACGTGGAGCGACAGTATCGGTGGTGGGATAGTAAGCACGTTGAATACGTTTGCAAACATCCCAACTTTCCTAGAAGACTTGGCAAAAACTAAAAGTCATTCTCAGCGTGTAACAGCACTCACGAGTTATGTTACAAAATTAATTGGGAAAGTTGGTTCTGATTCAGTTCGTGATTTTGTGCGTACTAAAATCGTCAAAGAAAGATACATGCGCCAATCCAAACTCAGTAAAGCATTGGGATGCAAAAACTGGAAGGTCTCCATGTGCCCACAATCGGCAGCAAGATTCGATACTCTACTGCCTTATGAAGCGGAAGCAGATCCTTCGTACGATCTACCAGGTGATATTGAAAAGCATGTAAACGCGGCAGTGGAGATATTGAAGACTGGGGAAATTTACGGTCAAGATGTAATTGATATTATGCTGGCTGACCACATAGAGAGAGTGGTTAATTTTGTAGTATCGATTCCCCATGCATGCTCCTATCTAAGATGCCTTGCCACTTCATTTGCAGATAAATCCGAGAAATTAAATTAATAAACATGTTCCATAACTATCTGCAGTTTTGTAAATCTCTGTTTAACAATACCGTCGATTCATTGGACCGAATAGGGTCTACCTTGTGGTTGTATTTGTGAAAGCACATAGGTCGAAAATTTCGGTCACGTGAGATCGCAACAACTATGGGACAATGTTGTGCTCGTCTGAACCCCGCCTCGACGAGTTACGCCAGTGTTGTTGAGCTTAGCGAGTGTAATGGAAGTGAACAAGGACTTTCAGAGGAAGACGATGACGATCTGTCGTCGCGAATGTCGACAACGTTTGGAAAAAGCAGTAGGTTTGAAATCGCTATTAGCCATATGAAAGCACGTGGGTCAGTATTTGAACAACCACATTGTGATTTTTTTTTAAAGTTTAAATGGGACAAGACGGAGAGGAAGACTCCGAGCACCAAAGGGATCGTTTCATCGAAAGGTTGCTCATGGACAGATACCATTTTAACTTTCGATTATCGTCCTCAGGAATCCGATATGCAATTCAGTCAATCACTTCAAGAGTTGAAACAACAAAGCAAGGAAGTTTTGGATAAGCGCTCTGACTCCTTAGATGGACAAGATAAAAATGGAGCTCCAAGACTGACAGTGTCATGCTATGGGATCCGTCATCATACTCTGCACAAGGCAGAGGTGTGGAAATTAGGGAATTTTTCAATCGATTTATTTACAGTTATGAGTGGACCGATTCATCATGTGTTCAAGCTTCGCAACCGCCCAGAAGACGCTGATCCGGCACGAATATCATATAATGTGAGAATCAAACAGTATGCCCATTGGAGAATTGATTTGTATTCGCTTAAAGTATCTTATGATGATGTGAACCACAAATCAGATCAAAAACGTTCCTCGGCCTTGGAAAAAATAGCGGAGGAAAATGTAATAACCGAAAAGGAATCCTTAGTGAGACCTCCTTCGCTATCGAATTCAATGATTTATGGGGATGAAAACGGGGTCATCGAGTCTATTAAAGGTAGAGACTATTCTGTAGATACTTCTAAACGATATGCTATCAGGTACAAACTAAACGATGTTGCTGCTGATATTCAATTCACCAACAAAAATGCAGTGCATCCACAAGTGGACAGTATTGGTGTATCCTACAAGGCTGCGTGGGACGCTTCTCATTTGCCGCATATTGCACAGGACGATGAAGTGACGTTTAGGTCGTTTCTCGCAAGTAGTATTTCGTTTCAAGTCTTGGAAATTCGATGGGAGAAATCCTCTGCGAGCGACTCACTTCCTGTATTAGGTCGAAACCTAAGTCTTACTCAAACAGACCAGCGATTGGAAAAGATTGATTCTTTCACATTGGGGAATGAACATGGAAAACTTCTCGGAGAGGTATGGATTCCAGTGGAGAGACTTTTTGAAAATGCGTTGGAGGCAGCACTGCACGAAGATGCAATCAACGCAAGAACGAATTTCAAATATGAACTTCGATTGTTTGGAAAGCTTGTTGGAATGATTGAAGGTGAATGTGAATTTTTACCTATCCCAGGGTGTCTTCCTCTTGGACGAGGAGTTCTTACCGAAGATGGAATTTCAATGGTAGCACCTATAGTGTTGAACGACGCTGCGAACATGTCAGTTAATTCAAAAAATGGTTTTTTAAGGAGATTTAGAGCCTCATCTTCAGACTTTGGTAAAGAACTTTCTACCAGTGCACAGAAATTAGTGACTGCAATACGCGAATTCGAAAAGAACTTCGTCAAGAACATAGGGTCTACCGTTAAAGGAACAAAGCATGAAGCTCATGATATAATAAAAGATCAACAGATTCGAGCATGCAAGGTATTATTAGAAGCGATTAATACCTCTGAGAAGGAGAGTATGATTGCATTTGTGTACCGAAGTGAAGAAAACTTGTTACGGATGCAACAAATAATGTTTACTCTCTGGGAGAACCTTCTTGAATGGGTGGATACCGTTAGATACTCTTTTCGAGTTATATTCTTCGATATTCTGAGTGCCTTGCTGATGCGTGGCGAACTCGGGGAGCACATGATTCAAAGTATGATCGGCGGCAAAGGACAATTCTTGGACCCAGAGAGTCAAGCTGCTGTCTTCACACTTCGATACAGAAGACAGTGTTATCTCACCTTGGCATGGGCTTTAAAAAAGTTAGGAATGAAGGGAAATCCGGAAGAACTTCGATCTATCTGCGCTAAAATCGTAGCGATCATGACGTTTCGACTCCCCAGTTTTGGGAAATTGGTGTATGAAACCATCGTGCCTGAGAACGAAATGGATATTAAAGAATGGAGTAATTCCTCGACATTGAAGGGTTATAAAACTGAAGGCTCAACGCATTTCAAAACTCCTGAATTTTACAACATCGATTATGACCTTGACGCTCCCAATGCGCCAACTGAAAGTGCCAAAAGTGAAAACGAGGAAGTTTTAGATTGGAAGCCTTTTCATAAGGCGTTATCTCGAGTTTTTGATAAAGCAACGTTGCAAGAGCAAGAGAAGATACTTCCTATGGGAGATATGAAGAACGGCGTATTTCAGGCTCCTATGTGGCTCCGTCGAATTCAAAAGCATGGAGATTTCTTCTTTCTCTTGGGTTGTGAGTGGATGATCTATGTATTGGACACTTTAGGGGGTTTCGCCACTAGCTCAGCAGAGAACATCGAAGGTCTTAAGTTTCAAAGTGGAATCGCATGGCATAAAATTCTAGGCTATAAGCACATCCTCAAGGCTTTTCTGTTGGAATTGCGGCGTCGAGATCTGGATTCGTTGCCAGAGGCATTCCGTAAACTTGCCATGTTGCTTTTGGTCGATGATAAGCTAATTACCACCTTTGCAGCTCTAGCTCTTACCAAAACCAACGTTTACAACATCGATAATGTGACAGCATCACTGGATTTGCTCTCCAGTTGGTTCACTACGTTACACGGATGGCCAGGAAGATTTATTGCCCTTCATGTATTCAGAAAGCATGGCCCAGTCTCTGCAAAACAGGCTGAAAATGCTCTTCAAGGAAGTAACTCTGTGTTTTTCAATAAAATGGCTGAAAAACATCGAAGTCGTCTCGAAAAGGGAACTCGTACTCCTAGTTCGATAGACTTTAATTACAATACTAGTGAAGCAGCTGCACTCCTTGATAAACAAACATCACTTGCTCCTATGGCACAAATGAGGGCTCTAGGTTCTCTTGTACCACCCAGATTACCCAACTTGGAAAAACCTCCTGTTACAAATGCTTATCCTGGTATGTATGGTGGAGGGTTTCGAACGTACGAACCGGAAAAGCCGCCAGAGCCCTATGTAACTGCATGGACTTTCGACATGGTGAGTATATACTACCCGCATTTAGACGTGTACAGGCGGGCGTACAAGCAATCAGCAGTCAAAGGCAACATCACTGGAGGAGTGACCAAAAATAACAATAACAGCTCATGCAATTGGTTTTCATGGTTGTACGCGGATGTGCCTCCTGTGCTTCATGCCAGCTTTGACTATCGACTGTTGCTTCATTCATTGTATATTTTGCTTCAAACAGACCATCACCAAGTAGTGCTCAAGACCATTGAATTCGTCTATAACCATTGGGATTCTCTGAGTGAGTCATTTCAAGATAGATTTAGAGAGATGATCCTCAGTTCTTTGGTTGACCCTTTCGAGTTGTCTGAAAGCAATGGAGAGGAATTGTGGCGTACGGATCCTGCTGCTAGTGTTGCTGGTAATTCATCAGTGTGCATTTTTTTATTCCTTTTCTTCCATTGGAGTGATGATGTCAGACTGTTTTTCCATACACTGGTCGCCTATCGATTAGCTCGAGGTCCTAAATCCAAGGCAGTTGAAAAAATACTCGCGGCAGTTCAGTTGTCTCTAATGTCCGGTGATTCTGGTAAAGTAGCAACGGCATTATGGGCTGATTACGCATCGACTGCTGAAGGAGAAGACATGGGGCAGTTTTATGTGGGTGTCGTATTACCACAGAAGTTTGAAGGGCCAAAGAAAAAGGTTGCTGGTCCGGCAGTGATGCAAACCAGGTCGGTAGACGCAGTGCAATCTATGATTAAAGACATTTCAAAAGTGACTGCTGAGAAGGTAGAAGAAGAACACGATCCAAATGTGGTTATCAAGCATCTCGCCATAGCAGGACACCAAAAATGGCCTCTCAAATACAGGCCTTATGCTCTTGCATCCTCCACGAACTTTAGGAATGTATGGCTTCAGTCGTTGGACTATTCATTGCCACTTCCTGTGCTCGAGTGGACAGTAGTTGTCATGGATAGGGGAGAAATGCGATCTGTTGGCGGACTATCTATCTTCAACAAGTAATTTTTATGGTGTACCGGTAGAAAAATAAAGATCACAATATAGTTTATTTACATAGGATGGAAGATGCAGTATTATTAAGAAATCAGAATTTTTTTAAAATTCGAGTTCAAGTTCGTGTCTCGTGGAAAGCACACTCAGTTACACCACTTTCATGGTTCAAAAAAGAATAATGGCGTTTATTGAAGTTTGCTACATAACCCTCCTCCTTTTCGCTTTTACAACCACATGAATGAATTTTCGCTTCTAAATCAACCTACCAATCAAATAGAAATATGGATTTTATTCCAGCATGTGATGGCAGTAGATTCCCCAGACGAATGCAGACGGAAATGGCAACACAATTTCGAATTCCTGGTGCAAGAATTAAAGTAATTTGCAACAGGATCACGTCGGGTGTAATAACAGGCTGTCTTTCCCTATTGTTAGTGCCCAAAACTTGGTGCAGCTGAAGGAGATCGAAGGCGGGTTGCTTAGAGAACTTCTTGGTGAACAACTTGATTGAATTGATGGTGAACAACTTGATTGAATTGATGGTGAACTACTTGCCGTAATTTAAATGTGAAATTTGATTTTCTCCAAAAAAAAAATGAACAAAACGAGGATACAAAATGGAACAAGAGCCGCTACTCGCGAGACCTTCCCTCATCAAGAATGAACTACGAACATTCAATGGCGTGTACATCCCGTGTCTTCTCACGATACTCGGCATTGTTCTATTCCTTCGCATGAGTTGGTCTATTGGTCAGGCCGGGTGGGTTACCGTACTTGTGATGTTTTTTTTTGGTGAGATGGCAAGCGTTCTCACGGTACTCTCAATGTCTGCTCTGGTGAGTAATGGGAATATTCAGGGTGGAGGAAGCTATTTTCTCATCTCCAGATGCCTTGGTCCAGAACTCGGAGGTATGTATCCATTTGAAATTGAAGGTTTTTAACGGGGCTGAATTTTTCTTCTTTGATAGGCTCCATTGGACTTCTTTTCTGGTGTGCTTATTCTGTTGGTTCTTGCTTTTATGTAGTGGGACTGGCAGAGGAATTGGGCCCACTGTTGTTCTACCAGGATACCGAGCCGACGACAAAGAGGTGGAACAATGTTTTAATCGCCAGCGTAGCGTTGTTCATTATACTGATCATCTCACTCAATGGAGCAGAAGCGTTTGCCAAGGTCAATGGTCTTGTGTTCGCCATTCAATTTGGAGCTATTCTTTGTGCTCTTGCTTCCATGTGGTTCAGATCGAGTCCGCTGCAGTTGAAATACGGCTCCCTCGAAAGTCCATCGTTTGAGAGGCTAATGGAAAATGCGTTTAGCGATTACTCAATAGATGCAAAGTGTGGAAATAAATTGTGCTCTACAAATATTATATTCGGAATATTATACAACGCCATGACTGGCATTATGGAGGGAGCAAATTTAAGCGGTGACTTGAAATCCCCCCGAACTTCAATACCCGTTGGTACACTATACGCAGTGGCCACTGCCTGTATTCTTTACGTGATCCTCATCCTTACTTTTGCATCTTCATTCAGTCGAGATACACTGAAAGGTAATCCCAATGTGATGGAGGAATCTACTTTCCCTTCGTCTTATGTGGTAACGATTGGAATATGTGTTGCTTCGTTTAGTGCGGCCTTGAATAGTATGTTTGGTGCAGCCAGAGTGCTTCAAGCATTGGGAAAAGACGATCTACCACCTGGAATGGGACTTTCATTCTTTGCGAAAGGTTCTCTTCATGGAAATGAGCCGCAACGAGCTGTTTTGTTTACATGGTTGATTGCTCAATTAGCTGCCTTTGTTGGAGATCTTGACGCTATTTCGCCTGTCATTGCTGCCTTTTTTTTGTTTTCGTATGCAACTGTTAACCTGACTACTTTCTTGTTGGATATCAGCGGAACGCCTAATTTTCGGCCCCAGTTTAAATACTTTTCACGGTCACAATCATTTTCAGGGTTCATTCTTTGTCTGGCTATTTGCTTCTACTTGAATGTTTGGTATGCCTGTATTTCCTGTTTTATTATGTTTGGTTTGTCTGTTTACATTGCCTATTCTGCCCCGAACAAAAGCTGGGGGGATGTTTCGAAGAGCATCATGTATCATCAGATCCGAAAATATTTGCTATTATTGGATGACGTTGAGCATGTCAAGCATTGGCGACCGAGTTTGTTATTGTTAGTTGCACATTCCGATATCAATACCGAGTTGGTTACCTTCTGCAATATTTTGAAAAAAGGAGGCTTGTTTTGTCTTGGAAATGCGTTGCAAGGTAAGGTCAATACTGCACTGGTTTTCCAAATGCGTGAGAAATTACTGTTTGATGCAAAGCAAATGAATGTTAAGGCTGTTCCAGAGGTAACAATGAGTTCCTCGATTCGAGCTGGGTTTCAACAGCTCGCTATGTTAGCAGGTGTCGGTGCTTTGAAGCCCAATACCATCGTGCTTCCATTCCCGAGGTCATTTGGATTTGTTAGTGATCAAGATTCTTGTAGCTTGGAGAATATTGGGGGCAATCCTGCTTTCAGTATACCTTCGGAATTTCTGGGTTTTATTCAAGATGTTTTGTCACTGAAGCGAAATCTCGTGCTGGCATGCAATTTTGATACCCCGTTTCAAGATTCATATCAAAGAGATTTCTCAAACAAGAAGATTGATGTCTGGGTTGTTGGTCTCCATTTGGATCTCGGTGGTTCCCTGTCACTTCAATTACAATTGGCCAATATTTTATATACTACGCAGCAAGGGAGCTCTATTCGCTTGCTAAATATTGTTGACGAGAACGTTGATACGGAAATTCAACGTGACGCTTTGGCCGAACTAGAGCGTGATTGTAGGATGAATTTTGAAATTTGTGTGGTTCGATCAACTGATTCGAAGTCAGTACAAGAGATGAACCATCTGATACTCTCCCATTCCAAACAAACCGCGTTTACTTTTCTGTCACTTGATTCATTTCTGAAAATGAACGACGCTGTCGATGTTTTAAATATCCTATTAAAGGGCTTGCCCACATCAATGTTGGTTGCTTCTGGAACCGGCGTGAATATTATCCCTCAAAGTTTATAAATAGATGTCAATTCTTGCTTCACTTGCAATGCGAATAACGCTCCGAGATTGTGTGCACTTTTTGATAGGTATCAGTAATGGTGAAGCCTCTACATTATGCATACAACCAACCGTGAAGCTTACTTTATTCAAGGCGTAGTAATCATTAGGCTAGACGATGCAGCGAGATAGCGTTCGAGGTTGCTCTTCCATCAAATTCATATATTTTAACCATCACTAGTCAGGCTAAGAAGGGGAATGGGACACTATTATAACAATATCTATTAGTTTAAACCATTGAAACATCTTCTTCACTGACGGCTCTTTCTCGTCTAGAAATGCAACGTCTAGCTTTAAATGAAATGATTTCCTTCGATACCCCTTTCCAAGCACCTTTAGTACATTTAACATTTTCATAATAACTACAGGCTTTCTTTTCCTGTTCGAGTGCCATATGACAATCCCCTAATGATTCATTCAATAAAGGACCAAATAGTCCGTCATCACTTTGTAAGGCCCTTAGAAAATAACCTATAGCATCCGAGTAAAGTGTAAGGGCTTGGTAGCATTTCCCGACGTTGTACCTGGCAGCACAGCAAGTTACATTATATTCGCCCGCATTAACTTTACACAAAGTGAGTGCTTCTTTAAACTTGATCAGTGCGTGTTCAATATCGCCGCTTTTTTTATATACAATGGCTACTTTCGTTAAACACCCCCCAAGACCACCTCGTCGCCAAGGACCTCGTTTATTCGGCAAGCTTCTTCGAGGCTTCGAATGCTTTCAGCGAATCTGAATAATTGAGAAAGTGTCAAACCAATATGTTCTTTTACACTGGCAACCAATTTATGTTCCTCGCCAAAGTTTTCCACGAGAAATTTTTCCAAACTCTTATACTTCAACAGGGCTCCTTCGAAATCACGCTTCAGAACCATTTCATTAGCTTCATGAAATTCACAAGGGTATTCCATCAGTTATTAATATTATAGTGGACTTTCATCAAAAATATTTTTACAGGAGAAAATAAAATACTCGAAGAAATTTATTTGCGCAATCTCAACCAGAATTCGGCGTTTCTAGCTACAGTACACGAACAAGCGTTTGCTTAATATGATATGATGATTAATACACTGTGTCTTGTAATATGATATTTTTCATTTAGAATTCAGGAATGATAGAAAGCCAAGAACTCTACTGAACCATCGTTTTGTTTGTCATTTCAAAATTGTTTTGCATATTTCGCAAACAGTAATTTCTTGATTTTCCGGCTCTTCCTCTTTTTTAATCGGATCCTCTATTTGATCTTGTTGCGTTTTTAATGATTGATTCACCGCAGTCAGATATTTCTGGTATGCCTCGTTATCTTCTTGGGCCGACTTGCAAAGGCTTTCGGAAAGAACTGCCATTCCCGAATTCCGAGCAAAATGAGATATTGAACTGCAACGTTTGCAAACATTGATGGTTCTAACAGCGAGAGTAGCTGCAGAAGTTTCTTTGGTTGAAATCGCTTGGAAATCATATATCTCAGGAACGCGCACAGTCAGAGAGATATGAGATATCAAATATGCCTTGTTTCGTTCTCGCTTAGATCTCTTTTTCAATCGCTTAATGATGGTTTGCAATTTCCAATATTTAGCTTTCATCCTTCTTTCTTTTGCTTTTTCATAGGCTTCATCGGTTTGATCCGATTGCCTTGGCAGTGACCTTGTGAACCTCCTAAAGGTCTCACTTTGATCCAAAATAGCATCTTCATAAAACGGATTTGTTCCATCCATAAAGGTATGAATGTGAAATTGAACTCCATCGTTTCCTTCCATCATTGCCAATTTTTCGTTGACAGAATCAATTTGAATCTCCAAGTCTTGTATCAATTTATTCCAATATCGTTTCGCAAGAAAATTGTTGAACCAGGATAGATGATACTCTAACTTGTATTTTTGCAGGATTGGATTCAAGCTTTCTCTCACTATTTGATTAATAATAGTGTGAGTCTGTATATTGTATTGTTTCAGGCAAAACGTCATAGAGTCGGTGTCAGCCGAATCAATTTGGAATCCTGAATCTATATTCGTGAGACCAAAATAGAATCGTTCAAATGGTTTTAACCCATTTTCTAAATAGATCCATCGATGTGAAGGCACTGGAGAGACTTGCTTGTTGCGAAATCTATCCCATCGACTTTGAAATTTCTTTTTCCACATGTACTCATCTGCTGTTTCTTTGATAGATCTTTTAACCCTAATAAAGCGGCCAAATTCCGGGACACTAGAAATAGTAGGTATTGTTAGTGCTAGTCGTTCTGTTAATAATTCTCTAGAGATTAAGTCATTTCTTTGTGTGGCCATGTACACAGATTCACTCTTGTCGAAGTCAATATACTCTGGAATTAGAGATGCCTCGATGAATTTGTGTTCATAAGCTAAATATCGGGTTTTAGTATAATATTCACTTTTTAACTCCAAGTCTTCCAAATACCCCTGAGGAACAATTGTGCGAGCACGATACATCCTGATTGCAAAAACGGATAAAAGTGCGGGGGGCTAATGATTTACAAGCCGTTACAATCCTCATGGGATGGGTTTTGGCCGTTTTGCTGTTAGCTAATACAGCGGTGAATGGGATCACTAAAGAAAAAGCTATTATTGGACCTTATTGTGACGAAGTGTTTCAATCAGCAAATGTTTGCAATGGATACGAGAATTGTATTTGGAACTCGGACGCGCTTTCATGTGTCAACGATGAGACTTTTATTTATCCTACTAAAACACCAACACAAAGACCTACTTCTATTCTCTCTGAATCAGGATGCAATAATATGGGATTTACATATTCAGAATGCAGAATATATATGGATTGTCAATGGATCCTCAATGGCGATGGAGCCTCAGGCTATTGCCGCAATAAGCCGCCTACGCAATTTCCAACTAGCGCAGTCCCGACGAAAGCACCAATTAAGCAGCCATCTAGCACTCCCACTAATATCCCTTCATTAAATCCTACCACAGGAATACCCTCGGAGTCACCAACTAGCGGAGCACCAACGACTTTAACACCTTCCGGATCTCCTTCGAACCCGACTTCTTCACCTTTCGCGAACCCAACATCAGAACCACCTCCTACGCCTCTGTCCTTGGCTCCTACTTCAGCTCCATCAACAACAGCTCCATCGACTATAGCTCCATCAACTTTATCTCCATCGACTATATCTCCATCGAGTTTGTCTCCTTCAACAATCGCTCCATCAACAATCGCTCCATCAACAGATGCTCCATCGGCGGCACCTATTTCATTCGTCCCCAGCTATCGAGAGGGGTATTCAAGAGTCCTACTTTTGAATTTCAAAGAAAAAGTTCTCGCAGCAACAGCTGTGCCTGTATTACAAGATTGCGTCCAGACTTATTTCGATATGTATTCAACAGTAGTAGATATAGCGGTGCTAAATCATGTACTAGGGGTGCAGATCCCTGAATGTGTAGGAACAACGATTTGTGATGTCGTCAAGGGCAGACGCCAATTGGATAGTGTTTTTACCCGTATTATGAATCTCAATGATTTCATGTCAGCAGAGTCCCTTTGGTGGGAGGCCAATTCTCGCGATAGTATACAAGACACTGTTATTGTCCAGGGACTCGTTTATTTAGAAAGCTCGATACCGTATTCTGTTCTTTCGGAGAAATCTGCAGGGATTGACTCGTATTTGAAGGGAATCTTGAATGTGGATGTGTCAGTTGAAGTTATTTGCACTTGTCCAATGTGCACTTCTGAAGGGTATTGCCCAGAAATCGAATCATCCTCAGTTGGGATCATTATTGCCATTTCGTGTGCCTGCTTATTGTGTGTGGTGCTGGGAGCACTATACCGGCGACAGAAAGGTCATGTTATGAGGAAGAACAGGAAGGTGTTCATAGACAGTGATGCAGCAGAGGTTTCCCTGAGTCCAAATCCAGAATCCAATCATAGCAAAGAATCATGGGAGGAAAAACTGGAAGATAATGTTGCAGAAGAAAAGACATGCGCGTTTTCCCCAAAAGGCTTGGATTTGTTACCGCCATTGGAATTCGCCTTACCAGAAAATGTTCAAGATACTATTCAAGGATTCCCTAATTTGGAAAAGGACAAAAAGACTGTTTTGGAAACCATTGTTTCGCAACATGATTTGATG
>Ga0105053_10003132_pt1 | contig 25359 bp, 18 predicted proteins | sample BON01_FD_78093 | JGI IMG/M metagenome (GOLD analysis project Ga0105053, IMG submission 78093) | Freshwater microbial communities from Lake Bonney liftoff mats and glacier meltwater in Antarctica - BON-01 | ecosystem: Environmental > Aquatic > Freshwater > Ice > Glacier meltwater | place: Lake...
GGGTGGGGTTCCCCCGTGGGCTGTTTCCCCCCTTGTGGTGTTTCCCCCCGCGGTGTTTGGGGGCTGTGCCCCCTCCGGTGCTTTGTCGCGCGTAGCAGCTAGCTTTCATGTCTTGTGTCTCTGTCTCTGCGCCTTCTGGCGTCCCCGTGCCTGGCCGACCTCCCGGCCACCGTCATGCTAGCGGCGCATGGCCTGCTGCTGCAGAGCAGTGCAGCACGCAGAACGAACAAGGACTTCCAACCCCACGAGCTGGTAGCGAGTACGAGGACGACCTGCGCGCCCGCGCCGGCGCCGACCGCTACGTGCCCACCGACGCTGATTTCAAAAGCTCGGGCACCTCGGATCACGTACCAGGGCTCGGCTCGCAGATCGCAGACCCTGGCGCAGCCTGGCAACGACATGTCCACAGCGGAGCTGCTCTCGGCGATGCTCGAAGCACTGCGCGTCCAGGCCGTGCACTTCCGGAACGAGAACGAGCGGCTGCGCGCGCGGTACAGGGACCTCGAGGCACTGCGCGTCCAGGCCGTGCACGTCAGCATAGACAAGTGTATGTGTATGTGTATGTGCGTCGTCTGACATACCGTCTGTGTGGTGTGTGTGGTACATGTGTAAATATATTATATATTATAAATAATAAAATATTAATAAAAAATAAAGGGAACAATCGGCAGCCACTGCCTCTGCTGCAGTGCTTTCCTCTGTCCCTGCTACGCTGTGTGCGCTAAGGCGTGGAACGCCTTAGGGTTAACCCGAGCTATGTGTTTGACACTAACATGAGTTACTGTTACTGGTACTGGATAGTGTTTCTGAGCCACGTAGCTACATATAGATATAGATATAGATACGCCACCCCACTATCCACTATCTATATCTAGATAGATACATATACATATACATATACATATAGATATAGATAATTCCTTTTGACTGGCAGTTACCTACACTATACACTATATTCCAACTATCTACATATCTATATATCTCGCATCAGCATCAGTGAGGAGCGAACTCGGTAGTTGCGGTTATCTGGTAGATAATCTGGTTGCTATTGCTATTGCTATTGCTGTCTAGTAGATGTGGATAGTACACCCTACTATTACTACCTAGTACCTAGACATAGATAGAGATAGCAGACAACACACAACACATTCTAATTCTAACTGGTTATAACCACGGTTATTATGATATGTTTAATATAACTCTTTTTTGCTAATTATATAAGTAGATATCTACATCTACGCGTACACTCTAGTATCTAGTATACGGAATACGGTATATCGATATTATATCGTATAGTGTATAGTATAATATATATACATATACGTATACTACATACTACGTAGATATAGAGAGATATCTATATCTACGTCCACACGTCCACATCTCGGTTATAATTTTCACATAGAATACATGTGTAGCGCTGCGACAGTTCGCTGCAAAACAGCGCCCGGTACCCACAGCGTCAGGTCGCAGGCCCCTCCCTAGAGCATATTGCAGTGCACAAGTACGGAGGGGTTCGCTCCCCGCGTTCGTTCGGCGACCCTCTCCTGCCAGCATGCGAGAGCGTTGCCGACGACCGCTGCGCTGCTGCCCATACGGCTTCGGCCACGGCGCAGTCACGCCGCCGGCGGCTTGGCTGCCCCGCCCGCGTTGCGCATGGCGCTCGGGTTCTGGAAGGAGCCGAAGCTCTTGTTCCAGTCCTCAAACGCGGCGAGCTCCCCCGGCCCGACGCTGGGTCGGATGGCGCAGAGGGCATCGTCGAAGTCGGCCCGGTGGAGCGGCCGCATCTCGCCAGTCGAGAGGCCCGCCATCAGCGCCGCCTCAAAGCCCGGGTCGCGGCAGGGGCCCATCGCCGCCTCCCTGCAGAGCGCCGCCATGTCGGAGCCCGAGTAGCCGTCCGTCTGCAGGAGGAGGTCCGTCGTGTCCTGGTCCGAAACGGAGTTGGCGAGTCCCGCCAGCCCCCGCGCGAGCATCTCCCGCCTCGCGTCGGCGTCGGGGAGAGGGATGAGCAGGCGCTTGGAGAGGCGGCGGCGGGCCGCGTCGTCGAGTTCCTGTGGCCGGTTGGTCGCTCCGACGAAGAGGAGGCCCTCGTTGGCGTCGACCCCAGCCACGCCGTCCATCTGACGCAAAGGGGAGACAGCCACGGCAGAAGGCCTCAGTCTCTTGGGCGCCTTTCCGCCGGTGGGTGGAGCAGACTCGCACCTGGACGAGGATCTCGTTCTTGACGCGGATGGTCGAGTCGTGCTCTCCCTCGCGCCGCTGACCGAGCACCGAGTCCACCTGCCGAGGGAGCAGGGGGCGTGGAATTAGCAGCGGGTTGCTCCACTGCGGGGCGAGTGCGGCGCCCCACCTCGTCGATGAAGATGACTGCTGGCTTCTTGGCCCGCGCCACGCCAAAGAGCGCCCTGACGAGCCGCTCCGAGTCACCCATCCACTTGGACATGAGGGAGGAGGCCGAGATGGAGAAGAAGGTGGACTTTGAGTCGGTGGCGATGGCCTTGGCGATGAGGGTCTTGCCCGTCCCCGGCGGTCCAAAGAGGAGCAGACCGCGCGGGGGGCGGCGCTGACCCGTGAAGATGTCTGGCCGGAGGAGCGGCCAGACGGTGATCTCGCGTACCGACTGCTTTGCGTAGGAAAGCCCCGCGATCTCGTCCCACGAGACGCCGGGACTCGAGTCGACCACCTCGTTCAAAATCACCTCCGCCAGCCGAGGCTCGACGCCCTTCATGCAGGGGAGCTCGAACAACGCGAGCGTGTCAGGCGAGATGTCCCCCTCGCTGCCGCCGCTGCAGCACCCGCCGCCGCCCCCGCCTCCTCCTCCGCCACCTCCACTGGGCCCCGGTGCCCCGTTGCCCCCGGCGGGGCCACCAGCGCCGCGCGGCCGGGCAAACGGCTTGCGCAGCCCGGCAGCACGCGCGCCGCCGGGCGCGTTGGCGCCTTCGCTATGGTCGGGAGGACCATTGAGTGCCGCGTGAAGACCAGGAGGCCCGCCGCCGCCGCCGCCGTACCCACCGCCGCCGCCGCCGTAGCCACCGCCGCCGCCGTAGCCACCGCCATCGTAGCCGCCGCCGCCACCGCCACCGTAGCCCCTGCCCCCACCGTGGCTTCTTCCCCCACCCTTGCCCTTGCCGCCCCTTTGGACACTGTCGATCCGCATCCGCTGCGCCCCCGTCATAAACCCGCCAGGCGCCGCCGTCGCCCGGCCTCCTCCTCCTCCACCGTGCTGGGGATCACTGTACGCGCCGGCGCCAAAGCCGTCGCCGTAAGAGTCGGCGCTCGGCTCGCGCTGCGCCGGACCGCCCCACGGCTGGCCAGCCGGCGGAGGCCCAGCTCGAGCCCCCTGCTGTTGGCCCATCGGGCCACCCGGTCCACCGCCGGCTGGCCACGCGTCGTTGCCAAACGGCCGGTGGTTGATCGCGTGGGACGGCGCGCCCTGCGGCGGCTGCAACGGCGGTGGGAACTCGTTGAATTGGCGGCTGGGAGCCGCGCCGCCGGGGCGAGGCGCCAAGGCTGGGGAAGCCATCGGCGGGGCAAAGGCGGGAGGCATGTTGGCGGCTGACGCAAATGCGGGGTGGGGCGCGGCCGCGTGGTGTGAGCCCGCAAAGGCTGGGTGTGGGGGTATACTTTGAAGCGCAAACGGGCGAGCTCCCGCGGGCGGTTCGAGTTCGGCGGCCCCGAAGCGGGGCGGGCACCCACCGGGCTGCTGCTCCGTCGGCGGGCGCTGGGGGGAGGGGGGCGTGGCACCACCAGCGGGGAGCAACACGAGATGGGCGAATCGCTTGAGCGCTGGGCAGTGGGCCAGCTCAGCGAGGGTCAGTGGCGGCCCACCAGACGCCTCCCCACCCTGCGCCGCCGAGGGGTAGAGCGCGCCCAACAGTGCCTGGTCCACTAGCGTCGGAACGGCCGCTCCACGCCAAAGCGCCCGACCCACCGCAGCCAGATCGTCGTCGTCTCCGGCCGCCGCACCGTCCCCCGCGCCGTCGAGGAGGACGCTCGCGCGAAGCCTGTACTCTGTCGCCGGAGCGGGCTTCCCCGCCTCGTCAGACGCCTCGGACAAGCTCGTCAGCGCTTGATACGCGCCGATCACAGCCATTGTGGGCGGGAAAACTATTCTTGGCTTTTTATAATCAGGGCTATTTTAGTCCTGCCACTCCCGGAAATAGCATTATAGTTTGAATTTCCACAACCGCTCCAATGTCGTTCGGAGATGGGCCGGCAGGCATGGACCCTATAGCAGCAGGCACGAACCCTATCGTGTCGTACTTGCGCGACCTATTTGGGAGTCCCGACGCTGCCACAGTGAACCGCGGCAGCAGGAGCGCCCTTGCGGGTGAGACCGTTGCCTCGAAGCACGGTGCTGTCGGCTCCGACGTGAAGGTGAACCGCAGCAGCACGACTCCTACGCCGATAGATACGAGCAGAAGGGTCGCCTCTGCCGTCGACTCCGACGTCAAGGTACGGTTGAAGATGTACGAGAGCCGTCTGCTCGACTTACATAAGCTGGCGAGCAAGCAGGCGGCAGACATTTCCGAGCTTAGGTCCGCTGCCGAGGGCCTGCAGAAGAAGCAGGGCAAGTCGCCGGGGCTGGCGAGCTCTTCCAAGGCGGCGGACGCGCCGCCGAGCGCAGCTATGGCCACGCCGACGCCGGCGCCACCGCAGATGGCCATGGCGACGCCGGCGCCGCCGCAGATGGCCATTGCGACGCCGGCGCCGCTGACGCCGCAGATGACGGCCTCGACGCCTCCGCAGCCGCCGGCGCAGCTTCAGGAAGAGATGTTGCAGAAGCTGCTGAGCGAGGCCATTGGGATGCAGAAGAGCGCACTGGCCGCCAGCCACGGCGAGGTGCTCGACGTGCTGCGCGTGCTGCGCGACCAGCAGTCAGTCTTCGCCGAGCGCCAGGCGGCCGAGTGGCGCCATGTGCTGCGCGAGGCGACCGAGGCGCACAGCCGCGAGCAGGAGGAGCTTCGCGCGCAGCTTGGCGTCCTGCAGGAGCGGCTCGAGGCCACGCAGCGCTCCAGACTCTCGCCCGAGCCGCGCGAGCGCCCCGCGCACGCCGCCGCCGCCGCCAAGTCTCCACGCGGCGCCACGACGCCGGGCGCGGGCAACAGCGCTGCCGCCGCCGAGCTTGCGCGCGGCGCCAGGCGCGCGATACGAGAGCTGCGGCTCGAGCTGGGCGAGCTGCGCGAGCAGACGGTGCACGCGCTCGTGGGCGGGCAGTCTGACCTGGAGCAGTTCGGTCTCCAGCTGGGCCTGGCCGTGCGGGGCGCGCACGAGCAGCAGCGCTCACTGCGGGCGGCGCGGCGCGAGGCGGTCAACCGGCTGCAGGAGGCGCAGGGCGTGATCCGCGTGCTCTGCCGCTGCCGGCCGCTCTCCAAGGGCGAGCGCGCGGCGGGCGAGCCGATGGCGATGCGGATGGCGTCGCACGACAAGATCGGTTTCACGCAGGGCGTGGGCGGCGACAGCCGCGAGAGCGTGTGCGGCGCGGCGCTGGGCTCCGAGTTCTCCTTCGACAGCGTCCTCGGCGCCGAGGCGACGCAGCGCGACCTGTTCGAGGAGGTGTCTCCCGCCATCTCGTCGGTGCTGCGCGGCCAGTACGTCTGCGTGATGGCCTACGGCCAGACTGGCTCCGGTAAGACGTACACCATGTACGGCTCGGCCGCGACGCCCGGGCTGGTTCGCCAGGCCGTCGCGCAGCTGCTCGACGAGGCAAAGGTCGAGGTGGCCGAGCGCAAGGAGCGCGGCAGCCCCGCGAGCGTCGAGATGGCGGCGTCGCTGCTCGAGGTCTACAACGACAAGGTGCGCGACCTCCTCGCGGAGGACAACGCCGAGCCCGTCGGCTTCGGCGGGCCGGCGCACGAGGAGAGCCGCTCGTCGCTCGAGGTGCGCGTCGCCGCCGACGGCTCCGTCTCGGTGCCCGGCCTCGTGCGCGCGCCCTTCTCCGACGCGGCGAGCATCGGTCGGCTCCTCGACGCGGGAAGCGCGCGGCGCGTGACGCACGGGACCAAGTGCAACGCGGCCTCGTCGCGCTCGCACCTCGTGCTGACCATCCACTGCGTCGTGACCAGCAGCGACGGGAGCGCGCTGCACGGCCGGTGCCACCTGGTGGACCTGGCGGGCTCGGAGCGCATCGGCCAGTCGGGCGTCGAGGGCGACCGGCTGCGCGAGGCACAGCACATCAACAAGTCGCTCTCTGCGCTCGAGCAGGTCTTCGTCGCGCTGCAAGCGCGCGGCAAGGACGTTGCCAAGGAGGCGCACGTGCCCTACCGCAACTCCAAGCTGACGATGCTGCTCTCCGACGCGCTGGGCGCAAAGGGCGCCTGCGCCAAGACGCTGATAGTGATGCAGGTGAGCCCCGCCGCCTCGTCGGCCAACGAGTCGCTCCGCACGCTCCGCTTCGGCGAGCGCTGCCAGAGCGTCACCCTCGGCGCGGTGCGGCGCGGAAACAAGAGGGCGGAGCGGCCGGCCGGCGAGGACGAGCGCGCGCGCACGCTGCAGATGGAGCTGAACGAGGCGCGGCGCAGGTGCAAGGAGGCGGAGGCGCGGGCCAAGTCGGCCGAGAGCCGCGCGGCCACGCTCGCCGCATCCATCGCGGCGGGCGCGGGGCCGCTCTTGGCGGCCAGCGGGTTTGCGGGCTCGCCGCCCGCGGCCTCGACGCTCGCTGCGGCTCTGGGCGGCGCGACGCTCGCGCAGGCGGCGGGCGGACCCTCACGCGGCCTCTCGGCGCTGCGGCGGCAGCAACTGGGTCTGCGCGCCGCGCGCGAAATGCGGCTGGACGGCAGCGACGACGACAGCGAGAACAGCCCCGCCAACGCCGTCCGCCCCGTCGCCCCGCAGCACGCACACAAGCTGCGGCCACAGACGGCGCGGGGGGCGGAGCTGACACCGGCGCACGCGCCGCGCGCGTCCACGCACCGAGCTGGCCCCGCGCCGTCCTGCGTGCGGCCTGCGCCGGCGCCGGCGCTGACGGACCGCGTGAGTGCGCGGCGGAGCCTGGCGATCGCGCGCGAGGCGGCGGGTGCGCGGGAGCGGGCGCTGCTCTACGAGGCGGCGTCGGCGCGGGGGACTGGCCGATGGAGGTGAGGGGTCGAGCGGAGGTGAGGTGCGGGAATAAGGGGGTCCATGTTTGCTTCGCTTTTGAATTATTGGGGTGGCCGTGGTGTCTGTGCTGCTGGCCGATCGGAGGTCAGCGGTCAGGTGGAGCAGAGATCATATGCATATGTGTGCGGCGCGTTATTTGCACCGCTGTGTGGCTTAGGCGGAGGCTGAGGCCCGCAGTACGTGTATTGTCGCCGCGTGTGCGGCGCGCAGTGTGCAGTCGTGGCTTGTGCTCTAGAGATAAAGGTAGATATTTAGCTGCTCCTGCTCTATTCCGTCTTGCTCTTGCTCGTGGCCTCCGCAGACGACAGACGACGCAGACCAGCATAATCGCACACAGTGCACAGTGCACATACAGACGTATGCCGTACGTACGCCGCGTTTGAGTTTCCGAGTGCGGGCGGTGGGGGACGAGTGGTGTAGCACATATTAGCTATATATGCTACATAATATTATAATATATTATATATTAATATTATATATAATTATAATACAGTAATATAATAATAATGAGAATGAATTTTAATACTGATATTATACATTTAATATTTTTTATAATAATAATTAGTATATTGATATTGAGAGAAAAAAAAATCACCCCCCCCCCTATTCCTATTAGACTAGCGGGCCCTACTCCAGTTACTACTCCCGCCCAACACGTCAAGCACAAGCACAAGGATAGGAGGGTATAGGGTCAAATAGGGCAACACGGCAACAACCCCACACCTCTCAGCCTCTTCCGTCCTCGGTCCTCGGCCTCAGCAACAGCGATAAGGTGGACCTCAGGACAAAAAAAAGGCGGGACAGGATCGGTCTGTATCTCATGCTCGAGCTCGAGAGAAGACCTTCGCCGATCGATCGACGATACCTTGTGCCTGTGGTCGGCGACTAGCTACTATTGAAAAAAATGCCCAGTCAGCGCACGCTGCCGCTAGGCGGCCAGACCAATGTAGACTCCCGCGGCGCGAGGTGCCCTGTCGCGTTCCGCGCTTTGATGCTCGTCCTTCGCGCTCTTCGCGGATTCCGATCCGGGCCAGCAGAGAGGCACACGCAATCGTCGCGCGAACTAGACGCGACGACAGAGGGGCGACTCCTCTCAGAAGACGGAGCGCGACGCCACATTCAACGCTTGGCCCCCGTGGTGGACCAGAAGCTCGGGTCCTCCTCGGTGTACATGAGGGGCGCGGCTGGACTCCACGTGCGCAGCGGCGGCTTGTAGTCGGGGTCGCGCGCCAGCGTCTCCGTCAGCGTCTCCGGATTGCCGAAGCGCTCCGAGCCGTCGGTAATACCTCCACTCGCAAAGACAAACACGTAAAAGCACAAGACGAGTCCCAGCACCCCAATCCCCGCGAGTAAGCCCTTGTCATTAGCAAAGACAGAAAGCAGCGACTCCTGCCCGCGCCCGCGATCGGGGTCGCCCAAACGCTCCGCGGACGGTGGCGCCAGTCGGAAGGTTCCGCCGCCCTCCTCGTCAACGTCCCGTCGGCTGGGCGGGGCCAACCAAAATGGGTCGCCTTGCTCGGGCGCCGCGTCAGCGCCGTCCGCGTCGGCTGCGTCAGCCTCGACGCCGGTCGACGTACCGCCCTCGCCTTGCCCGCCGATTGCCGCGCCAGCGCCGTCCGCGACTGACGCGGCCGGATCATCGCCCTTGCCAGCCGAGGCGCCGCTGTCTGCCGTGACGTTGGTGGACTGTTCCCCGCCCTCGCTAGCCGAGGCGACGCTGAACTTCTGCCAAGCCATGTCCCAGTCCGTGTCGCCAGGCGACGGCGAAGACGGCGGCTCGTTCGCGCACAGCAAGGGTGCCACAACGCGGCCCAATGTAGCGGCACGCCCCAAACATGACCCGGCCAAGCGCGGTCCCATGGTCAGTGCGTGCGCCGCCACGCCTCCACCCAGCAGCGCTGCCAGCACGACGCCTACCATCAGAACTCGTCGTTGTCGTTTCGGGTAAGTTTCCGACTTCTATTTATGTCGTACAGTAAACGGATCCTTAGGGTACGAAACATCACGTCAAATACAAGTGCGTCACGGGCAAGGAGTTCGGGTGAACCCGTCCTAGAACAGCGGTGCCGTACGAGTAGGGGGGGGTCGGGGAGGCAGGACGCACAAGCGCACCGTTTGCCCCCCGCCGGTCGTTTTGCTAATTCGGTTCTATTTCTGGATTGTCTGTTACATTCGGCTGTCGTTGCGTAAAATGACAGAAATCGGGCCCGCGCTAGGAGCAGGGCCAGGAGCGGACGGGGCCGAGCCAACGGCGCGTACGAGGCGGGAGATCTTCGTTCGCCGCAGCAGGGACTCGGGCGCCCCCGCCTCGCCCAGCGTCGCGTCCACGGCGTCGCCTCTGGCTCAGTCGCTGGCGGCGGAGGATGCGCTGGCGCTGCGCACGGGCGACCCGTGGTCCATCCTCGGCGCCAACGAGGAGGAGGGGCGGAGTCTGTCGCCCAAAGGGACGCGACGCGGCGACTCCAAGATGGGCACCGCGCCCGACTCGGCGCGGGCCTCCGTCGCGCCAGCGCCCCTCGAATTGCGAGCGGGCCGCGCCACGACGAGCGAGGCGCGCGTGAGGCCGACGCCGCTGCCGATGGGCAGGGTCAACGAGCGCACGCTGCTACCACCACTGCCCATGACGCATACGCCGCCGCAGGGCTTGTGGCCGCTGTACCGGCCCGAGGACGCGGGCGTGGCGGGAGAGGCGGCCTACGCCGCTGGCATCGAGGCGCACAAGCCGCGCTGCTTCACGCCGCGCGGCGTGCCGGAGCCGCCGGTGGCTGCGGCCAAGACGCCGCGCTTCGAGAAGCACGCGGCGCAGTGGGACCTGTGGGAGAGCCGGTGGGAGCGGCAGGAGCGCGAGCTTCGCGGTGTGGCGGGCAGCTCGCGCGGCTCGGCGCAGCTCGTGATGAACTCGATGGAAGAGTACAAGGACCGGATCGTGTTCCAGGACCTGCTCGAGGAGTCGCGCCCGCAGCGCCTGAGTGACAATCTCAAGTTTGCGACCGACTGCCGCTCGGCGGGCCAGTACTTCATCCCGCTCGGCGGCGTCGCCTCGCGCCCCTTCGACCCGATGGCGCACTGGCTGCCCATCAAGGTGCGGACCGAGGGCGGCCGGATCGTCTCTGCTGCAAAGTATCAGCGCGCCTCGATCCCGCCCTCGCCCAAGCGGGCCATAGTGCGCGCAGAGTCGGCCGGCCGGCGCGACGACCACGGCTCGCGCGCGGTCTACTCGCCCGAGCCGATGCGCGCGTCCGAGATGGACCGGTGGAAGGAACGGCCCGATAAGGAGTACGAGCCGCTGATGCAGGGGACGCCCGCCTACGTCAAGGCCAAGCTCGGCGACGGGAGGAAACACACGGTGGTGGACGGTAAGATCCGTCTGCTCAAGCAGGGCGCCAACCCGGACCAGGGCAAGAAGCCTGAGCAGATCCTCTACGAGAAGGACGGGATCGTCTCGGGCTTCGCGCGCGAGAGGGAGCTCCGGCAGGCTGAGCTGGCTGCGCGGAGCGCCTCCACGCGGGACGAGTCGTACGCGTCGCAGCTCACGCCGCCGCCCAACCCGCCACCGCTCGTGCTCTCTGCCCGGCGCCTCTCGTTCGTCAGTGTGCCGGGCGTCGGGCGCGAGCAGGTCTTGTTGGTGACCAACTCGTCGGCCACCACGCTCCTCGTCTCCGCCCACCACATGACCGCCGCGCCGCTGCCCGCGCCCGAGGCGCACCCGCACGGCTTGACCCACGAGGAGGAGGTGGCGGCCGAGGCGTTGCGCGGGGCCACGGACGCGTCTGTGTCGGCCCCAGCGCCGCGCCAGAGTCTGGCGCCGCCCGCGTCGGGTCGGCCGTCGGCGCCTCAGTTCGTGCTGGCGATCCCCGAGTTGTACGTGCTGCCCGGCCAGACGGCGGGCTTCCGCGTGGTCTTCGCGGCGGAGCTCGCCGGCTCCTACACCCACTCGCTCCAGCTCCGGACGACGCCCGCCGCCGGGCTGGCCCCCGTCGCGGTCGAGCTCTCGGCAAAGTGCCTCGCCGCCGCGCCAGACACAAAGGCGATGCGCGACCTCGAGACGAAGCTCGCGCGGTGCGAGACGCTCGGCTTCGTGCGCGAGCTCGTGCTGCGCGCGATGGTGGCGCCCGCCGCAGAGCAGGGCGCACGGCGCGTGCGCGTGGCGGAGGGGCTGGCGGAGCCACCGGAGCCGAACGCGGGCGAGGCTGCGCTGGGCGGGACGGCCGAGGAGGAGGCCAAGCCAGCAAAGGGGAAGAAGCCAACCAGGCTGGGCAAGAAGGAGCACCAGGAGGCCGAGGCGGCCGCGGCGGCCAGGGCGGCGGCCGACGCGGCGGCCAAGGCGGAGGCGGCCACGCGGCCGCCGCCGGGGGTGGACGCGGTCTGGTGGGCGCGCGAGCGGGACTGGGCCGAGTGGAACCCGGAGCTGCCCTTGAGCCCGCCGCTATGGAGCGCGCTTGAGCGCGTCGCGCGCGCGGCTGGCGTCGTCGGCTGGACGGGGTCGCTCGAGCAGGTCGAGGATGCGGCGGCGGCGGGGCCCAACGCGCGCGGCCTGCTGGAGGAACTCGACGCCATCCTCTCGGACGCGTCGAGTCGCGAGCGTGGGCCCGAGCCGCGCGGACGCGAGACGTTGGTTCGCGCGGCGGTGGGCCTCGCCCTCTCCGACCTGGTCGACGCCTCCCTCGCCGCCGAGACGCTGCGCGCGACGCAGCTGGCGCCCTTCGCCGCCGCGCCGCACGGGGTGGGGCTCACCTACGGCGGCGTGCGTTTCGTCTGGTCGTGGGAGGAGCTCTGCTACCTGCACGCGCCAGAGACGGAGGGCGCGCCGCGCAAGAGGCTCGCTTGCGCAGCGCCGCCGCCGCCGCCGCCCGAGCTCACGCCCTCTGAGCTGGCAGCGATTGCAAAGGCCAAAAAGAAGGTAGCCACGGCGGCGCCGCGGGGCGGAGGCAAGAATGCGTCGGAGCCCCTTGCGCCGCCGGAGCTCGTGCCCATGCCGTTCACAACGGCCGCAGCCGGCGCGCGGCCAGCCGACGCGGGCCCGCCGTTCCGCGCGCTGCTGCTCAAGCTGGCCGACTCGATCGCCGACTTGTGCGCCGAGACGGCCTGATCACGGCGCGGCGCTGGCCGGGCCGGCAGCGCGAGAGAGGGAGAGACCCCATAGGGAGTCGTGCGATTTGTGAGAGTGTGTGTCGGTGCGCCGACGGAGGACGCGGGGGAGGGCGCGGGGCGGCGAGGCAGGGCCTGCATCCATGGCGAGGGAGGTCAGGAGCATACTGTGCGCGCGGAGATCAGTGTTCCTTTGTTGTTGTTGTTGGCCATTGAAGAGCACTACTAGTACTAGCGGTGGTGTGAGAGATGTAGATGATAGAGGTGTATATGTTAGCCCCAGAACCAGAGCCACAGCTTTGTTATATTTAATATATGTATATTTTTTTCTTTTTATGTTTATGTGAATGTTATATACTTATTATATACGTTATCGTTATACGTTATACTCTAACTCTATACAGTATATACTATACATGGTCTATTTTACACTTTCTCAGTACCAGTACAAGAACAAGAAGTAAAGCCAAAGACTCTACATCACCACACTTCTGACGACACGTGAGCACCAGCACGACCGAGACGACCGAGCCCAGCACTTCTAGCACACACAAACACAGAGACAGTGCACAGTGCATGCGTGTCTGTTATTGCAACGCCAGAGCAGACCACGCCACACGAAGACGCTCGAGGGCCGCGTGAACGCGCTCGCGGGGCCGCTTGCGCAGGCCCCCGCACCCACCCACGATAGCAGCCCCGCAGCCGAGCGAAATGAACCGGGAGAGGACGGCGCTGGCGCCGGCGCGCGAAGATCGAATCGTATCGCGAGCTGAGAGGCCTCCGTATTGGCACAAACCACAAACCAGCACAAGGTTACACGCACGCGCACGCTCGGAGGAGATCGTCCGTCGCAGAGAAGATCGAATCATATCGCCGCGCCGAATCCCCCGGCGGCGCCTGCACCACACAGGGTGGGGGGCAGCTCGCCCTCCCGCCAAGAGCCGGGACGAGGATCAGTCGGCCTTCTTCGACTTCTTCGGGTTGCCGCTCTTAGCCTTGGCCTCAGGCTCGTGGTTGCCGCTCTTAGCTTTGACCTCGGGCTCGTCCCCCTCCATGGAAAGTTTACTCCGCGCTGCGCTCAGCACCCGGAGGTTGCGGCGCCACGGCGTGTTCTCCATCTTGTTCAGCAGCTGCTGGCCCGCGAAGACCGTCGCCATGAGGCAGAGAATTGCGAAGCCAACCCCGAACGGGCCGAGATTGATCTGGTCCTTGACCATCCAGAGGACACCGCACGCAGGCATCCACGTCCGCCAGTGCGGCACGTGGCTCGTTTTGATTGCGCCTGGCCCGAGGGCCTCAAGTTCCAGCCTCTCCGCCTCGGCCTCGGCAGTCGCCGCCGACTCGGCCTCCTGCTTGGACCTCTTCTGCTTCAGCCGCTCGAGCTCCTTGAGCTTCAGCCTCAACAGCGTCTGCTTCGCCTCCGTCTCCTCCATCGCCGGGTGCTCCTGAGATTCTTGCATCGAAGGCGCGGCGCTGGCCACGGGCGCAATCGATCCACTATTCGCGCCCGTCGACATTCGTCGCTTCTTCTATTAACCATTTATAATAAAAAAAAAATTGAACCTACAATTCTTATTATAGAATTAGACCTCCCTTACTAGATGCTAATTGCGTATCGTAGAAGGGGGTGTAACGGGTAAACTAATTCACCGCTAAAACAAAACTGGGGTGCAGCCAACGACAGATTCCGCCGAGAAGTTCCCGCCCCGACGATGCGCTACTCCGCCGTCTATGCTGGCATTACTTTGCTGCACACGGCGTTGACCGGCGCCTTGTCCATCCCGGCGGCGGGTGCGCCGGCGCGCTCGCGCTCGGCCGTGATGAAGCAGAAGGGCATCGACTTTCTGTCGGCCGAGACAATTGAGCGCGCAAAGGTGGGCAACCCGATCGAGAAGGCCAAGATGGCCAAGGACCCGACGTCGGCCTGGACCGATGTGTACGAGTTCGCCGCGGCCATCCGCGCGGGCACGCTCACATGGGAGGAGGTCGAGAAGCAGGACATGAACTCGCGGCTCAAGTACACGGGCATGCTGCACCGCGACAAGCGGACACCCGGCCGCTTCATGATGCGGCTGCGCGTGCCCAACGGGCTGGTGAGCGCGGAGCAGATGCGCTTCTACGCCGACTCGGTCGAGCCCTACGGCCCGGAGCTCGGCGTCATTGACATCACCACGCGGCAGAGCATCCAGTTGCGGGGCGTGGCGCTCGAGGACGCAGGCGACATCCACAACGGACTCCACGCGCGCAACCAGACGGCATTCCAGTCGGCGCTCGACAACGTGCGCAACATGGTGGGCAACCCACTCGCCGGCATCGACGACCTCGAGATGGTGGACACGCGTCCCTACTGCAACGCGCTCAACGACCTCATCTCGCTCGACCCGGTCACGGTGACGCGCGGCAACCCCGTCTGGGGCAACTTGCCGCGCAAGTTCAACATCGCCGTCTCGGGCGGGCGCGACGACTTCTCGCACACGCACATCAACGACATCGGGCTCCAGGCGACGCCGCACGGCACGACGGGCGAGATGGGCTTCAACGTGGTCCTGGGCGGATACATGTCGATCAAGCGCGTCGCGCACGCTCTCGAGATGGACATGTGCGCCGACCCGGGCCAAACCAAACAGCTTCAACCCGAACCCGAAGCCCCTGTACCCTATGCCCCCGACCCTACACCCCGCTACCCTTCGCCCCCCTGCCCGCTGCACCGACCCCGAGCCCAACTCGTGTTTTAGGTGGGTTCCCGCCAGCGTGTCCAACGTGGTCGACCTCTCCGAGGCCATCCTCACCATCTTCCGCGACGAGGGCGCGCGCGGCGACCGGCAGCAGGCGCGGCTCATGTGGCTGATCGAGAAGAAGGGCCTCGAGGCGTTCCGCGCACAGGTGGAGGCGGAGATGGCCGGCTACGGCCGCGGAGCCGTCCTCGACAAGGCCCAGCCCGTGGCCACCACAGAGTACACACGGCGCGAGCTGCTCGGCGTGCATGCGCAGCCGACGGCGGGGCTCTCGCGCGTGGGCATCTGCGTGCCCTCGGGCCGCCTCTCCGTGACCGAGACGCGTGCGCTCGCCCAGCTCGCCGACACGTACTCGGCCGGCGAGCTGCGGTTCACAGTGGAGCAGAACGTCATCCTGCCCAACGTGGCCGACGCGCAGCTGCCGGCGCTGCTCGCCGAGCCCGCGCTCAACGGCGGGCGCCTCTCGGTCGAGCCGGGCAACATCGCCGGCGGCATGGTCTCGTGCACCGGCGCGCAGTTCTGCGGGCTCGGGCTCATCGAGACCAAGGGCAACGCGGAGCGCATCTCCAACATCCTCGAGGCGACCATGACCACGCCCAAGAAGCTGCGCATCCACTGGACGGGCTGCCCAAACTCGTGCGCACAGGTGCAGGCGGCCGACATCGGCATCATGGGCGCGCCCGCCAAGCGGCTCGACCCCGTGACGGGAAAGAACATGGCGGTGCCCGGCTGCAAGATCTTCATCGGCGGAAAGATCGGCGAGGACTCGCACCTCTCGCTCGAGCCAGTCTACGTGGGCGTGCCGCTCGACGAGCTGCTGCCCAAGCTCGAGGAGATCATCATCGAGCACTTCGACGGCAAGCGGTGCGGCGGCACGTCCCGGGCGCGACGCGCGGGGCACGCGCACGCCGCCCTCGCCGACGGTCGTCCCCTGACGCGGATGCCCCCCCCCTTGTGCGCACAGGGTCTGAGCCAGCCGCCGCATCCGCCGCCTGCGCAACCGCTTCCAGCCCTGAAGCGCGTCCGCAGGAGGGTCTGCTGCGGTGGCCACCAAGGAGGCAGAACACTCTGGAGGCAGCCGCGGCGGCGGGCTTGCCTTGAGCTCCAACGCCGCCCTCTCCTCCGCGCACCGAGATTGCGAGCCGCTCGCTTCTCGGAGGACGAGGAGAAGAGAGGCATTGTGCTGTTGTTATAGCGGACTCCTATGTGTGCCGTTGCTCTCCGTCCAGCTTGAGGCTAGCGGGGGAGGTGGCTATTGTGCTGCTCGCCTGAGAGCCACAGCCACCTTCCCTGCGCCCTGTACATATTGTCACGAACACTGTCGACTGTCGAGTCCTGCGAGTCGCTCCGTTCTCGGCGTCAGTGCAGTTTTCAGTGTGTGTTGCCTCTCTCTCCCGTTAGCTCTTTTGGCGCTCGGTTGGCGCCTCGTGTGCGGGACCCGGTGTCGGTGTGCGATGTCCGATGCGCGCATACGCATGCACGCGTATGCTTATGTTTGTATGCTCGGGGACGGGGGGGGCTTGGGCGTGGGCCTTCGACGCTCGGCGTGCTGTGTGCTCGATAGTCCCTTCCCTCCGTGTGGATAAGGATAGGGATAGTACTATGTAATACTATGATAGACTATGATGATTTATGATGTTTTAGTTATAGTGATAGTGTCTCCCGACCGACGTCCCCCCGGCGGCGTATATAGCGCGTAGCAGCAACAGCAACGCGGTTAACCGCAAGGCTTGCGCGTGCGCCTTGCTTGCCGCTTGTTAGCTTGTTGCGGCTTGCGCTCAAACTCAAAGCCTCAAACTCACAAACCGTTAATATCAATAATATAATAATTAATTATATTAATATTAATAATAATATATTAATAATATAAATAAAATTAATAATGAAACGGTCCGTAAACGGTTAAAGCCGGAGCAGTCAGCAGTGTAACCACCGTCCACCGTCCACCGTTGCAACGCACCCCCACCCCCAGAATCCAATACCAATGCACAATCAATCATATGCGCGCACAACACGCACACAAGACACATGAATGGACACACACGGCGGCAACGTCGAAAAGGGACAGATGATACATACATATATAATACATAATACTATATATGGATATATATGTATATCACGTTCCTCGCCGGTCTCCCGAGATCGAATCGTACGGGAGCCCTGGCCACGCGTGTGCGCTGGGGCGTGCGTCCTGGCAGAGCACCGACAACGGAACCGAGCCCTATCTAGCCGCTACTGCGATGCGGCCAACCAACGAGGCATCGCCGGCACTGAGCGACGGGGTATGCGGCCCCGCGACCGGTTCTTCTCTTGCGCGCCAATAAGATCCCACGCGGGCGGCCCGCGAAGAGCCGTGTGGCACGTGGTTCAAATGAGGGTAAGGCCAGCAAAGCGCCTCTCGCCTGCGCTTTGCTCGTGAGACCAGACGGCGTCTTCAGCAGTCAGCTTCGTTGAACGAGACCACCTTGGTCTGACTGGGAGCAGCCGGCGGTGGGAAGGAGAGCGGCGCCACCTTGAGCTGGCTGGGGGCGGCCGGCGGTGGGAAGGAGAGCGGGGCCGGCGGCGGGAGATGAGCCCCTTCGGCCATGTAGGCCTGGAACTGGGTGCCCGCCTTGAGGGAGGGATCGGTCGAGGTTGGCGGCGTGGGGCGGCCCTGGCCCCAGTTCCAGAGCTTGCTGAAGGACGAGTTGCGGGCCATGCCGCCGTGCGAGGACGAGTAGTTCTTCGCGGCGCCGGCCTTGGAGGGCGAGGCGTTTCCGCCCATAGCCTTCTCGTACGCGTTGCCGTTGCGCATGGAGGGGTCCGGGGAGCCGGAGGGCGAGGCCCACCAGACTGAGACACATGGGCATAGCGCGGGGGTGAGGGGGCTCGCTTCACGACTGCGGAGCGGCGACAGCGTGGGTTGGTGAGAGGGGCTGGCTTTGTGGTTGGTCTCGCTGGGCGCGCACCCTGGTTGCGCGGAACGACGGGCGAGCCCAGCTGCGACTGCGCGCGCGAGGCCGCCTCCGAGTCGGGCGGCCCGACTCGCCCGTTGCCCCAGTTCCAGAGCGCGGCCGAGGCGGACCCGATGCGCGACATGGTTCCGCCTCCGCCGTGCACGGACCCGTCGCGCGAGGGCGGGGCCGAGTCGGCCGCCCACGACCACATGCCGGCCTGTGCCGAGCCGGTGCGCGAGAGGGAGCCGTCCGTCTTGGCGTAGGCCGAGCTTGTGCCGTGGGTGGAGACGTCTGGCGACTCGGGCGGCGGCGCGCGGCCGTTGGCCCAGTTCCACAGGTCCAGGCGCAGTGACGGCGGCCGCGGCATGCCGAGACGCGCCGCGCCGTGCGCGTTGCCGCCGTGGGCTGACGAGTCGCGCGAGGCCGGGACCGAGGCGCGCCCGTTTGCCCAGTCCCAGAGCGTGGCTCCAACCGACGAGACGCGCGACATGGAGTGTGCGTTGCCGCCGTGCGCGCTGGCGTCTTGGCTCTTGGGAGGCTCGGTGCGGCCGTTGTTCCAGTTCCAGAGAGCGGCAAACTGCTCCTTGCCTGGAGCAGGCGGGGGCGGCGAACGGCGGGTCGGCCGGGTGGGGCGGCGCAAGGGGGGGGGCTCGCAACCTGTGGTGGTGCGCCATGCGTTGTGCGGGGGGGGAGGGGGTGCACCTCCGCCGCGCAGCGGGGGGCGCTCGCAGCCTGTTGTGCGCCATGCATCGTGGGGTGGGGGGGGGATAGGCACCTTCGTCGGCCTCCCCTTCCTCGCCCGTTGCTTCGGCATCTTCCTCGCGGCCCGCGCCCCAGTTCCACAACGACCACGCGCCTGAGAGGGTAGCAGGGTGCCGGCCAGGTCAGCAACAAGGGGCGCCGGGGCGGCGTGGCCGTGGCGAACAGCCGGCGCGTGCGCCTTGTGACGAGGGCCGGCGCGTGCGCCTTGTGACTACGAGATGGCGTTGGAGCCTGGCTGTGGTCGGGCTGGAGGGAGCGCGCCGCACCCTTCTTCGGTGCATGCGTGGACGCGATGCCCTTGCCGTCGCCCTTGCCGTCGGCGCTCGCGTCATCTGGGGGGAAGCAAGAACAGGGCTCAAAGGCCCGCTCATGACGGCGTCCGCCGCCGCGGCTCGTGGACGCTTCCGGCACGAACCGCCCCGGTGGCGGTTCGTCGGCGGCGCGAACCGCCCGGTGGCGAGCCGTACCGTTAGTCATGGCTGAGCCTGCCGATGCCTTGTTGACTCGTCTGTGTGGAAGGAGCGTGGCGCTTCTGTTGGTTCCTGAATGAGATGTGGGGGGGGAGGGCGGGGGTTTACCGACGCAAACCCTAGCTTGCTATGTACTTAGTCTATACTTTCTGGTTCACGTGAATGTAAATCGTTCAAGAGTATGGTCAGCCCTAGTTCGACGTCTGCCGCGCCAGGTCGCGTGTGGCCGCAGTACAATATGGAAGAGGTTGCGCGACACTGCCGCAAGGACGACGCTTGGATCGTCGTCAACGATCAGGTGTACGACATGACGGCGCACGTGCTGAATCACGAGGGCTGGACCTCGTCCGGCAAGATCTCGACGCTTCTGGCCATCCTGGGCGCCATGGGGCAGGATTGCACTCTCGATTTTGTCGACGTACACTCGGCCGACGCGTGGATAATGCTCGCCGCCTTCCAGATCGGCGTGCTCGACACGCCCAACCGGGGAGTGCGCCGAGCCCAGATGCGCTCGTGGGAGGAGATGCAAAAAGCCGGCGTCGTCTGACATGCGGTTTTTGTGAGCCCGCCTCGGGGTCTCTCGGCAACCGGCGCATCACATCCTATGAGACTATCTCCCCGGCCTGCGCGGCCTGCGATACGATTCTATCTTCGCAGAGACACTGTGGGGCGCGGCGCGTGCAGGGAGCCGAGATGAGAGGCCGTTTCATCGGGCCGTCTCCCGGGCGCCATCTCTTTGGACTCAGCTGGTTTCGTTGGTTTGAGGCTCGGCCTGGTGTGAGGAGAGCAAGGCTTGCGCCCCTCACCAGGCCGAGCCCAGACGCAACGAAACCCCCCAGCTGGAAGAGGCGCGTGCGGCACACACACATGCGTGCGCGCTTCCACGGAGGCTGCCGCGCACTTGATTTCATTGCGTGTTTGCTTGTGGGCTCTCGTCTCTCTCCCTCCCTCTCTCTCAGCGGTGATTTTCATATTTGTACTGCACTCGTCGTTCTCGAGATCGGAGATCGGGAGATTCGAGAGCTGCAGAGGAACGGACAGCTGATTATCGGATCGATCGTTTTCCGATGGCATTGACAAGTACTTGTAGCCCAGCCTTCTTCCCAGCCTTCACTGCCTCTCTGCCCTCTCAGCTCCACGGATCTACGGCCTCGCGCACTCTCGCTTTTTCTCTCTATCTTTTCATTATCTTCACGGGGCGGCCCACTGCCGAGACACGTTGAACGTTGACACTACTGGCTACGTGTGCCCCACTGCCCCTAGTCCTAGTCCAATTTTGTTAGATGGTCACTACAGCTTGACAGTATACAGTGTACCCATCTCACCATTACAGTCACAGTAACAGTAACAGTAGTGTTACGTAGTCTTAATGAATTTAATCATTATTACACATACGTACACATCGGCCGTGAGTATGAGTATGAGTATGAGTATGAGTATATTATTAATATTAATATTAGTAGTAGTAGATAATATTATAGAGTTAGAGTCTGATAGCTGATAGAGATAGAGATCAACTCTTAATACAAAATATAAATGGGACACCAGCCACACAGAGAGCCACGGGTTAACCCGATGGCTTCGTGGGCCATGTAGCCATGCCCCAGCCCCAGCCCACCCCAGGCCTGGACCTGAGCAATAAAAATGACCCCGACCCCGACCCTCATCTCCCTCATCACAACCTTATAACTTATACTTATACCGCCTCTATGGCTCTTGGAGGCCAGGTCGTCCCGCGGAGTCCAGGCGTATAGATAAAGCCGGCGCGCAGGCGCAGGCGCGCAAGCAGACACCGACACGAGAGCGACCCGAACGCTGCCAGCGCCAGCACAAACGCCCCAAGCCGCAAGCCGCTAGCCGTGTGCGCCCAGTGGCCGCGGAACCCAACAACACAGACGACAGACGTCCGACCACTCAGCGCGCCGTGCCGTACCCGTGTGGCGCGTCAGCCGGTAGAGGGCGTCGCACGCTTAGTGGTGGTCATAGCTCGACGTCGACGTAGAGCGCGTCCCTGCGCACGAGCTCGTCGAGCAGCGCGCGCAGTCCGGCGCTCTCGCTGAGCGGCGCGCGCAGCTCCTCCGTCGTCACACGTCTCGCGTCGCAGAGCAGGGGCAGGTGGGGTAGCGCATCGGGCGCTACCAGCACAGGGGCCCCGTCAAGGAAGAGCGCGCGAACCGGGGCGTCGACATAGGCGAGGACGGCGCCCTCCGTGTGCCGGAGAAGCAGCCGGCCCGACTCGCCGCTCGCAATCTCCTCGGCGAGCGAGTTCCCTTCACCGGCACCCCACCCGCCCGAGCCGTCGTCCGCCCCGCCGCCGTCAGCCGCGCGGCGGGGCGCCGTGAGCGCGCAGCCCAGCCACTCGGCCAGCGCGGCCTCGTCAGCCAGGAAGATCTCGACCGCATCCTCCAGAATCTCGCGCGCCCTGGCCACCGTCGCGCCGTCCACGAGACCGCGCGCCGCGGCCGCGCCATCCGCCACCGCCGACTCCGCCGCCCCTCCCGGCACCCCGCCCGGCACGCGGAAGAGCGCGTCGGCGGGCGTGCGCTCGGCGAGCCGCTCACCAAAGGCGCGGAGCAGCTCGGCGGCGGTGGGCGCGCGGAATCCGATCGAGTAGGTGATGCAGTCGTTGCTCGTCGAGACGCCGTGGTGCGCCAGGCGCGGGGGCAGGTAGAGAGCGTCGCCCGGCTGCAGCACAACCTCCGCCTCGGCCGAGAAATGCGTCAGCACGCGCACAGACGCGCCCTCGACCAGCACCTCGTCGGCGCAGCTTCGGCCAGCGAGCTGAAAGGACCAGGAGCGGGAGCCGCGGCCTTGGAGCAGGATGACGTCGTAGTTGTCGACGTGGGCGCCGATCGAGCAGCCGGCCTTGGCGTACGAGACCATCACGTCGTCCACCCGCCAGCGCGGCACAAAGTCAGCCACGCGATCGCGCAGCGCCTCCACCTCTGGCACCGCACGGTCCACCTGGTTGACCAGGACGGTCCACAAACTGTCCTCGGCGCTGCCCGTCTCGTCGAGCTCGGGCAGCTCGGAGTGGTCGAACGGGCCGTGGCGCAGCTCCCAGGGCGACTCACCGCCACTCTCGCGCACTAGTCGCGAGACCGCCGCCGGTTCACACGACAGATCGAGCACATCCGCCGGCGTGAGCGGGCAAAAGGTTTCGAGCTCCTCCGCCGAGAGCAGGCCGCGCACAATCAACGGGCGCTCCTGCCAGAAGTCCGCGGCGAACGCGCGCCGCTGTGCGGCGCTGAAGCCGTGCCAGGTTGGGACGACGGCAGTGAATGAACCGAACGATAGAGCAAACATTCAAAGCCAAAGCTTTCGCGCGATTTCGCGCGGGGCGAGCGCTGTTTCGTTCACATGAACACGCAAAAAGCGCGCTCCTCCTCCACCCCGGCAGCGGGTGCGGCGGCGGTGGTGCGGCGACGAACTACGCCTGCGCATGAACCAACACGATGGGCGGTACTCAGTCCCAACAGACCCAGTCGGAACTGCTCGATCGGTACAGTCGCGACGAGCAGCGCATGCTGCTGCGCAACTGCTCACTGCTTGCACAGTCAGGCCAAGGCAGCTTCGGCGCAAGTGAGTGGCTGGCAGTCCAGTCCGCAATGGGCGAGGAGCTCGCGGCGGGCCTCTTCCGCGGCTTTGCGCGCGACGAGCTCGAGGTAACCACCGACTGCGTGATTCGCACGCTTGTTGGGCTGCGCGAAGACAAGACGGCGAGGTTGCTCTTCCTCGTCGACGCGGCCGGTGACGACCTCTGCGGCTTTATAGCGCTGATCGGCGGTGACGGTGCCGCTTGGCTCCGCACGCTGGTGCCGGAACGATGGGCCGCCGCCTCCGACCAGTGGCTCGCTCAGCTCGGAGCGCCGCCCAGCCCGCCTCCGCAGTCGGCCCGCGGTCGCGTCGAGCTCGCGTCGTGGGCGGCGGGCTCGCGCGTGGCGGTGGCCGCGGCCGAGGCTCTGTCGCAGATGGCCGAGGCGGCGTGGCTGGTTGACCACCGCGAGCAGTCCCTGCCCGATCTGGGCGGGACGAGTCTCGACCTGCTGCCCGCCCACGCGCTGCGACCGCTCGCGGCGGCGCTGCCCCCGGCGCACCGCAAGGGGTGGCGGCTCGTCTTCAGCACCGCTCGCGATGGGGTCTCCTACACGCGCCTCATCGAGCTTACCATCGCGCGCGCGCCGTGCCTGCTCGTGATCCGCGACCAGAAGGGCAACACGTTCGGCGGCTACTCGCCCGAGCCACTCCGCCTCTCGCCAAAGTTCTACGGCTCCTTCAGCAGCTTCTTGTTCCGCGTCGGCGCAGACGACTCGACGACGCGCGTGTTCAAGGCGTCGGGCGACAACTCAAACTTTGTATACAGCAACGCGCACAGGGAGATGTTGCCCAACGGCATCGCCTTTGGCGGCAACCTCGACTCTAAGTTCTTCGGGCTCTGGCTGTGAGCGCCGCCCGCCCGTTTCCCCTCACAGCCCCTGGGCCCAGCGCACGCTGTACTCTCACGCACCGCCCGCGCCGCCCTTCCAGGCACGAGTCTCTCGAGACGGGTCGCGCGGAGGAGCAGTGCTCGACGTATCTGCTCGACGGCTGCCTTGCCTCGGCGCCCGATTTCGCCGTAGCGGGCATCGAGGTCTGGGCCGTGGCCGACGACCCGCCAGCGCCCGAGGAGGATGCAGCCAGGGAGGGCGCGCTGTCGGAGGCCCATAAGGAGACGCGCGCCTTTCTCGCGCTGGCGGGGAGGGAGATGCGCTCTGATAATGTCGCGCCGCCGCCGCGGGAGGAGGAGGAGAAGCAAGACGACGCGTAAAAGGCGCGCGGTTGTTGATGGGCGTTGCAATGGTGAAGCCTACGTTCGGCGACAGGGGTCGAGCTTGAACCCTTTCTTTTTCGGGCCTGCTTGCTCTGGGTCTATGACTTCCTAGGCTCATATGACAGGTGGGGAACCAGGCCTGGACCCCACGGGGAGGCCTGAACTCCAGCAGGCAGAGATCTTGTGAGATGGTAGGATCAGTTTCCCGTCTACAGGCCGGTGGCTTGGACGTACGTGGCCACGTGGCCCCAAGGACAGGTCCCATGATGCAAGTTGAGCACCACAACGTCCCGCCCATCACCTTTTATTAAGCACATCGGCCTGGTTGAGCAGGGCAGAGCACTGGCACTGTGGGTTCCCCCCCAGCAGGGGTGTATGTGTATCAGATACAAATACTGTGATATCTAAATCTAAGGTTAAAGTATACTGTTACTGTATATACTGATACTGTGGAAAGCAGTGGCTCTCGTGCGCACTGCAAGCGTGGGGCACTGAGACGGTCTTAGTGTGCGGTGCAGCAGGAGGAGCTGCCAGAGGCGCAGCGCGCGGCGCGGCGGGGACGGTCCCCGAGCAGCGGGCGCAGGGCGCAGGGCGCGCTGCGGCTGCGGCCGGCGCGTGCGCAGCGCGCAGACAGCAGAGGGAATACAAAACGAAAGCAAGGAGAAGAAACAGAAAGCGAACGCCGCTCGACGCTCGACACGTCGACACGACGAAACACACGACCAAACACCAAACAAGGCGGCGAGTAAGGAGGGGCACGGGCCCCCCGCGGTGTCTAGACAACTGTGCTAACAACATATACTGTATATATGTACGACACACGACACTTTATTACTACCACTAGTAGTGACACTACAACACACTACTATTTGTGTAAAATTGCGGTTGCGGTTGCGGAGGAGGGTGAGGCGGCGGCCCCCGATCTCTATGTGTATGTGCGTGGGCGCGTGGCGTGGGTGTGTGCTACGCTGCTACACGACTGCTACTGCTACTGCTAGTTACTAGTACTAGTTACTGGTTACTGGTTACTGGTTACTGGCGGTATTACATATAGTATTACTGTTACTGTGCTTATAAGCTTGTTTTAAGTGTTTACAAGTATACGTATACGTATAATATATACCAGGCTTATGTCGTGTTCGTATGTCTTGATGTACACATGGTACATGATGTACTCTTTTTTTAGTTTTTTACTGCTTGTACTTGCTATAATGCCACATACTGCTAGTGCTCAAGCGCGCATTACGCATTATTATTATTAAATGATTAATGCATTGTTAATAAATTTTCTATTATTATGCAAATAAACTTATAAACTATGCACTATTATATGTACATTGGGCTTTTTCGCCAAATCTGGGCATAAGTGAACGTTATGAGCGATGTAGCACTCCTCAGAGGCTCCCAAGCGGCTCATACGCAACCCATATGCCATGGTCACGCACAGGGGTCGAAAC